>Ga0209048_10007481_pt1 | contig 10089 bp, 5 predicted proteins | sample FrelakmetCRP12CR_FD_187146 | JGI IMG/M metagenome (GOLD analysis project Ga0209048, IMG submission 187146) | Freshwater lake sediment microbial communities from the University of Notre Dame, USA, for methane emissions studies - CRP12 CR (SPAdes)... | ecosystem: Environmental > Aquatic >... | reverse complement strand
TGGATCTCGACTACCTTGACCCCTTCGATTATAGACCCTTCAGAGGCGATTTTGCCGTTGATCATAGCACGGCGCTCTCCCGGCTCTTCCTGCCAGATGATCCCAGATAATTTTAGTGACGGCGGAGATGCAACAGATACCCTGGTGGCTGGTTCGGTGGATTTTGTTATAATTTCTGCAGCGACATCCGGCTCTTTACGGATTATATCCCGCCTTGCTTTCTTCCCAGACGGTGGTATCGATGATTCTTTGCTTTTCGCATCGTCCTGGATTTTCGCGGGTGGCCCGCTTGTCTCGTCCGTGGCGCTGCTGACGGGGTCACGGGCGGGTGCAGCCGATGTAACCTGCTGACCCGGCGGCGGACTTACAGTTGCAGGTGGAGATGATTTGGACATTATTCCCAATCCTGCCATTATAGCGTAAGTAACGCAAGCAGTGGCAACAGCCGTGATGCAGACTGCGGCAAAATACCGCAACATCCTTTTTGCGGGACGGGGCGTATCGGGCCGGAGAATTTCAACGGCGATGTTTGCCGTTCCATCAGGACGGGACGATTTCTCACGATTGAGTTTTTTCAGCGCATCAAGTATGAGGCTCATGTTCGATCTGCCATGACGAGTCTTGGTGCTTCAAAACGGTCGCTGGAACGATACAGAAGTATGAGCGTGTGAGCGCCCACGATGCCGTCCTGTTTGATCCCCTGAGAGGATTGAAATTTCTTGATGGCAGAAAGGGTTTTGCCGTCATAAGCGCCCGTATAAGGACCCTTGTATACCCCAGCCTCCTTGAGCAAGCTTTGAAGCCGCTTGATTTGCTTTCCTGCTGCCTCCGGAGGTAGGCGCATCAGGAGATTCAGGTGATCTTTCCAGAGGAGGTAGCCCTGGCCTGACCAGTGCTTTTCGATCTCACTGGGTGAAAGGAATTTTCTCCCGGAGATTTGTGGGTCGACAATAAACTGACCATTTTCCATTCGTACCAGAGAAATGAACCGTTTCCCCGATATGCCCGGCAAGGTCAATTCGAGCGCCGCAGGATAATTCATGCTAAGCAGAGCGCCTAGGCTCCCGGAAAATACGTAAATACAGAGTCCGCGGTCCCGCGTGGCACGCTCCATTTTATTGAAATCGTCAAAGTAGATGCTCTCAGGAACGGGCGAAACTTTCCAGAAACCTGCCAACTTGTTGAAGGCCCGTCTGTTACTTTCTGATTCCGGAACACTCCCGAGTTCGGCAGCCATGGCATGGGAGAAATCTAGAACGGTTGCAACGGCGGGTTCTCTTGGTTGATTTTCCCTTGCCGTTATGTTCTGTGAAGGGGTGAACCAGTTTGCGAAATCATCCCACGTATAAAAGATTCCCACCGCAAAGAGGGCCGCAAACACGGCGAATGCCGGTATCAGGATTAAATGCCGTTTCCGCGCATAGGCCGCCGTATTTGTTCTCATGTCTCTGATTCCAGCTGCAGCAATACGGTAGCTTATCCTTGCCGTGTCCCTTGTGTAGCCCGCGAGGAGCGCCCTGTCGCAAGCCGCATTTATAAGTCTCGGAATCCCGCGTGAATAGCCGTATATTCTCTTCACTGCCCGCCTGGAGAAGATGACCCCGCCTCTTCCCCCTGCCACTCCGAGCCGGTGGTCGATGTATTGAACGGTGTCCTCAAAATCCATAGGCTTCAGATGATATCGGACAGTGATCCGTTGGCTTAGCTGCCGCATCTCTTTCTTCTTGAGAATCTGCGCGAATTCCGGCTGCCCCGACAGGACAATCTGTATGAGCTTTTCCTTGTCTGTCTCAAGGTTCGAAATGAGCCTGATCTGTTCGAGTACCTGTGTTTCCAGATTTTGTACCTCATCTATGGCAAGGACTACGGTATGCCCTTCGGCATTCTGCTCGAGGAGAAACATATTAAGGGCGTCCAGAAGATCTCCGGTATTGCGGGAGCCAGCCGCTATGCCGAATTCCCTGTTTATGTTTTGCAGAAGATCGGGCGGCGAAAGACAGGGATTGAAGATGAGGGCAGTACGGTAATGATTTGGATCAAGCTGATACAAGAGTGAGCGCAAGACCGTAGTTTTGCCCAAACCTACTTCTCCCGTCAGGACAATGAATCCTGTGCGATTTTCTATGCCGTATAGAAGGTGGGCAAAAGCTTCCCTGTGATTCTTGCTGAGGTAGACAAAGCGAGGGTCAGGGGTCAGATTAAAGGGCTTTTCCTGCAAGCCATAAAAGTCGAGATACATAGTAAACAATACCTCATTACTATCATATCGTCAAATAAGAAGGGGGGAAACCTTTCTTTTTTCTTGCTATATAAAACCGCCGTAGATATTCTGTTACTATCCCTAATGGGTGAGATTTACATATGAAAAAATGTCCTTTCTGTAGAGTATCAATCGAAGGAGAAATGAGGGTCTGTCAATTTTGCGGCAGGGATATTTCAGGATCCGCAGCACATATTGGAAGTATCTTTTATTGCCCTATATGCAAAACGGAAGATACCTATTGCGACTCCACCAACAGAGTATTTTGTCCCCGTTGCAGAAATTACGTTAAAGATCCTGAGTGACACCCGTATAAGCGCAACGTTTCACATCGTCATCGGAAAGATCAGTGTTTAAACATGCCGTCTGCGTAGATGAGAATCTTTTCCCCTGTGGCAAGGGCGGCTGTTACTGTTTTATCTTCCGTATTAACGATGTCCCAATGGAGGGCTGAATCATTGAATCCCATCTTCTTTTTTACTTCTTTTGTCAGTTCTGATGGATCTCCATTGTATGTGACGCTGTAGGAAGAACCAAGGGCAAGATGGCAGTTTCCATATCTGCCGCCGTGATTTTCGTCGTAAAGCGTATCAGCCATAAATAGGTCAATCCGGGAGAAACGTCTATCCGTAAGGGAGAATTCCCCAACCCGGCGGGCACCCCTGTCCATGGCAAGCTGTTTGACGGCAAAATCCTCGCCTGTATCTGCTCCTATCTTAGTCACCGTGCCTTTATCAAAGGTCATCCTAACTCCCTCCACGTAATTGCCGCTGCGGAAGGAAGGCAGATTTGCAAAATACCGGCCTTCCGTGCCCCGCCAATCAGGCGAAGTGAATATTTCAAAACTCGGTATATTATGCCCGGAGATGCCTATCCAAACTCTCCTGTCCCCCGGCTTAATCTTAAGATCTATATTTTTGGATTCGATGTGAAGGGATTTCACTTTGAGGCTGTTCAACCATCTCTTGATGCCCGTGACTTCTTTGAGAATAGCCTGCCAGCGGGAAACGGGATCTTCAAAATCAAGGTAGCAGGCCTTAATAATCTGTTCAGTATATTTGTCAAGCGACATCCTTGCCTGCTTTGCGAGCTCATCTGTAGGAAGGGTGCTGAGGGTCCAGCTATAGAGGCCGTCCTCCTCCCGCTTGTTGAGAATATCACGGAAAGGCTTTCTTGCCACGAGGACCTTCCCGATTCTTGCCGGGTCAACGTCTTTAAGGTGGGTGAGGGCATCCGGTGCATGGAGAAATATTCTGCCGTTTATGCTGTTATATAGTTCCTTATCTCCAGGAGGCAGATAGACGAGCTGTCTCCCATTCGCAAACCCGTAAAAGCCTCGTTCCATGGGAACTGTCAGGCCCATCCTTTGAATCGGGTTCATGCCCATGTCAATGATCATGTTATAGAGGATTTCTGCGAGTCCGAGGGCCTGGCGATCATATTGGAGGAGAACGGTATCCTGTTTTTTGAACGGATTCTTTCTTGCCACTTTCAATGCCCAGATGAGCACATCTGCATATCTGGTTAGTTGAGTTTCCGACAGCATGGTATTTCCTCTTTCTGGAATCAGTAAATTTTAGTGTGTTCGATAGCCGTACCGTTCTTCAAAGATGGGTGCTATTAAATTATCTACAGGAACATAGTCATCGGTCAGAAGGACGGAGGGCCGCTTGGCGAGATATTGCTGGAGTCGGTCCTGGGGCATGACGTTGGACATGACACTCTTGCCGTCCTGTCTGATGAAGCTAACGAAGTCGTTCATATTGATGACCTTCCTGCTTGCCACGATGACACGGGTGCTGATGCCTGTATTTTCTTGATCGGGCCTAGGGGAAACAAGGTGGACATTACCCTTGCCAAACACTTCTTCCAGTGTCCGGATGTAGGAAGGCATAAAGAGCCCCTTCTCGTAACTGTCAATCACGTTGGCCATGAGTATGCCATCGGGTTTCAAGAGCCGTGCCATTTGTAGGGCAAATTCCTTAGTTGTCAGATGGTAAGGAATTGACAGGTCATTGAAGGCGTCTCCCACGATGAAATCATATTTTTCCTGTTCGGTGCAATTCATGACAAACCAGCGGCCGTCCTCATTGAAGGATCTAATCCGAGTATTCTTGGGCACTCCCAGATATTCATGAACAACCCGCGTTATTTCCGGGTCAATTTCCACTACGTCGATTTCTGCCGCGGGATACATCAACTCAAGACAGCGGGGCAGGGTATACCCGCCACCGCCGATGAACAGGGTCTTCAGTGTTCCTGACCTATTCATCCTCCACCTCATAAGTTCTTCGTATATCCTGATGTATTCATAATCCAGATAGAATGGGTCATCATAGACATTTATGGAGTGTATGAGATGGTCTAAGACCAGCGCATCCGCCCAGACCTGCTGATCTTTTGTGAGGCACTTCCGCACCTGGAGAGTATAGTAGTCGCTTTCCTTGAAAAAATAGGTCTTGTCATCGACAGGCATTTTGAAGGCATAACCGTAGAAAGTCCAGGCGAGTGAAACAAAAATTAGAATGACTGCGGTAAAGAATACGGCAGATGTTTTTTTCCTCGCGAAAAGTTCTCCGAAAATCATAGCAGAAATTATTAGAATAATCCCTATGGTCAAAAGTATATTCCTTGTTCCCATCCATGAGATGAGAAAAAAGCCCGTGGCAAAGGTCCCGATGATGGAGCCTAGTGTGGAAAAGGCATAGATCTTTCCCACCACATTGCCCGTCTTTGCGAGGTTGTGAAGTGTGAGCTTAACCACAACAGGGGAAATCATGCCCAGGATACAAGAGGGGATAAAGAAGATAAAAGTTGTGAGGACTAATATCCGTGTCATCAGCGTCGTCTGAAAATGGGTCGCTCCGAGAAGATTTGTGAGCGGTGAAATCGACAAAGCTCCTATGCCGGAAAAAAAGAGGAGCCAGCCAAGGGTAGAAGGTCGGGGAAATCGGTCAGCAAGCAATCCCCCCAAATAGGCGCCTATGCTGATACCTGCAAGGACGACACCGATTATACTTGTCCATGTGTAAAGGGATACGCCCACATGCGGCGCCATGATCCTTCCTGCAACGAGTTCAATAACCAAAGTGCAGAAGCTGGCGATAAAAACGACGACGTTTGCTTTAATGACTTCTTTCTGCATGGATAGACCTCTTTTCGAAATTGCAATAAAAAACAAAACTCTATTATCGAACAAATCTGCGCCGAAAAACTATTCTAATTAAACGGCGTCGATATATAGCATGTGGAATTAAATATGCAAAGTCGATTTATCTATAGTTCATGGATAGGCAATTCCTATTCAATCCGCTTTGCTTCTTGACATCTTGTGCTCATTTACCTACGATAAAGTTCTGGAGGAAAAGAAAAATGGCTAATTTCAAAATTCCCCATCTTCGGTTGCAAAACTTCAAGGTGTTGCTTCTCTTCATCGTTGTTTTTGTCATATTCACCTTCTCTATGCAGGTGATCATGCTTATCGCAGACTGGCTCTGGTTTCAGGAAGTGGGCTATCGGGATATTTTTTACATTACCCTGTTGACAAAATTGAAAATGGCAGCCCTCTTCGGCATAGCCTTTTTTATCATTTTCTATTTAAACCTTTTCCTGGCCGTGAGAATGTCCTCTCCCATCGTTGTCTTCGATGCGGGAGATACCATCCATGCGCCGCCGTGGGAGATGGAAACAAAAAGACTGCAAGTGCTCATCCTGGCTGCTTCCGTTTTTCTGTCACTTTTTGCGGCTTCGTACGGAACCGGCCAGTGGGAGAATTTTTTGCTCTTTACTAACGCCACTTCCTTCGGCATCACAGATCCGCTCTTCCACAAAGACATCAGCTTCTATATCTTTAGGTTGCCCTTTTTGACACACATCTATAGCTGGCTCATGTTTACGATCATCTTCACCGTCATAGCGACTGGATTTTTATATCTTACCCGCCGTTCCTTCCGCTTTATACCTCCGAGAAACTGGCAGATTGCGCCGCAAGCGAGGCTGCATCTCGCCATACTTACGGCCGCGCTGTTCTTCTGGGGCACATTTGGCGTCTGGCTGGAGTTGAACGAGATCCTCTTTACGAAACGTGGGGTGGTCTTCGGTCCTGGATATACGGAAGTCACTACCCAGCTTTGGGTCCTCAAGACCCTGATGGCGGTTTGTATTTTATGCGGTCTGTCGGTGATTTATTACGCATTTCGTCCTGACTGGCGTGTTCCTGCGGCAGCCATTCTCGTATTTCTATTAGTTAGCATCCTCGGCCGAGGGATCTATCCAGCCCTCGTACAGAAATTCAAGGTAATTCCTAATGAGATCGTCCTCGAAACACCCTACCTTGAAAAGAACATACAGTACACAAGAATGGCTTATCAGTTGCATGATATTGAGGATCGGGAATTTCCGGTAGAGGAAAGCCTTACCCGGGAAGACCTGAGAAAAAATGACATTACCGTGAAAAATATCCGCCTGTGGGATCATGCCCCACTTCTGCAGACATACGGCCAGCTTCAGGAGATGCGGACATACTATAAATTTACCAGCGTCCACAACGACCGCTACATGGTCAACGGCGAGTACCGCCAGGTGATGCTTTCCCCGCGGGAGCTTTCCTATCAGGCGCTGCCTTCCAGAACGTGGGTCAATGAACATCTCACCTACACGCACGGCTATGGGGCTGTTCTCGGCCCCGTGAATCGCATATCCGCCGAAGGTCTTCCGGAATTCTTTATCAAGGATATTCCACCGGTCTCAACAACAGACGTCAAGATTACACGTCCCGAGATCTATTACGGTGAGACGTCCAATGAATACGTCTTTGTCAAGGGAAAACGCCAGGAGTTCGACTATCCCGTGGGAGACAAAAATGTCTACTCCAGCTATGTCGGCACGGGCGGCATTCCCCTCTCATTCTGGAAGAAGCTGCTATTCGCGGCGCGTTTCGGCTCCTTCACCATTCTTCTTTCCGATGACATAACGTCGGAAAGCCGCGTCATGTATTACAGGAAGGTCACAGAACGGGTCTCCCATATCATTCCCTTTATCGAGCTTGATGGTAATCCGTACATAGTGATAACGCCGGAAGGTCGTCTTGTCTGGATATTGGACGGATATACCGTAACGGATCGATTTCCCTACTCCGAACCGAGCGCCAAGATGGGGAATTACATCCGCAACTCCGTCAAGGCCACCGTCGACGCCTATGACGGATCGGTGAAGATATACATCAGTGACGCAAAAGACCCCATCATACAGACCTACGCGAAAATATTTCCGGGGGTCTTCAAAGTGATGGATGAGATGCCGAAGGAATTGCGCAGCCACATCCGCTACCCGCAGGCCATGCTGGCCCTTCAGGCGCGCATGTACGGTGCATATCACATGCAGGACCCCCAGGTATTTTACAACAAGGAAGACCTCTGGACTATACCTGGCAAACATGCTCCCGGTCATGACTCGGAAATGGAACCATACTATACGATCATGAAACTTCCGGGGGACAAGAAAGAAGAGTTTATCCTCCTGTTGCTCTTTACTCCGAGCAGGAAGGACAATATGTCAGCCTGGATGGCGGTACGCTGCGACGGCGCGAACTACGGCAAAATCATTGTCTACAAATTCCCCAAAGACAAGCTGGTTTACGGACCGAGCCAGATCGAGGCCAGGATAGACCAGGATACGGAAATTTCCAAACAGCTTTCCCTCTGGAACCAGAGGGGCTCCCAGGTCATCCGCGGGAGACTGCTCGCTATTCCCATCGAGAAGTCGATCATGTATTTTGAATCCCTTTACCTGGCGGCTGAAAAGGGGCAACTTCCGGAATTGAAGAGAGTAATAGTGGCCTACGGAAACTCTATCGCCATGGAGGACAATCTGGAGACGTCTCTGCAGCGAATCTTCGGCGCCAAGGTTATGAAAGAAGAAAAATATCCCACTCTAGAGACAAGAGCGATTCCTGCGAGGGAAAAGACGGACAGACAATCGGCTCTGGATGCCCTCGGTCATTACAGGAGGGCGCAGGAATACTTGAAGCTCGGCAACTGGGCCAGTTACGGAGAAGAACTCAAGAAAATGGATGAGATCTTGAGAGCCATAGAAAAAAAGAAATGAGATGTAATTTTAGAAGAGAGGAAAGGGTGATGCAAAAAGAATGGAAACCAATCCTTTATGTGCTGTGCTTTTTGATCCTGCTTCCATGTGCAGGCTGTGCAGGTACGCTTTTCAAGAATTACGGCAGTATCGTGCCTGACGGGAGCGTGACGGCTGCTTTTGATAAGTATCAGGTCAATCCCAATTATAACTATTATTACAGCGGGTCAGAAGTTTATCCCAGTGCGATTATAGGACTGGATAAGGCCTACGCACTCGATTCAGACCTGTGGAAGAAAGTCGATATGACGCCCGCAAAGCTCCGTGAGATTGTCATGAATATGAAGGACAAGGCCCAAACCGTGAACTTCGGAGCGCCGATCCACGGGTTTGCCATGTTAGATGACAGAGGCAAACAGATCGGAGTCTGGTATTCCATCCTAAAAGCTAAGACGTTCCTTAAGATGAAAGACAGCAACACTGTAATAATCGATACGCCGGACATCAATACCTGGTTGCAGTTTGAAGATGGCGGTAGCCACCACATAAAGTAAACCCGATCATGACGCCGGAGTGTGCAATAGGCATAAAAAACCCCTTGTTCCTCATTTATTGTACAATAGGGAACAAGGGGGAATTCTTGTTGTAAGCCTGCCAGCGTTAGATCATCTTGGCAAGCTTATCCAGGGCCTTCTTCAGATTGTCAGGCTTAGGCCCTCCGGCCTGGGCCATGTCAGGTCTCCCGCCGCCGCTGCCACCGATGATGGGGGCAATCTCCTTGATGATATTCCCCGCATGGTATCGATCAGTAAGGTCTTTTGTGACCATACACAGAAGCATGGCCTTATCAACCTCCTTGCTCCCCAGGAGGATGATGCCTGACTTTATTTTATCCTTAAGCCTGTCGCCAAGGTCGCGCATGGTTTTCGCGTCAGTCGCGTCGATGACGGCAGCGAGGACGTGTATCCCTTTTATGTCTTTGACCTTCTTGACGAGGTCTGCCATGTCTTTTCCGGCGAGTTTAACCTTCAGCGCCTCCATCTCTTTTTCCATATCCCTCTGATGCTTGAGGAGCTTCTCAACCCTTTCCGACAGTTCCAGGGGATTGGTTTTTAGGAGAGACGCCGTTTTTTTCAGCTCTCCCTCGACAGCATTCACGTACTTCAGAGCTTCCCTGCCTGTAACCGCCTCTATTCGCCTTACGCCTGCGGCTATGGCCGATTCATGGATGACCTTTATAAACCCGATGTCTCCCGTCTTGGAAACATGGGTGCCGCCACATAGCTCCATACTGACATTACCCATTTTGATGACCCTGACATCTTCTCCGTATTTTTCATCAAAGACAGCCTGGGCCCCCGTCTTCATCGCCTCTTCACGGGGGAGAACATTAGTTTGAACAGGGACATTGCTTCTAATAATTTCGTTGGCAATGGACTCAATCATGTCCAGCTCATCTTCTCCGACCTTGGAAAAATGGGTGTAGTCAAAACGGAGCCGCTCCGGGTTGACCAATGAGCCGGACTGCTTTACATGATCGCCCAGGACGCTCCGGAGCGCGGCATTTAGAACATGTGTGCCGGAATGATGGGCCTCAGTCGCCTGACGGACAGCGGCATCCACCTTAAGCAGAACATTCTCGCCCTTCTTCATTTTCCCTTTCTTAAGCTTCCCGATGTGCGTAATTAAATCCTCGACGGGACGCTGCGTGTCCCATACTTCAAAGAGGAATCCATCGCCTTCGA
>Ga0209048_10007479_pt1 | contig 10090 bp, 7 predicted proteins | sample FrelakmetCRP12CR_FD_187146 | JGI IMG/M metagenome (GOLD analysis project Ga0209048, IMG submission 187146) | Freshwater lake sediment microbial communities from the University of Notre Dame, USA, for methane emissions studies - CRP12 CR (SPAdes)... | ecosystem: Environmental > Aquatic >... | reverse complement strand
AGCTCCGTGTTGAGCGGCAATCCCACTTTGAGGTATGCAATCACCCATCCGTAGGAGCAAACGCGATGCAGCTGCAAAGCGGGCGGCAGCGGCTGGGGCAAAGAAATGGCGCGGCACTCGCTCGACGCCTACACCCGCATCAAGTCGATCTGGGTACACATTCCGAACTCCTAGAGGCGCTACCAGCGGTCGGAAAGGCCTGCCGCCCCGCCTCCACATCCTGCGAAGACCGCGCGCGATCGCACACCCGATCTCGGACTCACAAAGCGGGCACGCTAGTTGAACAGGTCTCGACTTGGCTGCGCATTCTTGAGAGGAGGTAGGGCGATGCCTCACTACAACTACGAGCGGCTCACCGCACTCGACAACTCGTTCCTCGTCCTGGAGGGACCGAACACCCTGATGCACGTCGCCGCGACCGGCATTTTCGAGGCTGGGCCGTTGGTCACAGCGGACGGCGGTGTCGACATCGAGCGCATCACCCAACACATCGCCTCCCGGCTGCACAAGATCCCGCGCTATCGGCAGCGACTCGCATACATTCCGATCGAGCAGCACCCCGTGTGGGTGGACGATACGCGTTTCAATCTCCACTACCACGTACGTCACACCAGCCTGCCGCACCCCGGTGACGAGCGGCGGCTCAAGCGGATGGTGGCGCGAATCAAGTCGCAGGAGCTCGATCGCGGCAAGCCGCTGTGGGAGCTGTGGATCATCGAGGGCCTGGAGGGCGGCCGTTTCGCTCTGGTCACCAAGACCCATCATTGCATGGTCGACGGCGTCTCCGGGTCGGACCTCCTGTCGACATTACTCAGCCCGACTCCGCATCCAGACATCGAAGCGGCCCCGCGATGGATTCCACGCCCGGCACCCGCTCCCCTGGCGCTGTTGCGCGATGAGGCGCTGGAACGGGTCAAGGCGCCACTCGGCTTCGCGACGCATCTGCTGCGTGATCCCGCCAGTGCCATCGCGCAGGTACGCGACGGCCTTGCCGCCCTCGGCGAAGCGCTCGGCTCCGGCCTGCGTATGGCGTCGCAGACCCCCTTTAATCAACCTGTTGGGCCGCATCGCCGCTTCGACTGGGCGACCACCGATTTGGGAGTAATCCGCGAGGTCCGGCAGCACCTGGGTGGCTCACTGAACGATGTCGTCCTCGCCACCGTAGCCGGGGCGGTGCGGCGGTTCCTGGAACGCCGCAGCGTCCGGCCAGCGGACATCGACTTTTGCGTCTTCGTCCCGGTCAGCCTGCGCGGGACCAGTGAGCGCGGCGCGTTCGGCAACCGCGTCGCGGGCTGGATGGTCGATCTGCCAATTGATGAGCCTGACCCGTGCAAGCGGTTGGCCCGGATCCACGACACGACCACGCACCTGAAGGAATCGAAGCAGGCGCGCGGCGCGGAGATTCTCAGCGAAGTGCTGGAGTGGACTGGGCCCGGGATCCTCAGTGTCGCGATGCGGCTGGCTATTCAGGCGAGCCCGTTCAACATGGTGGTGACCAACGTGCCCGGCCCACCGACGCCACTGTATCTGCTGGGCGCGCGCATGCTGGAGGTGTATCCCCTGGTGCCGCTGTCGGGCAATCAAGGCTTGGGCATTGCGCTCTTCACCTACGCCGGCAAGCTGCACTGGGGTTTCAATGCCGACTGGGACGTCCTGCCGGACCTGCACGACTTCGTCGCCGACATCGCCGCGTCGTTCGCCGAGTTGCTCGACGCGGCGCGCACGGCATCGCCGGCCAAGCCGGCGCGCAAGCGCACAGGAGGCCATGGCATCAGACCGGACGGCACTGCCGGCGCCACCGCGTAACGCGCCCGCGCCGCGAGGGGTGCGATTGACGGCGGTGCTGGCGACGAAGTGGCGGAGCCTCACCGACGAGCTGTGGCAGACCGCCATTCCCCTGGGCCGCCACGCCTTCGGGCGCGCCGCCAAGGTAGCGCTCGATGAGGTGGCGCTGACCGCGTTGCTGGCATCCATCCGCCTGCCCACGGGGCGCGACCGGCGCCGCATCAACAGCGAGGTCTTCGCAGCCCGCGAACTGTACCGCGCGCGCGGCTGGCTCGACGAGCCGGTGCGCTACCATGTCACCCCAGAGCCCCTGCGCCGCGCGCACTGGGGGCACAGCAACTCACGCAGCGTCGAGTTCGTGCACCTCCGCTTCGACAGCGACTACGAGCCCCATCCTGGCGAGCCGGGACGCGATCGCTGGCTGGGCTACGCCGCGAACCGCACGGCACACGCGTGGGTGTTGCGGCATCGCGGCCGGCCGCGGCCGTGGCTGGTGTGCATCCACGGACTCGGCATGGGGTATCCGTTTACCGATTTCGCCGGCTTCCGCGCCACCTGGCTGCACGAGCAATTGGGACTGAACGTTGTCCTCCCCGTGTTGCCGCTGCACGGTCCACGCGCCATCGACCAGCGCAGCGGAGCGGGCTTCATCTCCGGCGAGCACATGGACACAGTGCACGCCGAGGCACAGGCAATGTGGGACCTCCGCCGGCTGCTCAGTTGGGTGCGCGCTCAAGAAGCACCGGCGGTCGGTGTCTACGGCCTGTCACTCGGCGGCTACAATGCCGCGCTGATCGCAGCGCTCGAACCAGAGCTGGCATGTGTGATCGCTGGCGTGCCGGCAACGTGCTTCGTCCAATTGGTCCAAGAGCATGCACCGGCGTTGCTGTTGCGCGACCCAGACCTCTTGGAAGTCATGTGGGAGGGCGTCCAGCAAGTGCTGAGTGTGGTATCGCCGCTGTCGCTGTCGCCGCTGGTCGCATGGGAGCGGCGCTTCCTCTTCGGCGGGCTGATCGATCGCTTCGTACCCCTCAGTCACGTGCAGCAGCTGTGGAACCACTGGGAGCAGCCGCGTGCCGTGTTCTACGAGGGGAGCCACCTGTCCTTCACCTGGGAGGAGGAGGTGCGATTCCTCCTGCGTGAAGCGTTGGACAGCTCGGGACTCGCCGTGTAGCCCCCGCGTTTTTCGCAGGGCTCGCATTGTTAAGAAATCCAGTGCGTATGAGCTACCCGTTATTGAGAAGCGCGCGGGCGTAGCACGTTTACCGAGCACGCGCGCGTCAGGGCACGAGGGTTGGAGGGAGAGCAGTCGCGATGGACGCAACGTTGGATCTCCGAGGGTTGCTGCACGCCATTCTCACGTGTGTGACGGCGGGACCGGGTCTCGGGTTCAACCGAGCCGTGTTGTTCTTGGCCGACGACGACTACAACGCCCTCATCGCAGCCATGGCGATCGGACCTGGCTCTCCCGAGGAAGCCCAGGTCACCTGGGCTCGGTTGGCCAGCGAGAACATCTCCCTCGAGCAGTGGCTGCACAGGCCGCCGGCGGAGGATCAGCGGAGTGGTTTCCAGGCGCTGGTAGAGGGCCTCTCCATCCCGCTCACCGAGGGCGCGGCGGTCGAACACTCAAATCCGCTCCTCGATGCCTATCGCGAGCGGCGCGTCGTACGGATCACGGATGCGGCATCGTTGCAAGACATTCCGCCGCGCCTGCGCGAGGTGTTCGCTGGCACCGAGGTGGTGTGCGTCCCGTTGGTCGCCAAAGAACGGTCGGTCGGTCTGATCGTTGCCGATAACGCCTTCAGCCGCGAGCCGATCGGTGTCGAGCGGATCCAACTACTCCAGCTGCTGGCCTTGCTCGCCGGCCAGGCGCTCGACAACGCGCGCATCTACAAGCAGCTGGAGCGGCAAGCCGGGCAGCTGAAGCGCACACTGCAGGAGCTGCGTGCCACGCAGGAACAGTTGATCCACAGCGAGCGCTTAGCGATGGTGGGGTCGGTCGTGGCGCGTGTCAGCCACGAGATTCGCAACCCGCTCACCACCATCGGTGGGTTCGCGCGCACGCTGACGGCGCATCCCGACGACATCGAGCGCGTGGCGCGCAATGCCAACATCATCGTCGAGGAGGTGGAGAAGCTCGAGTCGCTGCTGAAAGAAATGCTCGACTTCACCAGCCCGAAGCCGCCAACCCTCGAGCCCACGGATGTGAACCGCATCATCACCGGCCTCGCCAACGTGCATCGCGGTGAGCTCGGCGACCACAAGGTCATCCTCGAACTGGATCTCACACCCGATCTGCCGGGTGTGCTAGCGGATCGCAATCAGCTGCAGCGGGTTTTTCTCAATCTCTGGCAGAATGCGTTGCAAGCGATGGATGAACTCCCTGCCGAACGCGACCGCGTGTTGACCGTGCGCACCTGGCGCGATGGCCGCACGGTGAACGTTGGCTTCTCGGATACCGGGCATGGTATTGCCCCGACCGTGTTGCCGCACATCTTCACGCCATTCTTCACAACCAAGCAACACGGCACCGGCCTGGGGCTGGCGGTGGTCCAGAAGATCATCGACGACCACAGGGGAACCATCGAGCTGACCGCCAGGCACGCACCGGGGACCGCGTTCGTCATCTCCTTGCCCATCGAACGGTGAGCGCCATGCGACGCATCCTCATCGTCGACGACGACGACAACCAGCGCCTCCTGTATCGTGAGCTCTTCGAGGAGGATGGGTATGAGGTCATCGACGCAGGCGATGGGCGCGCTGCGCTCGCGGTCATCGAGCGCGACCCGCCCGACGTCGTCATCCTCGACATCAACATGCCCGGCATGGACGGCTTGCAGACGCTCACACGCATTCACGACCTGAACCGCGCGCTGCCCGTTATCTTGCACTCCGCCTACGCGGCGTACAAAGACCAGTTCGTCAGCTGGATCGCCGACGCCTACGTCACCAAGTCGTCCAATCCCGACGACCTGACGGACGCGGTCCGGGCGGTGCTGGCCGCGAAGCGCGTGCCGTGACGCCCAAGCGGGTGGGGACCATGCCGATCAGCGGCTGGAACAGAGCAACGTTGGTCATGCTGTTGGCGGGCGGCCAAGGCGAGCGTTTGTACCCACTGACGAAACGCCGCGCCAAGCCGGCGGTCCCCTTCGGGGGCATGTATCGCATCATCGACTTCACCCTCTCGAACTGCCTGAATAGCGGGTTGAAGCGCGTCTTCGTCCTGACGCAACACAAGTCGCTGTCGCTCGACCGCCATATCCACGCCGCGTGGAGCATCCTGCACCCGGAACTGGGGGAGTTCATTCAGACCGTGCCACCGCAGCTGCAGCTGGTGTCGCGCTGGTATGCCGGCACGGCCGACGCGGTATTCCAGAACCTCGACTTGCTGGAAGAGGAACGGCCACAGCATGTGCTCATCGTCTCCGGCGATCACATCTACCGCATGGACTACGAGACGCTGCTGCAGTTCCATTTGCAGCACGATGCCGATCTGACCATCGCGTGCACCGAGGTGCCCCGCACGGAGGCCACGCGCATGGGCGTGGTCGAGGCGGACGGCGACGCGCGCGTCCACGCGTTCACCGAGAAACCCGCGGTGCCGGCACCACTGCCACACGAGTCCAGCCGGTCGCTGGTGAACATGGGCGTGTACGTCTTCAAGACCGAGACGCTGGTGCGTGCCGTCATCGCCGATGCCAAGCAGGAGTCCGAGCACGACTTCGGGCGCAACATCATCCCCACCCTGGTGCGCGGCCAGCGGCGCGTCATGGCGTTCGACATCGTCACGCAGTGCCCACCGGCACACCACTACTGGCAAGACGTGGGGACTTTGGACAGCTACTTCGAGGCCCACCTGGAGCTGCTACTACCGCAGCCGCCCTTTGACTTATTCGACGCGAGCTGGCCGATCCGCACGCACGCGCGCCAGCACCCGCCAGCGTTGATGCGCAACGCCGGCCAACGTGAGGCCCGTGCGGTCAACAGCATCGTGTCGCCGGGCTGCATCGTGTCCGGGGGGAGTGTCGTACATTCCGTCCTGTCCCCGAGGGTCCAGGTCGAAGCCGGTGCAGTGGTCGAGGAGTCGATCTTGATGCCCGGCGTGCGCGTCGGTCAAGGCTCGCACGTCCGCCGTGCCATCGTCGACGAGAACGTCGTCATCTCGCCGGCAGTCGAAATCGGTTGCGATCACGACGCCGACCGCCGCCGATTTGTCGTCACCGATGGCGGCGTGGTGATCGTCCCAGAAGGTACGCTCATGGGGCACCCGTAAAACGTGAAAGGTAACGCGTAAGAGCAACGCCGCTGTCTGCTCTCTGGTGGAGGCGACAGTGGGGTTCAAGTGTTAGGTTTTCCGTTTGACGCTTTGCCCATCCATGTACATCGTCTCCACATAATCGCGCAGCATGCGCTCCGCGGTGAACTGTGGAATCAGCGTGGACATCGAGGTCTTGATGCGCTGCAGCCAGCCGCGTGGAATGCCGTTGGCGTCGCGCTTGTAGAAAAGCGGGATCGCCTCGAGCTCGAGCACGTCGAGCAAGGCACCGGCATCGTGATCGTCCTGCATGTGCGGATCGCCGGGCGGTGACGCGATGGCCCAGCCGTTCTCGCCGTCGTAGGCCTCGGCCCACCAGCCGTCGAGGACGCTGAGGTTCAGGCCGCCGTTGAGGGCCACCTTCATCCCGCTCGTTCCACTCGCCTCCAGCGGTGGGCGCGGCAGGTTGAGCCAGAGATCCACACCGGAGACCAAGCGTGGCGCCATGTGGAGGTCGTAGTCCTCCAGGAAAACGATCCGCCGCGACACCTGGGGCGCCCGCTTCATCTGAAAGAAGCCGCTCAGGGCTTGTTTCGCTTCGCCGTCTTGCGGGTGGGCCTTGCCGGCGACGATGATCTGGATCTGTGTCGGACCGTCGCCGAGCAAGCGTACGCCGCGCTCGGGAAAGCGGCTGAGCAGGTAGAAGCGCTTGTACGTCGCCATGCGGCGCGCGAAGCCGATCGTCAGCGTCTGCGGATCGAAGGCACGCGCGGCGGCCTCGACGTAGTCGGGCGTCTCGCCGCGGCCAAGGCGGTCGCGCACCGACTTCTCGCGAACGTAGCGGACCAGTGCTTCGCGCTGCTCGCAGCGCACCGCCCAGAGCTCCGCATCCGGGATCTCGGCGACGCGTTCCCACATCGAGAGATCGCCAAGGCGCGTGCGCCAGTCCGCGCCGAGATGGCGGTCGAACAGGGCCTGCATGGCCGAGCACATCCACGTGGTGGTGTGCACACCGTTGGTGACATGTCCGATCGGCACCTCCGCTTCAGTCCGATCGGGCCACAGCGGATGCCACATGGCGCGCGCCACTTCACCATGCCGGCGCGACACGCCGTTGGCGGCCCGGCTGGTGTGCAATGCCAGCGGCGTGATGTTCGCTGCCTCCTGTTGGTCACCCTGACGAATGCGGCCCAAGTCGTAGAAACTGCTGCGTGGGATCCCAAGCTGATCGACGAAGTGGCTCAGGACCGGTTCGATTTCCTCCTCGCGATACCCCTCGTTGCCCGCCGCCACGGGAGTGTGCGTGGTGAAGATCGTTCCCTGCCGAACCAGCTCCAACGCCTCGTCCTCCGAATGACCGTTCTGCACCAAGCCGCGAACACGCTCGAAGCTGCTCAGCGCGGCGTGGCCCTCGTTGAGGTGAATCAGCGAGGGCTGAATCCCCAGGGCGCCGAGGGCGCGCACTGCCCCGATGCCGAGAACAGCGTACTGCGCCAGGCGCGTTTGTCGGTCGCCGATGTACAGGCGCGACGTGATCCAGCGGTCGATTGGATGATTGTCGTCGCGGTCGGTGTCGAGCAAATACAGCGGCACGCGCCCGACGCCGACGCGCCAGACTTGCACCAACACGGGGCGGGCGCGGATCACCATCTCAACCGTCAGCGGCTTCCCATCGGCACCCGTCACCAGCACCACGGGATGACGCTCGAAGTTGGTGGTGGTCCAGTACTCGTTCTGCCAGCCTCCCGGATCGAGGCGTTGGTGAAAGTATCCCTGGCGGTACAGCAAGCCGACCCCAACCATCGGCAGGGCCAGATCCGACGCGGCCTTGAGCACGTCGCCCGCCAGCACACCGAGGCCACCGCCGTAGAGTGGTAGCGAGCAGTGGATGGCGAATTCCGAGCACAGGTAGGCGATGGGGCGCTCGGGGCGAATGCGCGTGTTGATCGGTGCCCGCTTGCAGTCGGCATCGATCGCAGCCGCCGCTACGCGCACGCGATCGACATACGACGAGTCGTGTGCCAATGCCTGGAGGCGCTGCGGCGTAGCGGCTTCGATGACGTAGCGGGGGTTGCATTCGCTACGGTGCCAAATCTCCGGGGCGATGTCGCGGAAGAGCGTGGCGCCGTGCGGCAACCACGCCCAGCGGTAGTTGTAGGCGATGCCGGCCAGCGGTGCCAACGGGATCGGCAGCCGCTCGGCCAGGTCGGCGATGGCGCGTTCGATGTCGCGCCGCCCGTCATTCACTTGCTGCGTATCGAGAGTCATGGTCACTCCACGACCTCTTTGCTAACCGACCCGACGGAGCGCTGCAAGGCAGCCCGTGTGCGCGGCATCGGAGCGCGCATGCCGTGCCGGCACACTGGCATCACATCGCGCGCCGGTGTAATCCACGACGGCATGAAGATCAGAGCCGCGGTGTGTTGGGAGCCGCAGCGGCCGCTGGTGATCGAAGACATCGATCTCGACGGTCCGCATGCCGGTGAGTGCTTGGTGCGACTCGTCGCCAGCGGCGTGTGCCATACGGACGCCTACACGATGAGCGGGCGCGACCCGTCCGGACTCTTCCCGACCGTGCTCGGCCATGAAGGTGGCGGCATCGTCGAGGAAGTGGGCGCGGACGTGAGCACCTTGAAGCCAGGCGACCACGTCATTCCGCTGTACATCCCGGAGTGCCGGAACTGTAAGTTCTGCCTGAGCGGCAAGACCAACCTGTGCGGCGCCCTCCTCGCCACGCAGGGTAAGGGACTCATGCCTGACGGCAGCAGCCGGCTAGCGCACAAAGGGAAGACGCTGCACCACTACATGGGCACGTCGACCTTCGCCGAGTACACTGTCGTGCCGGAGATCGCGCTGGCGAAGGTGCGCAACGATGCGCCGCTCGAAAAGGTCTGCTTGCTCGGTTGCGGCATCACCACCGGCATCGGTGCGGTGCTGAACACCGCGCACGTGCATCCCGGTGCCAGCGTGGCGATCTTCGGGTTGGGCGGTATCGGGCTCTCGGTCGTGCAGGGCGCGGTGATGGCTGGGGCCGGGCGCATCATCGGCATCGACACCAATCCAACCAAGTTCGCCCTGGCGCGCCAGCTGGGGGCCACCGACTGCGTGAACCCGGCCGACGTGTCCAACATCGTAGAGGCGGTGATCGAGATGACCGGCGGCGGCGTTGACTTCTCGTTCGAGTGCATCGGCAACGTCGAGGTGATGGGACAAGCGCTGCTGTGCGCGCACAAGGGCTGGGGCCAGTCGATCATCATCGGCGTGGCCGGCGCGGGAGAGGAAATCCACGCGCGGCCGTTCCTGCTGGTCACCGGCCGCAGCTGGCGCGGCACGGCGTTCGGCGGCACCCGCGGCCGCACGCAACTGCCACACTACGTCGATTGGTACATGAACGGCCGAATCAAGCTCGACGAGTACATCACGCACAGCATGCCGCTCGAAGACATCAACCAGGCCTTCGACTTGATGCACGAAGGCAAGAGCATCCGCAGCGTGGTGCGGTACTGCTAGATCGATTGCCAATTCGAGACCAGAACCGTCCTGAGGCCGTGTTTCCTTGTCGTGCGTCAGCTCAAGGTCGGCTCTTGACAAGCTCCATCGGCTCCTTTACACAAATCGCACGATGAATGTTTCCCGCACCGCATTGGGGTTGTCTCTGCTGGGGCTGCTGCTTCTGAGCCCGCCCGTGCGTCTGGGGGAAGCGTAGACAAAATTACGCAACCGAAGGACGCCACGGGCGGGAAGCTGTCCGTGGCGTTTGTGTTTCTAGAAGGGCCACGGGCAGCTTCCCCCCGCGGCCCTTCTTAATTTGGGCGGCAGCCCAGATCGGAGGTGGAAGCAACATGGATCCGAACACGGTACAGATCTTCGACACGACGTTGCGCGACGGCGAGCAATCACCTGGCGCCACCATGAACGTCGAGGAAAAAGTGGTCATCGCCCGCCAGCTCGAAAAGCTGGGCGTGGATGTCATCGAGGCGGGCTTCGCAGTGTCATCCCCGGGCGACTTCGATTCCGTCGCACGCGTCGCCGAGGCGGTGACGCAGCCCA
>Ga0209048_10007477_pt1 | contig 10092 bp, 5 predicted proteins | sample FrelakmetCRP12CR_FD_187146 | JGI IMG/M metagenome (GOLD analysis project Ga0209048, IMG submission 187146) | Freshwater lake sediment microbial communities from the University of Notre Dame, USA, for methane emissions studies - CRP12 CR (SPAdes)... | ecosystem: Environmental > Aquatic >... | reverse complement strand
GAGGGGTAAAAAAATGGCTGGGCGAGAACTCATGGGGGGACACCAAGGGCAAGAAAGGCTATTTTTACATGTCAGACGAGTGGTTTGATAATTATGTTCAGGTTATCGTTATCCAGAAAAAGTACATCCCGAAAGACATCCTGGCGGTTTTTTCCACAAAGGCGGAGGTCCTTCCGCCATGGGATCCGATGTGGAAGGCAGTTAATATCCAGTGAAACCTAGCATACAAAAAATTTGGGCTGGCTCCGTTCGGCAGGAAAGAGTGAAAAGGCAAATGCAAAGGCGTGAAAACGTTATGATTAGCGGCAAGCGAGATATCCAGAAAAGGCTCATGGAGATTCCCGGTGTGGGCAGAAGCATTGCGGAAGATCTGTACAAGCTGGGTATCAGGGAAGTCCGCGATCTCAAGAAGAAGAATCCCGAAAAGCTTTATGAGAGATTGTGCGACATCGAGGGGAAACGCATAGATCTCTGTCTCTTGTATGTGTTCAGAGGGGCCGTTTATTATGCATCTCACGAAAAGCACGACCCCAGATTGTTAAAATGGTGGAACTGGAAAAACAGAAAAATTTAAGGCGATCGGCTCTAAAGCGGCCCCTAAAAATGCAGCTGCGGCGGGCAAAATGATACACGAGAATTTTAAAAACTATTAAGATAAAGGGATTTAAGATGAACGCACAGCGATTTATACAAATGTTGTCAGTGCTTTTTTTTCTTGCCGGCGTTTCATTTATTCCGGCGAAAGCGCACGCACAGGGGGAGAAGCCGGAGTATTATCCGAACGGTACTTACGAGGCAAACATCCCGCCGCCTGAATCGGTCCTGGGTTTCCCGGTGGGTGAGAGGCCGGCCCGCTATGAAGAGGCGGTACGGTATCTAAAAACGCTTGCCGAGAAATCGACCAGAGTGAAGCTAGAGGAAATGGGAAGTACGTATGAATCCCGCAAGCAGTACTGTCTGATACTCACATCCGAGGAGAACCAGAAAAGGCTGGAGGAGATCAGGCTCAACATCGTCAGGCTGGCGCATCCCGCAAAACTTAGTGAAGCTTCCGCAAGGGGTCTTATCGATTCTAACCCTGCGGTAGCCTGGATAGGGTACGGCATTCACGGCGACGAACTGTCAAGCGTTGATGCTTCGCTCCAGCTTGCATATCAGCTCGCGGCGGGGGCTGATTCGGCGACGTTAAAGATTATCAGAGAGCTTGTAGTCTGTGTCGACCCGATGGAAAATCCCGATGGGCGGGAAAGGTTTTTGTCGCAGCTCCAGCAGTGGGCCGGTCAGCTGCTGAACTCTGACGGCCAGAGCATGGCGCACGGGGCATGGCCTTACGGTCGCGGAAACCACTATCTGTTTGACATGAACCGGGACTGGATTACTCTGACCCAGCTTGAAAATCAGGCCAGGATCCGGACGATAGTCAAGTGGGATCCTCAGCTTCTGATCGATTCCCACGAGATGGGTTCGTACGACACTTACCTTTTCTATCCGCCGCGCCAGCCGATAAATCCGAATGTCGGGGATCAGATCAAGAAATGGTGGAAAGTATTTTCCGCAGATCAGGCAAGGGCATTCGACCATTACGGATGGAGTTATTACACGCGTGAGTGGAGCGACGAATGGTTCCCGGGGTACGGGAGCTCATGGGCTCTATACACTGATGCGGTCGGCATCCTATACGAGCAGGCCGGGACAGACGGCTCGCTGGTGAAAAGGCCTGACGGCTCCAGCCTGACGTTCCGCGAAGCCGTTCACCACCATTTCGTGAGTTCGATCGCAAACCTGACGACCGCGGCGAATAACCGGAGAGGCCTTCTCGGCGATTTCTGGAAAGCAAAAGTCAACGGCGTGGTTGCTGGTGGCAAGGGGGATCCCCGGACGTTTTATCTTGTCCCCGGGAAAAATGCGACCAGGGTCGAGAGGCTTGTCGAAAAACTGTTATTGCAGGACATCGAAGTCAAGACTTTGGACAGGGATTTCGAAGCACAGGACCTGCACGATTACTGGGGCTCGAAACCGGCTTCAAAAACGCTCCCGGCGGGCACATATTCGGTCTCTCTGGACCAGCCAATGGGCCGGCTGGCGAAGGCAATAATGGAGTTTGATCCCAGGATGCTTTCTTCTTCTCTGGAGGAGGAACGCAAAGCCCTGGAAAAGGAAGGTTATTCGAAAATGTACGACGTGACAGCATGGTCGTTGCCGATCTCCTACGGTATCGAGGCCTACTGGAGCGATCGCAAGGAAAACCAGGCTGCAACGCCTGTGCAAACTCTTAAGCCGGTTGCAGGCGGTGTACAAAATCCCCGGCCATCCTACGGTTTCCTGTTCGACTATTCGGATGACAGGGCTGTGGAGGCACTTGTGATGTTTTTTGCAAAAGGGTACAATATCCGCTGCGGCAAAGAGCCTTCGGAGGTGGAAGGCCGCTCGTTCCCCAGGGGTACAATTTTGCTGCGCGTAAAGGAAAATCCGAAATCACTGGCAGATGATGTAAAGACAATAGCCGAGGCGGCAGGCATCATGATTTACGGCGTCAATACTGCGCTAAGCACCAGAGGTTCTGACCTGGGTGGTAACGATTTTGTGCTTCTCAGAAAACCGCAGATCGCCCTTATTGCGGGGCCTGAGATCAGCACGACAAGCCTGGGTTCGCTCTGGCACTTGCTGGATTACAGGCTTAAATACAGGATATCGGTTCTGAACTCACAGCAGGTTAATTACACCGATCTTACCAAATACAATGTGATTGTGCTACCATCCGGGGGGTCAAGATCATACAACCAGTTGCTCGGAAAAGCAGGAATAGGCAAAATCAGGGAATGGGTGAGCTCCGGGGGAACGCTGATAGGTCTTGAGGGTGCTGCGGCATTCCTGGCTGATACTGCAAGCGGATTCAGCGATGTGAGGTTAAAGCAGCAGGCTTTGAAAGACCTGGAGCTGTACTCAAAAGCAGTAGAGCTGGAAAAAAAGGCAGGGATGCCGAAAATTGACAGCATCTCCGTCTGGGAAGGGAAGCAGCCATCCAAGGACACATCCAAGGCTGAAAAGGCTCCTGCCCAAAATGATAAGGAAATTGCCTTGCAGGACGAAAGGGCAAGGCTTTTTATGCCAAGGGGTGCAATTTTAAAGCTCGAACTAGATGCAGAAAACTGGCTGAACTATGGCGTGGGAGATAAAGTACCCGCAATACTGTTCACATCCGACGCTATGCTCTCGAAGGAACCGGTTCAAACGGCTGCCCGTTTCTCCGATTCCCAGCATCTGAGGATATCGGGACTCTTGTGGCCCGAGGCTCGCGAGCGCTGGGCAAAAACAGCTTATGCTACCAGGGAATCGAAAGGAAAGGGGCAGATTATCCTTTTTGCTGGAGAACCCGACTTCAGGGCATGTTTCCCGGGGACCGGAAGGCTTCTTTTAAACAGTTTGTTCCTTGGTCCGGGTTTTGGGACTGAACACCCCGTGGATTGGTGATGCTTGCGGTGCTTTGATCGTAACAGCTTGCAAGACTTTAAACACGACAGTTTAATAGATAAAAAGAATGCCGGTCTTTTCAATAAAGACCGGCATTGGGCAACAATTATACTGTTCCCCCTACTTCAGCAAAACCATCTTGTTTATCTGACTGTATGTGATTCCTCCGGTATCGCCCTCATCATCAATCACTGATGCTGTCATGCGGTAAAAATAGACACCCGAAGACAGGGAAGAGGCGTCAAATTCGATTTCATTCGTGCCGCTGTCGAATTCCTCCTGGCTGATTAATGAGGCGACTTCCTGTCCGAGTAGATTATAGATCTTCAGGGTCACGACCGCATCCTGTGGCAATTCGAACCGGATGGTTGTCGTGGGGTTGAAAGGATTGGGGAAGTTCTGATACAATCTGAAGTCATCCGGGATTTCCGCTCGCACAATATCGCGCTCGGGGATCATGAACGGAACAGCATTCGGGTTCGCCCGCAAATATGGTATATCCTCGAGCGGTCTAATTCCCCTAAGCATGAGCCTAGTCGCAAAAGAGATCGTGTCAACCGGTCCGTCGAAGGCAGAGTTGATTTTGCGGATAACCGTGTCGAGATTTGTATAATAGGTCGCGTTTATTCCGTGGTAATACGTAAGGGCGGTATCCGCCGTCGCGGCAATTTCCCTCAGCGAGCGGCCGCTCAGGGAATTAACGCCGTCATCAAATAACAGTTCGCCCAAACCCGCTGGAATAACCTGAAGCGCGCTTGCGGTAAGATTGATTTTCAGCGCTACAAGGTCGGCGAAAAGGCGGTTATTCTGTTTTCTGGGTGTCAGAGTTCTTTGCCCCTTCGTGAACCGCTTCTGTAAGCCGGAAGCTGTCAGGTTAAAGTAATCAAATCCTCGGGTGTTTATTGTATGCAGCTGTCCCCTGTCTGAAAATGATTTAAATGCATCAATTGCCTTGCGGAGTCCTACCCATCCCCAGCCTTTCGAATTATTAGGCTGAGCTATGCCTGTAACCAGACCGCCTGTCTGCGGCGGGCTGAATCCCGAGAGGTCGTACACCTCCTGGCATACGTTCTCCTCGTTCGGCATCGGCAACCTGGGAATATTGAGGCTGAACGCGATCGGGTTATAGAACTTGTTCGAATTCAATTTTTTCCCCTTGAGTTCCCAGTAATAAAATCCCCTTTGTGTGAGGCTCCTCTTTCCCCATCCGCATATCTGGACAGACGAATATCTGGCAAGAGTATCGGGCCATCTGATTTCAGCAGTTCTTGCTTTGGAATCGAACGATATGCTGCTGGGAGTGGGCGTGATGGTGAGTGGGTATGTCGGATCACCGATATAGAGGGTAACCACATAGCTGACGTGCATGCCGTCCACGCCCATACCCGTTGTGTTTATGAAGCTTGAGCAAAATTGCACCTTGTCATTTTTCTTGTTTACAGGTTTTCCTTTTTTGCCCTTGTTGTTCATTGATAAAGCCAGGCTGTCATAACTGACTGTCCTGAATTTAACGGTGTCGATAGCCGGGCTGTTTCCGAATTTCACGTTGGTGACGGCCGATCCGCTTGTGAGAATCTCAGTGTATGTCCCGCCGGGGGGTTCCGTTATACGGTATTTGGAGTCACCGGCATACGGTTCCCAAAGCGTGTATATGCCCGGTGCAAGGTTCCCAAACGCCCACCTGCCTCCGATTGCGGATACTGTTTCCAGGCTGTCTCCGCCGCCCGGACGGTTTATTCTGACTGTCATCCCCGCCATCCCCGGTTCAAGCGTGTCTTGCGTGCCGTTGCGGTTCAAGTCATAGTAGACGAATCCGGATATGGAACTGAACAAAGCATTGCCGAAATCCTTCCCGCTTATGCTCGTCCCGGGTGTGCTGATAACAACCGTATATGTTCCGCTGAATCCCGGCATCGTTTGTGTCCATCCGTCCTGGAGCTCTTCTGAGACCATGTATGTCCCCGGTATCAATCCGGTAAAACTGTAATTACCTATAGAATCTGTAATAGTGGTGTCGATGTGGATTGAGTTTTGAAAGAGATATATCCGCCAGTTTGCCAGGCCGGGTTCGCCGGGATTTTTTAGGGAGTCGCCGTTAATATCGTTGAATTTGGTCCCGCTGATTGAGCTCGAAAGGAAATTGCCGAAGTCTTTCCCGGCTTCATAGGTTCCTGACTGAATACTGACCGTATACGTGCCCGGTGAAGCCGGAAAGGTCTGGCGCCATCCCGGTTGCTGGCTTTCGCTGATCACCCAATCCCCTGATTCAAAAGAGGAGAAACCGAACGAATAGTTGCCGGAACCGTCTGTGCTGTCAGTTTTTATCCCTCCTCCTCCGACTTTGGTCGCTACAATCTCCCATCCTGCTATTCCGGGCTCGCCAGCATCTTTTATTCCGTTCTTGTTTATGTCGTTGAATTTTATGCCACGGGCGACCGAACCTTGAAAATTGCCAAAATTGCTGTTAGGGCTGTTCTGGCCGGCAACGAGAACAAACGGACTTGCGGGAGAAACGGTCTGAGACCAGCCGCCCTGGCTGACCTCGTCGATTGAATAAATACCCGGGGTCAGATTGACGAATTCATAAAAGCCTGCCGGCCAGCTTCCGGTTCCTGTTGTTGCTGCTAGTGTGCCGTTCGGGCCGCTGATGACGATAGACCATCCATTGAGGGGCGGTTCTGCCTGGTCCCAATGCCCGTTCCCATTGATGTCGTTGAACTTATAACCCGAGATCCGTGCAAATTCTCCGCCCCCCCCGATATTGGAACCTCCCGAAGCATCGGTTATCTCGCGATAGTTGTCGGAAGGGTCGATCTCGCTGACACCAGTTCTGATCAGCGCCGGCGAATTAATCCACGTTAATCCAGCGGAGAGTATTGGAACGTTCACGCCGGTTATGCTGAATGTGGAAATCCGCGTTCCGGCCCCGGAGGTGGCGATATCGAGGGCCTCCGCGTAGGAGCCGTTGCCGCCGAGGGAGATCCAAAGTTCGCTGGCAGCTATGACCTGGTCGAAGAAAAATCCGGTCCCGATCTCTTCCGAGGAAGCCACACGGCTTATTACAGGGGAGATGAAGCTTCCAGAGTTGAAGCTCATGATAAACTGGCTGTTCCCTACTCTGAAATTGGTCGGTCCTATCCTTTTAAGGAATATGTCGAACTGATAAGTGTTTCCGACCAAAACCGGATTCTGAATCGAGAGTTGATACTGCGGAACCGGCTGGGAATATAGGGCAGAAAAACTTACAAGCAGCGCCGTCGTACCAAGCATCAGAAAGTGTCTGAGGAAATTCATGTTTGATCTCGCTGGTTATTGTCATTAAAAAATAATTTTTTATGGCCTCTGATATACTTTTAAGCGGTTGTCTTGCACAATGTTGTAATCGGTCGAGTCGGTTGTATTGTCCCCGTTGCAGTCACTGGAATAATATCCGCTCTGACCCCTGTTGTTCCAGGTCAGATTCCGGTCCCGAAAATCAACGACGTGGTCCTGATTTACATCCCCACCCCACGTGACGTACACACTGCCGACCTGTTTCAGTGCATTAAGTCCGTAAGCTTGTCCTGGACCGGTGGAGTAGTCGTAAGCGGAGTATGAAGTCGTGGTTTTAGCCAATGGCATCGATTCAGCGCTCCAGGTTTCGAGGTGGTTCCTGTGGCGTATCACAAGATAATAATTGCCCGAGGGAGCGTTAGGAAAGACCAGCATGCCTGTGCCCGCGGCCGAGAGATATAGCTTTCCGGAGTCGGCAAATGCATGGGGCGACCCCGGTGCCGCCAGGTACCCAGTGACCGTGTCCTGGACCTGCGTTGTGCCGTTCCAGAACCCTTCCATCAGGACCTTGAGATCTATCTTAGCGGCTCCGACAATCTCGAAATCCCTTTTCGAGCTGAATGAAAAAGTGTAACTCCCCTGAGTCCGCATGTTGACATACATCCCCCCGGCGATGTCATGGAGAAAAAGCTGCACCCGCGACTCGATTGAATTGACGTAAACCGAATCCCAGTAAAGTTTGATCGGCCCGGCATCCGAAGCATCCACACTCATGCTCCAGACAGGATCCGAGGGTCCCTGATAGTCCACCGCATATTTGCTTCCGAACTGCGGGGGGTAATTGCCTCCTGAATGAGGGAAATAGGTTTCCAGGAACGAACCGGATGGGGGCTGGGGGGGTCTGGGCACGTCGTATGCGAAGTCGAATCCAGAAGTCGCATCAGGCCGTACGCCCAGCATTGCAAGTGTGTCAATCAACTGGCTGTTCTGCGCTCTAATCTGGAAATTCCAGTTGTCGTAATTGACCTGGGCGGAGGAATTTACCGCAATCAGTGCCGTAAGAGAGCAGAGAAAGGTATATAATGGGATTTTCATAAAATTTTGGAAAAGGTTGTTTGATGCTATTTTATATAAATAATTTTTTTCGTGTCGCTGTATCGCAATCGGGTGTCAATGCCCATTGCTTCCAGTGTGCAAAAATAGACGCCGCTCTGAAGCTTCAGGGTTTCTCCTTCAATTGTTATCGCGTGATATCCAGCATCCTGGATTCCGCTTGCGATACTGGAGATTTCCCTTCCGAGGACATCGGTAATTCTGATCTTGATAAAAGCTCGTTCGGGCAGCTGGTATCCTATCAATGTAGACGGATTGAACGGGTTTGGGTAATTTTGTTCTAGCTTGAACGCTCTGATAAGTTTCGTTTTGGGGATGATTTTAATGCTGAGTTTTTCCGTGTGATTACTGACGATTATGTCTGAACCCCGGCCGAGGACTTTTGAATCGGTAATGGATTTATCGTCTGTCGAACTTATGGTCATAATGACCAGCGGATCTTTAACATCTGCGGTTATTTTCAGCGGATAATACTCTGCCTGGAGGAGGACCGTGAATCCGGTGATTTCTGCCCCTGCATCGTATGCTTCAAGGTATTTTTGCGAGGAAAAGCGCGCATCGAATGATCCGCATGGAGGCAGGGGGGGGAGTTCGCAAGCCGAGTTCCGGGGAATGCTTTGCCTTTCGGCCAGATAAAGGACCTCCCTGGAGTTGTGCTCGTCGGTTATGGTGAACGAGCTGATTTCTTGCAGGTCGGGAAATCTCACGTATTTCTCTTCGGTGGCTTGCGATGCGTCGAGAATAAGAAATCCGCCGAAACTTGCTTTCACCCAGTATCCTTCCCCGGGTTTGAGTGTGTCTGCCCGCTGATAAGAACCTTCGTATCCGAAAAATTCGGATGCTAAGACACCGCCGGATGGGGCAGGTACCGGACGATCGATCGTGCCTATGAGATTCCACCCCGTAGCCAGTGGGACAGAAAGATGCGTGAGGCTTGTACCGGCAATCAAAACAGACTGCTGATACCCGAATTTCAGCCAGTAGCCTGTACCGTTTTCGAGCTTATTTTTACTCGTGTATTTTCCATCGTATGCAAAGGCTTCTGAAGTGGATGTCGGAAAAATAACCGATTTCGAAGAGTCGGCGGTTATTCGCGGGACGGAGACAATATTCCATCTGGGGGAAACAGGGATATATACCGCATCGAATTCAGTCCAAATTGAAAAACCCCTCGTGCCGGAATATTGAAAAGAATAGAAGTTTTGGGATCGCAGGTTTATGTTGATGCCTGCTGCCGAATCCCTCATGAAAATATGGTACGCTTCGGGCAGTGCGCTGATCGAGGAATTGTCCCAGGCCAGAACGAGGAGGCCTGAGCCTAGTGTGCATCCGACCTTGAACGCCCAATGGGGATCAGCCGGACCCGTGAAATCTGCCGCAAATTTTTTCCCAAAAAAAGTCGGCCAGTTGCCCCCAGAATGCGGGAAATAGGCCTCCACGTAGTCCCCGGGAGGGCTGGGGGGGCGCGGAGTGTCGTAATACGGATCATAACCGGTTGTAGCGTCCGATCGGACACCCAATGTCAATATCGAATCGCGGAGGGTTGCAATGGACATTGGGTGTCCGATCGGACACCCAATGTCAATATCGAATCGCGGAGGGTTGCAATGGTTGCCTTGATCAGCAGTGACCATGATGTGACCGTGACTGTATCGCGCCCGGTATCGGTGCGGTCTCGTTTTCCCTGATCCGCCGGAAGTTGTGAGATCAGTACGAGACAGAGTCCGATTGTGGCGATTAATTTATTCATATGTTAGATAATACTGCCTGCGATTGAACTCGATGAATTGAAATTCCCCCTCTCACCCCCCGTGTAATTTTGGGAAGAGAGGTAAAGGTCTCCTTATTTAAGAAGCGTCATTTTCCGGATTTCGGTAAACCGCGTTCCGTTTTCAGCTGTAGCTGTCATTCGGTAGAGATACATGCCGCTTGACAATCCGGATGCGTCAAACTTCAGGTTATAGTATCCGGCTTCCTTCCGCTCTTCGGTCAGCGTCGTCAATTTTCTGCCGATGAAGTCATATACCTCCACGCTTACGTTTGCGCTAAATGGCAGCCCGTACGTGATTACGGTGGAGGGGTTGAACGGGTTGGGATAGTTTTGAGCCAGCTCGAATGCCGCAGGAACGGTATGCACCACGCCGTTCACACTGAAATTCCGGCTGTTGCCCACCTGCTCGTAAGTGTATGAATTTACTTGTTTCATGTTAATGGACCGATGACCGGTGATATCCC
>Ga0209048_10007476_pt1 | contig 10093 bp, 9 predicted proteins | sample FrelakmetCRP12CR_FD_187146 | JGI IMG/M metagenome (GOLD analysis project Ga0209048, IMG submission 187146) | Freshwater lake sediment microbial communities from the University of Notre Dame, USA, for methane emissions studies - CRP12 CR (SPAdes)... | ecosystem: Environmental > Aquatic >... | reverse complement strand
CCCAGGGGCCCTACGCTCACCGACATGCACGCCGACGACCTCATCCTCGTCTCGGTCGACGACCACATCTGCGAGCCCGCCGACATGTTCGATGCCCACGTACCCGATCGCTACCGGGAGTGCGCGCCTCGTGTCGTGGAGGAGCCCGACGGCTCCCAGCAGTGGTACTACGGCGAGGTCCGGGGCCGGAACCTCGGGCTCAACGCGGTCGCGGGCAAGTCGCCCGAGATGTTCAACGTGAACCCCACTCGCTACGAGGACATGCGTCCGGGCTGCTACGTCGTCGACGAGCGAGTGCGCGACATGTCGGCCGGCGGTCAGCTCGCGGGCTTGAACTTCCCGAACTGGACGGGGTTCGCCGGGCAGGTGCTCCAGCTCGGACCCGACCCCGAGACCAACCTCGTGATGATCCGCGCCTACAACGACTGGCACATCGACGAGTGGTGTGGCGCGCACCCGGATCGCTTCATCCCGTGCGGCATCCTGCCGCTCTTCGACGCCGAGGCATCGGCGAGAGAGGTTCGCCGGCTCGCGGAGAAGGGCTGCCATGCGGTGACGTTCTCGGAGAACCCCGTCGGTCTCGGGATGCCGAGCATCCACACCGACGCGTGGGATGCGCTCTTCGCCGCGTGCTGCGACACCGCCACGGTGCTGTGCTGCCACATCGGTTCGTCGTCCAAGAGCGCGTCGACGACTCCTGACGCCCCACCGCCGGTCCCGATGAATCTTTCCTCCGCGATGGCGATCTACACGCTCGGCGATCTCCTGTGGGCCGACTTCTGGCATCGGTTCCCCGACCTGCGCTTCTCGCTCAGCGAAGGCGACATCGGTTGGATCCCCTACTTCCTCGCGCGTGCCGAACACACCTTCGATCGCCACAACGGTTGGATGGGCCAGGAGCTCGCACAGGGCTTGCGTCCGACGGAACTGTTCCGCGAGCGCATCATCTGCTGCTTCATCAACGATCGGATCGGCGTGAAGCTCCTCGACGAGTTCAACGTCGACAACCTGTGCTGGGAATCCGACTACCCGCACTCCGACAGCTTCTGGCCCCGGTCCCCCGAGAAGCTCGAGGAGCTGATGGTCGGAGTCGACGACGCGTTGGTCGACAAGATCACGCACGAGAACGCGATGCGCCACTTCCAGTTCGACCCGTTCGCGGCGAGAACACGTGAGCAGTGCACGGCCGCCGCGCTCCGCGCCGAGGCCGGCGACGTGGACACGGTGACCCACGTCGGCCGGCCCGCCGACGAGACCGACGTCGCAGCGTGGAAGCAGATGACGGGCGCCGCGGCGAAGGCGCGTCGATGAGCGGAGCGGGCGCGGCGCAGACACTCGAGGATCTCGACCGGTCGCAGCTCGTCGCGGTCGCACACGAGTACATGCTCCTCGGCATGCTCGTGAACCGCGGCCTGCTCCCTCAGGTCGTGCTCCAGACCGGTGGCTTCGACGAGATGAACGAGGTCGCCATCGATCTGTGGATGGGGGCCAGCCCGGTCTACACGGGCCGGATGCGCCGGCTGATGGGGATCGACGGCGACGACATCGCGGCGATCATGAAGGCGCTCCAGCTCGATGTCGGGTTCGTGCACGAGTACATGTCGGTGGCCTACAAGCTCATCGACGAGCACCACGGGGAGTTCTGGCTCAACCACTGCGGCGCGCTGCTCGATGCCGAGCCGTTCGGTGAGGAGCGGGTCTTCGGCATGTGCCACACCATCGAGGACCCCACCTTCGACGCAACCGCGTACGCCACGAACCCGCGGGCGCGCATCCGGCCCATCCACCGGCCACCCCGTTCACCCGACGACCGCCATCCGCATTGCCACTGGACGATCGTCATCGACCCCGAGAACGAGCCGGTGGGCCCGGCCAAGCTGACCGAGCAGGTGGCCGCGCTACCCCTCGCGTCCGTCGGCAACGAACGGGCCGACGACCCAGCACCCGAGGGCATGGTCGACTACCGCGGCTCGTTCGATCCCGCCTTCCGCTTGACCTCGCTCTCGAGCTCCGCGCTTGCGGCAGTCGCGCGCGAGTTCCAGGTCCAGTCGCACCTGCTCGTCAGCGCGGCCGAGCTCGCCCTCGCGGCACGCTTCGACGCGAACGTCGTTCGCTCGATGCTGGCCAAGCACTGGGTCGGCGTCGCGTGGCTGACGAGCGAGCGCCTCGCGGATCGGCTGTCGGCCCGCGATGGCGGCGCCGAGGGCGTCGCGGCGGTGCTCCGGCTGCAACCGGATCTGCCGCCGGGCTTCGACCGCACGGTCGACGTCGACGGGGATCGGGTGCGACTCACGCTGACGCCCTGCGCCCCAGGGCTGCTCGACCCCCAGCACCCAGGTTCTCCGGGCCTCCTGGCCCGGGCCGAGCGCAGCGGGATGGAGGCCATGGCGCAGGGCGTCGATCGACGGGCCCGCCTCGACCGGCTGGAGGCGGACGAAGAGCACGTGGTCGCCGAGTGGGTGGTCGACCCGGGCGCCGCGCCGGCGTCCGAGCCCGACGAGGTCGCGCTCATCCGCATGAGCCTCGCCAGCACCTGGGCGTTCAACAGCTGAGCCCGGGTAAGTTGTCGTCTTCATCCGCATCCAGGAGGCTGCCCGTGTCCGTCTACGACATCCCGATCGACGCACTCGACGGGACACCGGGGAAGCTCGCCGAGCAGCAGGGCAAGGTCGCGCTCATGGTCAACGTCGCGTCGAAGTGCGGGCTGACCCCCCAGTACGAGGGGCTCGAGCGCATCCACGAGCAGTACGCCGACCAGGGGTTCACCGTGATCGGGGTCCCGTGCAACCAGTTCCTCGAGCAGGAGCCCGGCTCGGCCGAAGAGATCCAGACCTTCTGCTCGACGACCTACGGGGTGACGTTCCCGCTCCTCGAGAAGGTCGAGGTGAACGGCGACGCGAAGCACCCGCTCTATGCAGAGCTCGAGAAGACCGCCGACGCGGAAGGCGTCGACGGCGACATCCGCTGGAACTTCGAGAAGTTCCTCGTGGGGAGTGACGGCGAGGTCATCGCCCGCTTCGCGCCGACCGTCGATCCGGAAGATCCGCTGCTCGTCGGCGCGATCGAGTCGGCGCTCAAGACCTGATCACGGGCCCGGCCACCCGGCGGGGCGCTCAGCCGCTGGCCCCCATCGCGTTCTTGGCTGGGTACTTGCCGAACGTTCGCAGGTGGTTCCCCATGCCACTCGTGAACGCCTCGATGTACGCGAGCTTGCGGATCAGGTAGCTGTGTGTCTCTTTCGGGTCCAGGTAGAGGTTGTAGAGGCGTCCGTACGGGTACTTCTGCTCCACGCCGGTGAAGCCGCCGGGGTTCACCGCGTCGCGACTGTCGTCGGAGATCGACGAGATCATCATCTTGTACTCGCCGCAACGCACGGCCGAGAACATCGTCTGTAGCCAGTAGTAGTGGTACTTGCGGTGCGACAAGCCCTCGGGTGCGAGCAGGAAGGACGACTGGTCGATGCCGTCGATGAAACGGTCGTCGGGAACGGCGGCCTCGGCTCCCGCGAGTGCGAGCGTCGTGGGGAACAGGTCCGAGAAGTTGAAGAGCCCATCCGAGGCCCGGTCGGCTTCGATCATCCCTTGCCACGAGATGATGCCCGGGACGCGCACGCCACCCTCCCAGGTGGAGCCTTTGGCGCAGCGGAATGGCGTGTACGCAGCATCCGGCCACGTCTCCATCTCCGGGCCGTTGTCCGAGGTCACCATGATCATCGTGTGCTCGAGTTGTCCGGTCTCGCGCAGCGCCGCAACCAGGCGTCCCACGATGTCGTCGAGCTCGATGATCGTGTCCTTGTAGGGATGCTTCGCCGGTGACGACCCGAGGTACTTCTCGAGCGGGTAGTTGTCGAAGTGTGCACCGCGCGTGTTGTGATACAGGAACCACGGCTTGTCGCCGTTCGACATGCGGCGGATGAAGTCCTCCGAATACGCCGCCCACTTGTCGTCGAGCGTCGAGAGCACCGGGATGGTGACCTCCTCGACGTCTTCGACGTCGCCGCCACGGGTCGCGTGCACGAAGCACTTGTTGAACGGCTGGTTCTCGACCCACTTCGTACGTTCTTCGGAATAGACGATCTCGGGGAAGAAGTACGGATCGCGCCACTCGGTGTACATGTCCGAGACCGAGAGGAACCCGTAGAAGTCGTCGAAGCCGACGTGCTGGGGCTGGGACTCGCGGTTCTCGCCCATGTGCCACTTGCCGACCGCCTGCGTCGTGTAGCCCGCGTCGGCGAGGAGCGCTGCGATGGTGATCTCGCCCTGGAGCCCGCCCGGCTCTCCGTACATCGGCGGGCGCAGCAGACCGTGGCGCATCGGGAGGCGCCCGGTCATGAGTGTGGCCCGCGACGGGCTGCAGGAGGGCTCCGAGTAGCACGACGTGAGGAGCAGACCCGCGCGGGCGAGACGGTCGATGTTCGGCGTGGGTGCACCGACCGCGACGCCACCGCCGTAGCACCCGAAGTCACCCCACCCGACGTCATCGAAGACGACCCAGCAGAAGTTCGGGTTTCGCCCGTGCCTCGTGCGGTACTCCTCCAGACGGGCGCGGGCCGCAGCCGTCTGCTCGGTGTGCGGGATCACCGGTTCACGGTGATCCCCGAGGTGCGTGGTCTCGGCGACGATCGGATCGAACGGCATGGGCCGGAATGTAGTCAAATGCTCCGGGCGTCACCGAGGGACGAAGGAGCGTGATGGTCCAGAACCCGACCGACAAGTTCGTCGAGATGCGGAACCGTCCACCGGAAGAGGCCAAGTTCTTCTGGAACGGTGGTCCGGTCGAGGTCGCCGAGCGCACCTGGTTCTCGTCGTTGCTCAGCGGGGTGACGGCCTTCGAGACCGACGAGGGTCTCGTGCTCGTCGACACGGGGACGACGGTGTTCGGTCCCCATCTCGCCAAGGAGATCCGCCAGGCGACGACCGCACCAGTTCACACGGCGATCTACACGCACGGGCACGTCGACCACGCGTTCGGGCTGGGCGCGTTCCTCGTCGAGGCGCAGGCGCCCCCGCGCGTGATCGGGCATCGGGCGATGCCGGCGCGCTTCGAGCGATACACCCGAACGTCGAGTCACAATCGCTCGTTGAACGCCCGCCAGTTCGGTGGCGCGGTGGACGCGGCCGAGACCGCCGACTTCACGGCACCGGCGATCCCGCCCGACACGCTCTACGACGAGGAGCTCTCGATCACGGTCGGTGGTGTCACCTTCGAGCTCTTCCACGCGCGCGGAGAGACCGACGACCACACGTGGGTGTACTGCCCGGATCGGGGTGTGCTCTGTCCCGGTGACTTGATCATCTGGGGCGTGCCGAACGCCGGCAATCCCCAGAAGGTGCAGCGCTACCCCTGGGACTGGGCCGTTGCCTTGCGGGCGATGGCGGCGAAGCAGCCCCGCAGCCTTGCCCCGGGTCACGGTGGGCCCGTCGTCGGCGATGCCCCCCTGGTGCAGCGGATTCTGCTCGAGACCGCGGAGCTGCTCGAGGTGATCGTGGAGCGCACCGTCGAGGTGCTCGAGGCCGGATCACCCCCACACGTTGATGTCGTGCGGCGTGTCGAGCTCCCCGCGTCGGACTCGCCGTGGTTGCAGCCGGTCTACGACGAAGCCGAGTTCATCGTCCGGAACGTCATCCGCTTCTTCGGCGGCTGGTACTCGGGGCGCCCGAGTGAGTTGAAGCCGTCGTCCCGCCATGATGTGGCGAGCGCGATCGCCGGTATGGTCGGCGGCGCGAGCGCGCTGGTCGTCGAAGCACAACGCATGGCCGAAGCCGACGACCTCGCGCTCGCGTGCCACCTCGCTGACTACGCGCTCGAAGCCTCACCCGACAAGGCCGACGTGCAGTCGGCTGTCGCCGCGATCTACGAGCGCCGAGCCGAGGCCGAGACGAGCCTCATGGCGATCAATCTGTTCCGCTCCGCCGCCGCCTACGCGCGTGAAGGCCGTCCGTACGCCTGAGCTCGGGTGCGTGGCGCTACTTGCGAGCCGGCTCGTCCGCACGCACCCCGCGCAGGCCGAACCAGGCGAGCTCGGACACCCATTGTGCGAGCACGGCGGGCTCGAGCGCGCTCCCGTCGTCGGTGAGCGCGTCGCGACTGGTCGCCTCGGCAACGCCGATGAGTGCGTGGGCGAGGACTCGCCGATGTTCGGCGGTTCCGGGGATGTCGATGAGCTGAGTGATCGCTTCGGCCGTCTCATCGAGGGTGCGTTCGACGATCTCCGCGAACTCGGCGTCATTGCGGACCGCGGCGCCGAAGAGCAGACGGAACGAGGCTTCGTTCCCGGTCACGAAGCGGAAATAGGCCGTGAAACCCGCCTCGACCCGCTCGCGTCCGGTGGTCGCCGCCGCGGTGGCAATCGCAAGCTCGCCGAGCAAGTGAACGCCGACATCATCGAGCAGCTCGACGAAGAGCGCGCGCTTGGAGGGGAAGTGCTGGTAGAGGACGGGTTTCGTGACCCCTGCCGCCGCGGCGACATCATCCATCGCGGTTCCGTGGAAGCCGCGCTCGGCAAACACGCCGCACGCGACATCAAGGAGCTGGCGCCGCCGTTGTTCGGCGGGGAGGCGAGTCGTCACTTCGAGAGGGATCAGACGCTCGACTTCAGCGGCATCGCGTAGCGGTCTTCGTGATCGAAGTTCCGCCCGTACAGCTCATCGAGTCGTGTCTTCTCATCGTCGCTGAGTGGGAGATCCGAGCCGGCAGCGAATTCCTGGACCTCCTCGACCGTCGTGCACGTCGGCAGCACCGTCGTGAACGAGGGGTTGGCGAGAATGCCCGCGACCGCGGCTTGCCCGATCGTCCGGCCGGTGCCCTCCCACAGGAACGAGAGTGTCTCGGCCTTCTCGAAGTTGTCGAGCATGTTGTCCTTGTTGCGGTGTGCGCGATGGTCGCCCTTGGGGAACTCCGTGTCGGGCGTGACGCGTCCTGAGAGCGCGTCAGATGCGTGGGGGACGCGCGAGATGAGCCCGATGCGACCATCACGAACTGTGGGCGCGTTCGCGAAGGTCAGGCCCGGCTCCTGCTCGAGGATGTTGAAGACCGTCTGTAGCGAGACGATCGGTCGTGTGCGCAACGCTTCGAGACCCTCTTCTACCCAACCGATGGCCGGCCCGAGCGCGACGCCGAGCTCGAGGACCTTGCCCTCGGCGCGGAGCTTCTCGAGCTCAGCCCACAGGTCGTCGGCGAGGATCGGCTCGATGCGTGTGTTGTGGAGCTGGTACAGGTCGATGCGATCGGTCTGAAGCCGGTGGAGCGAATCGTCAAGTTGCTTGCGGATCGACTCTGGACGCCAGTCGTGGGGACGCTCCGACTGACCAGGAAACCTGCGCTCGGCGTCGATGTCGTAGCCGCACTTCGTCGTGATCACGATGTCGTCGCGCGACGCCTTGAGGAAGTCGGCGAGCAGCGTCTCGCCGATCCCATCGGACCCGTAGACCGGCGCAGTGTCGATGAAGTTGATCCCGGCGTCGAGGGCGGCGCGCAGCAGCGCCGGCTTGTCATCGACCTCGCCCCACCAGTTGCTGGCGAGCGTCCACACCCCGAATCCGACCTCGGAGACCTCCAGGTCGGAACTTCCGAAACGGCGGTAGCGCATCATCGACTCCTCTGCGTCGCGGACGCGGGATCACCGCGCCTGAACACGGTAGATCCTGCTGTGGGGAGGGATCGAACCCGTCCGGCGGCGCGTTCAGTGCACAGTCGGGCCCGGGTTCTCCCGGCGCTCGTCGCGTTCGGCGGCCCGCACGCCGTATCCAAGCACGATCGGGACCGGGAGGATGACGATCGCTGCTACCAGCCCGACGATCGTGACCGTCACGAGCCAGCGAGGAAAGCCGGTCACCAGCCCGACGGCGAACGCCACGATCGCCATCAGCAGCGCGCTGTACCCGACGCGCTGTGCGACCTGGACAAGGTGCGCGATCCGGGCACGCCGCTCGAGGATGGGGTCGGGCTGCTCGTTCACCAGTCTGACCAACCTACCGCCGACCATGTCGTGGCGATACGACCCGGGAGGTCGGCCAGATCGAAGTACGTCTCGAGCACCACGCGGTTGCTCTCGAGGCACGACAGGGAGTCCGAGGCCACGAGGTCGGCGACGATGCCCGGCTCATCGATCGAGAGGAGCTCGAGCCCGAGCGCCACGAGCTCGTCGAGCACGGGATAGTGCCCCACGACCACCGGGCGTGCAGCGATCGTTGCTTCGATCACCGGGTTCCCGAAGCCCTCCCAGCTCGAAGGGAACACCACGACATCGGCGGCGGCGTACGCGTCTTCGGGCCGAGCGGCGCGGCCGATCGTGACGGGAACCACCGCGTCGTGCACGAGCCGGTCGAGTTCGGGGCCGAAGCCGTCCTCAGCCGGGCCGGTGATCCAGAAGTGCACGACACGCTCCGGAAGGCGCGCGGCGATCGCCTCCGCAAACTTGATGCCACGTCCGACCTCTTTCCTCGGGATCGCCCGGGTGGGTTGGAGGAGCACGACGTGTTCGGACGCGAACGCCATTGCACGACGCGTCGCGGGGCCGTCACCGGGGATCGGGTCCAGATCGAAGGCGTTGCGGATCACATGTGCCTCGATCCCGCGCTCCGCCAAGGTGGCGCGGGCCTGCTCGTTGATCGTCACATGAAGTGAGTTCGGGCGTCGAGGTGGAAACGCCTCGAGGTGGGCGAGGTCGGGGCGTTCCCAGGGGAGATCGTGATGATGGAAGAGCACACGGCCGTCGTGATCGGCGAGGACCCCGGCCGTGATCTCGGCCGAGACCTCGTTCAACGGCAGCGAGCAGAGGTTCTCGACCACCACGAGGTCTGCCCCGGCGAGGGTCGCGCTCAGCGCATCCGGCTCAGCCCGCGTTCCCGGCGGGGGATCGATCTGCAGGAAAGGCAGCCAAGTGTCGTTCGGGCGCAACCCGTCGGCGAAGTCGCCGGCAACGCGCCGGGTGGTGAAGCCGAGCTCGCGGATCGCCCACTCCCACTTCTTGGTCTCGACCGAGACACCGTCGGTGCCGCCCAAGCGGAACGAGCAGAAGACCGCGGTGGGGGTGCTCACGGTCGCTCGATGGATGCGTGGTCAGGAATCGCCGCGGTCGGTTGCCAGGTAGGGCAACCGCCGGTTGACCGCGTCGAGCACGCTGCGAACGACCGCATCATCGGCGAGTTGATGCACGATCGCCGAGCCCGTGAGCTGACGCTCGAGTGGCGGTTCGACCAGGACGAGCGTGATGATCGCAAGGTCGGCGCCGCCGACGCGCGTGATCTCCGCACCGGCGATGTCGAGCCGTTCGGCTGCCGGTTCGAGCTGGCGCAACGCGTCGACGGTTGCGGACGCGACGAGCCGCGGGCGGGTCGCTGCGGCGACGGCTCCTTCTGCGAATCCGGTGGCCTCTGCGTCCCCGTAGGAGAGCGTGACTCGGATCGACGCTCGCATTCCCGCGGTGCTCGTCTCGATCATGGCGATCTGGGCGCGCTTGACCGGTGCCAGGGCATCCGAAGCAGCGGTCGCCGAACCATTGGGACCGAGTTGCACCACCGAGACGATTCGCCGGTCGATCTCGAGCCCGAACGAGGCCAACGCCACCGACTGCACGTCACGGACTACCTGCTTCGGGTGCTTCCCCGTGTGCGCGAGAACGTGGATCTCCGCAGGGCGACCGACCTCGTCGGGGACGATCCGAGCGGCCACGACGTCCGGGAGGCGGCAGAGCTCCGTCTCGACGGACTCAAGGTCGAACTCGGTCGCCTGCTCGTCTTCGCCCATGCGTGCGCTCCAGGATTCGCTTCGGCTCGCCAGAGAAACCAGCCCGCCACGGAGAGGATACGGAAGGTCCGGCCTGGTGACGGGGACCCATCCTCGCGCGGAGAGTGGTTGTCACAATACGGAGGGGTTGCGGAATCGGATAAAGACGATGAGACTGGTGTGGCTCGTGAGGTACGAGTGAGACAAGGCGAACGTGGATCCTCGAAGGGGGTGAGCAAGAGAAGGGACGGAGCGGGCAGAGCCTCGGCGATGTCGGGGGCTGAAGAGCCTCGAAGCGAAGCGTCACCTCATCGGGCTTCTAGCGGAGCCGGCGGGAGTTCCCTTTGATAGGGGGGATTCGCTGTGA
>Ga0209048_10007475_pt1 | contig 10094 bp, 12 predicted proteins | sample FrelakmetCRP12CR_FD_187146 | JGI IMG/M metagenome (GOLD analysis project Ga0209048, IMG submission 187146) | Freshwater lake sediment microbial communities from the University of Notre Dame, USA, for methane emissions studies - CRP12 CR (SPAdes)... | ecosystem: Environmental > Aquatic >... | reverse complement strand
CGTGACTGGGCGTCGACCCCACCGGCGACCATCCTCGCATCTGGCTGCACGGCAGGTAATACCTCGACCCATGAACCCTGCTGGCAGGCCACAGGAACTGCATTACCCGCGGTGGCTGGCTAGTCGGCCCCCACGGCCACGAAGTCGAGCGGGTGTGCCCAAGAGGCCGACACGATCCGGTGGCGGTCGGATTGCACTGCCCTGAAAAAGAAACCCCGGCACGGGGCCGGGGTCGCTAATTTTGGTGGCACCACTCGGTGCGCAGCGGTGAAACGAGATCACAGCCGACTCGCTATCAGCGCTGCCTCCCGCGTGGTGCCGATTCGTTTTGGGAATGTTTAGACCACACCGCGACGCGCGTCACAATATTTTGGAGACATAATGCAGAACTTTCTTCTGTGACACGCTGGGCATCGCCCTGAAACACAAACCCCGGCGCGGGGCCGGGGTTCATGTCGCACTGCGCGTGTCGCCTATGCTTTGCGTGCGCGGGTCAAACCCAGACCGGCGACGCCCAGGTCGAACACCGCGAGCGTGCCGCTCACAGAGACGGAGCAGCGTTTCTGGGGCAGCGACATATTGTCGCAGCATTGACAGGGCGGGCGCCCGGTTGTTGGCGATGACCCACTGCACCTCGCTTTTCTTCAATCCCCAGGCATCGCCGACCATGCGCCAAGCCACCTCAGCCGTCTCATGCATGAGCTTCCTGAGGCATAGGTAGTGGAGTGCGATATAGACCGGGTCGGCGGATCGGCGGTTGTGGGCCGGTTTGATTCCGATCAGCTCGGAGACATCTTCGCCGCGCAGCAGCGCCTCAAAGACCTCGTTTAGGAGAGTGCGCTCGGGCTGCGTTACGGACCGCCCATCGATCAACTTCCACATCGCCCGTATGAAGTGGCGATGCGTTTCGACGTCGATCATTCCCTGACTGTCGGCGCGTTGCATCTCTTGGTGCTCCCGCCCCACGAAGATGTCGGCTGGGGTCCTTTAGACCACAATTGCGTCACGCTTCGCAACCTCTCGACGACATATCGCCGATTTCTCTATTGCGGCCGCTCGCTTATGTCATCTGACGCACTCGTCATACGATGATCGACCTCGGCTCCATCGCAGGCATGTATTAACGTCAGCATGAACTGCACGCCTACTGCCCGCACTGCGATCAATGGCGCGTGTTAGACCTCAGGCGGATGGTGCCGCAAGTGAAGGGATCGCTGCGCTTGCCGATCACCGCGAGGTGCCGAGCGTGCGGCGAGGTTGGGTAGCTTGAGGTCCGCCCGCCTGTGCCGAGCCGAACGCCCTACGGTTGGACTTCGGCGATCGGTCACGCCAAACGCTGACGCCCTGAAGCACAAACCCCGGCGCGGAGAGTCTGTGTCAAAACTCCTTCATTTTCTGGCTGCTTGGGATGGGCTGACACTGCGAGAAAAATAGTCGTTCTCTCGCCGCGTGTCGGTCCCACGCACGTCCCAGAAATGACGAAAGCCGGTGGATCTATTCCACCGGCTCTCGTCTGTCAGAGTTTTGACACACACTCGCGGAGCCGAGGCTTCAGCCCAAACATCTGGTGCGCTGCCGACCTGGCAGTAGATCAATGATCCGTCGCTCGCCGCCCGCGACTGGTGCGACGATCGCTACCATTCGCCAACCGGGCATTCAGGTCCCAGACGTCCTCATGGGGGCGATCGAATCCGCCACGACGGTCCTCGTGATGGAGGTATCGGCACCGACAGTTCTTGGCATCGCAGGTCGGCAAGAGGATAATAGGCGCTTCCGTCGAGAGATATCGGTGCCCACCGTACCTCAGCGCGGTCTGGCCGCAACTTGCGCCAGCGATGATGCTTACCGCGTGGTACGGATTAGTGACCCGGTAGGCCTGCACCGGGCGACGGGGGAACTGCACCTCCGCCTGAACGCGCCTGCGCTGGCACCAAGATGACAGGTTGAACACCATGGCCTGGCCCCTTACTTTCGCCGCGACAGACCGTTCGTCCATTGTTGAATTCTAGTGCCGCTCACTGGCGCGGCGATACGAGCTGTGGATGGCACGTCGGCCGCCCCTTGCTTCGCATCATGACGCCTTGATTCCAGAGAACTATTCGGACTTGGGGCACCGAGTCGGTATTAACGGCCAACCCAAACGGGTGAGGACAGTCACTCGCGGCAAGGCTGGCTCGCTCAATGCCCCTGACCGAGGCGCAAGCCCAGAAGCAGAAACCCCGGCGCTGGGCCGGGGCCGCACGGCGATCTGATCTCAGGGCGATACAAGAATCGCGGCGATGAGACTCCAGACCGGAATCATTAGTGCGAATCCGCCCATGACGCCCCGCGTCGACGCTAGTGCGTCGCCTTCGGTAGCAGCCCCGATCACTACCGCGGGCTCGCGGTCACAATCCCGCTGCATACGCAGAGGAGCGCCCAGCAGTAGATGCGCGACCTGCTCATCGTCAAGGACGAGACCCTGTTCTCGATTGAGGTCTTCATCCCAATCCGGCTCCTCCTCGCATTTGAGGAGGTGAAGTCTATGCATAGGGTTCGCCATGACCGAATGGTTCGCACACTGCTCATGCAAGCGTCGTGATCAAATACACACCGGCAAGCCCCGGCATCGGCCGAATCGAAATGTGTGACGGCATCGGCACCTACTTCTGGCAACCCGTGAAGACCGAGCGAGCCGCACCCAGAAGTACTCGGGATGCCCCCGATGCGGCGTGATTAATCGCAGCAGAGCGATTGATCCCGCAGCAGCCCCGTGAGCCGCAGAAGCGCTGGACGCTCCACGCCGTTCCCCGCATTGTGAGCGACCTTCGCCCTAGCCTCAGTCCTCAGTCCCGTCGACCGCCCCAACGGTCAGCGTTGTATGAGACAGAAACCCGGCGCGGGGCCGCGTCGGTGTGTTGTCTGGTGCATGTCTCTCGGTTGAAGCCGATGGCCGCCTTGATGGCTGGCTCCTTCGGAATTTCGACCGGCGTCACTAGGCCGTCTAGTGGCTGTCGAGCGGCGTGCAGAGCTTCGAGGTAATCTGTAGCCATTCATCTTCCATCGCATCTTGGCTTGCACCGGGAGTGGCCGATCACATGCCAGCGGGCTCGACGCCGGTAGACCTCCAGAGTCAGGCAACCACTGCCGTAGCCGACGCAGCAGCGGATTCTGCCCGTGTGCAGACGCTCCGCGGCCTCGCCTGCCTGTTACTCGTTGCGTTCCATGTCATTGGCTCCCAGGCGGACTCGGGCATGCGCGTCATTGACAGCTCGGGGTGGCGCACGTTCGCTAACGTCTTTTATCCGTTGCGAATGCCTCTGTTCTCGTTCCTTTCCGGGTTCGTATATGCGTATCGACCTATCATGTCGGGGCAGGAAGGTCTATTCGTCAGGAAGAAACTCATCCGTCTGTGGCTGCCGCTATTGACGGTCACGACGATCTACTATCTGGGCACGCTTGCAGTGCCGGGCGCGAGCGGACAGCTACCGCTGAACGAAGCTTGGAGAATCTACTTCTTCGGCTATGTCCACTTCTGGTTCCTACAGGCGATGCTCTTGATCTTTGCCGCGACGCTCCTTCTCGAAAGCTCCAATGCGCTCGCGACTTTCGGCCGCTACGCGATAGTGCTCGCAGTCGCATTCGTCTTGAGTTCGGTCGCCGACCCCAACTACCTCACGTTCATGAGCTGGCGCAAAGCATTGTATCTGGCCCCGTTTTTCCTTTTGGGTCTCGGCGCGAATCGTTTTGGCGATGTCATGCGCGACGGGCGTCTTATGCGGGCGTGCGCCGTGGTGTTCGTCATCACCTTTGCAGTTCACGGGCACTATATGGCGACGTGGAGCGGGATCGCGCAGCCCGGCTCTGTGCTCGGGATCATCGTTGGAGCGACCGGTGCACTGACGCTGATCTGGCGCTTCCCCAATATTGGTGTTCTGAGAACGCTGGGGGCGTATTCGTTTGCGGTGTATCTCTTCCACGTCTTCTTCGTTGCTTCCACCCGCATGGTGCTCGGCATGCTGCACTTCACAGCGCAGGGATTGTTTTTCACCGGCTGCCTGCTGGCAGGCCTGGTCGGCCCAGTCATCCTGGAGCTAATGTTGAACCAAATCCCTTGGGCCAAGACGGGATTGCTGGGCCAGAGATGATGGCTGGTTCCTGCCTCCGTGTTAGCTCACCGCACGGCTCTGATTACAGGGGTACGCCCCGCAGCAAGCGCGCCAGTGTGCGCAGCGCCTCCCGGGTCCCGCCCTTGTAGGCATTGCGCGCGACTAACGCCTTACCCGCTGCGGTTCTCGGGCCGGTCGATTGCTCCCACGGTCGCCATTGCTGGACCGCCGCCAGGGCGGCAGCCATCGTCGCCATTCCCGCTCGCTCCCCTCGATCCGGCAGCGGTCGCGACGCACCACCAGCAGCGTCTGGCGCTCTACGCATATCCAGGTATCGCCGGCGCGGGCAAAGGTCAATCCATGCTCGGTCACGATCATCGACACTATGCGCCGCGCCCGCCGGCCGCAGCTCGAATAGTCGATGGATTCTCCCAATCGGGTCGGGGGCGGGGTTACCCCCGCCCGCCCTCCCACAGCACCGGACATGCGGTTCCGCATCCCGCGGTTCAACGAGCACACTGGCGTCGCTGCCGCATCTGCAGCAGCGAGACCAACCCCAGCGCGTGAAGTAGGCGGCCGGCAAGGCGTGGTGCAGGTGGGACGCAGCGGCGTTCCACGACGGGCCGCGCCCGTTCCGGCCAGTCAAGCAGGCACGCTCGACCGCAAGACCGAGCGCGCACAGTCTGCGGACCCGAGCCCGCGGATGTCGCCACTGGCGCCACAACAGCCACCGGAGCCGGCGCCGCACTCACCCATCGAGGTCGCCCAACACCGCCCGAGTCTCGGTCAGCTGGAAGTAGGTCATCCAGCCTCGCAACAGAGGGTGCCGCAGTTGCTCACGGATCCTCTGCATCGGGCGACGTACGCTCTCCGATGCGACCCTGAGTCGACTCTGGCGATGCGCCGTGACGCTGTACCCCAGGAACTTGCGTTGCCAAGGCCACGCCACGGCGCTCTTCTCAGCACTGACCGCAGGTGCAAGACTTCCTCGAGGAACGCTGTTGCGGCCTAGATTGCGGTGTCGGTCAGCTCCATGGGGGTATCCATGCCGCGAGAATCGCACTTACCCGAAAAAGCCACCCCACCTACCCCCGGCTTGCACCGGACGGTTTGGGCCGACCCCGGACAACCAACTGGCGGTTGGCCATGGGTCATACGGTTCGAAGCAGCCTTTGAAAACAGCGTTTGTCAAAGCGACAGCAGACTTCGCCGGATCGGCGCGGACGCTAACGGACAATGAGGCCGGGTGATCGAAGGAGAAAACGTGGAGGCTAGGGTCGCCCCCGCAAAGTCGGGCTAACTGACTGATTCCGCGCGAACTGTCCCATGCGGATTTGGCCGCATACCCCCATAGATACCCCCATGTTGACGGCGCTGCCCCCGGCCCACGCTGGCTCACATCGGACTCCACCTCAGCCACCAGGCGTTCGAGTGCGTCGGCCAACGCTGCGGTGTGGTGTGCCCAGGTCACCCCCGGGGGTAGGGGGAAAATTCAAGCTGGTTTCACGCGTGCAGATGCCTTTCTCGGCGTCCTTACCCCCGTGATTCTACGGCCGTATTCTCGCAACGCCGACCAGGCATCGAGGCTGGAATAGAACGCGCCGCTCCCGGTTCGGGCGGGCTATCTTCCGGTGTGAACGAGGCCGCCAACGCCGCAGCCAACGTCGAAGACTCCTCCTCGCTCCCCTGGATGCGGTAGCGGCCGCCGCGCAGCATCACAGCGCTGGCCGCTCCACACACCGCCACGCATCGTCGATGCGCGCGCGGTCAAGGCGGCGCTTGCCTCAACCCTGCGCGCGCCGGAGACGTAACACGCGCCCGTCGGGCTCGAAGTCGAAGAGGTGCTCCGTGACCCAAGCCGGGCGCTGCGCCAGGAACTCCGACAATGCCCTTTGCTGTCCCCGCTCCTTGTCGTCGCCGAACGCAAACCAGTCGTCAAAAAGAAGGATCGAGCCGTCCTGAAGCAGGTACTCGAACCAGGACAGCACATCCCGCGTCGAGGTGTAGAGATCGCAATCGATCACCGCGACGGCGGCGGGCGCGAAGTCGGATCGCCGCTTCAGCTCCTCCGTCAAGGAGTCGCAAAAATATCCCTCAGTCAGCGTGACCCGCGAGAGATCGGTGCCGTGGCGCCGGAGGTTCTCGGTCACGCTCTCCTTGGAGCAGGCGAATTGCCCCTTGAAGAACCGCTGGGCCGTGCGGTCGATGCCCTGGACCACCGGGAGGCCCTGGAACGAGTCGAAGCCGTGGAAACGCATCGCGTCGAGCTGCAGCCTCCGCGCGGTCTTTTCGGCGTGGTGGAGCATATAGCCGCGGAAGAGACCGAACTCGTAGTAGTCACCGGCCGGAACACCGCCCGCGGACTTCAGTTGCTCGAAGACGGCGGTGATCGCGCCCGGCCCGCCGACGCTCAGGCTGTCGAAGGACCGGTCCAGCGTCCAGAGGACTTTCGAAGCGGTGGAGAACAGGAACGGATAGGGCTCCAGGATGCGCACCAGCCTGTTCTTTGCCCTCTGGAGAATCGGGTTCTTAATCATGGGTGTCTCACATTGAGCCCGCTCTGTTGCACAAGCCCGGTCTTCACGGTGACATCGTCAACTTGACACCGGGAACCTGTAGGTCCGCTGTGCCAAATCGCTTCACGGCTACCTCAAGGTTCTCAGGACGGATCGTCCAATAGGCGAGGCACTTCATCCTCTCTCCCTTGGCATGACGAAGGATTCTGGAATCATAGAATCCGGCGGCCAGCGGTGCCCTTCTTGGTCTCTTGCGGAGGGCGACCGGCGATCCGCCGCGTGGTAGATCTTGGTATTGTGCGTTTAAACCACACCGAGACGCGCGTCACAATGTCTTCAAGACATAATGCAAGACTTTCTTCGCGGCCGGGCTGGATAACGCCCACAAACAGAAACCCCGGCGCGGGGCCCGGGGACTGTGTCACGCAATCTCTGCTGCGGACAGCTCACTACAAGGACGTTCGAGACTCCACTCGATTGCGTGCCTACGGCAGCGTCTTACTGACTTCCTGCGAATATGCGCTCGCGACGCCGCTGCTGCTGATGGCCTCGGCCGCGAAATACCATGTGCCGGAGCCGAGACCCTCCACGACGACCGATGTGACGGTCGCACTCGGGACGGGGAGGCTCTGACTGTATTGGCCTGATGCGGTACCGTAGAAGACTTGGAAGCCGGAAAGCCCGGTCAAGGGCGTGCCGTCCGTATTGGTCGTCGGCGCAATCCAAGACACTGTGACGGAGGCCATCTGAGCCGCCGCAACGGTGATGGGAAAAGCCGGCAGTGATGCGGAGGCTTTGCCGTCACTCACGCTGATGATGATGTTCGAAAAGGCGCCAACGTCTGTGCTGGCCGGCGTGCCATAGAGCGTGCCGCTGGAACCGTCGAACGTGGCCCAGGCCGGCTTGTTCTGGATGCTGAAGGTCAACGGATCGCCATCCGCATCCTGGGCCGTGGGCTTGAACGAGTACGGCTGCCCGGCGGTCGCCGATGTCACTGGCGTGCCGCTGATCACCGGCGGCTGATTGACAGGCGGCGCGGACGTGACCGCAGGCGCTACGGTGATCGTGAAGGCAGGCAACGAAGCCGTGGACCTTCCATCGCTGACCCAGATAAGAATATTCGAGTACGTCCCAGCGACGGTCGGCGTGCCGCTCAAGAGCCCCGTCGTCGAGTTGAACATTGCCCAGGACGGGCGATTACTCACGCCGAACGACAGCGTCCGGCCCGCGGAACCCGATGCGGTCGGCTGGAACGCATAGGCGGCGCCGACATTCACGCTGGTCGGTGGCGTCCCAGATATCTGGGGCGCCTGATTCCTGACCCGGGCGATTGCGGGTTGGCAGAAAGACAGTATTAGGCACAGGACAGCGACGACTGAAGGCTTGCCTTCAGAGAGAGCGAAACGATTCATTAATGCGGGCACTCCGGCGCAATCGCCTCAAGCGATCGCGCGCGTTGGTCAGCCCCCCAAACTTGTTCAGTGCGGACGCCGTTGGCGCGCCGCATTGGTGACTCAGGGACGACGCAAAGTGAACCCGGCCGTTAGACGGCAGGGCCGAAGCAGGATGCGCGGGATGAAGCTCCGCAGGTCGAACAGACCATGGGGAGCTATCGACTGCCGGCATCCCCGCTATCCTCGGAAAGAACTCCTAGGACCGGAGGCTTTGCGACCCCGCCTCACGGCGGGTTTGCCTTTGTCAGCGATCGGCCGAACGGCCGCGGCCCACTGGTGCGAGCTGGACCGACACCGTAAGCATGACCTGCGCAGTTCCCCCCTTCCCGGGGTCACCGCAGGCCTCGATGGCGTGCACGCATGATAGTGACCCGTGCAAGGAAGGCGAGCGAGAATGTGTCGCGAATCGGAGACAACATTTCTCAGCAGCGGCTGGAAGCAGTACCGTCCGCCTTGCTGCTGTCGGCGAGGATTTCACGTTCTTTCAGGGACGTGCACGCGAAATCTCGTCAATGTTGTTCAGTGACGCGGCCTGCTATTAGGTCCGGCGTCCCGCCTACCCGGTCTCCAAGCCTTCAAGATCATCGGCCATTCGCCGCAGCACGTCAGGCGGATCAGTCCCGTACGCGATCAGCAGGCGCGTCAGGAAAGCGCCGGAGGCTCGGCGCAGTTCGGTTAAGTCGCTCACGCACGCAGCGTGGCACGCCCCGCGGGGTCAGGCGAGACCAATATCGATCGGGTTCAACTGGGAAAAGAAACCCCGGCGCGGGGCCGGGGCGTCTGTGGTCATCTTCGCCTATCGCTTACTCGCTCTTGCGACGGCGCTGCCGCTCCAGGTGATCAATGGTCCCGGCCCTCGTGGCCGTCATCCTCGCCATGGCCACGCCCGTGTTCATGATCGCGGTGATCGCTCTCGCTGCGAGCGTCGGAATTCTCGCGCTGGTAGCGTGGCGCGTACTGGCTCTGGTACCAGTCCTCGCGCACAAAATAGACCGGGCGGCCGCACGCGCCGTACTCGCCGCAGTGCTTGCGCCAGTGCTTCTCATGCCCCGGCGGAACGTGCAGGTAGATCGGCTCCACATGGACCACACTCGGCGGAGTTTGGATCAAGACCGGCTGGGCGTAGACCACCGTGGGTCGCGGGAACTCGCCAATGTTGATCTGCCCGTAGAAGCCCGGTTGGCTGAACCCAATTGAGGCGCTGACGTCACCGGCAAACGCCGGGGCAACGACAACCGCAGCGATGACGGCGAATAGCAAACGTTTCACGGATGCGCACTCCTATTTGATCGTTCAAAGCCCCCGAGGGTCCGACGCCCGGGGCTTTCATGTCCATCACATGGTAGATATGGCTCACGGCAAGTACGTGAACTCACTTTGAAGACTGTGAAGGGGCGTGCAGTTTTGGCCAGGTACGGGGGTGGCGCCGGTGTCCAAGATTGACGGCTCCGTGGCCTGCATGATCACGGCTATGAACTGCACGCCTACTGCCTGCGCTGCGATCGCTGGCGCGTGCTCGACCTCGGCCTGATGGTGCGCCAGGGGAAGGGATCGCTGCGCCTGCCGCTGACGGTGCGGTGCCATGATTGCGGCGAGCCTGGACAACTACAGGTCCGGCCACCAAAGCCGCAGCGATCTAAGAGAGGTTGGGTGTCGCCCTGACGTAGAAACCCCGGCGCGGGGCCGAGAAACGCGACCGGCAACGACACCGAGACCCCTGCAGGCAGGTCGCCCGCCCGGCCACAGGCAACCGGGCAGACAATCCCGCGGACGGCCGAGTTCGGCCCGCGCTGCTGCGCGCCCTCCTTGGGCTCGCAGCGACTGCCGCGGGGCGATCCTTCCAAAACTGACTATTCGACCCCGAAGGTTGAGACGCAGCTCGCGTTTCTTGACTGTTCGCCATTGCCGGTTGCGGCAAATGACCCGAGACTCTGCGATGTCTGAAAAGGGCAAACCTGCCGCGAGGCAGGGACGCAAAGCCTCCGGTCCGCAGTTGCGGGTACGCACTCAGGATAGCGGGGTTGCCAGGGCGACTG
>Ga0209048_10007474_pt1 | contig 10095 bp, 11 predicted proteins | sample FrelakmetCRP12CR_FD_187146 | JGI IMG/M metagenome (GOLD analysis project Ga0209048, IMG submission 187146) | Freshwater lake sediment microbial communities from the University of Notre Dame, USA, for methane emissions studies - CRP12 CR (SPAdes)... | ecosystem: Environmental > Aquatic >... | reverse complement strand
GTTTCTTCTTCCCGTGGCCGCGGGCGCCATGCTCGTGACGCTCCTCGTGGACCGGAACATCGCCGTGGTATTCGTCCTCTTCTGGGCGGTCCTCTTCGGGATGCTCGCCGGTCTCAGCTTCCTCCTGGCCCTCTACGCCCTGCTCGCCTCCTGCGCCTCCCTCGGTCCCGGGCGTGGGCGCGGTCCGGACTCCCTCGGTCCCACCCACCGCCTCGGCGTCTGCGGCTGCGGCGAGTGGACCTCGACCGACGATCGGGGCGGTACGCCAGCGACCGAAGGGCGGGTCGGCGCCGTCACGATCGACCGGACCGGGCGATGCCGCGCCGGGTGCCGAGACCGGTGCTCCCGACGGCCCTCCTTCCGGCACGACCCCGCCCCTGGAGGCCGAAGCCGGCGATGTCGGCGAAGTGGCCACCGTCGACCGTGACCAGCTGACCATGGCGTGGGGCGATCGGATCTTCCCCGGCATGTCGCCCGGCGTGCGGTCGCTGTACCGCAACGGCCGCTGGGCGACGGTGGAAGGTGCCCGGGCCGTGTTCGTCCTCCCCAACCAGATGTACCGCGAGCGGGCCGAGCAGAAGCGCGCCGAGGTCGAGGCGGCGCTGGCGGCGGCGTTCGGACGTCGCGTGACGGTGGTCCTCGAAGTCGAGGACCCCGACGGCCCCGGGGATGGGGATGGCGGGCAGCGGGGATCGGGTGGCGGCGGTGGCCAGGGTGGCGGCGGTGGCCGGTCCGTCGGCGGCGGCCGGTCCGTCGGCGGCGCCGGCCGGTCCGTCGGCCGCTCGGCGACGGCGCCGTCGGGCGAGCCGGCCTATGACGGCCCGCCGCCCGAGGACCCGCCGGACCCCGACGACGGACACGTCAGTCCGGCGGAGTTCGCGGAGCTCGAGACCGCACCCGGCGCCCCGGCGACGGCGGAGGCCAAGCTTCTGGAGGCCTTCCCGGGAACCGAAGAGGTGACGGGATGAACCGCCCGGAAGGAGGCAGGCCATGAGCGAGGGATTCGATCCGCAGGCCCTGCTGGCCCAGGCCCTGGAGATGCAGCAGCGCCTGATGGACGCCCAGGCCGAAGCAGCCGCCGAGACGGTCGAGGGCTCGGCCGGCGGTGGCAAGGTCAAGGTGACGATGGCGGGGACCGGCGAGGTCACGGCAGTGCGAATCGACCCGTCCGTGGTCGTCCCGGAGGAGGTCGAGATGCTCGAGGATCTGGTCCTCGCCGCCCTCCACGATGCGGCGGCGCGCGTCGCCGACCTGGCTCAGCATCAGATGGACGCCGGCGGGCTCGGGGACCTCCTTGCCGGGGGAGGCGACGCAGGACTGGGGGGTCTGGCGGGCCTGTTCGGCGGAGGCCGGGTCGAAGAGCTCCCGCCGGGGGATCGTCGCGATCACGGGCCCGGCGGAGAGCCGTCCTAGCTCGTGTACGCCGGTTCGGTTCAGGAACTCATCGACGAGCTCGGCCGCCTTCCCGGGATCGGCCCGAAGTCGGCACAGCGCATCGCCTTCCACCTGTTGAAGCTTCCAAAGGAGGACGCGCTCCGGCTCGCACGGGCGATCGTCGAGGTCAAGGACAAGGTCTCGTTCTGCACCCGGTGCTTCAACGTGAGCGAGGGCGAGGAGTGCGATATCTGTCTCGACCCCCGGCGGGACGCCTCGCTGCTGTGCGTGGTCGAGGAGCCCCGCGACATCGTGGCCATCGAGAAGACCCAGGACTACCGCGGCCGCTACCACGTGCTCCAGGGGGCGATCAACCCGATCGAGGGCGTCGGTCCCGACCAGCTCCGGATCCGGGAGTTGCTCCGTCGGCTCGGTGATGAGGACGTCGAGGAGGTGATCCTCTGCACCAACCCGAACCTCGAAGGCGACGCAACCGCCATGTACCTGTCCCGTCAACTCCGGCCGCTGGGGATCAGGGTCACGCGCCTGGCTTCGGGTCTCCCGGTCGGCGGCGATCTGGAGTACGCCGACGAGCTGACGCTGGGCCGGGCGCTGGAGGGCCGGAGGGAGGTCGACGCCTGACGGGTGTTTGCCGGAGGCGGGGAGCGTCCTGGCCCCGGCTCCGGCCCCGGCCCCGGCTCCGGCTCCGGCCCCGGCCCCGGCTCCGGCCCGGGGTGCGCCAGTGATAAGTACGCCAGGAGGTCGTTTCGTACTGGCGCGCTTTCCGAGCGGGGTCGGACGAGCGGGTCATCCGAGGGGGGTCCGACGAGCTTCGGCGACCCGAAGCGCCCGAACGACCCGAAGCGCCCGAACGACCCGAAGCGTCCCGAAGCGCCCGAACGACCCGAAGCGCCCGAAGCGCCCGAAGCGCACGGTGGGTGACGGATCCCCGGTGCCGAGGATCAGTTGAAGGCGCAGGCCGACAGGTGGTTCGCCTTCGCGAAGCCGTTGCGGCGCCGGCGGAGGCTCCCGATCCGGCCGGTGTCCCGGACCACGAGATCCCGCTCGTTCCCGGAGCGAACGGCCGCCGCGTACTGGTGCCCGTAGGCGTCGTAGGCCTCCCAGTCGGCGAGCCACTGGTTGACCGCGGTCTGGTCGGCCGCCGAGACCGGGATCGCCTTGAGCTGCGTCGACATCTGGTCGAACTGCCGGGCGATCTGCTCCAGGAAGTCCCCGGCCTCGACCTGGCTCGGCTCCTTGCCCAGCGTCGTCGCCGTGTCGAAGACGCTCACGTAGCGCTTGCACACGGCTGTGGCCGCCCGCTCGAAGGACGTGTCCGAGATCCGCGGGGCGTTGTGCACCGCGGCGTCGTCCGCGGTGGTCACGAACAGATACCGGACGGCCAGGCCTCCGGCCAGGACGACGAACGCGACCACCACGGCGGCGACGACGAGGTAGAAGGGGCCCAGGATCCGCCGCAGGGAGCCGAGGCGGCGGGTTCCCGGGCCGTCGACGCCGTCCTCGACCGGCCCGACCTCGTCGTCGGTTGGGATCAGAGCGCCCTCACGAGCAGTGCGTCGCCCTGACCGCCGCCGCCGCAGAGGGCGGCGGCGCCGACACCGCCGTTGCGGCGGCGGAGCTCGAGAAGCAGGGAGTAGGCGAGCCGGGTGCCCGACATGCCGACGGGGTGGCCGAGGGCGATGGCGCCGCCGTTGACGTTGATGAGCTCCTCGTTGATCCCGAGCTCGTCGGCCGACGCCAGCCCGACGGTGGCGAATGCCTCGTTGATCTCGAACAGGGCCAGGTCCGACATGGCGATGCCGGCCCTGCGCGTGGCCTTGAGGATCGCCTGCGACGGCTGGGTGAGCAGGCTGGTGTCTGGGCCGGCGACCTGGCCGTAGCCGACGATCTCGCCGAGCGGCGTGGTGCCGAGCTCGGCGGCCTTCGCCGCCGACATGAGGATCACCGCGGCACCACCGTCGGAGATCTGTGAGGCGTTGCCGGCCGTGATGGTGCCGTCGGACGTGAACGCCGGCTTGAGCTTGGCCAGGCTGTCGATCGTCGTCTCTGGGCGGACGCCCTCGTCGGTGTCGACGACCACCGGGTCACCCTTCCTCGAGGGGATCGACACCGGCGCGATCTCCTGGCCGAGGCGGCCGGCCTTGATGGCGGCCGCGGCCTTCTCGTGGGACGCGGCAGCGAAGGCGTCCTGGCGCTCACGGCTGATCTTCGGACCCTTGGTGTTGTACTGCTCGGTCGACAGTCCCATTGCGATGTGCTCGAAGGCGTCGGTCAGGCCGTCGAACATCATCGAGTCCACGACCTTCTGGTCACCGATCCGGAAGCCGGCGCGGGCGCCCGGAAGCAGGTAGGGGGCCTGGGTCATCGACTCCTGGCCGCCCGCGACGACGATGTCGGCGTCGCCGGCCTGGATCATCAGGTCGGCGAGGTAGATGGAATGAAGGCCCGACGGGCACACCTTGTTGACCGTGGTGGCCGGCACGGTCATGGGGATGCCGGCCTTGGCGGCCGACTGACGGGCCGTGATCTGCCCGGTGCCGGCGAGGATCACCTGCCCCATGAAGACATAGTCGACCTGCTCGGGGCTGACGCCGGCGCGCTCGAGCGCGGCCTTGATGGCGATCCCGCCCAGGTCGGTGGCCGACAGCGAGGCGAGGGCCCCGCTGAGCTTGCCGATCGGGGTGCGGGCGCCAGCGACGATGACGGATCCGGGCACGGGGACTCCTCCACCTCGGTAGTACGTGCCCACGCAGTGTACGGACGCTGTCACGGCCGTACCAGGCGAGCGTGATCGACGCCCGGGTGGCCTGGTGGCCGACCCCAGGGGTGGGCCCCCGCACCAGCCCCCGCACCAGCCCCCGCACGACCGGTGGAGCGGACCGGTTACCCCCCGGTAACGTGCGCCCATGCGTGCCTTCCTCGAGGCGATCCGGTCGGGCGCCAGCGGCGACGACCTTGCCAACCTTCCCCTCCCGGAGTCCTACCGGGCGGCCCTGGTCAAGGCCGACGAGCAGGCCATGTTCGACGGCCTCGACTCCGCCGACAAGGACCCCCGTCGCAGCCTGCACGTCGAGGAGGTGGCGGTCCCCGAGCTGGCTCCCGACGAGGCCCACATCGCGGTCATGGCCAGCTCGATCAACTTCAACACCGTGTGGACGTCGATCTTCGAGCCCCTGCCGACGTTCGGGTTCCTGAAGCGGCTCGGCAAGGAGTCCGTCTGGGGGGCCCGCCACGATCTGCCCTACCACGTGGTCGGGTCGGACGCGGCCGGGGTGGTGCTGCGGGTCGGCAGCGCGGTGCGCAACTGGCGACCGGGGGACAAGGTCGTCGTCCACTGCAACTACGTCGACGACCAGGATCCGTCGTCCCACGACGACTCGATGCTCGCCGCCAACCAGCGCATCTGGGGGTTCGAGACCAACTTCGGGGGTCTGGCCGACCTCGCCGTGGTCAAGGCCAATCAGCTCATGCCCAAGCCCGCCCACCTGTCCTGGGAGGAGTCGGCGGTCAACGCCCTGTGCAACTCGACCAGCTACCGCATGCTCGTCTCGCGCAACGGCGCCCAGATGAAGCAGGGTGACGTGGTCCTCGTCTGGGGGGCCACCGGTGGGATCGGCGGCTACGCGTGCCAGTACGTCCTCAACGGCGGCGGCATCCCCGTGGGCGTGGTCTCGAGCCCCGACAAGGCGAGGCTCCTCAACGATCTCGGTGTCGAGGCGGTCATCGACCGCAAGGCCGCCGGCTACCGGTTCTGGGCCGACGAGCACACCCAGGACGAGGGCGAGTGGCGCCGCCTCGGCAAGGACATCCGCTCCCTCGTGGGGGAGGACCCCAACATCGTCTTCGAGCACCCGGGTCGCTCAACCATGGGGGCGTCGGTGTTCGTGTGCGCCCGGGGCGGCACCATCGTCACCTGCGCGGCCACCAGCGGCTACCAGATCGAATACGACAACCGCCATCTGTGGATGAAGCTCAAGACGATCAAGTCGAGCCACTTCGCCAACTACAAGGAGGCGTGGGAGGCCAACCGGCTCGTCGCCAAGGGGAAGATCCAGCCCCTCCTGTCCGCCACTTACGAGCTGGCGGACGCGGGCGAGGCCGCCTTCCAGGTCCACCGCAACCTGCACGAGGGCAAGATCGGGGTGCTGTGCCTCGAGGACCGCGAGGGCCAGGGCATCGACGACCCGGAGTTCCGGGCCACCGTGGGCGAGGACCGCATCACGTCGTTCCGTCGCCACGGCGCCTGAGAAGGTGGGGAACATGACCGCACCCGTGCTGACCGAGATCGACCACGTGGCCATCGCCGTCCGGGACCTCGACGGCGCCGTGGCGTGGTACGCGCAGATGTTCGGTGCCACCGTCGAGCACCGGGAGCGGGTGGAGTCCGACGGCGTCGAGGAGGCCCTCCTCAAGGTCGCCGACTCCTACATCCAGCTGCTCACCCCGACCAGGGACGACTCGCCGGTCGCCAAGTACCTGGAGAAGAAGGGCGAGGGCCTGCACCACGTCGGCTACCGGGTCGCCGACGCCGAGGCCGTGCTCCGGGCCTACAGGGCCAACGGCGGCTCGAGCATCGACGAGCACGCCCGGCCGGGCAGCAGGGGGACGACGGTCGCGTTCCTCCACCCGAAGGGCGCCTGGGGCACGCTCATCGAGCTGGTCCAGGAGTAGCCACCGGGGGTTCGGGCCGGTGACGGGCCTACCCGGGCACCTTGCGCCACAGGGGCCGGGGCAGGTGGCGGAACGCCGCGAGCACGACCCGCAGCACCGGGGGCACCCAGATGGTCTCCGAGCCCTTGGCCAGGCCCTTGACGACCGCCGAAGCCACCGCGTCGGCGTCGGTCGCGAAGGGGGCGGGCTTCATGCCGGCCGTCATCCGCGTCCGCACGAAACCGGGCCGCACCACGACGACGCGGGCCCCGCTGCCCTGCAGGGAATCGCCCAGCCCCTGGTAGAAGCCGTCCATGCCGGCCTTCGAGGACCCGTAGACGAAGTTGGCCCGCCGGACCCGCTCCCCGGCGACCGAGGACATGACCAGCAGCGTGCCGTGCCCCTGCCTGCGGAGGCGCCGGGCGACGGCCAATCCGGCGGTGACGGCCGACGTGTAGTTCACCGTGGCCACCTCGACGGCGGCCAGCGGGTCGGCCTCGCACGCGGCCTGGTCGCCGAGGACGCCGAACGCGACCACCACCAGGTCGAAGTCCCCGTGGCTGTCGAAGGCCCGATCGACGCCGGCGGCGACGGCGGCCGGGTCGGTGGCGTCGAAGTCGACCGTGCCGACGGACGTGGCCCCGTGGAGGCGGGCCTCGTCGGCCGCCTGCTCGACGGCCGCCGACCGAGGACGCCCGCCGAGGACCACGCTGGCCGAGCGCTTCGCGAGCAACGCCCGGACGAGGGCGCGGGCGATCTCGGACCCCCCGCCCAGCACGAGGATGGACTGCGGAAGACCGAGGGCGTCGTTCACCGTGTTCCTCCATGGTCGGCCCGCCGGCCGCTCAGGTCGAGGCGCCGATCGAGGTCCGACACCAGCACTCCGTCGGGGTCGACCCGGTCCCGCACCGCCCGCCACTCGGCCAGCCGCGGGTACATGGTGGGGACAAGCTCGCGGCGGACCCGCGAGTCCTTCGCCAGGTAGACGCGGCCGCCGGCAGCGACGACCTCGTCGTCGAGGGCGTCGAGCAGCGTGGTCAGCTCCGGGACGACGGGGAGGTCGAGGGCGAGGGTCCACCCCTCGATCGGGAACGAGAGCGGCCCGGGGTCGCCGGGGCCGAAGCGCTTCAGCACCGCGAGCGCTGAGCCCACCCCGGCACCGGCCAGCCGCTCGACGGCGAGGCGGAGGGTGTCCTCGCGCCCGAAGGGCACCACGAACTGGTACTGCAGGAACCCCCGCCGCCCGTACAGGCGGTTCCAGCCCCCGATCGCGTCGAGGGGATGGAAGAACTGCGGGATCGACTGGAGCTCGCCGACCCGACGGGCCGGGGCCTTCCGGTACCACGCCTCGTTGAACACACGCATGGTCCAGGCGTTGACCAGTCCCGACGGGAACACGGGCGGGGCCTCGAGCAGGATGCCCGCCTCGTAGGCGAGCGGGAGGGCACGCTCGGCCGGCCCCAGGTCGTCGAGGTCGGCGAAGTCCCCCCGGGTGAGGATGGAACGTCCGAGGTGCCGGCCACGCGCCAGGCAGTCGATCCACGCGACCGAGTAGTGGTAGCGGAAGTCCCCCTCGGCCATGAGGGACAGGACCCCGTCGAGATCGGCGGTGCGGTGGGTGTCCACCCGCAGCCGCGAGGTCCCGATCCGCGGCACGGACAGCGTGGCATCGAGGATGACGCCGGTGAGGCCCATGCCGCCGACCGTGGCCCAGAAGAGCTCGGGGTCGTGGTCGGGTCCGACCGCGAGCACGCCCGTGGGCGTCGCCAGCGTGAGTGACGGGATGTGGCGGCCGATGCTGCCGTCCCGATGGTGGTTCTTGCCGTGGACGTCGGCGGCGATCGCCCCCCCGACGGTCACGAACCGAGTTCCCGGCGTGACCGGCACGAAGAAGCCGAGGGGCACCAGGCGTCGCAGCAGGGCGTCGAGGCTCACCCCGCTCGCCACCCGGACCGTGCCCGCGTCGGCGTCGAGGTCGAGGGTGCCGATGTCGGCGGTGGCGTCGAGCACGGTGCCACCGGCGTTCAGGGCGGCGTCGCCGTAGCTGCGCCCGAGCCCCCGGGCGAGGACGCTGCGGGGGCCGGCCTGGGCGAACGCCGCCGCGGCGTCGTCGGGGCCGGTCAGCGGCCGCACCACCGCCGCCGTGGGGGCGGTCAGGCCCCAGCCCGCCAACAGCTGTCGGTCGGCGCCCGGGGCGGCGATGGCGCTCGGAGCGGGCACGACCGGGCAGGGTAGCCCGGTGACGTCGCCGATCCCGGCAAACCTTTGCCGAACCTTTGCATTCCTCTCAGCCGGGTCTTAGCACCGTGGTGGATCATGGCAAGCGATGACGAGCACGGCGCGACGGGACGAGGGCCTCAACCGGGTCCGGGGCATCACCCGGGGCCTGGCCGTGGCGGCGGTCGGCGTCACCGGGGTGCTCTCGGTGATGGCCGCCAAGACCCTGCCCGGCAAGTCGACCACGTCGGCGCCGGCCACCACCGATCCGGCCGCCCAGGATCCCAACGGGGCGCCGCAGGCCCCCGGCGCCCCGGCGCAGGATTCCACCGCCGCCACCGCCGATCCGAGCGCCGCCAACTCCTCCACCGCCAACTCCTCCACCGCCGCCACCGCCGACCCCAATACCGCCACCGCCGACCCCGGCCTCCAGGCTCCCGTGCAGCCGCCGATGCGGTCGTACAGCCCTCCGGTCGTCCGCTCCGGGGGATCATGAGCACCGGGCGGTCCGTGGTGTCGTTCCGCGCGCTCGGGACGACCGCCGCCCTCGTCACCGACGAGGCCGCGGCCCCAGCGGCCCGCGCCGTGCTCGACTGTGAGCTGGCGGCCATCGACGCCGCCTGCAGCCGCTTCCGGCCCGACTCGGAGCTCATGGCGGTCAACGGTGCCGAGGGGCGGTGGGTGGACGTGTCGCCGCTGTTCGTGGAGGCGCTCGAGGTCGCCCTGCGGGCCGCCCGGCTGACGGCCGGCGCGGTCGACCCGACGATCGGGGCCAGCCTGCGGGTCCTCGGCTACGACCGCGACTTCGCCCAGGTGCCCGCCGACGGTCCCCCGCTGCGGGTGACGATCCGCCCCGTCCCGGGCTGGCGGCTCGTCGCGGTGGACGCCGAGGGCGGCCGCGTGCGGGTACCGGCCGGGGCGGAGCTGGACCTCGGGGCCACGGCCAAGGCCCTGTGCGCCGACCGGGCCGCCCGTCGGGCGGCTGAGACGACGGGTACCGGGGTGCTGGTCAGCCTGGGCGGCGACGTCTCGGTGGCCGGGCCGGCACCGGACCTCGGCTGGGTGGTCCGGGTCGGTGACGACCACGCCGCCCCGCTCGACGGACCGGGCCAGACCGTTTCGATCATGGCCGGCGGTCTGGCGACGTCCGGGACGGCCGTTCGCCACTGGGACCGGGGCGGCGCGCACCTGCACCACGTCATCGACCCCACGACCGGGGGGTCGGCCGAGACGTGCTGGCGGACCGTGAGCGTGGCCGCCGGCACCTGCGTCGACGCCAACATCGCCAGCACGGCGGCGATCGTGCTCGGCCCGGCTGCCCCCGCCTGGCTCGAGGCGAGGGGCCTGCCCGCCCGCCTGGTGGGGCTGGACGGGCGGATCCGGGCCATCGGCGCCTGGCCGGTCGACGGACCGGGGCGCGCCGACGAGGAGGAGGTGGCGGCGTGCTCGCAGCGCTGAACACGTCGAAGGCCGTCTGGTACCTCACGCGGGGCACGGGCATGGTGTCCCTGCTGCTCCTCACGCTGAGCGTGGTGCTCGGGATCACCGAGGTGGTCCGCTGGGCCCATCCCCGCTGGCCCCGCTTCGTGACGGCCGGGTTGCACCGCAACGTCTCGCTGCTGTCGGTCGCGTTCATCGGCGTGCACATCGCCACCTCGGTGGTCGACGGGTTCGCTCCCATCGGGTGGCTGGACGCCGTCATCCCGTTCCGGTCGCCCTACCGGCCCGTCTGGCTCGGCCTCGGCGCCCTGTCGTTCGACCTGCTGCTCGCCCTGATCGTCACCAGCCTCCTCCGCCGCCAGATCGGCTACCGGACCTGGCGGGTGGTGCACT
>Ga0209048_10007473_pt1 | contig 10095 bp, 10 predicted proteins | sample FrelakmetCRP12CR_FD_187146 | JGI IMG/M metagenome (GOLD analysis project Ga0209048, IMG submission 187146) | Freshwater lake sediment microbial communities from the University of Notre Dame, USA, for methane emissions studies - CRP12 CR (SPAdes)... | ecosystem: Environmental > Aquatic >... | reverse complement strand
TCCAATGGCCAGCATCTGCTGCTCCCCTCCGCTCAGACTGGTTCCTTCCTGGGTCCATCTTTCCTTCAGCCGGGGAAAGATTTGGGCGATCTGATCGAAGAGCTCTCCGGCTTTGATCTTATCCTTATTCTTCAGTGTCGCCAGTTTGAGATTTTCAAAGACGCTCAACCCCGGAATGATCTTCCGCCCTTCCGGAACTAAGCTGATTCCTTTTTGGGAAACTAAGTGGACCGGAACGCCAGTGATTCTTTCATCTAAGAAATGAATTTCCCCAGATTTGGGGGGCACTAAGCCCATGATGCTCCGGATGGTCGTGGTCTTTCCCGCCCCGTTGCGCCCCGAGAGAAGAACAATTTCCCCCTTTTCCACTCTGAGCGACACCCCCTGCAGGATGTGACTCTGCCCGTAATAGGTATGGATATTTTGTACTCTTAGCATTATTGATGATCTCATAAAAAACAACCAGAACCATGGTTTCGTAAAAAGCTCCAGATGCAAGGCGCGCAAAATCTGAGGAGTGAAGCGAATTTACTGGTACGCTGCAACGACGAAGGTGATGCGCAACGCCGCAGATGGACTTTTTACGAAACCATCATCACTCTTTGACCCCTCCGAGATATACCCTTCTGACTTTTTCATTCTCCCGGATCTCCTGCGGGTTCCCCCGGGCAATGACCTCGCCTTCATGGAGAACGGTGATTTTATCGGAAAGGTCCATGACGACTTTCATTTTGTGCTCCACCAAGATCACGGAAAGCCCCTTGGCAATTTCTTTGATCAAAGCGACGGTCTCGCGGGTCTCTATGGGACTGAGCCCGGAAGTAGGCTCATCCATCAAGAGGAGGATCGGGTCGGTTCCCAAAGCCACGCCGATTTCTAAGTGCCGCTGATCGCCATAGGAAAGGTTCGCGGCTAAGTTGTCCTTTTTCTCCCACAATCCAATTTTCCGCAGAATCCCTTCCGTTTTCTTGTTGATCGCTTGGTGGTCCTCTGCTTTCGACCAGCAATTGTAGGAAGTCTTTCGCGATTGAACGGACAAGCGCACATTTTCAAAGGTGGTCAGTTTGGGAAAAATGTTCGTAATTTGGTAAGAAGTGGCGATTCCTTTGTGGGATATGACGTGCTGTTCCAAACCCGTAATATCCTCGCCGTTAAACCAGATCCGGCCCTGGGTGGGCTTCAATTCGCCGTTGATCAGCTTGAAGAGAGTGCTTTTCCCGGCCCCATTGGGGCCGATAATAGATTGGACCTCGTTCTTTTCGAGATGAAAATCAACCTTGGCCACGGCGGTGAGTCCGCCAAATTGTTTCGTCAGGTTTTCCGTTCTCAGAACTTCCAATTCCCCTACCCTCTTTTCAGCCCAGCTCCCCCGTATCGTTCGGCCAAATCACGAATCGTTCCCCAAATTCCCTGAGGAAAAAACAAGACACATAGAACGAAAATTGGGCCCAGAACAATCATCCAGTACTGGGTGAATCCGCTGATAATGTCTTCCAGATAAAGAAAAGTCCCCGCGCCGATGAAAGGGCCGAAAAAGGTCCCCGGTCCGCCCAATAAAGTCATCAACAGGATTTTCCCCGATGTTTCCCAGTATAGCTGCTCCAAACCGACAAAGTTGATATAGAGGGTGTGGAGAGCTCCGGCCAGTCCGGAGAAAGTTCCCGATAGAATAAAGGAAAGCCACTTAATCCGGTTGGTGTTATATCCCAGGGCTCGGGCTCTTTTTTCATTTTCCCGAATCCCTTGAAGCACCTTGCCAAAAGGGGATTCGAGGATCCGGTTTAAAAGCAGAAGGGAAATAGCGATGAGAGCCCAGACGAAGAAATAAAAGCGAAGGGGCGTGTAAATATGGAGGGAAAACAACCCCGGAATTTCCAGAGGCGGGTGGGGGATGTTTCTCAACCCCGGCTCACCGCCGGTTAGGGATTCCCAGATACTGGCCGTAAAATAAAGCATCTGGGCAAAGGCCATGGTAAGAAGGGCGAAGTAAATCCCCCGCCGACGCAGACAAAAAAAACCAATGACAATGGCTCCGATGCAGGAAACCAGGACTCCTGCCCCAATTCCAGCCAGGAGAGAACAATTCGTCCGGATTAAAACGATTCCGGTGGTGTAGGCGCCCAACCCGAAATAGGCCGCATGGCCGAAGGAAAGCAATCCGGTGTAGCCGTATAAGATGTTATACCCCAAGGCCAGGAGGCCCCAAATAATCATCTGCGTTGCCAGGGCTTCATACGGCAGAATAAAAGGGATAAGCGCAAGAATGAGGATGATCATCAAAACCGAATGATCGGAGACCCATTGGAAAAAAGTTTTAGCCCGCGTTACTGGAGACATGAATGAATTTCCTTGCCTTATCTACTTTGGTGATCTCGTAAAAAATCACCAGGACGAGGGCTGCGTAAAAAGCTCCAGATGCAAGGCGCGCAAAACCTGAGGAGTGAGGCGTACTTTCAGGTGCGCCGCAGCGACGAAGGTGAAGCTCAACGCCGCAGATGGACTTTTTACGCAGCCATCTATTCTAATAGACCGGATATCCCAAATAAGCCGCTGGGCTTGATTAATAGGACTACCGCCATGGCAATAAAGATCACGATATTGGACATCTCCGGCATGAATAAAGAAGTCAAGCTGACGACCTGTCCCAGGAGCAATCCGCTGATCACCGCTCCTTTCAGACTTCCCATCCCCCCGATGACGGTCACCACGAAACACTCTACGAGCATGGCGATTCCCATTTCCGGGTAAACCCCCCGCATGGGCGCAGCCAGGATTCCCGCCAACCCCGCTAAACCGGTCCCGATTCCAAACACCATGAGCCAAATTTTGGAGATATCGATCCCCAAAACCCGCACCATTTCACTATCCCGGGTTCCTCCCCGGATGATTAATCCCACATTGGTTTTTTCCAAAAATAGCCATAACGCCGCAATAATGGCGGCCGTCACGATGATTACGAAAATTCGATAAAGGGGGAAAGAAAAAAGGTTGAAAAAGTTTACGCTTTGCTGAAGGATTGCCGGGGCATTGAATGGATAGCCCGTGGTTCCAAAGGTAATTCGAATCGCTTCGATCATGGTTAAAGATATGCCGAAGGTAAGCAATAAAGGGTAGTCCGGATTCAAACCATAAAGACGCCGGACCAATAGATATTCAATGGCCACACCCACCGCCCCAGTGACTAAGGGCACAACGATCAACCCGACCCAGAAGTTCCCGAAATATCCCATGCATAAGAGAGCCACGTAGGCCCCCCACATATAAAAGGCCCCATGAGCGAAATTGACAACCGTTAACAAACCAAAGATTAAAGAAAGTCCGATGGCTAATAAGACAAAAATCATGCCTAAGACCAGACCGGTAAAAATCTGGAAGATCAGCATATTAACGGGAATTCCAAACATCCGTCCTTCTCTTTCGTTCTCAGCTTTTCAACACCGGCGGCCATCCGCCATGACCCGCGCCATCTCCCCGAAGGGCGGAAAAATCCCCCTTTGTCCCCCCCTTTTGTAAAGGGGGGGAGGGGGGATTTAAGGATACTTCATACTGTTGATGGTCAAGCCAACAAGGGGTCAGGGAAGCTGCCGGCTCAGGGGAACTCCTTCCTGCAATCCAAGTTCTGCAGCCGGCCGCTCCATCCCATCAGACGCCTTCACCGTATCTACAACCTTGAAGACATCCCATTCTTCGGTTTTTTCTTTACCCGTTTTCGATTGAAGGACAAACATGTCTTGAATGGACCGGTGATCCCAAGCTCTCATCCACTGTTTGCCCTTGTAAAAGTCGTATTCATATCCTTCGAGGGCGAGGACCACCTTCTTCGTATCCATACTCCCAGCCCGCTCAACGGCGCTGAGTATCCCCCGTACACCGCTATAGCCATACCCCGACATATCCGTGGGCGGTCTCCCCCATCGCTTGCGATAATTGGTTACGAAAGTTTTCGCGGTGGGAATCATACTTTCCAATCCCCAGTAGAAGGTGGCTCCACCGATCATCCCTTCATAGGGTTCATCCCCGGCGGCCATCCGCGAGGTGAGTACGATTAAGGGGCAGATGACTTTCATTTTTTTCTTCAGACCAAACTCGTGGACCTGTTTTACGGAATTCAGCTGGTCTTTGCCGAAATTGCACAGGAGCAGCACTTCAGGTTCAGCGGCCATGATCTTGGGGAAATAGGTGGTATAATCCGTGGCTCCGGTGGGATGATTAATCAGACCGACCTCCGTGCATCCCATGATCTTGCCGATCCGTCTGAAGCCTTCGGTTGTCTGCCATCCGAATCCATAATTGGCCGCGAGAATGAACCATTTTTTCCCCAGGTTTTGGGCCGTCCAGCGGCCTACCGCCTGCGTTATGATATGCAGGTTCGTTGCTTCGGAGAACGTATAAGGGCTGACATCTTTGGCCATGGTGATTTCGTTCGAGGCGCTGGTGGACATAAAAATGGTTTGAGCCATTTTGCACTGTTCATTCATGGCTAACTGGGTATGGGCGCCAATCGATCCGGCCATCATGTGAATCTTGTCTTTTTCCAACAGCTCCTTGGCCCGCCGCGCGCTTTCTTCGGGCTGCAATTTATCGTCCCGGACCAGCAGCTCAATTTTTCTGCCCAGAACCCCGCCCCGAGCATTGAATTCTTCTACGGCCAAGGTTGCCGCGGCTTCCTGATCTCGCGCTTCAGTTCCAAACGGTCCGGTCAATGGCTGAATAAACCCAATTTTTAGAGGCTCTTTTCCTTGGGCCCAGGAAATCCCTGGAATGGTCAGCCCCCCCAAAGCAGCTGTGCCTCCAATCGCTCCTGCTGACTTCAAAAAACTCCTTCGCGTAATCTTTACCATGAATTCACCTCCTTGTTATGATGTGGCCAGTTCAGAACTTGCTGCCGATTTCACCGGGATCCGTTTCCCCTTCTCCCTCACCCCCTCTCTTTGACTAATTTCTAATGGTTCACTCCCAGATCAAATGAACAAACTTCTGCCACTATATTTCTAATCCCTCGGGTTTGAGTTGTCCAAATACCCCATTTGGGTTCGTATTTTGTCTCTTACCTCTTTTAATATATCCACCGTTTTCTTGATCGCTTCTTCATCGGGAAGGTCAATGGTTGTTCCCGCCGAACTGAGGGCCGCTTCTATTTTTCCCGTTTCACTGAAAATCGGAACGGCAACACAACGGATATTTTTTTCATGCTCGGCATCATCGACTGCGTAGCCTTGGGTTCGGACCTTGTCTAATTCCGTTAGCAACCCCTCAGTGGTACAAATCGTGTGGGGGGTGAATCGTTGGAGACCCTGTTCATTGATGACTTCCTGAGCCGTTTCCCTGGCCGAATAAGCTAATAAGATTTTGCCCTGCGACGTGCAATGGGCCGGCAGAGACCCGCCGATATTGCAGACCATCTTGATTAACCGGTTGGGCTCCGTCTTTTGGATAATAATGACGTTCCGGCCATCCATGATTCCCAAATGGGCGGTTAATCCCAGGCTATGGGAAATTTCTTGCATAAAGGGGGTGGAGACATTAATTAAATGATCCTCTTTGGAAACGCGATTTCCCAAAATAAAAATATTTATGCCCAGTTCATACTTTCCTCTTCCATCCTTTTTCAAATATTTATTGTCGAGAAGGGTGGAGAGGACCCGATATAGAGTCGTTTTGTTCCCTCCCTGTAATGCTTGAATCTCGTTTAGAGACAATTCCGGGCGATCCTTGAAAAGGTTCAGGATATCCAGAGCCCTTTGAATGGTTGAGGAGCGATATTCTTCTTTCATTTTTGCCCTTGGAACGAATTAAATGAAAATTCCTAACAGGTTGCTGAAAAACTCTCTTAAGTGTCATTGCGAGCGGAGCGAAGCAATCCCATTCATAATAAAATCAAACATTTTGAGATTGCCGGAATTGAGTTTTTCCGCAAATTGCTAATGTTTCAAATATTGAAATTAAATTTTAATATTTAACTTTTCTACCACAAAAATTGAGCAAATTTCATATTTAATTTTAAATAATGAAATGCTTGGCCAGATATTAATTTTTTCAGATTTTATTGTCAAGGGAAAAATTGGAGTGCCATTTAAACTAAATTCAGAACTTGACTTGGATAGGACTGTCTATTTTTTAATGATGGCGGATATTTTGACGGTCTTTAAATGGATGTCTGGTTTCGCCTCAATTCCCATCATCGCTGCGCTCTTCGATGGCCCAGCGTCGACCATGAACGCAAGAATATAGGCGATTTTCTATTCATAGTGCGTCCACATCCTGATTATTTTTACGGTCCCAATATCTTCGAGCACTTGATAAACCAGGCGGTGTTGGATATTTATCCGGCGGGAATAGGCCCCAGAGAGATCTCCTACGAGTTTCTCATAAGGCGGCGGGCTCTTGAAAGGGCCTTCGGAAAGGAGGGTAATCAATTTTTCGGCCTTTTCCCGAAGGCCGGAAGCAGCTATTTTGCGGGCGTCTTTCTGGGCCTGTCGAGTAAAAACGATTCTCCACTTTACCATCCCGGTTTCTCGCTGCACTTTTCCACCGGAGTCATGAGGCCCTTACGGATGGATTCCCGCATACCCGGAATGGACAGGAGATACAAAGTTTCCTGAATGGCTCGCCAGTCGCCTTCAGAGATCAGGACGGCGTTCGCCCTCTTTCCCGTTATCTGAATCGGCTCATGAGATTCCGCCGCCTGATCGAGCAATTGAAAAAGCTTTGCTCTTGCTTCCGTGGCTTTGATCGTCGTCACAAAAATCACCTCCTGATCAATATGTACACAATAACGTACGCTTTGTCAAGAGACTTTTCATCCGCCGCAATCAATAAACTTCCTGCGTTGGGCACACGCAGAAATAAAAATTTCCCTCTAAATTAGTAAGGTGTCCCCGATTTCCATCTTTTTCGTTAGCGGCCCGCGCGGTTCAATACCATCTGTAAGTGGTGTAGCGCCTTTTGCGCGTGCCGAGCCAACTTCCACAAACCGTCTAAATCGTGCTCTTGTTTCATCACGGCCTCGGCAATCTTTGCACTGCTTCGCAATAAAGTAAACGTTGCATTCTGGATCGCCGTTCCCTTGCCCATCCGTCCGCTCGCGCTGACAATTTCCTCGACCGTCGCATTCCATTCCTGCGTACTCTTTAGCGTTCTTTCACCTATATTCCCACTGCCGGGACCCGTTTCCAGGGTCGTAATGATGCGGCCGTTCTGCTTAGCTGTCAGGTACATCTCATTTAAATCGGAACGAATGCCTTGGCCGAAGGAAATATCATAGGTCCTCATCATCCCATCATAGATAATCTGCCCTTTGTACGGTAACAATACGGCTTCCACCTTGCGGGGAAAGGGTTGGCCATGGAAGATATCCCTCAAGTTATCACGTAACCCCAAAACTCCATATATTTTCGATTCTTTTCCGATAAATATTGCGTGTGTCTTTAAACAGCGCAAAATATAGAACGCACCGGAAATACACCTTTGCCATTGGCGAACGATATCCTTCTCGGAAACGGATAGATGGTTCGGGTTTTCATCAAGGAATTTCTCGATCCAATCCGGTTTTTTCCAGAGCGTATCCCGCACCTTAGCTTTCTTTTGCATGGATAAAGAAATGTAATCTTCAACCGATTGAATGCCCGGCCAAATCTGTGCTCGCTGATTTAAATAAAATTGCAGCTCCCACATCAACTTGAAGAACAAGTCCGCATCATCCCGAGATAGATTCATCCGATTCCCTCATAAATCCTTTTGATTTTCTTTGCCTTGCTGTCGTCAGGCTTTTAGAGCGGACTGCCGCAATCTACGGGACGTTGCGCAATCTACGTTGTTGAAAACTACAACTTTTCAAGAAACTGACAACTCGATTTATCTTCTCCCATACGCGGCCCGTCTCTCCCGCAACTGGAAACCGATTTTCTTCTTGGTTGCAGGCAGCGGGGTCATTAGCTGACGGATGGTATCAAAAACCACTTTGAATTGCGCGTCATAATTCTTTTCCAGTTCATTGAGCCGCCGCTCCAAGTTCACATTGGTCGCCAGCATTTGCCGCAGCCGGACAAAGGCCCTCATAATCTCGATATTTACCTGGATCGCCCTGGAGCTGTTTAGGACGCTTGAAAGCATGGCCACACCTTATTCAGTGAAGGCGAAAACGTTGGGGGCATGCTTGAAGCCAGGACTTATCACAATTTGTGACAAGTCCCTTATCTCTGTCATATTCCATTTTTCCTCCCCTCCCCGCTTTTCTCAGGATCGACTTTGAGAGGCTTGATTTCAATTGGAATATTACAAAATCAAGTTTAGAGAGTCAAGGTGAATGCTTGTTTGAAGAAAATTGGAAAGCGGGAAGTAAGGTGGGTGGGATATCCGATTAACAGGGATTCTGGCACCTTGCAGATGCCGGGGCTTCATCGGAGGTAATGAAGGGGACTCGGATTGAACAAGGGTTCCAGCGCTTGAATCCTGGAACCCTTGATCCCTTGAACCTATTTTTTCTATTCTATGCCGGCCAGGCGCTTGGCCATGGCTTTCCGTTTGTTCAGATCGGAATCGCGCATGATGGTGAGGCGGTGGGCCTGCGGTGAACCTCCGCCGTGGAGATCGGAAATGGTGTCAGCGCTCTCCATGGCCAGTTTCTCGGCCAGACGCAGCATCTTGACTCGGTTTTCCACCGGAACCCCCGCGGCCCCTTTCATATACTTCTTCAGAAGGCCGCCAATTTCCGGGTTCTCAAAGTCACGGTCAGAGGGCAGATCCGCCACATATCCCCCCGAGATGTCGATCAGCAGGCGAATGCATTCGGCCATATCCTTGCCTTCATGAATCTTGGAGGCATTTGCAAATACGGAATTGATGAAGTAAGTCCCTGATGGTTCTTTCTTCCCCTCGTAGGAAGCGGCCAGGCTGCACCCGTAAAGAGTTTCTGCTTTGTGGATCATATCGGTAATTTTTTCGCGAAGGTGGGTCACCTTGGCCGATCCATTGTAATCCATCATCGTCAGGGCCGCTCCGGTCATCACGTCGATCTTGCCCGACTTGCAGCCGCCGTGCGACTGCCGATGGAAGGCCGAGAACCGGTTGACCATCTCCCCGGAAAACTCCAACTCCCCGCACATGAAGACCCGCTCCCAGGGCACAAACACATCGTCGTAAATCACCGTGGGGCAATATTTGCTGAACCGGACGTTCCCGCAGTCAACCCCTTCGATCTCCCGGGTATCCATGGTGTTCCGGCCGACCACGTGAATGACCCCTTTCGTATCCGAGGGCACGGCAAAAGCCACCGCGTAATCCTCATCTCCGGCGGCCATGGCCCGAGTCGGAAGAACGATCAGTTCATGGGCGCTCAGCGAACCGGTCTGATGAACCTTCGCGCCCCGGACGATGATCCCGTCCTTTTGTTTCTCCACGACCCGGAGATACATGTCTTTATCCGCCTGTTCGTGCGGGGCGAGGTTGCGGTCGCCCTTCACATCCGTTACACTCGCATTGGCCGTAAAATCGTTCTTCTGCATATGCTTCAAAAATTCGATGAAGCGGCTGTAATACTGTGTTCCAAATTTCTTATCAATGTCGTACGTAACGATCGACAGGGCGCACATGCAATCGAGGCCCGTGCACCGTTGATGGCAGGTGCCCACGCTGTTGCCAAGGAGCCGGTTGATCTTCACCCGCGCCACTAAGTCCTCGATGGACTGGGGGGGCAGGGTGAAACGATTGATGCGTTCCCCGGTAAAGGGAGAAATCGTGGTAAGAAGATCGCGGTGCTTCTCCGAGTTCGCGATTTCGTAGGTTGCCCCCGTGGCATTGATCCCGCCTCGAATTCGCGGGTTATCCACCACGTTTTCAAGCTTCTGCCCAAACATGTATGCCGTTGGTTTGAGCTTACGCAAACTGGCAATGTACTCATCGTACGTCTTTACAGCCATAAAACCCTCCTTTTGATTAATAGTGCTCTAAAATCGGAAGTCGTCAGGCGCGAGAGCGCAAGTCGCAAGTCGTAAGGGGTTACATAGAAAATCGCATAGCGTACCAGCTGAAAACAAAACCCATTCCAAATCCCCCCACCCCCCCCCTTTACAAAGGGGGGCATAAGGGATTTTTCCC
>Ga0209048_10007472_pt1 | contig 10096 bp, 12 predicted proteins | sample FrelakmetCRP12CR_FD_187146 | JGI IMG/M metagenome (GOLD analysis project Ga0209048, IMG submission 187146) | Freshwater lake sediment microbial communities from the University of Notre Dame, USA, for methane emissions studies - CRP12 CR (SPAdes)... | ecosystem: Environmental > Aquatic >... | reverse complement strand
CATAATCGCACCTCCCCAGATGATGATGGTGTGGTGCATGCCACGTATGTGGCCCTGGCCTGAGTTCCCCTGGGTTCCCATGGCTGAGCTTGAACTCCCCGGCGACTATGATACCTATGTTGCCACAGACATGAGTTTTGAATTCTATTTGCCAGTGCGCCCGGGCGATATACTGAGCTATACCATGAAGTTGGACGGCGTGTCGGAGGAAAAAAAGACGCGTATCGGCAAGGGTCACTTCATCACCACTACCCAGATTTACCGCAACCAGAGAGGTGAGGTGGTTGGTAAGGAAATCCGCACTGTGTTGAAGTACAAAGCGACAAAATAAACAAAAAGCCATTTGGCACAGGGGAGTCCAGAGGGGGGTTCGCCCTTCTGGCGGGAGTCTAGGGGTGTTCCCCAGCCTCTTAAGTCCCCCAAGACTGGGGGATTTAGGGGGTTGAAAAGAGTCAATAAAAGTTATCTTCAAAGGAGGTAAAACAATGCAGGAGTGGAAAAAGGTTTACTGGGAGGATGTGGCGGAGGGGCAGGATATCGGTTCTTACGAGATGCAAATGGATGCGGTCAAGATTAGCTGTGGCGCCTGGGCCACCAGAGACAGCAACCCCATACATCACGATAAAGCCTTTGCGGAAAGGGGTAGTCAGAAAAATATCATCGTAAACATCATGCATTCCGAGGGTCTATTATGCAGGCTGGCGACTGACTGGGGCGGTCCCACAGCCGAGCTGAAGAGAATCCGGTTCAACATCCAGGGCTCTTGCTATGCTGACGATACCCTCGTAGTCTCGGGCAATGTCATTAAAAAACACATCGGCCAGGAAGACAACTACATGAAAGGCCTGCATCTGGTGGACCTGCAAGTGAACGCTACGGCGAGCGGCAATCCTTTCTGCGACGCCCAGATTACCCTGGCCTTGCCGTCCAAGAAAGCTCATAGCTAATATTAGGGGGTTAAGAAATGGACAGTCTGAAGGACAAATCCTGTATTGTAGGTATTGGTGAGACTGAATACTCCAAGAACTCCGGACGCAGCGAGATGCGCCTGGCGCTGGAGGCGCTAAAAACAGCCTGCGAAGATGCCGGGATAAGTCCCAAGGAGATAGACGGCATAGTGAGATTCTCGGTGGATAGCAATCAGGTAGATGAGATAGCCAGGAATCTCGGCCTGGAGAACCTGAGGTTTTTCCCGGAGGTCTTCTTCGGTGGAGGCGCAGGCTGTGGCACTGTGCAGATGGCGGCTATGGCGGTAGCCCTGGGCAAGGCTAAATACGTGGCGTGTTTCCGGGCGCTGAACGAGCGCTCCGGATTCCGCTATGGACAGATGGCTATGGCTATGCCAATGATGGGACACTTTCAGTATTCCATACCATTTGGCCTGATGGCGCCAGGTTCCATGGTCGCCATCATGGCGGTTAGGCATATGCACCTTTACGGAACAAAGACCACCGATTTTGGAGAGGTGGCTGTCGCCTTCAGGAAGCACGCCAACAAGAACCCCAAGGCGATGATGCACTCGAAAACGCTGACGCTCGAGGAGCACGCTAATGCCAGGATGATTGCCTACCCGCTGCGCCTCTTCGATTACTGTCAGGAGTCAGACGGTGCTTGCGCCATGATAGTGACGTCGCCGGATAGAGCCAAACATCTGAAGCAGAAGCCTGTGTACATCATGGCTGCTGAACAGGGTACCGGTAGCTGGATGGAGATGATGACCAGCTATCAGCGCAAAGACATCGCCGACCTTGAGGAATATACGCGCCTCGCCCCACATCTGTGGAAAGAGGCTGGCATAGAGCCTAAGGACATCGACTGTGCCCAAATCTACGATGCCTTCACCCCGCTGGTGATAATGCAACTCGAGAGTTTCGGCTTCTGCAAACCCGGCGAGGGCGGCCCCTTTGTCAGGAACGGCGCTCTGCAGATAGGAGGCAGACTGCCCACAAATACCAGCGGCGGCTGTCTCTCTGAGTCTTACATCCATGGCATGAATCAGGTTATTGAGGGTATACGCCAGTTGAGAGGCACTTCGCCGGTGCAGGTACCCAAGTGCAAGCATGTGCTGGTGACCAGCGGCAGCGGTATCCCTACAAGCGCATTGGTTCTGCGCTCAGCCTAAAGGAGGTAGTTAGATGACGGAAGAAGTAGCTAGATTAGCCCCAATGCCTGGCCCCATAAACCAGGAATTCTATGATGGTTTAAATAGACACGAGTTGCTGCTCCAGAAGTGTACAGATTGCGGCAAATTCCGCTTCTGGCCGATTGAGATGTGTCCTTTCTGCAACTCCTTCAACTACGAATGGGCTCGTTGCAGCGGCAAGGGCACGGTGCATAGCTATACCATCCAGCACGCTACTATGCCGTACCCCTGGCCGGTATTGCTGGTAGAGCTAGAGGAAGGGCCTCGCCTGGTGACTCACGGGCTTATGTCTCCAGAGGAGGTACAAATCGGCATGCCCGTAGAGGTTGACTATGAAAAGGTATCGGACGAGATAACCCTTCACGCGTTTAAAAAAGCTAAGAAGTAGCTGCTTGATTAACAGGTGTAGTTGCTCAATTTATTGGGCGTTTCCGCCTGATAAATTTGGATTCGACTTGGCACGTATCGAAACAAGGAGGCATTAAATGGCTTACAGGGCGCTCATTCTGCAGAAGGAAGGCCCAGTCGCAATTATTACCCTGAACCGTCCCGATGCAGGCAATTCATTCGATTTCAGACTAATGGAAGAGGTTGACGCTGCAATGAGAGAAGTGGCAAAGGATAAGAGCATCAGGTCGGTAATCCTGACGGGGGCCGGCAAATACTTCTCGACAGGCATTAACCTCAGCATGTTCACAGACGCCAAGGGTATGGTCGAGAAGGATGGCGGAGTTGAAGACAAGATTACAGATGATGCAGACCAGACATACGGTAAAGGGACCCCTGTAGCCGCCGTAATCAGAATGCGCAGCATGAACAAACCTGTGATCGCCGCCATAAATGGCCCCACCGTTGGTGCTGCGTTATCATTGGTTCTAGGCTGTGACATAAGGATCGCCTCCGACAAGGCCAGGTTCAGCATGATATTCGTCAAGAGAGGCATTGCCGCCGACACTGGAGGCTCATTTACCTTGCCCCGTGCAGTTGGGGTGGCCAAGGCGTGCGAGATGATCTTGACCGGTGACATGCTCGATGCTGCTGAAGCAGAACGAATAGGGCTGGTGAACAGGGTCGTTCCCCATGATGACCTGATGAAATCAGCCAGGGAACTGGCTGTGAAGATAGCAAAGAATCCCCCGCTGGCTGTAGCGATGGCCAAGGCTGACATATACAAAGCGATGGAAGAGAAGGACCTTATTAAACAAATGAAGCGTGAGGAGAAAACCCAGGAGGTATTGATCAACACCGAGGACTTCATGGAGGCAGCCACCGCGTTCCTGGAGAAGCGCGAGCCCGCGTTCAAAGGTAAGTAGAAGTCGGAGCAAAGGGATGGCCAGATTAAAAAAAGCAGTGATAGTAGACTTCGTGCGAACGCCTTTTGGGCGGGCAAGCAAGAAGAGACCGGGGTTCTTTGCAGACGTTCGCTCCGACGACCTGGGAATTATCGCAGTGCAGGCATTGATGAAACGGACGAGGGTAGACCCAGCATCAATTGATGACATCATCATCGGCACACCAACCCAGATTGGGGAGCAGGCAAATGTTGCCAGAGATATCTCCCTGGCGGCTGGCTTTCCCTTTGAGGTGCCCGGAATAAGTGTTGATAGAGCTTGTTGTTCCAGTATGGCGGGCGCCCAATTTGCTGCAATGGCTATTCAATCAGGCCAGGCAGACATCATTATCTCCGGCGGCCTGGAGAGCCTGTCTCATTTTCCTAATCCCGTAATCACCCCTGATGCAGACTTAATGGAGCTTGCTAAAGAATATAGCGCACGCTGGCAGGCTAATGCCAAGATATTCGATAGAATTGACCCAACCGCCATAATGGGGTTGGGTCTCGGCGCTGAGTACGTGGCGGACAAGTTTCATATCTCCAAGGAGGAGTTAAACAACTGGGCCCTCAGTAGCAACCTGAGGGCTGCTGGAGCACAGAGAGAGGGTAAGTTCAAGCATGAGATGATTCCGGTGCAGGTCAAGTTGCCCGATGGAACAGTAGCGCTCTATGACTATGACCAATGTGTGAAGGCTGATTCGACCATCGAGAAGATATGCTCTTTGCCACCTATCTATAAGCTGGATGGAAAGATAAACGCCGCCAGTTCTTCTAAGGAGGTCGATGGCGCTGCCGCGGCGATGTTCATGTCCAGGGAGAAAGCTAAAGAGTTGGGTTTGAAGCCGATGGTTACCGTGAGGTCGATGGCCTGGTCAGGTATTGATCCCAAGGCCGCCCCGTATGGTGCCTGCTTGGTATCTAAAAAGGCTCTAGAGAGGGCAGGCCTGTCTGCAGGCGATATAGACCTCTGGGAAACCAACGAGGCCTTCGCCGTAGTCCCATTGGTCCTGATAAAAGAATTGGGCATCGACCCGGAAAGAGTGAACGTTAATGGTGGCGCCTGTTGCATTGGACACCCGGTGGGGGCAAGTGGAATATGGCTGCTTGGGACCATGGCCCATGAGATGAACCGTCGGAACTCCAGGTATGGTCTGGCATCCATACCCGGCGGAGCGGGCCAGGGAACAGCCATACTTGTAGAAAGGGAGAACTATTGGAAAGGGCGTTCTGCTTTCTTGGAGAAGCTAGAGAAAGCAACACCGTGAAATAGCAGAGAGGAGCCGAGATGGACTTCCGATTCACCCCAAAAGAAGAGGCGTTAAGAAAAGAATTCAACGATTTCTTCAAGACGGAGATGAAGTATGCTCCCCCGGAGTGGGGAACATCCATGGAGGCTATATTCGGGTTAGATGCTTGCTGGGAGTTCCATAGGAAGCTGGCCACGAAGCTGGCCGCAAAAGGCTGGATCTCTCTTCCCTGGCCTAAGGAATACGGCGGGCGGGATGCTTCACTCGTAGAGCAGTTCCTATTCAGTGAAGTTATGGGCTACAACCGTGGAGCAGGGGTTGACCACTGGGGTATAACACTGCTGGCTCCTACCCTCCTGATAAGCGCCAATGAGGAGCAGAAAAAGGAACACCTGCCCCCCATAGCGCGGGCAGAACGGTTCTGGACCCAACTGTGGAGTGAGCCGGGCTCTGGCTCCGACCTGGCTTCCTTGACCACTCGCGCTGTAAGGAATGGAGACGATTACATCGTCAACGGCCAGAAAACATGGAGCAGTGGCGCTCATCGTGCCGATTGGGGTTTCTTGCTCGCCCGGACAAACCTCAATGAGAAGAGAAGTCGGGGGCTATCTTTCTTTTTGGTCGATATGAAAACCCCGGGCATTACAATCAAGCCTATCCCGGGTTTAGACGGCTCCCACCTGTTCAACGAGGTCTTTCTCGATGATGTTCGCGTTCCCGCGCGCAACATGGTGGGTGAAGAGAACCAGGGCTGGATAGCTTCACAGATGACGTCGAACTTCGAGCGTTCCATGATTGCTCTCTTTTCCTATTTGAAGCGTGAGTTGGAGGAGCTAGTGGAGTTCAGCCGAGAGACAAAACGGGATGGCAAGCCACTGTCTGAAAATCCCCTTATCAGACACAGGTTGGCTCAGATGGCAATCGAAATCGATATAGGTCGCTCCTATTCTTATTCAGTGCTTTGGAACCAGATTAAGGGCGGCCTTGTAATGGCCGCTCCCTTGGCCGCAGGAGCGAAGATCCTGGCCACCGAGATGGTGCAGCGCTTCAATTTTAGCGCCTACCAGATCATAGGGCCCTATGCGCAGGTAAAGGAATCGAGATGGTCGCCCTTGAAAGGTAGATACGAAAAGGAATGTCAGCAATGCCTGGGCCTGAGCATGGCCGGGGGCACTTCTGAGATTATGAAAAACCTCATCTGCGCCATGGGGCTGGGTCTGCCCAGAAGCTGGTAGCGGGGACGACTGACGAAATCAGAAGGATGCTAAACATGGAGTGGAAAACCAGGGTTACCGAGCTATTGGGCTGCAGGTACCCTATTATCCAGGGCGCCTTCGGTGGATTCGGCAGGTCTGTCCTGGCAGCCCCAGTCTCCGAAGCAGGAGGGTTCGGAATCATCGAAGCTACTGCGTTAGGTACCGCCGAGAAATTGCGCAAGGATATACGCAAAGCCAGGTCCATGACCGATAAGCCCTTCGGCGTGAACCTATCGCTCATAGGCCATCCCAGAATAGATGAATTACGCGATGTCGCTATTGAGGAGCGGGTGGCAGCCATATTCACGTCAGCTTACAAAGCCGAAGAGCATGGCAAGCGCATCAAAGAAGCGGGCATACCCTGGATTCACAAGGTAGGCACGTTGAAGCATGCCCTGGCTGCCGAGCGTCATGGCACAGATGCACTGGTCATAGTGGGGATCGAGGGCGAGGGGGAAAAGGCTGCCTCCCATTTAACCACCATGACCACCGTCAGCATGGCCACAAAAATACTCAAGATTCCAGTGATAGCCTCAGGAGGGATTGGAGACGGCCGTACCTTCCTGGCAGCGCTGGCCATGGGAGCTGAGGGGGTGTACCTGGGAACCGTCTTCATGGCCACTAAAGAGTGTCCTATCGCTGAACGGCACAAGCAGGCCCTGGTGAATGCCAGCCCCTATGACCCTGAAGTGCGAGACAGGGTATTCGCACCGCCGCCGCCGGGGTTGGACGAGTTGACCAGGAAGCAGGAAGTCTATCAACTGGTAGGCGACGCGAAGCCGCATTCTACGTCGCGTCCCATGCCCGTCATGGGCGGCTCGATGGCAGTGGGGGCAATCACTGAGATCGTCACAGTCAAAGAGTTGATAGACAATATCATCTTGGAAGCAGAGGAGCTCTTGATGGGTGACAGCCCTCTGGGACGGATACTGGCAGCAAAAGATTAGCCATTGGACAAAAGGAGGCGGAGATGCCTTACAAGATGGTTCTCCTGGACAAGCAGGATGGGATAGGGACGATTACGCTGAACCGCCCTGATAAGCGCAATGCCTTCAATATGGAGATGATGGGCGAGATGGACATGGCATTCGAAGAATTAGCCCAGGATAAGGAAATCAAGGCGATTATCCTTACAGGTTACGGCAAGGTTTTCTCCGCCGGACTCGATTTCAACTGGGCAGCTACGATGGATACTCAAAATCTGCCGCCTATGGCCAGCACGGTAAGGGGACGCGCTGTCACCCACGGCGAGAGGAGCTTGCTCACCGTTCTGCTCAAGATACAGAGTATGCCCAAGCCGGTGATAGCTGCGATAAACGGCATTACGCTGGGTGGCGCCTTTGTTCTGGCTATAGCCTGCGACCTGAAAATTGCCTCGGAGAATGCCCAATTCGGCATGCTTCAGGTTAAACGGGGACTCATCCCCGACGGCGGTGGTACGTACCTTCTGCCTCGCGCTGTGGGACTAACCAAAGCCCTGGAGCTTGCACTTGTCGGTGACCTGATAGATGGCCGGGAAGCGGAGAGAGTTGGCGTCGTGAACAAGGTTGTGCCACATGACGACTTGATGACAGCAGCCAGGGAAATGGCGGCCAAAATAGCCAGGAATGCACCGCTGGCTGTGGCGATGACAAAAGCTGCCATTTATAGAGGGCTCCATGAACATGACCTGGCGGCTCACATGGACTATGAGGTGTATATCATGAACATTCTCTTTGGCACCGAGGATTTCCAGGAGGGCATGAATTCTCTCTTTGAGAAGAGAGAGCCCATATTCAAGGGCAAGTGAGGGCAAGACAAAGGAGGCAGGAATGAGGGTATTTACGGTAAACGCGGTTATTCCCAGACCGCCCGCCTATCTGCTCCGCACCTTCGCGGAATACACGCACGTGGAGAAGCTGCACGGACACAGGAATGTTAAGGTTAAACCCCTGTATGAAAAAGGCGATGTGAGTATATGCCTGTGGTCCATGAAGATACTTGGCTTTACCAGAACGTTCCGACAACTGCAGACAGTTTATCCGGAAGAGTTGAAAATGGTCAACGAGACAATCGATGGCTTCGGCAAAGGCACCGTTGAGACCGTTACCCTGAAGGACGCCCCGGGAGGGTCGGAGATCGCAGAGACCGTGCATCTCAAACTGCCATTTTACTTTTTCTGGATGGAGAGACCCGTTGAAAGCTTCACCAGAAAGCTCATAGCCGGATACTATGACGACCACATTAAGTATGAAGCGAGCAAGTGATGCCCTGAAGGGAGACTGAACTATGATTTTTCTACAGGAAATCCACGAGGTTATCGGTGGCAAGATGGAGGAGTTCTCCGAGGCGATGCGAGACCGCTGGAAGCCGCTCATAGAGCAGGGCGGACTCGCCAAAGTGCTCTGGTTCTGGGAGCTCACCATGATGACAAATGTAAGCTACACCGCAGTCTCTATCACTGCTGTTCGAGACTGGCAGTCGTGGGGCACCCTGGTTAATCGCATGGTGAGCGACCGCAAATGGAAGAAATGGAATCGCGATGTCTGCCAGTACCGCAGGGATGTTGTATCCAAGATGCTTCTGCCCAATCCCTTATCGCCGCTCCAGGAAGTTGATTTCGCTTCCGTAGGGACTGCTCGGGATGATGGGACGCCCGGCCTCTACCTACTTGATACGGGTTGGCCTTATCTGGGCAGAATGGAGGAGTATCTCGAGGCTTTGCATAAAGTATATCAGGCGCAGGTTGCAGCCATACAGCCGCCCGTTATCACCGTTGTGGCCGGCTGGCGCACTTGCCCGGGCAGCGGACGCTGGCATGAGGCAATGGTGCTCTCCAAGATTCATAACTGGGAGCTACTATCACTCATAATCCCCCATGGCGTGCCGCCATCGCAGCCCGGAGATTGGATGCAGGAAGGGCTGAAGTACCGCGATCGTTGGGAGAGCAAGCTCCTGCGTACAGAGAGCTGGTCTCCCCTGAAATAAGCTACAAGGGATAGAAAGGAGGAAGGGCAAACATGCTTTACCTGTATGAGACCACTTACCCGTACCCCGGCATGATGGATGAGTATGTGGATGTCATGGGCACGGATTTGCTCCCTGGCCTGGCCCGCCACATGACAGTGCTGGGCGTTTTCAGGATCGCCTTCAGGCATCGGGAGAGCTTCTTCCTGTCTGAACTCCCCAAAGGCGTGGATTCGCTCGAGGGCCTGTCTAACTTCGTGATCCATGAGCGCGATGGGTTGACATGGCATCGCGAGGGGTTCAGATACCGGGACGAGTGGTTCGACAGCCTGCTCGAAGGCCTTCCCTTCTCGCCCACAGCGGCGGAGATCAAAAAGCGCCAGAAGCGGGGAGATTTTACGGGCAACACGCTTTATTACCGTTTAATTTTCAACGTCCTGCCCGGAAAGACGGACGAGTTCCTGAAGGCGTTTGAGACGGAACTACTGCCTATGGAGGAAAAGCGGGGAATGAAACTCGCTGGCTGCTACCTCTGGTTCGGCGCCTGCGGTGAGTCCGGCGAGATCATAAGCCTGTGGGCAGTGAAAGACTGGGCGCACTGGGGCAAGCTGCGTGAGGCGCAGCTCAAGGACCCGAAATACCAACGGTGGATGAACAGGGTTTCGGGCTTGTGTGGAGAGTGGAGCTATAAGTTCTTGATCCCCGCTCCTTACTCCTTGCTTCATTAATCAGGAGGTATTTATCATGCTCTATCTATATGACAGCATAATGATTGTTCCCCGGCTCCAGGAGGAGTTCTGGAAGGTTATGGGCAGCGATTATCTGCCCGAGGCGGAGCAGAACGGCTTGCGCCTGGTCGGCATGTTTATGATGGGCATACATAAGATTGACAGATTGTCTAATCCATCGAAACATTTGCTCTATATGATTATCTGAAAGTTTTTTCATATGTTAATAATTTCTCAAGTAAATATTATATTTTAGAACTGCATCCTCGTAATTACCTCGGAATAACTCTATCCTTGCCTGTATATATAACTTTTCTTTTTCTGAGAGCCTGTTTGACAGATATAATGCTTTAGTAAAATGTTCCTCTCCTTTTATCCGATTGTTTCTCCAATAATACAGTGTTCCAAGAGAAGCATGGGCATAAGCAAATTCAGGATCCAGT
>Ga0209048_10007471_pt1 | contig 10096 bp, 10 predicted proteins | sample FrelakmetCRP12CR_FD_187146 | JGI IMG/M metagenome (GOLD analysis project Ga0209048, IMG submission 187146) | Freshwater lake sediment microbial communities from the University of Notre Dame, USA, for methane emissions studies - CRP12 CR (SPAdes)... | ecosystem: Environmental > Aquatic >... | reverse complement strand
CACCGCTGCCATGCAGAACGGAACAGGTCTAGAGGAATTTGCAAGGCGGTTCCCTGATCGTTTTTATGACATTGGCATCGCCGAACAGCATGCGGTCACCTTTGCCGCAGGTCTTGCCCTCGAAGGGATGAAACCTGTGGTCGCCATTTACTCCACTTTTTTGCAAAGGGCTTATGACCAAGTCCTTCAGGATGTTTGTCTACAAAACCTTCCAGTCGTCTTTGCGTTAGACCGTGGAGGGATTGTGGGAGAGGATGGTCCGACCCACCACGGACTGTTTGATTTTTCTTATCTCCGCCACATCCCAAATATGATCGTCATGGTGCCCAAAGATGAAAATGAATTTCAACATATGATTAAAACCGCTATGGAATGCCCCATGCCAGTAGCATTCCGATATCCGAGAGGGAAAGGGGTGGGAGTGAGGAGAGAAGTGCCTCTCCAATCGATCGGCATTGGAAAAGGAGAACTTCTGAGAGAAGGTCAGGATATTCTCATCATCGCCATTGGTTCCACCGTTTATCCATCCCTTCGAGCGGCGGAAAGTTTGGCGGAGGTGGGAATCCAGGCAGCCGTGATCAATAGCAGGTTTTTAAAACCTCTGGATGGAAACCTCCTATGCGATTGGGCGAAAAAGACCGGGAAAGTCCTTACCGTTGAGGAAAATGTTCTCCAGGGAGGATTTGGAAGTGCGGTGCTCGAACTCTTTCAAGAGAGAGGCCTTTTTTCAATCCAAGTGAAACGCTTGGGGATTCCTGACATCTTCGTAGAACATGGGTCACAAGCTCTGCTCAGAGAAAAATATGGAATCGATGAGAATGGAATTTTTAAAGGGGTAAGGGAGATGTTTGAAGAAGGACGGTCAGAGTCGATTCATCCGAGCCAGGCTGTAGCCTCTGTGAGCAGAGTTCTTCCTAACCCCAAATAATTTTAGGCATCCTCTGCCCTACCACGGGCAGAGAGGCTGATCGAGTTCATCCTGGTGAGATGGTGAGAAAGGAGCGTTTCGACAAACTTTTAGTGGAGAAAGGAATGGTACAAACCCGTGAGAGAGCAAGGGCTCTGATCATGGCAGGGAAAGTTGCTGTCGAAGGGAAGAGGATTGATAAACCAGGAACTAAAATAAATATAGAAGCCCAGCTCCAACTTCAAGGAGGGGAATCCCCTTATGTGAGTCGGGGGGGTGAAAAATTGGAAGGGGCACTCACGTCATTTGGCATTGATCCCAAGGGGATGGTCGTGATGGATGTCGGGGCTTCCACAGGAGGTTTCACGGATTGTGTTCTTCAAAAAGGGGCGCAGAAGGTTTATGCCGTGGATGTTGGATATGGACAGCTGGCATGGAAACTTCAAAAAGACTCTCGAGTCGTGAACCTGGAGAGGAGGAACATCCGTTATCTACAAAGGGAGGAAGTACAAGAAGAAGTAGATTTGATCCTCATCGATACCTCTTTCATTTCCATCGAAAAATTTCTTCCTCACCTCCTTGGGTTTCTTAAAAAAGGAGGTTTACTCATCAGCCTCATCAAACCCCAATTTGAGGTGGGAAAAGGAGAGGTGGGGAAAGGAGGGGTGGTGAGGGACAAGGCACTGCATGAAAAAGTGATTGATAGGATTTCAAAGTCGAGCCGAGGACTGGGACTGAAGGTCCTGGGTATCTCGGAATCTCCACTGCTTGGCCCCAAAGGGAATAAGGAGTTTTTCATCTACCTGAAAAAAGAGAATGAAAAGGATGGGCAAACCGAAGGAACCCCAACCGGCTAAACTTTTTATGAGCCTCATTGCTTTAGAAAATGACATCTTCCATCAAGGAGTGAAAGACCTCAATTCAACCTTTGGCGAGGCCGATTTTATCAGCGAAAGATTTCCCTTTGATTTTACCGATTATTACACCCAGGAGATGGGCAAACCTCTTTTCCGTCATTTCATTACTTTCGAACATCTCATTCCCATTCACACCCTCCCTGATATTAAGGAGACCACTAATCGCCTCGAAGAAAAATATGGTGCTTCCAATGGAAACCGTCGAATCAACATCGACCCGGGATACGTTTGTTTAGAGCATGTCATCCTCGCCACGACCAAGGGTTATACCCATCGGCCTTATCTCAGGGATGGCATTTATGCTGATTTGACATTGATCTATCGAAATAAGTCCTTTCAACCATTGGAGTGGACTTATCCCGATTATCGACAAGAGGGGATCATCGCACTCTTTAACCAATTCCGAAAAAAATACTTGGAAGATTTGAGAGGGGGAAAACACCATACATGCTGAAGTCGATGACAGGTTTTGGAAGGGCAGAAGGGGATGCGGCCTTAGGAAAGGTGGTCGTGGAGTCTCGCTCTGTGAATCACCGATACTGTGACATCAACATCAAACTCCCTAAGCGTCTCAGTCTTTTCGAAAACCGTATTAAAGAGATTATCCGATCCCAGGTGTCGAGAGGGAGGATTGATGTTTCACTCAGGCTGGACAACTTGGGAGAGGAAAAGGTTCAACTCAGTGTGGACCTTGGTCTTGCCGAACAGTATTACCGAGTCCTTCATGCCTTGAAGGAGAAGCTTCAACTGAAAGATGAGATCACCTTGACTTTGTTGGCCGGAGCGAAGGACTTGATCACGGCAAAAGAAGAGTCAGGAGATATGGAGCCTTACTGGCAGGAGGTCCTTCCGATCTTGAAGCAATCTTTCAATAACATGGACGACATGAAGCGGTTAGAAGGAGAATCCCTTACCAAAGATCTCCAACAGCGATTGGAGCACATTGCTAAGCAGTTGCAAATCATCAAACAGCAATTCCCTTCCCGCCTGAAGACTACTCTCACCCGACTTCAGGATAGACTCCGATCTCTTTTGGAAGGGATGGAGATTGATCCCTTGCGTTTTCAACAGGAGGTCGCCTTCCTGGCAGAACGGACGGATATCACCGAAGAGATTGTCAGGGCGGAGAGTCACTTGGCTCAATTTAGCACCCTATTAGAAGGGAATGAACCGGTGGGTCGGAAAATGGATTTTTTACTTCAGGAAATTCATCGAGAGGTGAACACTGTCAGTGCCAAGGCCAATGATGCAGAGATCTCCCAGAGAGTGGTGGAGATTAAGTCTGAACTGGAAAAGATTCGGGAACAGGTGCAAAATATCGAATGAGTTTTGTATACGAAAAGGGTTTTGGGTTCAAGCACGAGATGAGAGAAAGAGGGGTAGGATTGATTTTTATAATCTCTGCGCCCTCGGGTACGGGTAAGACCACTTTGGTCAGAGAGGTGATTCAGCAGTTGCCAGGCCTTCAATTCTCTGTTTCCTTTACCACCCGTTTACCCCGGCCCAATGAGAAGGAGGGAGAGGACTATCATTTCGTTTCCCACTCCTTTTTTCAGAAAATGGTGGAAAAAAAAGAATTTTTAGAGTGGGCAGAGGTATTGGGGAACCGTTATGGGACGCCTCGGCCTGATTCGAAAAAATTGAAGTCAGAAGGGATCGACCTCATTCTGGATATCGATACGCAGGGAGCGAAGAAAGTCATGAAGGAGATTGATCAACCCGTATTGATTTACCTCCTCCCTCCTTCTCTAAAAGTTCTAAGAGAACGATTGATCAATCGAGGGGTGGATTCTCTTGAGATGGTAAAATTTCGTTTGTCAAATGCCAGAAGGGATATGGAAGAGGCTTATAGGTACCATTATGTGATCATTAATGATAGCATTGAGGATACCATTGAGAAATTAAAATCAATCATCATCGCAGAAAGGTGTCGAAGGGATAAGAAGTTGATCCTTGAAGAAAATAAGAGACAATGGGAGGAAAAGGATGGCTAGAATAACCGTAGAAGATTGTCTGAGAAAGGTGGACAGCCGTTTTGAGCTGGTGATCTTGGCAGCCAAAAGAGCGAAAATACTCATGAGAGGTGCCAAACCATTAGTCGATACAGATAACCGGTCCATTGTAACGGCTCTTCGGGAGGTGGCTGCTGGAAAGGTGAAGTTTAAGCATCCCGAAGACAAGGGAAAAGGGAGCGAACTTTCTGACGATGACTCATGAGAAAAGGTCTCAGGGACATGAAAGAGGCAGAGGACACTCAGGGGACCGGATTGATCGCGGACCCCATTTATCATTACATTGTGATGACCGATCGGATAAAAGGGGAGAGAACAGAAAGGGATGTGATCGACACCCCCTGGGTTCAACGCCTTCGACGCATCTTCCAACTGCAGAGCGCTCGCTGGGTATTTCCCACGGCCGAACATACTCGTTTTCAACACTCCCTTGGGACCCTGCATATCGCAGGGACTTTCTCTGAGCAGCTTTATCCCTCTCTCTTCAAGATTTTCAAAACAGAACTCCCCTCGTTTCCCTATTTAGATGAACTCCTTCGCCTGGCTGGGCTTCTCCATGATACGGGGCATGGACCTTTCTGCCATTTCTTTGATGAGCAATATCTTTCTCGATTCAACACCAATCATGAGGAGATCGGTCAACATATCATCCGAGAAAAAATTTCTTCCCTGTTAAAGGGCATTCGGCGAAGTCCTCACGGTCTATTTGAGAAAACAGAAGTTCTTGATCCGGAACAGATTGCCTTCCTGATCAGGAGGCCTCAAAAGAAGGAGGGGCGAAAACATCCGAGGTGGTTGAACTTCCTCCAGCAACTCTTTCGAGGAATCTTTACCTTCGATAATATCGATTATGTGCTGCGAGATGCTTATATGACCGGTGTCTCCATCGGTCCGGTGGATTGGAGGCGACTCCTTTACTACACCTTCTTTTGCAAAGAAGGATTGATCTTGGATAAAAGAGGAATGGATGCATTGGCCATATTTCTCAATGCACGTCTCTATCTTTATTCCAATGTTTATTATCACCGCACTACCCGTTCCATTGATCTTCAGTTGCAGGAAATATTTAAAGAGACGATGGAAATTCTTTGTCCGTTTCATCCTTTGGAGGAAATAGACCGATACCTCCCGCTCACAGACTGGTTTGTGATGGAAAAGGTATTGGAGTGGAAGGGATCTTTATCGCCTCGGGAAAGGCAATTGGGAGAAAAGTGGGCTGAAGTGCTTTCGAGAAAGTTGAAATGGAGTAGTGTCTTTGAGGAGAAACTTACCCTAAGAGAGATGGAGATGGGACGACCGATTTTTTTAAAACCCGAAGAGGTGAAGCAGAGGATCAGAACCTTTTTACCGAAACGCCTCAAAGAGCTAGAATTCTATGTGGATATGGCTCACCATGACCCGAGGCCCCTCAATCCCTGGCGTGAATCAGAGGAGGGGACCCTTCTGATCTTCGATCCAGGGTCCAGAAAAATATCGAGGGAACCCCTTCGAAGATTATTTCAATATATTCCAGCAAAAGTGGCCATGTGCCGAGTCTATGCCTCGACCCATCGTTTTGATCAGGAATTAGGCCGGGCTGCCCGGCGTGCCCTTGCTTTAGAAGGATACTCGGAAGGCTTTGAGACGAATGTATAAGAAGGAAGTTACAACTTCTCCATGCTTTCTTCTCTTGATTGCATGTTTAGGGTTCCTCCTTATAAGTGGTAGACCTGACATTTCTTCTACGGAAGGGGGAAAGGACCCCATGGAACGAAGAGAGGAAAAGTTGAAAAGCTTTCGAGAAAAAAGGGATCAGTTCTTTAAAGAAGACCCTCACTCTCCGTTAAAAGAGAGTGATCGAAAGAAATTCAAGGGCCTTCTTTACTACCCGATTGATGTTAGATATGCGATGATCGGATCCATCGAACGATATCCTGTTGAACCGAAGCCCTTTTACGCCAATCTTCCCACCAGCAAAGGGACAGAGAAAAAATATGTGAAATATGGTCGTTTCAAATTTAGTTGGATGGGGAAAGAATATGTTCTCCAGATCTACCGACCTTTGGGCGGGGGGGAACTATTTCTTCCTTTTAAAGATAAGACCTCTGAAACGGAAACCTATCCAAAGGGGCGTTATCTCTTTATCGAACCGATGACTGGAGGGAAGGTGCTGATCGATTTCAATCGTGCCTATAATCCCTTCTGCGAGTATAACGAAAAATACACCTGCACCTTTACCCCTGAAGAAAACTGGCTGGGGATGGCGATCCGAGTGGGGGAGAAGCGTTTCCGCTGAATAATGGTCACTCTCTTTATCGAGGAGGAATCTTGTCTTAGAGGATAGGTCGTGTTAAGCTTATATTAATTATGATTCACCATTCGGGATTAATTTCCGAGTGTGGCAATTAGATAAAATTTAGGAGAAGAAAGAAAGGAATAGTGGGCGTGGGAAAGAACGGATATCAGAAACAAGCGATGGGAATTTACCAATTTATCAGTGAACATCTTTACTTCAACCGTCCAGACATGGAAATTAAAGGAGAGCGTTTTAATTCGGCGATCCTACTAAGCCTTCTTACTGGGCTGAAGAAGGGAAAGGAATTGATCATTGGAGAACCAGGGTTGGGGAAGACGACCTCCGCAGAATATGTCTGTTCGCTCATCTACCAATTTCCATTGGGCGTGATTTGGGGGAGTGAGGTTTCAGGGCATCCAGAACAAACAGAGGAAAAAATTATTGGCAGACCGGATTTGGGCAAATTGAATCGAGGCGAGGAGGATGTGGTATGGACTAATTTTTCCCAAATCCCAGTGAAGATTGTGGATGAGATCAACCGCCTTCCAGAAACCAAACAGAGCATGATCTTAGATGGAGTGGATCGAGGGAATTGGGAATACCTCAATGAGATGATCATCAACGATGAATACTGTCTTTTTGCCACTGCCAATTATCAAGATGGAGGGACCAATACCATTATCGCTCCTCTGGTGGATCGATTCGATGTCATGGTGGAATCGAGATACCCTGGGGCCAATCTCTCTTTTCTCATTGGGAAGGATAAGCGAAAAGATCTTATCCTGAGGCATCCCAAGTATGAAAAGGACCTTTATCACATCCTGAAATCAAAGATCGTTTATGAAAAGAAGATTTCTAAAATGGAGGAAGTTTGTAATGCCTATGGGGAATATCTTGATGAGGTATTAGGGGTCAAGTCCTTCCAGAGACGAGATCGTGATCAAATTCGTTTAGAAATGGAAAGTTTAGAGTTGGATCTCGATGCCAGTGCCTTTACTCGAATGGTTCTCGCTGAATTGTCTTTCTGTGAACGATACGGGCAGAAGCGGGTTGTCGAAAACTGTGAAGAGGGATGTCACTATACGGGTTATCTCTGCCACCAAATTAAAAATTGTGCCTCCAATCGGCTCCCTTCCTCCATTAAGCAATATGCGCAGGGATTGGCATGGTTGCTGGAAGATTCTGAAATCGATATCGAACATATCATAGCAGTCATCCCCTATACCCTGGCCCATCGGATCCAATGGAAAGATGAGATCCTTTCTCAGAAGGAGAGATCGAAAAGGGATGATCCATTTCCCATCTTTGTTGCAAAGGAAGCGGTGAAAGCAGTTTCTCATAGATATCGAGAACAGAGCGAACATCTGAAAGATGCCTTGGCAGTCGGATCGAAGATCTTTCAAGGGGGTGAATCGGAGCCCTTGGAAGGGGATCACCCCATTTATGTGGAAGTAAAAAAAGATATCGATGGACGAAAGAGTTAAGGTGAGAACATTTTTTTCTATCGAGTTTTTGAAGGTTTAGATTTAAAAATGAAATCCTCCACCCCACCCAAGAAGAATCCTATCCTTCCCCCAGACAAAGAGAACTGGATAATCAAGAATCCCTTTGAAGAGTTTAAGACCTTTACCGCTTCCACCCCTGACCTTCCTCTGGATCAGATTGTCCAATCCGCCGAGGCGGTCATGGATCGGATCCGCTGGGGATATGAGAAACTTTTAGAGGAGGAGGCCAAAGAACTTGTCTGGATGGTTCAATACAATACGATCATCAAGGCTTATGAGGTAGCAGAGAAATATGTAAAGGAGATCGATTATACAGCAGAGGATATTGAGGACTTCTGTTTTGCCTTAGAGAACACCCAAAGGATTCCGTATCTCATCCCAGGACCTGCCGGCGTCTACATTTCTGCATTATGTAATGATGTGAAGGAAGAAGAGATTGTCCTCAAACTTTCTGAGCTGAAGACGGAGATCAATCTCATTGGATTTCGACTCCCAAAAGGGAAGCGATTGGTGATTGAAGGAGATACCGGTGATTTTACAGGTATTGGCCTCGAGGGAGGAGAATTAATCGTTGAGGGAAATGCAAAGAACTGGACCGGGGCAGGGATGAGAGGGGGAAAGATTTTGATCAAGAAGAACATCGGTCTCCATACAGGCGAATGGATGATGGGAGGAGAGATTTATGTGGGGGGAAGGGTAAGGGGGCTGGGAAATATTGTCGAAGGGAAGGTCTACGAGAGGGATAAACTGGTTTTTCCGGGAAAAGTGCGGTATCCCAATCTTTATTATTAAAAATGAAGTGAAGATTTGCATGAACCTCACCGATTAAGTATGGAAGAGCAGAATTTACAATCGATCATTGAAGAGATTTGGCCCAAGTTGAAGAAAAAACATCTCTACCCTGAGATCCCTGTCCCCAAAGTCAGGGGAACCCCTGACCCGGAACAGGGTGAGGCTGAAGAGGACGAAGGCGTTGGTTTGGAGATGAAACAGAAGCAGATGACCATCAATGGTGCTTTTGTTTCACAAATGAAAGACAAGATGGAGGAAAAAAGAGTCGTCGAGGCTCTTCTCGATCATGGGATTACCCATTACACCTTCTGCCCATGGGATTTCCATACACATCTCAGGCTTTATGCAGAGGCCAAGAAAGTGGTGGGTGATAAAGAATTGGCCAAACAGGTATCCAATCACTTTATCGATGTCATTGCAGATACCCATTGTGTTAAAAAGAGGTTTACGGAGATCCCAGAATTGCATCGAAACCTGAAAAAAGGGACGATCGAGGAAGTGATCGCCTTCCTTTACCAAAAGATTTGGGGAGTCGATTTGGGAATTCCACCCTCCAAAATGAATGTGAAAGGACACGCAGAGATTGTCCGAAGGCTTGCACGAATTCCCTATTTAGATCGCTCACGTTGGGGAGAGAGTGTCCAAAAGTTTGCCCGCTCTCTCAAGCCCCTTCTCGTTGAAGAACAGAAACAACAAGGGGCCAAGGGAGGAAAAGGGGAACGCAATCCTCAAGGAGAACACGATTTGAACCACTATTCCAATGAAGAGATCGATCAGGGTTTGAGAGATTATGCTAGACAGACCATGGCTTTGTCAGAATTCAAAGATGTCGTGGAGGACTTTTCTGATGAACTGAAAGGGGCAGGTTATGGAATGGAAGGGGGGATGGGAAGAGGTCAAGGGAATCCCATCGATGCAGACATCCTTTTCTATATGAAGTTGGCGGAAAATTATTCAATCCCTCTGAAGAAATTCCCTTTGGAAGAGAAGGGGTCCCTCCATCCGCATTCTCATTCTCCCTGGGAGGTTGGGTCACCTTTTCAAGATGTGGATATTTGGACCAGTTTTGGGAAGATCATGCCAGGCATCACTCAGATTTGGACAAAAAGGGAGGGGAAGGGAAGAGGAAAGATTGAAGGCACTCCCGATTGCTTAATTGCCATCGATTCTTCAGGAAGCATGATCAACCCTCGAAAGAGCCTCTCCTATGCTGTCCTGGGAGCGGCCTGCGCCACCAATGCCTATCTTCAAAATGATTCAAAGGTGGCTGTCTATAATTTCAGTGATGCCCCCATGGGGGGAAAGGATATTTTGAATTATACAGATCGGCGAGAGGATATCTACCGTGTCCTTTGTAAATATTTTGGCGGTGGGACGGCGTTGGATTTAGAGGATTTGATGCCATTAATCCAGGGAAGGAAAAACTTGGATCTCTTCATCATTACTGATATGAAGATTACCAATCTGGAGGCATTGATCGGATTCTTTGGACAGATCCAAAACCGGGTGACAGCCGTTCACATCGGAGACAATCCTTATGCAGCCCGATTCGAAAAAGCTGTTGAGAAGAGGAAAAACATCAGCATCTATACCGTCAAACGGAAAGAAGATATTCCCCACATCGTTTTGGGAAGGATCAGGGATTATTTTAATCCGACTCATATAAAAAATTCTTGACTCTTCTCCTT
>Ga0209048_10007470_pt1 | contig 10096 bp, 9 predicted proteins | sample FrelakmetCRP12CR_FD_187146 | JGI IMG/M metagenome (GOLD analysis project Ga0209048, IMG submission 187146) | Freshwater lake sediment microbial communities from the University of Notre Dame, USA, for methane emissions studies - CRP12 CR (SPAdes)... | ecosystem: Environmental > Aquatic >... | reverse complement strand
CCAGTCCCCGACATTATCTTCCAGGGTGGCCTTGACCAGTTCGATCGAATATTTTCTAACCACCGGCTTGACTTCAATAGGGCGCGAAGTAGGGGCCTTGCGGACGACTTGCTTACCCATTCGGCTTTCTTCCGGGACGAAAACAACCACATCGTCGAGGATCTGCGCTTGGCAGGCTAGCCGATAGCCTTCGTCCACCTGGCGCAAATTAAAAAATTTTCTCTCTGAGGGTCCCATGGCTGAGAGGCTCTCCCGGCCGGAGCGGATCCCGTACTTTTCGAATTCCCCTTCTTCAATCCGAACCTTGCAGGTCCCACAAATGGCCTGTTCTCCACAGACCCCCTCAATGTCCACGCCCAAGGCCACGGTGGCCTGTTTAAGGGTTTTCCCCCTTTCGATATATCCCCTGCATCCTGAGGGTTGAAAAATGACTAAGCATTTTTCATTTTCACCACTCGGCATAAGACTGCTCCTTTCTCTATCCCCCAACGACCGAAGCTATTTTGCCTTTTCCTCTGTTTTTAACATTTTAATCAATTTGATGGCTTCATCAACGGCTGTCCCCGCGTCCTTGGCGTACCCGTCGGCGCCATATTTTTCTACGGTTTCAGGTGTTATCGGAGCGCCGCCTAACATAATCCGAACCCTGGGATTTTTCTCTTTCAGCTTTTGGACGATTTCCGGCATACTGATCATGCTGGTGGTCATCAACGCCGAAAGACCGACGATATCCGAATCCGTCCGGAGCTGCTCTTCCACAAATTTTTCCAGAGGAACATCCTTGCCCAGATCGTACACGGTCCAGCCGGCCACATCGAACATCATCTTAATCAAATTTTTACCGATGTCGTGGACATCGCCTTCAACCACTCCCAGCACAATGGAGCCTTTGGCTTCACTAATTCTTCCGGAAGCCACAATAGCCGGTTTGAGTAAATCCAATCCCGCATAAAGGGCATCGGCGCACAAAAGTAGTTCCGATACAAAGTACTCTTTTTTATTGTACAGATCGCCAACCAGAATCATTCCCTCGGCCAGACCTTCCAGAGTGGCCAGAAAAGGATCCACCCCTTCATCAATGGCGGCCTGGGCCAATTCCCTGGTTTTGTCCTCGTCAAACTCAATAACCGCCTGCTGAAGACCCTTCAAAATCTCTTGGGTTCTTTCTTCTGAAGCCATGTTTATTCCTCCTTTTCTAAGTTAATGATTTGAAGCCCCCTATTTAAAAAAATCATCCCGGGCCTTTTTCATCTGGACGATATTTTCCAGAGGAGAGCCGGGGGCGATGCCGCAACCCGGGCAAAGGAAGTCCGTCCCATTTTCCAGGGCGGTGATCGCTTCTCGGTAGACTTCCTCCGGAGTGCCGCTAAAAATGGTGGTGGCCGTGGCCACATTGCCAAAGACCTTGACCCCGTAACCGTGAGCGATTTCCACGGCCCGCTTCAAATCGGCTTTTTCCTCAATACTGATCCCGGCCGCTCCGGTCTGACACATGAACTCAATAATCGGATCGGTATCGCCACAGACGTGCAACACCACCGGACCCTTGATTTGGCTGACGATCTCTTTTTCCACCGGCAGCACCAGCTTCTCATAAATCCGCGGATTTAGCAGGGCCGGTCCGGAGGTCGGTTCGGCAAAGACGAAAAAATCAACCCCGTAGTCAAAGGCAAAGTTGGCGGCAGCGATGGCCGCCTGTTGGGTGACTTCCAGCGTCTTGGCCACCTGATCGGGCTTTTTTATGGCCCATTTGATAAATTGTTCGGGACCGACCAGATTGGCGGCACAGGTAAAAGCGCCTTCGGTTTCACCGAAAATGACCAGCCGATCTCCTACTCGTTCTTTCAGGAGTTTTATGTGCTCCCGATACGCAGGGAAACGGCCTCGAGAAAGGAAATCGGAAGGGAAGACAATATTTTCCACTCCTTCCGCATAGGGGAATTTATTAATATAATACTGTCTGTCGATTCTCGGTGTTCCCAGTTCGCAGCCCAGGGCCTCGCTCAAGGCCGCGATGTCCCAACCCATGGCCTTGACCCATTCGAAGCCTCCATAGGTGTGCCCGGCTATAGCCAACTCGGTCATGGCCTGCGGATCGGTATCGGCCAGGGGTCGCTCATAGCCGCACTTTTTCATGAAATCCACCACCCCATAGGTAGTCGTACACCCCACGGGGGTCTGGTCCACTTCTTTTCCCTGAAGACGGTTCAGCACCCGTTCCTTTAAATTCATGGTGGCTTTTCCTCCTTAGTTTTTTCTATTTCCCAATTTGAGATTTATAAAGCTCTTGGGTGTTAAGGGGAGGGCCTTCCTCCGGCAGACAACAGCCCAAGGGTTTAAAAAGGGTTTGCCGATCTACGATGTTCCCGGTCTGAGTGTCCACAAAGATACCCCAACCCGCTTCCGGGGAGGCCGGATGCAAGGTCTCCGGGGGAGGGAAAAAGTTGAAGGCGTACACCTGATAATACCGAAGGGGGTCGGCCTTCCGATCCGGATAGAGGACGACATTCTCGGCTAAGAGTTTATATTTCAGTTTATGAAAATCCTTAATGGACCGGATGGAGATTTCCAAAGCCTGCTTCCGATCGACCTTAGTGGCGGTCGGGACACGGATTTCGGGATAGATGACCGATCCGGTGGAAAGGATACGCCCCCTGCGGTCCACACTATAACCCAGGGATGATCCGTAAACGATAAAGCCCCCGGCGATTTGCCAGTAGCTGACATACCACAACCAGCCGATCTTATCGGCCGATTTAAATTGAATCTGCTTCGGGGTGAGCGGAAGCAAAGGGTTTAATCGATCGACGACGATCGGACCGCTTTGGACCACCCGGGCCCGGGTCAGGTTTCCTTTCAAGGTAACGATCGGGCGGTCTTTCCCCCGGATAATGACCGGGCTCTGGGTCAGGGGATCGCGTTTAACCAGAAATTCCTGGTTCTTAAAGCGAACGACCTCGAATTCTCCCGCTTCCAGGCGCCCTGCCAGAAAAAGGGCCAGACCGACCAGGACCCAGCATGAAGATTTTTTAATAACGAACGTACTCCCACTTAGATTCTTACATCCATTGTTCTGAGAATTTGTCTCTAACAATGGATGTAAGAATCTAAAAATATTTCAAATATTTTTGGCTAGACTTTGACACTCAAATAACGATCCTGGATCTCCGGGGCGACCTCCAGGTCAGTCGGAGTCCCCTGATAAACGACGGCCCCTTTTTCCATGATATAAACGCGGTGACAGACCTCTTTGAGGATTTTGAGGTTCTGTTCCACCAGGAAGATGGTGGTTCCTTTGGCGTTGATGGCTTTTACGGTCTGGCTGATGGTCTGAACCAGCAAAGGCATGAGTCCTTCCGTGGGCTCATCCAGTAGGATCAATCGGGGTTTGATGATCAGTGCCCGACCGACGGCCAGCATCTGCTGTTCCCCTCCGGAAAGGGTGCCGGCCTTCTGTTTGAGCCTTTCTTTCAACCGGGGAAAGTAGTCAAATATTTCCTCCAGTGTTTCCTGATCGATTTGGCCCTGGACGATGGGGATGCGGAGATTCTCCATGACCGTCAGCTTGGGGAAAAGATGCCGGCCCTGGGGGACATAGGCAATGCCCCGCCGGGGGATCTGATACGCCGGCAGCCTGGATAGCGTATCCTCATCAAAGCGGATTTCTCCGCTTTTGGGCGGGACCAGGCCCATAATGGCTTTCAAGGTGGTGGTCTTACCGACTCCATTCCGTCCGGCCAAGCCCACCAGTTCCTTTTCCCGAATCTCCAGGGAGGTGTCGTTAAGGACATGGCTTTTGCCGTAATAACAATTCACTTCTTTCATGGTTAACATACTAATAGCCCAAATAGACCTTTTTAACCTTTTCGTTATTTTTAATTTCCTCGGGCGAACCTTCGGCCAGGATTTCACCGTAATGGAGAACGGAAATCCGATCGGCCAGTTCCATAACCACCCCCATATCATGTTCTACCAATATAATGGTCTGACCGGATAGCATGGCCCTCATTTTTTTAACCAAGGCTATGGATTCCTGGGTGTTGAGACCGGCCGTCGGCTCATCGAGAAGGAGGAGGTCCGGATCGGTGCTCAGGGCGATACCCATCTCCAGGATGCGCTGCTCCCCGTAGGCCAGTTCGGAGCAAATCAATTCGGCTTTGTCCTGAAGTCCGGTAAGCTCCAGCATTTGATAGGTCTTGGTCCGGACATCCTGCCATTTTATGGCCCGGATAAAGGGATTGAAGAATTTTTTCCGGGATTGCACGGCCGCCCAGATATTTTCGAAAACCGTTAACCCGGAAAACAAACTGGTTATCTGCATGGTTCTCGAAATCCCCTGGTGAGAGATCCGGTCCGGGCTTAAACGGGTAATCTCCCGGTTTTTAAAAAGGATTTGTCCCTGGGAGACCGGGTAGATGCCGGTAATCAAATTGAGTAGAGTGGTTTTTCCGGCCCCGTTCGGCCCGATCAAGGCCCGCAGTTCCCCTTTTTTTATCGATAGATTGGCATTGTTTACCGCCAGGAGGCCGCCGAAAGACTTGCTGACCTCTTGTACAGCCAAAATAGTTTCCGGAGATGCTGGGTTCACTTATTTCCCTTTTCTTTGCAGGAGGCCCACCAGTCCTTTGGGAGCCACCAAAACCATAAAGACCAGGACAATCCCGATCACCAGGTCGGTGCCCTGCAGGTAGTTTACTAAATAATGTTCCAGCGACATGATGATGCCCGTTCCCAAAACCGGGCCGAAAAGGGTCCCCATGCCCCCCACAATGGTATAGACCACCGCGTGGCCGGAGACCCCCCAGTGCAGAAAATTGGCTGAGGCGTACTTCAGGGTGATTCCGTACAACCCTCCGGCTATGCCGCTCAGGCCGCCGGCAATCACAAAGGCCAGCAGCTTATAGCGTTGGACATTGTAGCCGATCAAGCGGGCTCGATCCTCGTTTTCCCGGATGGCGATAAAAACTTTTCCCAGGGGCGACTGCACCATTCGTCTCAAAAGAAGGAAGCAAAGGGCCACCACGATTAAGACCAGATAATAATTGGTCTTGATATCCGTTAAGTCAATTTTTAACGGGCCTATCTGCAGGGGTGAGAAAGGGACGGTCAACCCGTCGGCCCCCCCGGTCAGGGAAGGCCAGGTTTCCCCGATGGTGCTGCCGATCAGGGCAAAGATCAGGGTAATAATAACGAAATGGATCCCCGACAGTTTTACGGAAAAATAGCCCACAAACCAGGCAAAGAGCATGGGAATAATGATGGCCAGGAGAAAGGCCGGCCCGGGTCCCAACCCGAATTTTGAAACGGGTATGGCGATGGAATAGGCCCCCAGGCCGAAAAAAAGGGCTTGCCCGAAACTGAGCAGGCCCGTATAGCCGAAAATGAGGTCAAAGGAAACGGCAAAAAGGACCCACACCAGAACTTCGGTCAGAAAGGTCTGGTAGAAGAGATCCACGAAAAAAGGCACAGCGATCAGGACCGCGATGACCATCGAGAAACCCAGGATAAAACCCGCTGATTTTGGTTGAGGGCTGGACACGATCGACCTCTATTCTCCGAAAAGCCCCTGAGGGCGAAACAATAGGACGATGATCATGAAGGCCAGGGAAAAAACGGTGGCCATGGCCGGAGGAACGAATAACGAGCCCACCCCCTGGATCAGGGAGATAATAATAGCTGCCAAGACCGATCCCTCCAGATTGCCCATTCCCCCCACGATGACGATGATGAAGGCCATGATGAGGATCTCCCGGCCCATCATAAAATCCACGTAGACAATGGGAGCCGCCAGAACTCCGGAGAAAGCCGCCAGGGCCGAACCCAGCGCGAAGGTCCACATGTAGACCTGATTAACCGGGATACCCAGGGCTACGGCCATCTCCCGATCCTGGACCACCGCCCGCATCCAGAGCCCGTACTTGGTTTTGTTTAAGAAAAACCAGAGGGCGATCATGACCCCGATGGAGATAGCGGCGATCACAACCCGCATCAGGGGATACTGCAATTCAAAAAGCTGAAAGCGGCCCTCAATAGGAATATTGATCCGCCGGGGTGTGCCCCCAAAGGTCATGAAGACCAAATGCTGGACGGCCAGCATGATGCCGAAGGTGCAGATGATGGTGATAATGGGCTGGTCTTCAATGGTGCGGAGGAGTCCCCGTTCTATGGCCATCCCGATCGCCCCGACGACAACAGGGGCCAGGATCAGTGCGACCCAGAAGTTTCCGGTCAGGTCGATAAAATACCAGGCCACCACCGCCCCCAGCATATAGAGGACCCCGTGGGCCATGTTGATGATATGCAGGAGGCCAAAAATCATATTCAAGCCCAGGGCGATCAGGGCCATAATCATTCCCCAGATCACCCCGTTTAGGATCGCTACGGCCAGATTGGAAATCACGATTTCGTATTCCTCAACTTATTTTCAATAAACGGATGACCTAAAAAATCCCCCCCAACCCCCCTTTAACCAAGGGGGGGGTAAGGGGGGATTCAGGAATGATCTAAATTTCAAATATTTTTGGTTATAGTTTTCCCCTCAGATCAACCGTCGGCTCGTACATCAGTTTTTCCTTGGGGATCCGGGCGATTACCTTTAATTTGAGGTCCGGGGTGACCTCGGAGATATAATGGTCATGGAAGCCCTGGTGGTCCTCTTCCCGCATTACCAGATCACCTTGGGGCGCCCAGGGGCCGGCCTTGATCTTCATCTTGACCACGGCCTTGATGAAATCGCTATTTTTGGAGTTGTCCTTCCAACCCGTCTGTTCCACGCCCTGTTTGATCAGGGACGCAGCGGTCCACATGCTCCACATGTGGGAGTGGGCCGAGGTGATCTTGGAGTCTTTGGTGTCTTTTCCATCATCAGTGACCCCTACGGCATTACGGTAGGTCCTTTCATAGGTCTGGAGTTCTTTGGGGACCTGATCGAAATAACGTGGCTGATACTCGATATAGTGGGCTCCGGCCGACTCCTTACCCACCACATCCTGGCCGATACCCTCGGTGCAGCAGATCACGGTATAGCGTTTCATCTTTTTGTGGAGACCGAGTTCAACGGACTGCCGCATGACACCCAGTGCGGCGGGATTGAGGAAGGCCGTGAAAAGCACATCGATGTCGGGATCGATTTTCTGCAGAAAGGGTATAAAGTCTTTGGTGGTCTGGGGAGCGCGGATCCCCTGGATCTTCCCGCCGGCGGCCTTGACCCGTTTCCCGAATTCCTCCTCCAGGGAGTGCCCCCAGGCATAGTCGGCCACCACAAAGGCCCAATTTTTGCCCAGGTTTTTAAAGCCCCATTCCCAGCCGGCCATGGCCTGCATCTTGGCGTGGGTATGAATCCGGATGTAGTAAGGAATGGCATCCTTGCCGGTAAAATCGGCGGTCATGGCCCCGCCGCCAAAATAAGGAATCTTGTACTGCTCGGCAATGGGGAAGCAGGCTTTCTGAACTCCGGAGTGGACGGATCCCATAATAAAATCGACCTTGTCTTCCAGAATCAGTTTTTTGAACATCTGGGCCCCATGAGCGGGGTTGAATTTGGTGTCGTAATCGAGGAGTTCCACTTTTCGGCCGGCAATGCCCCCTTCGGCATTCAACTTGGCCACGGCGGCCTTACCCACTTTGTCCATCCAGTAGCCGTATTCGGTGGCTCCTACCGTCAGTTCCTGAATCATACCGATCTTGATGGGTTTCTCCGCTCCATAGGTGAACGGCGTAAATACCCAGGAACTGAGGCCTATTCCGGCCGCTCCGGCCGCCGCCGTTTTCAAAAAATCCCGGCGGCTGACCCCCTTTTTGTCCGTAATGCTTTCTGCGGGTGCTGGTTGTTTGGTTCCCATATCCCCTCCTCATGGCTATCAAAAAAGTTATGGTGGATGAATCAAAAGACCCTTTTATTTCAAAAAAACGGTTAAATGGAAAAATCACCCCCCCCTCGATCTTCAGGTCAGGTCCGATTTATTATTTTTCGGGAAGCGCTTGATCAATCAATTCAATCAGGTCGTAGAGTTTCATGGCGCTGCCAAGGCCCTGGGCGCCCTGGTTTAAATTGTAATGGCAGAAGGGGCAGATGGACACCATGTGCTCGGCCCCGGTTTCCAGCCCTTCCTGGATGCGGAGGGCGGCATTGCGCTGGGCCCAATCGGGAAAACCGGTCATGACCCCTCCGCCGCCGCCGCAGCAGAAGGAATTGGCCCGGGTCCGTTCCATCTCCACCAGCTCAATGCCGGGGATGGCCTGGAGGAGGTCCCGGGGGATATCATAGAGGCAGTCCTCTTCGTTCAGACTGACATAGGCCCCGGGCCAGAGCTGGGAGCCGTCTTCGTCCACCAGATATTTGGTCAAATGCCGGCCCGCATGGCAGGGATCATGGTAGGTGACTTTCATCGGGACTGGCCGGGAAAAGGTGATTCGTCCGGCCTGGTGCAAATCGTGGAGAAATTGGGTCACATGAATGACCCGAATTCCCTTCATCAGGTCCTCGAATTCGTCGGCCAGGGAGTAATCCTTGAGGATAGCCCGGTAGCAGCCGGCGCAGGCGGTGACGATCGTCTCCACCCCTCGGGTTTCATGCAGATTTTTGAAGGTCTGCAGGTTGGCTTCGGCCACCCGTTTAAAGGCCGCGGCATCGCCCAAGCGCAAGGCCGTAGAGCCGCAGCAGAGTTCGTTTTCCCCCAAGATGCCGAAATCCACCCCCAGCTTCTGAAAGACCGAGGCCGTGGCCTGAGGCAGGACCCGGGCCGGAAGGTTGTAGGCGCCGGTGCACCCCACAAAGTACAAAACCGGGGCCGGTTCCTTATTGATATCCTTGATAGGCCGTTTTTCCTTTTTGAAGGGCCGGGTCCAGTCCCAGCGGACCCGCCTCGGGCCCTGGTAGGGATTGTCGTAACTCTTAAGCGACTGGGCGATGACCTTCTGCTGGGGCAGGGGGCCGGCGCCGGCCTCCACAGCCTTGCGCCGCAGGGCTTCAAAGATTTCCGGGATATGGGGCTTATGGTCAAGCTGGCACTGGGTCTGGCAGCCGGCGCAGAGGGTGCAGCGGTAAACGGCCTCGGCCAGGTCGTCGTCCCATTCCAGTTCGCCGCTGAGAATCCCCCGGGCAAAGGCGATTTTCCCCTTGGCGGCCATAAAACCTTCAAACCCAAATTCCGTCCCCGAGGGGCAGATTTCCTGGCAGCGGGAGGGGGGGCCGTATTCGTAGGTTACTTTACAGGTCCCACAGGCCGTGCAGCGCCAGATGGCGTCTTCCAGTTCTTCCAGCGAAGGAATATTCCAATGCATATCAACCTCCATCAAAAAAAGAATACCGAATTCTGACTGCTGAACTCCGCTATATTCCCAGCTTTCCGGGATTCATAATATCGTTGGGATCCAGGAGTTTTTTCACCTGTTTGAGCAGGGAAAGGTACCCCGGGTGGGCCCGCTGGTTGATCTCCCGGGCAAAGTCCACCGGGGGCTTGTAGGGCATGCCGCCGTGATCCAGATCGACCTTGAGACACTCCACAATGGCCTGTCGGGCGTTTTCCGTTTCCTTGGGGCTTTTCTTGTTGAAGGGGATCATGGCCCGGAGCATGCCGTAGTGGACCCCCCGGTACATGCTCATGCGCACCGAGGGAGACAGGTTGTGTTCGATGAGGATTTTTTTCCAATCGGTATAAACCGGGGCCCATTTATTGGCCGGGGTGAAGGTGCCCGGCCAGGAAATACCCGCGCCGCCCTGTTTGCAGTAGTTTTTGGTGGAGCCGACAATCTGGCTGGGCAACTGAGTCCGGGCCCGTAAGGCCTCTTCCGGGTATTGGGTTACCTGGAGGGAAGTCCCTTTCTTCTTCTCCTGCTCGACCACCGTCTGCCAGATTTCTTCCCGGGCTTCCTTCTCCTTCTGGGTAAAGGAGTTGGTATTGGCGAAACTGAACCATTCCGGGGCGGGATCGGGTTTGGGTTTGAAGGGATAAGGGATGGGCACCTGGGCCAGCCACCAGGAGACGGCCGTCAGGTCGTCGCAGATCTCATAGGTGCTTAGATTCATCATGTAGGAGACCATGTCTTCCACCTTCTCGCAGGAGACGGTAAAGACCTTCAGGACCGGCGGGATGGG
>Ga0209048_10007469_pt1 | contig 10096 bp, 7 predicted proteins | sample FrelakmetCRP12CR_FD_187146 | JGI IMG/M metagenome (GOLD analysis project Ga0209048, IMG submission 187146) | Freshwater lake sediment microbial communities from the University of Notre Dame, USA, for methane emissions studies - CRP12 CR (SPAdes)... | ecosystem: Environmental > Aquatic >... | reverse complement strand
GAAGGGGGGCTTCACGCGCTCGAGCTTCGTCACGTCCCGTTCGAGCACGCGGCCGAGCTCGTCCCGGTGCCGGGCCAGCGCGGTCTGGACCACGTAGGAGACGAACTCCTCCATGAGCTGCATGTCGCCGTCGAGGTCCATGAACGCCACCTCGGGCTCGACCATCCAGAACTCGGTGAGATGGCGCCGCGTCTTCGATTTCTCGGCGCGGAAGGTGGGCCCGAAGGAGTAGACCTTGCCGAGCGCCATCGCCGCCGCCTCCATGTAGAGCTGGCCGGACTGGGTCAGGTAGGCCTTTCCGAGGTCGAAGTAGGGAACCTCGAACAGGGTGCTCGTGCCCTCGCAGGCGCTCGGGGTGAAGATGGGCGCGTCGACGAGCGTGAAGCCGCGCGAGTCGAAGAAGTCCCGGATCGCCTTCTCCACGGTGTGGCGGACCCTCAGGATCACGTTCTGGCGCTGCGAGCGCAGCCACAGGTGGCGCTGCTCCATGAGGAACGCCACGCCGTGGTCCTTGTGCCCGAGGGGGTATTCCCGGGCCGGCCGCGCCACGACGTGAAGGTCCTTGACGTCGAGCTCGAACCCGAGCGGTGAGCGCGGGTCCTTCTTCACCATTCCGGTGACGAGAAGGCTCGTCTCCTGCGGCAGGTGGTCCGCCTCGTGGAAGGCCTCCGGGGTCACGTTGCCCTTGAAGACGATGCACTGGATCGTCCCGGTCCCGTCCCGGAGCTCGAGGAAGTGCAGCTTGCCGGAGGAGCGCCTGTTGTGAAGCCATCCGCGGAGGGTGACCTCCTGGCCCTCGAAGCGGGAGATGTCGGCGACGTAGACGATGGGTGCCATGCGGGCCTCGCGGTTCGTGAGGCGCGGAATATACCGTACGGGCCGTTCGGCCGCGCGGTGCGCGCGGGGGCGTCGGCCCCCGTGAGAACGCACAGCGCCCCCGGCGCGGCGCGGGTGCAAATACCCCGCACCGGGTTAATATCGCGACCCCACATGTCCTCCATGAACGAGCGATACGAGGCGAAGTCGATCGAGCCACGATGGCAGAAGCGCTGGGACGAGGCCGGGGTCTTCCGCGCAGGGCGGCGGCCGGCAGCGGAGAAGCGCTACGTCCTCGAGATGTTCCCGTACCCCTCCGGCGCGATGCACATGGGGCACGCGCGCGTCTACACGATTGGAGACGCCCTGGCCCGCTATCTGCGCATGCGCGGGTACGACGTCCTCCATCCGATGGGGTTCGACGCCCTGGGCTTGCCCGCCGAGAACGCCGCGCTGAAGGACGGGCGGCACCCCGCGGAGCGCACGCGGGAGAACATCGAAGCCTTCCGCCGCGAGATGAAGCGGGTGGGGTTCAGCTTCGACTGGACTCGCGAGTTCGCGACCTGCGACCCGGGCTACTACCGCTGGAACCAGTGGTTCTTCCTGAAGATGCTGGAGCGCGGCATCGTCTACCGGCGGACCGGGAAGGCGAACTGGTGCACCGGCTGCCTCACCGTGCTCGCGAACGAGCAGGTCGTCGAGGACAACCGGTGCGAGCGCTGCGGTTCCCCGGTGGTGGAGAAGGTGATCCCGGAATGGGCGTTCCGGATCACGTCCTACGCCGACGACCTCCTCAGCGGGCTCGACGGACTCGTCGACTGGCCCGAGCGCGTCACCACCATGCAGCGGAACTGGATCGGGCGCAGCGAGGGCGCCGAGGTGGACTTCGCGGTGGAGGGGTCGGCGGAGAAGGTCCGCGTCTTCACCACCCGCGTCGACACCATCTTCGGTTGCACCTACCTGGTGCTCGCCCCGGAGCACCCGCTCGTCGCGAAGATCACGGCGGCGCGGGAGCGCGGGCACGTCGACGCCTTCGTCGAGCGGATGAAGGCCACCGATGCGGCGGAGCGCACCGGGGAGGAGGCGCCGAAGGAAGGGGTCTTCACGGGGGCCCATGCGCTCAACCCGTTCGACGGGCAGAGGGTCCCGGTCTGGATCGCGAACTTCGTGCTCGCCGGGTACGGAACGGGCGCGGTCATGAGCGTGCCGGCGCACGACCAGCGCGACTTCGAGTTCGCCCGGAAGTACCGCGTCCCGATCCGGGTCGTCATCCAGCCCAAGGGCGCAAGCCTTCTGCCGGAAGGGGACCGCTTGGAGAAGGCCTTCACCGAGGATGGGGTGCTCGAGAGCTCGGGACCCTTCTCCGGGCTCGAAAGCGCCGAGGCCCGCCGCCGGATGTCGGCCTGGGCCCTCGAGAAGGGGGTAGGGGAGCCCGTGGTTCGCTACCACCTGCGCGACTGGGGCTTCTCCCGGCAGCGCTACTGGGGCACCCCGATCCCCATCGTCTACTGCGACACCCACGGCATGGTGCCGGTTCCCGAGGAAGAGCTGCCGGTGCTCCTGCCGCCGCAGGCCATCATCACCGGCACGGGAGAGCCACCCCTCGCCAAGGTGCCCGAGTTCGTGAACACCACCTGCCCGAAGTGTGGGGGGCCGGCAAGGCGCGAGACGGAGACGATGGACACCTTCGTCGATTCCTCCTGGTACTACGCCCGCTACCTCTCGCCCCGCGACGAGAAGGTTCCGTTCGCGCAGGAGGAGGCGCGGCGCTGGCTACCGGTGGACGTCTACGTGGGAGGGCCCGAGCACGCCGTGATGCACTTGCTCTACTTCCGCTTCTGGCACCGGGTCATGCAGGAGCTCGGCATGGTGTTCGAGGCCGAGCCGTGCAAGCGGCTCGTCACCCAGGGGATCGTGAACGGGCCCGACGGGCGGAAGATGTCGAAGCGCTGGGGGAACGTGGTCACCCCGGGCCCGATCATCGACCAGTTCGGCGCCGACACGATGCGCATGTTCATGCTCTTCGCCTCGCCGCCGGAAAAGGACATCGACTGGTCCGCCGAGCAGGTGGAGGGCCTGTTCCGCTTTCTCTCGCGCGTCTGGCGCATCTTCCACGCGCGCCAGGACGCGTTCACGGTGCCCGATTCGGCCCTGGCGGGCGCATCGGGCGCCTTCCTCGAGCTCCGCCGCAAGACCCACCGCACCATCAAGAGGGTGAGCGAGGGCATGGAGGGCGAGCTCAAGTTCAACACGTCCATCGCCGCGCTGATGGAGCTCGTGAACGAGCTCTACCAGGCCGAGCCCGCGAGCGATCCCGACCGCGCCGCGGTGCGCGAGGCCCTTCTCGCCATCGCCACCCTCCTCGCCCCCTTCGCGCCGCACGTCGCGGAAGAGCTCTGGCACGAGGTACTGGGGCCGGCCTCCAGGGATCTCCTGCTCGCGGAGTCCCCCTGGCCGAGCTTCGATCAGGCGCTCGTGGTTGCCGACACGGTGACCATCGCCGTGCAGGTGAATGGCAAGCTGCGCGGGGAGGTGGTCGCTTCGGCCTCGGCCGGGGAGGCCGAGGTGCGCGCGCTCGCCGAGCGCGAGGAGCGCGTGCGGGCGCACCTCTCCGGCAAGGCCGTCCGAAAGGTGGTCTTCGTCCCGAAGCGCCTCATCAACTTCGTGGTGGGCTGATGGTGCATCTCCGGGCGTGGGGCTCGGCCGCGGTTCTCGTCACGGCGATGGGCTGCGGCTATGCCTTCACCGCCGGGAAGGCGAGGCTGCCGCCGGGCGCCGAGCGGGTCTACGTTCCCCCCCTCACGAACCAGACGCCCGACGCCGAGGTAGGCGCGCTCGTCACCGGGGCCCTGCGCGAGGAGCTCGCGCGGCGCGGGAACGCGGCTGGCGCGGACGCGCCGGCGCGGATAGAGGGAACGGTGGTCCGGACGCAGTTCGGCGCCGTCACGCCGGAGGCGTCCACATACCGCCTCTACCTGGACGTCCAGGTGAAGCTTCTCGTCGACGGGAAGGTGGTCGCGGAGCAGTCGGCCCGCCGCCAACAGGACTACCTCGGCGAGGTGGACGCCCTCGCGAGCGAAGGGCGCCGGCGGCTGGCGCTCCGTCAGGCGGCGAACGAAGTGGCCCGCGAGATCGTGGAGCGCTTCGAGGCGCCCTGACTAGCTGGCCGCGTTCGCCTTGGCGACTGCCTTGGCGAGGCGCGAGATCTTCCGCGAGGCGGTGTTGCCGTGCACGATGCCCTTCGATGCGGCCTTCTCGATCACGCGCGAGGCAGCGTGGAAGGCCTCGGCGGTCGCAGCCTTCTCGCCCTTTTCCAGCGCCTCGCGGACCTTCTTCACCGCGCTCTTCAGGCGGCTGCGGACGGTCTGGTTGCGGAGGCGACGCTTCTGCGTTTGACGGTTGCGCTTCTGGGCCGAGCGGGTGTTGGCCAAGCGTTTCTCTCCCGGGAAAAGTGCTCGAAGGTCGCGGGTTCTATCGCCCGAGGCACACCGCGTCAAGCGGAATGCCACGGGAGGGTGACGAGCGCCGCGTTGGGCGATGCCGATGTGGCGAGCGTGTGTCGCGGGACGCCTTGAGCCACGCGGGTCCGCGAGGCACCTGAGTCGCGGGCCCGCGCCGCGCAATGGTCTCCGCAGCGCCTGTTCGTCACAGGCCCGTCAAATGAGGGCGCGCGCGACAAGGGGGGAGCGAAAGTTATCCACCGAAGCCTGGATACGAGTCCTCGACACCTGTAGGCGGAACGGGCCTTGCGACGGCCCCCGTCGCATCGACCGGTTAGTCACCTGAAATAACATTGGATTCCATGGAGAGGCCGCGCCTTACCCGACGCGCTTTGTCCTGACAAGGCCTCCGATGGTCCTAGGGCCCACCGACTTATCCACGGACTTTCCACGGAAGAAACGAGCGGCCTGACCCCAAAGACCTAATGGCTTCTTTCGGATTACTCCGAAATGCCTTTCGCCTCTTCCCAGAGCCGATCCATCTCGTCCAGGGTTGCCTCCCCCGGGCGAAGGCCGCGCGCAGCGAGCCGCTCTTCGACGTAGCGAAAGCGCGTCACGAAGCGTCCGATAGTCCCGCGAAGGGCCTCCTCGGGTGGAATCCCGAGCTTTCGAGCGAGGTTGGCGCTCGCGAAGAGGAGGTCGCCGAGCTCGTCCTCCATCCGTCTACGGTCGCCGCCCGCGATGGCCTCGTCGAGCTCCTCGAGCTCTTCCGAGACCTTGGTCCTGGCACCCGATGCGTCGGGCCAATCGAAGCCGATCCGGCTCGCCTTCTCGGTGAGCCGCTCCGCACGGGCGAGCGCCGGCATCTCGCGCGGGACGCCCTCCAGGACGCTCTTGCCCCTTCCTTTCGCCTCGTTCTCCCTGCGCTTGAGGTCGGCCCACTGGCGGAGCACCCCCTCCGCGTCCTTCACGTCGGTGGGCGGGGTCCGTCCGCCACCCGGTGTGGCGACCCCGAATACGTGCGGGTGGCGCGACTCGAGCTTGTCGGAGATGGCGTCGGCGACGTCCGCGAAGTCGAAGCGGCGCTCCTCCTCGGCGATCCGGGCCTGAAAGACGATTTGGAGCAGGAGGTCCCCGAGCTCCTCCCGGTGCGCGCTCGCATCGCCCGAGTCGATCGCCTCGAGCACCTCGTACGTCTCCTCGAGCACGTAAGGGCGCAGCGTCTCGAGCGTCTGTTCCCTGTCCCAAGGACAGCCGCCTGGCTCTCGGAGACGGGCCATGATCTGAAGCAGGCGATCCAGGGATCGGGCGGCGCGGGTCATGTCACGGGTTTTTAGCCTGAAAGGTCCCGTGCTAGCATTCCAATCTCGCGTGAGACCCCTCGCGCTCGCCGCCCTTCTCGCCGCCGCGCCGAGCCCAGAAATGGCCCTGGCGCAGGTGCACGCGCCTACCCTGGTGGAGGAAGACCTTCCCCAGGAGGAGGCGAGGGACAAGCCACCGGAGCGTGCCGGCGAGCCAGTGGCGGAGCCCCAGGCGGCAAGTCTCGAGCCTGCCCGCCCACCCGTCGCGGCCGCCGGCGCTCCGGACGGCGGGCCTGCCCCTCAGGGCCCACCTGCGGCGGGTGCCATGCCGGGGGTGAGCATCACCGCCGAGGAGCTGCGGAAGCTTCAGCGCCCCATCGACCCCGTCCACGTCGACCGAAGCCGGATCACGCAGCTCTGGCAGAAGCGGCGAACCGCCGTGCGGGAGCAGGACCCGGGTCGGGCCCGAGCCGCGGCAGAGGAGATTCGCGAGACGATGCTCGAACTCGGCATCGAGAGCCTGCCCTCGGTGGCCGTGGCGGAGGTGCGGGAGGCCGAGCGTTCGCTGCAGGCCCACGCGGTGGACGACGCCCTGGAGCACGCCGCGTTCGCGGCAGGCGTGGCCCCGGACCTCCCGGAGGCGCACCTGGCGGTCGCCCAGGCGCGGCTCGCGCGGGAGCCCACACGTCCCTTGGCGGCGCTCGCCGCCCTCGGCTCCGGAATCGCGGCGGCCGCTCGTGAGCCGCATACCGTGCGCGCCTTCCTCGGGGACGTTGCCGCGGCGGCCCTGGCTGCGCTCTTCGGCGCCGCGGCCGCCACGGTCTGCCTGCTCTTCTTCTCCCGCCTGCGCCTGTTCCTCCACGACTTTCACCATCTGCCGGTGGTCCGCTCCGGCACGCCCGTGCAGGCGACCGTCCTCGCGCTCGTTCTCCTGTCCCTGCCGGTCCTGTTCCACTCCGGCCCGTTCGTCGTGCTCTTCGTCGCCGCCCTGGCCGTGTGGCTCTACCTGTCGACCCCGGAGCGCATCACCGCGACCGCGGCGCTCCTCGCCGTCCTGGCATTGCCCTACCTGGCGCGCGGGGCCGCCCAGCTCACGGCCTGGCAGGGCACGCTCGCCGACGACGTGTACGCGCTCGAGCACGGTGACGCTTCGCCGCAGAGGGCGGCCGCGCTCGTCGCCCGCGCCTCGAAGGAGGGCCTGCCGGCGCCGGCGCTCGAGGCGCTCGGTCGGTACCACAAGCGGCGCGGGGATCTGGTGGAGGCGCGCCACTACTACGAGGCGGCGGCTGCCTCCGATCCAAGGGCCGGCGACGTGCAGGTGAACCTCGGGAACGTCCTCTTTCTTCAAGGGGACCTCGACGGCGCCAAGGCGGCCTACCTCGCGGCGACCGACCGCGGCGGCAGCATGAGCTCGCTGGCCGCGGCCCACTACAACTTGTCGAAGCTCTACCTGCGGCTCGCCGCGGTGGAGCAGTCCACAGAGGCGCGGAAGAAGGCGCAGCAGGAAGATCCCGCATACCTGGCGCGCAACGGATCGGACGACGATTTCCGCGCCAACCGCTGGCTCGTCGACGTGAAGCTGCCGGTGGACCGCATCGCCGAGCTGGCGAGCCGCGACCAGGCCCCGCAGGCCGTCATGGAGGCGATGCGCAGGCGATCGGCGGGCGCGCTCTCGGGGCCGGGCTGGCCCTGGCTCCCACTCGCGCTCGTCGCCTCCCTCTGGGGCCTCGCGGCTCTCGCCGGACGGCTCGACCCCTCGCGCGCCTGCGAGAAGTGCGGCCGGCCGGCGTGCCGCCGATGCGACGGCGTCTCGGCGGGGACCTGCGGCCAGTGCGTGAACGTCTTCTACCGGCAGAACGTGGTGGACACGCGGGACCGGATGCGCAAGGAGGCGCAGGTGAGGCGCCACGGGCTGTGGCGCCGCATCGCGACGCGAGCGCTGGCGGTGACGGGCGGAGGGGCGGGTCACATCCTCGCTGGCCAGGCCCCGCTTGGCGCGCTCATCCTCTTCGCGCTCCTGTTCTTCGGCTTCGTGGTCTGGTTCTGGCAGGGCGTGCTCCCGCCGCCCCAGCCTTCGCCCTACGGGGCCGCTCTTCGCCTGGCCGTCGCCGTGCCGCTCTTCGTGGGGCTCTACGCCTTTGCCTTGCGGGACGCCTTCCGCCGCAGTCGAGAGGTCTGACGGATGGCCCTGACCGGCACTCTGAAGGACTTCGGGATCGCGGAGATCCTGCAGCTCATCGGGCAGCAGGCGAAGAGCGGCATCCTGCACCTCAAGAACCGCAACGACGAGATCCACATCTTGGTGTCGAGCGGTTTCGTGGTCAGCGCGGAGTTCGCCGGCCGCAAGTCGCGCGAGAAGCTCGGGAGCCTCCTCGTTCGGGCCGGGCTCATCACCCAGGCGCAGCTCCAGCTGGCGCTCGACGCGCAGAAGCGAACCTTGCGCCGCCTGGGCGACATCCTCATCGAGCTCGGGATGGTGGCGAAGGAGGAGCTGAAGGAGATGACGGCCCTCCAGACGACGGAGACCGTCTACCAGCTATTTCACTGGAAGAGCGGTACGTACGACTTCGAGCCAGGCGAGGTGGAATACGATCGCGAGACCGTGACCCCGCTGCGCTGCGAGTCGATGCTGATGGAGGGGTTCCGCCAGGTCGACGAGTGGCCCATGATCCGGCGGAAGATCCCCTCCACTGCCGTCACCTTCGAGCGCGTGAAGGAGCTCGACCTCGACCGCTCGAAGGCGGCGTGGAGCTCGCCGAAGGCCCACGAGGAGGACGAGCGCGACGACGGCGACGCCTCCGCGCTCGGTCGCAACGAGTGGCGCGCCTACGAGCTCGCCGTTCCGGGCCGGACGGTGGAGAAGATCGCCGACCTCTCCCGCCTAGGGGAGTTCGAGGCCTGCAAGGCCCTCTTCAACCTCGTCAACCTGGGCGTCCTGCGCGCGGTCGCACCCTCGCGTCGCTCCGCGGCAGCCGAGGTGGGAGCCTACGCGCGCGACTGGGAGCAGAAGCTACGCCAGGGGGCGTCGCGCCTGCTCGCCACCGCCGCCATCGCGCTCGCCCTCGCGGCACTCGCCTTCTTCGTCACGGAGCGCGGCCTGGCAGTGGACCCGACCGGGGTCTACGGCTTCCGGGACAACCGCGCCGAGATGTTCCTTGCGCGATACGAGCTCGAGCGGATTCGCAGCGCGCTGGAGGTCTACCGGTTGGAGCGCGGCCAATACCCGGAAGCGCTCGGGGCTCTTGTCGACGCCGGGCTCCTGGGGTCCCGGGATCTCCACTACCCCTGGACGGGCGAGTACTGGTACCGCCACATGGGGGAGACGTACCAGCTATTCCCCCCGGTCGAGTAGGGCCCGCGACCTCGTGCCGCGACCCCGCTCCCGGGTTAAGCTCCGGTGGGCGGGCGCCGTCGCCCCCCAACGCGGTTCGCGCACCAGGAGGTCGATTGACCGAGGCTGCCGAGTCTCCCCGATCCACCCGCATCGAGTTTCCCGACAACGACAAGGTTCGCGTGCTGTCCGGCGCCCATCAGGAGAACCTGAAGCTCATCGAGAAGCGCATGGGTGTCCAGGTCGGCTCCCGTGGCAACCAGATCGTCGTCGCGGGGGGAGACGAGGGGCGCAGGACGTTGGCCGAGAAGGTGGTGCGCGAGCTCTACGATCTCGTCGATTCCGGCTACCCGCTCTACCTTGAGGACGTCGACCAGGCCATGAAGCTCGCGACGCAGGGCGTCCCCCTCCGCGAGGTCTTCGGCGACACGGTGTACGTTTCGGCGCGCCATCGCATCATCACGCCGAAGAACCTGGGGCAGAAGCGCTACGTCCAGGCGATTCGCGACCACGACATCGTCTTCGGCATCGGGCCGGCCGGCACCGGCAAGACCTACCTCGCCATGGCGATGGCGGTGGCCCACCTCGTCGACCGCCGGGTGAAGCGCATCGTCCTGACGCGGCCGGCGGTGGAGGCCGGCGAGAGGCTGGGCTTCCTCCCCGGCGACATCGCCGAGAAGGTGAACCCATACCTGCGCCCGCTGCACGACGCCCTTTTCGACATGGTGGACTACGAGAAGGCGACCGCCTTCATCGAGCGGGGCACCGTCGAGGTGGCGCCGCTCGCCTTCATGCGCGGCCGCACCCTGAACGACTCCTTCATCATCCTCGACGAGGCCCAGAACACGACGAGCGAGCAGATGAAGATGTTCTTGACGCGCCTGGGGTACGGGTCGAGGGCCGTCATCACCGGCGACGTAACGCAGGTCGACCTCCCGAGCGGCCGCGCCAGCGGCCTCATGGAGGTGCAGAAGGTCCTGCGAGGCGTGGACGGAATCGCCTTCTGCCAGTTCAGCGAGATCGACGTCGTCCGCCACCCGCTCGTGCAGGAGGTGGTGAAGGCCTACGAGAGCTACGAGACGCGACCTCGCCCGGTCGCGCCGCAGCGCCCGGAGAACGGGAGCGGGACCAACGCGCCGTAGGCGAGGTGCGCTCCGGGGACGCCGGGGCGCGGCTTCGGCGAGCCGACCGGGCCGACCGCCTCGCCG
>Ga0209048_10007468_pt1 | contig 10096 bp, 11 predicted proteins | sample FrelakmetCRP12CR_FD_187146 | JGI IMG/M metagenome (GOLD analysis project Ga0209048, IMG submission 187146) | Freshwater lake sediment microbial communities from the University of Notre Dame, USA, for methane emissions studies - CRP12 CR (SPAdes)... | ecosystem: Environmental > Aquatic >... | reverse complement strand
CGCCGGGTAGACGCTCGGGTTCATGAACCCGAGCGTCTACCCGGCGCTCCTCAACTACCGCGACACCGGCGGACGCCGCGCGCTCTTCGCGAAGAACACGGTCGCCTACTCGGACAAGCCGATCTCCACCGTCAAGGCCGGCGGACCGATGGAGCTCACGAGCGGCGGCATCGTCCTCCACCCGGGCCGCTACACCTACTCGGACGTCATGACCGACCAAAATCCGAAGGTCGGTCAATTCAAGATCTGGCTCGACGCCGCCATCCGAGACAAGAAGGTCCAGGTCCTCCGCACCCAGGTGTCGGAAGGACTCCTCAGTGGCCCGATGGTGTTCAACGCCAGCGAGGCCAGGTACATCTCGCCGCCCTACTACATGGACTACGAGCTGCTCGTCGCGGTCGACACTGTATGGAGCGATTCGCTCCTCGGTAACCCCACCTGGATCCCAGGGACCGTCGACGTCAAGAGCTACTGGGGGAAGCCCACGCCGCCCGCCGGGCCTGACTTCGACGCCCTCCGGCGCGCGGGCGCGGGGCTCCTCCACTTCGGCGAAGGCCTTGCCACCCTCGCGGCGATCCTCGGGCTCGGCTACGTCCTCATGGTCGTCGCCAACGCCAGCAAGCCATCGCCCGCCAGGGCTCGAGCCTGAAGGACATCATGCCGTACTCACAGCCCTCGCCGCGAGACCAGGAAGCATCCGCAAACCTCACGCGCGCTCTCCGCGAGCTCAAGATGCCGTGGCCTGCGCGGACCTGGATGGGCCGGGGCGGCATGGTCCAGACCTCGGCCGCGCAGGCCTACGCGGCGCTCTCGCCCCAGGCGAAGGCCAAGGTGCAGGCGAAGATCGGGGAGTACACACGGAAGGCTGCCGCGGACAGGGCTGCGGCGGATCGGAAGGCCAGAGCGAAAGCCGCGGCCGAGAGGGCCAAGGAGGCGGCGAAGGCAGAGGCGGAGCCCTACACGATCCCCGGACAGGACGACACGCGTGTCGCCTTCCAGAAGGTCCAGGGGCGGATGCCGAATGCCGCCGAGCTACGGAGCCTCCGTGGGCACGTCCGGCTCGCCAGGGCCGCGATGGACAGCTCGTCGGAGAAGGACTTCATCCGGGCCATCCTCGAGCTCCAGTTCTACATCGGTCGCCTCGCAGAGCCGCGCGGCTCAGATCTGAAGGCCATCGACGACCAGGTGCGCTCCATCATGGCCGAGAGCGCAAGGATGAAGACCTTCGTCATCGGCGATGGATGGAACACCGGCACGTTCGACACCTACGGCTACTTCAACAAGTACCAGAGACGAAAGCCGACCCCGGACGAAGAGCGGACGATCCTTCACCACGTCCGCACCGCAAACAAGGCACTCGCTCAGGGAGACGAACCGAACTACCAGCTCCCTCGCCAGTGGATTCGCTTCTTCGGTCACAACGCTCGCAATCCGAGTCGCGTCGAATATCGCCGCATCGTCGACTCGGCCAACCAGATCGTGCAGGCGCACATCGCGGACTACTACGCGCACAAGCCGCACGGATTCCTTGGGCACATCGAGGAAGCGTTCTCAGATCTCGGACACGCGCTCACGAGCGCGACCGATAGCTTCCTGAAGCTCCCTGGCGTGAGCATCCTCGCGGACGCCACCGGATCCATCATCCACGGCGCCGAGAAGCTCTATCACGACGCCACCGACCTCGTGGACAAGATCCCTTTCGTCGGCAGCGCCCTCCACGCCGGCATGAACCTCATGGGCGGCGAAGCCCTCGAGCTCTCCGACAAGATCGCGAGCGGCGAGAACATCAGCCAGCTCGCCATGACCGGGCTGAAGGAGACGCTCGCCGACGCGAACACCGTTTCGTCCTACGTCACCGCCGTCACCTCGTTCGTTCCGGTCGCAGGTCAGATCGGAGCCGGCATCAAGGGCGCGCTCGCTGCCGCAAACGCTCTCTCCCAGGGGCGGAACATCACCGACGCGCTCGTCCAGGCCGCAGAAGATACCGCGCTCTCGGCCATCCCGGGCGGCTCCGTGGGCGACATCGTGAAGAAGGGCGCCGTGGAGGCCATCGCCGCTGCCAAGGCTCTCATCGCCGGAGAATCACTCGACCAGGTCGCGCTCGAGCGCCTGCGCGCGAACCTCCCCGGCGGCGACGAGATCAAGAAGGCGTTCGACGTCAGCGTCGCGCTCGCGCAGGGCAGGAAGCTCCAGGGCATCATCATTGACGGTGTGAAGACCATGGGTGCGGACGCCCTCGGCAAGCTCGCGTCCCAGGGAAGCGAGCTCGTCCAGCACTCTCAGGTGCTCCAGGACGCTGCCAAGACGGCCCGGAACATCGGGGAGAAGGCCGAAGAGGGCTTCCACCTCGCAACCGGCGCGCTCGCTCGCACTGGCGTGCCCCCAGAGGCGCTCTCGATCCTCCGGCAGAAGCTCGATCCGGAAGGCAAGGTCGGGTTCGACAAGGCCGTCCTCGCGCACGCGAGCGCCACGGCTCTCGGGAAAAAGACGCAGGAGCTGATCGTTCACAAGATCAACACCCTCCCCGCACTCGGGCTCCAGAAGTTCGCCGCGAAGGGCGAGGAGCATGTGAACCAGTCGAAAGATCTCCGGTCGCGTGCCCAGGCCCTGCCCGACAAGAAGCACCAGGACGGCTTCAAGCTCGCAACCGGAGTGCTCGCCCACACCCAGGTGCCGCCGAGGGCCATCCTCGCCTTCGCGAAGAAGCTCAATCCTCCGGCCCTCCACGGCTTCGACAAGGGCATCGCGGCAAACCGGCTCGCCCGGAAGGACAGGATCGCGATCATGGACCATCGCGTGAAAGCCGCTGTCGACGCCTCTGTCGGCTGATCTGCTCACGGGGGTCTTACCCCCGCGGCTCCGCTAACGCGGACCGCTCCCCCGCCGCTCCGCGGGCTCACTACGTTCGCGGGTCTTACCCCCGCGGCTCGGCGGGTTCGCTGCGCTCACTATATGGGCTGCGAGTCCGGCCTTGTGGCCTTCCCCGGGGAGACTTACCATCCGGCGATGGTTCATCCCGACATTGTCAAGTGGCTCACCCTCCAGATCGCCGACATCACCGAGCGCGGAGGAATCAACCGGTTCGAGCTCTACCACACCGTCGAGGAGTCCCCGGCCGAGCGCATCCAGGTCTTCGACATCGGCGACGGCGTCGACCCCCAGGACCTAGGCCAGAGCATCTGGGACATGGCCGAGAACGACGCCTCGAGCCGCGCGCTCGGTGTCCCTCAGCGCTACGTGATCTGGAGCTTCCGCGGCGAGGCCCAGGAGATGGACAGCCAGTGGGCCTTCGCCATCCGCGGCAAGACCGTCCTCCGGGGCAGCATGGACCTCGGCGAATCGAGCGACCCTCCGACCGAGCGCGGCATCGCCGGGGCCGTCCTCCGGCACAACGAGGCCCTGCACCGCATGGTCATGCTCATGACCGATGCGACGGCAGGCCGGCTCGCTGCCGAGCTCCAGCAGGAGAGAAAGCGTCGCGCCGAGGTCGAGGACAAGATGCTCGACACGATGAACCTGCACCAGCAGCTCCTCGACAAGAAGGCGGAGCGCGAGCTCTACGAGGCGCGCGAGACGGCCAAGGCTCGCCGGCATGACGAGCTCATGGGCTTCTTCCTGTCGATGGCGCCGCTCCTCGCGAGCCAGTTCCTCGGGCAGAAGGGCTTCGGCGCCGACGCGGGAGCCGCGATGCGCGACACGGCCATCGGCAAGATCTTGAAGGGGCTCTCCCCCGACGAGGCCATGGGCGTCATCGGCGCGCTGAAGGATCAGAACCGGCTCGCGTTCATGGAGCTCTACAAGAGCTACGCGCAGGAGGATGCAGCCGACCAGGAGAAGAAGCCGATCCCGTTCCGGGATCCGAAGGCCGGCAAGAAGTAGCTCCTCGAGCTCCCAGCGCGCCCCACGCTCCTCGAGAGCCACTCCCTTCGAGATCTCCACGTCCCGCCCGGCGCGGCAGCATCATCACCGCCGATGAGCTCGTCCGTCAGGCGCTCGAGAAGTACAAGTGAGGGAAACGATCATGGCGACCGGAAAAAAGCGCATCCACCAGGGACACCTCTTCATGCTCGAGGACGATGAGCCGAAGAAGGAAGGCGACTCGAAGAAGGCCAAGGAGAAAGAGGTCAGCGCGAAGGACGTGCTCAAGCCGAAGCTCCACAAGCGCGTGAAACCTCTCTTCCGCACCGAGGGATGAACATGGCGACGGCGAACGCGACGATGCACTCGCCGAAATGAGCGGACCAAAACTTTTGGTCCCGCTCATTGTCGAGTGAATCGAACGCCGCTCTGGATGGTGCCAGAGAAACTTTGGATCTCGCGTCATTCATGCAAGAGTGGAGCGCACCCTGATCAGGTCCAAGTGGCGCACGGGGTAGCTCCCCGACTTCACGCGCCGCCCCCTCGACGAGGAAAGGTCTCTCATGCCGAAGAAGAAGAAGCACCCGAAGAAGTCCCACCCGCTCGCCGGTTACAAGGGCAAGCTGCGCATCGGTGGTGGCTCGCGCGCCCCGCAGGCAGGGTTCGCCCGCCCGGCCACCACGGCTGCCGTGAAGCAGGCCGTGAAGGCCGAGACGAAGAAGGTCACCGCCGCTGTCAAGGCCGAGACGAAGAAGGCCGTTGCCGCTGCCGTGAAGCCGGTCCTCGCCGCCGCTGCGAAGCCGACCTCGAAGATGAAGCAGGTCGTCAAGGAGGCCGAGAGCGTCGTCGACAAGTGCGCCGTGCTGATGAAGCAGCGCGACACCCAGATCGCCGAGCTCAAGACCACCCTGAACCGGTGCGAGACGGCCATCAAGCTCGGCAACATCGGCCGCGGGCTCCGCGTCGCGACGCACGGGGCGCCCGTCAGCCGCGGCGCTCTCGAGCGGATGCAGCAGATGGGTCGCGAGAAGGCCAAGCTCCGCCGTGAGATCGAGGCCCAGAAGAGCGAAGCTCAGAAGGCTACGGGGCACCTGGCGAAGGAGCTCCACGACGTGCGGCGCCGCGCCGAGGAGGCCTTCGTGGTCGGCAACATCGGCCGCGGGCTCCGCTCCATCTACACGGCGCCGTCGCCGCGCCCCGCGCCGCATCCGCAGCGCCCGAAGCACCCGAAGCACCCGAAGCACCCGAAGCACAAGCGCCCGAAGCATCATGCAGAGCCGACGCGCCCGAGCATGGGCGTGGCCGCCGGGACTCCCGGGACTCATCACCCGCGCCCGAAGCACCCGAAGCACAAGCACCCGAAGCACAAGCGCCCGATGCATCCCCCCATCATGGGTGGCGGACGTCGCCCCGAGCGCGAGCCGAACATCCTGGACGGCGTGCCGGGCCTGAAGGGCGGCAAGCGCGGCGGCAAGGGCGGCAAGAAGGCCTGGAACTTCTGGCAGTGCGCCGGCCCGGTGCGTAGCGGATGCGGCCATGGCGGATCCTTCGTCGTCGACGACGAGCAGAGCCGTCCCGGGATCCGGATGCGCGGCGCGGCTCCCGTCAGGACCCGCGGAATGGGCACTCCCTACCCCACGAACTGAAAGGGATTCGGAGAGAGCAGCGCGTGCGCCGCGCTGCTCTCCCGACCAAGTCCATGCCCGGCATCCATCCCTCCTCGAGAAAACAGGTCAAGTGGGCCTTCGCGGCGGAAGCGCGCGGACAGCTCAGGCCGAGCCCTGCCACGCCCTGGACGAGCCCGGAGGCGAAGAGCAAGGGGTCGATCGCTCGCGAATGGGCGCATCGCCTGAAGTGCTGGGAGTGGGACGAAAAGGTGCGCGGCAAGATGCCCGCGGACTGCAAGAGCGCGCTCGAGCTCCTCGACACCGTCCGCCGCGAGCACCCGTCGTGGAAGGTGCCCGCGGGCGTCACGCGCCCGGCGCCGAGACCGACCGTGGTGCCGATCCGGAAGCCTCCGGTGCGCAGGCCCGAGGAGCGGCCAGAGCGGGTCGCTGCCGGTCGTGGAGAGCCCACCGCGCGGCGTCGACCATACATCGGCAACGAGGACATGGACCCGGAAGCTCCATCCCCGCTCGAGGTGGCCGTCCGCGTCATGAATCGCCCCGGACTGAGCGTCCAGAACAAGATCGGCGTGCTCGAGAGGTACGGCTACGACCGACGGACCATCGACCGCGCGATCGAGATCTCCGCCGGAGCTCGAGAAAATCCCTTCGAGAAGTCCAGGACCGGCTCCCGGCCCGCGAAGAGGCCTGGCGCCCACAAGACCGCCGCTCACAAGCCCGCCCCGCAACGTGCTCGGCCGTCGATGGGCTCTCCGGAGAAAGCCCGCAAGCCCTCGAAGTCCGCGAAGCCCTCGAGGCCCCGCGCCTCAAGTAACGTCATGACCGCCGACGATCTCGTCCGCGAGGCGATGCGGAAGTACGCCTGATCACCTGCGGACAATCACGTCCGCGCCGTCCGTGAACCAGCAACAAGACAAGGAAGAAGAACAATGTCACTCCGAAATCGTCGATCCCCGAGCGGTCCCTCCGCCGAAGTCCAGCTCCCCATCTACGGCGCGAACGTGCTCGTCACGGCCGTCCCGGGCTTCCTCAGCGTCGGCGCGCTCGGTATCTCTGCCACCGCCACTCCCACCGACGACCTCCAGAATGGCGCTGCCATTCCGCAGACGGGCGAGCTCACCGAGGTCACGATCCAGAACGTGAGCACGACCGGCGCAAACGCTGCCGACTCGGTGGCCTATGAGGTTCACTTGAACGGCGTTCTCATCGTCCCGGACCCCATCAACGCGCCGCTCGTGACGGCGAGCGGTTCGATCAAGAACACGAGCCAGGAGCCGCTCACGATCCCGTGCAACGTGCCGGTGCTCGGTCCGACCGCAACGATCGCGGGGCCCCCGGTCGTCCCGGCCAAGCACGACCTCGTCAGCATCAAGGCGATCCCTTCGGCGGCCTGGGCCGGTGCATCGCCCGTCGTGCGCGTCACGCTGAAGTACGCGCCGGGCGGTCCGTTCTGATCGGCCCGCGTGTCTGTTCCACCGAAAGGCGTATCCCGTCTTTCGGTGGGACAGGCGCGTCCATATAAAGGAGGACCCATGACGCACTTCGCGAATCGTCGCTCTCCCTCCGGCCCGAAGATCTCGCAGCAGCTCCCGTACTACAACGTGCTGCCGGTCACGGGCGTGACGTATTACGCGCCAATCGGCGCTGGTGCCGCAGTGGTGTCCCCGCTCGGGACCGAATACTACATCCCCAGCCCAGGTCGGCTGGACACCCTCCAGATCGCGAACACCGTGGCCGTCGGCGCGACCGCCGGAAACCTCATCTACAGGGTTCAGAAAAACGGCGCGAATGTCGGATCTTCCGTCGTGATCGCGAACGACACGGCAGGTCCCGTGAAGGTCGATCTCTCGGCCATCAACGTCCTGCCTGGCGACCTCATCAGAATCTCCGTGGAAGCCCCAGCGCTGGGGACCATCTCGACAGCGCGCGTGCTCTTCACCTGGCTCCCGAGCACCTCCGGCATCGGCGGCTCCTGACCCGCCCGCACTCCCCACGAGGCCATGCGCGCCCCGCGGGGAGCGAAAGAGAAGTCCATGTCCAAACGTCCCCTTCTTCGTCGCGGCCCGAGCGGGCCCCTCGCCGCCAAGGGAGGCCTCGGCCTCATCCAGGTCGGCTATGACCAGTCCGTCACCTCGCAGACCCTTCCTGCGGCCGTCACGCCCTTCAGCGTGACCGTTCCGAGAAACGCCACGCCCGACCCTCTCCAGGTCGTGCTTCCCGACGTCACGCCCGGCAACGTGCTCGAGATCGACTTCGACCTGAACCTCCTGAACGGAGGCGAGGGCGCTGCGGCCTTCAACGCCATGGCCGTCGTGAGCTTCAAGGACGCTCCCGTGTTCCCTGGGGACTTCTTCGCGATCAACAACAGCCAGGCATCGCTTCAGCCGCTGGCTGGCCAGGAAGCCATCTGGCGCAGCCTCTCGGCCGTCGTGATCCCTGTCGACGCCAAGAAGGCCACGGTGCGGGTCGCCTATGACGACAACGACACTGGAGGCTTTCAGATCGGAGGCACCGACGCCTTCCCTCAGTCTCCGGGGTCCACGCTCAAGGCGAGCGAGATCGACTCCCTCTCCGTGCCGCAGCCGGGCCCTTCCGCGCTCGTGCCGGTCCCCTGAAAGGCTCGGATGAAGACCGAAGACCGCAACAGCCTGGTTCTCATCAGCATCGTCGGCATGGGCGCCTACCTCCTCTGGAAGAATCGCCCCGAGCCGAGGCCGCCCCTCATCGAGGGCGACGATGCCCAGCACCTCCAGCGCACGCTGATGGGTGAGATCTCGAGGACCGAGGTCATGAGCGACGACCTCCTCCGGCTGAAGCGGAAGCTCGACCGCCACGCAGCCGAGTTCGATCCGGCCGAGCTCGAGCGCGGCACGACCCACGAGCTCGAGCACACCCGGAACAAGCTCGTCGCGCAGAAGATCGCGATGGACCACCTCCGGGAGAACCCGAGCTACTACCAGATCCTCGAGGAGGTCATGCCCGAAGGAGCGTGAGCTCCGAGTGCATGGCCTGCTCCACCACTCTCGATCATGCGCATGATCGAGCATCCATGATCGGACCCACCCACGAGGGAAGATGAATGAGCAACTTCCCCCTGCGAAAAGGCCCAAGCGGACCGAGAGCGTCGACACTCGCCGCGGCGAGCATCAACGTCTCGGCCGGGACGACGAGCCTCAACCTCACGAATCTCGTCTTCTCGGATTCGCATGGCGTGAGCTTCGGGCTCAACGCCTCGACCATCACGGCCAGCATCGCCCTCGGCGCCATCAGCGCCGGCACGACGCTCGGTACGCTCGGCACGATCGTCTTCTCGAACTCGAACGGCATCACGTTCGGGATGGACGGGGGCACGGTCACGGCCTCCGTGATGGCCACTGCCGCGGCCGGGAGCGTGAACTTCTCGGCTGGCACGACGAGCCAGAATCTTCAGTCGATCACGTTCTCGAACAGCAACGGCATCTCGTTCGGTCTGAACGGCTCGACGATGACGGCCTCCGTCGCGACGAGCCTCACGAACATCAACCTCTCGGCCGGGACGACGAGCCAGAACCTCTCGAACTTCGTCCTCTCGAACTCGAACGGCGTCAGCTTCGGCCTCGCCGGCTCGACCATCACAGCGAGCGTCGGGAGCTCGCAGGGCAGCATCAACTTCTCGGCCGGGACGACGAGTCAGAACCTCTCGGCCATCACGTTCTCGAACGCGAACGGCGTCTCGTTCGGCCTGGCCGGCTCGACGATGACGGCCTCCGTGTCTCTCAGCACGGCCCCAGGAGCCATCGCCGCCGGCACCCAGACCGCCACGAGTGGCACCGTCCTCTTCGCCGACTCGAATGGCATCACCTTCGGTATGAGCGGGTCCTCCAGGGTGACAGCCGCCTTCGGCGGGTTCCCCGTCAAGGTGTTCTCCCAGGACGCGGACTTCGTCACGAACTTCTCGATCCTGGACGGCGTCCTATCCATCCAGAAGCTGAGCCTTCCCATGAGCGTCTCGGCGTCACAGCTCATCGCCGCGCTCATCCTCTCCGGCTTCTCGGGATCGAGCGGCGCGCTCACGATCTCCCACGGCGTCTACACCATGACGGGCGGTACCGCGAACCTCGCGAGCTCGGGCTCGAGGCTCCTCTCCTGGGCGAGCGGCAGCGCCACCAGCGCTTCTTCGCAGTACGGCGGCGCGAGCGGAACCAGGTACCGGACGGTGGGCATCGGCTACAGCCTCACCCCGGGCGACTACCTCTTCGCCTGGTGGATGCGGACGACGGGGAGCGCCACCTGGCTCGCCGTCGGGCGCGCGGGGATCGGCCTCGTGGGAAACTACGATGGCGTCGAGACGAGCGCCTTCCTGAACGGCGTCTCGGGCTCGAGCTTCACGACCGCGATGCCAGCCAGCATCGCAGCCTCGGATACCGGGTACGTCCGGACCGGAGCTTCTGCCATGCGGCAGCCCGGCGGCATTTTGATGGGCTTCTAGGAAACGACGAGAAGGAACGACCATGGCGACAGATCTGAATTTCCAGGACGTTGTCGTACTCAACCAGGACACGCTCTCCGTCCAGGGAGCGACCCTCCAGGTTGGCTCCTCCACGGCCAGCACCGTCGGCGTCGGGTTCTTGAAC
>Ga0209048_10007467_pt1 | contig 10096 bp, 7 predicted proteins | sample FrelakmetCRP12CR_FD_187146 | JGI IMG/M metagenome (GOLD analysis project Ga0209048, IMG submission 187146) | Freshwater lake sediment microbial communities from the University of Notre Dame, USA, for methane emissions studies - CRP12 CR (SPAdes)... | ecosystem: Environmental > Aquatic >... | reverse complement strand
CGATCCCAAGCATGTCAAAACCGTTTTTGATTCCAAAGGCCGGGCCCTCTATTTTTCCCGGTCCCCCATCCCCTTCTACCGCGACGGCGACCCCAACCCATCTTATTACAAGCACCTGGGCATCTACGCCTACCGCCGGGACTTCCTCGACATCTTTACTTCCCTGCCCACCGGTCCCCTGGAAGCCGCCGAAAAGCTCGAGCAGCTCCGGGCACTGGAGCACGGCTACCCGGTCCAGGTGATCATCACCCCCCACGATTCCTTCGAAGTGGATTCCCCGGAGGACCTGCATCGGTTGCCGGAAGATAACACCTTTTTTTGACAATTGGATTTCCAGAATTTTAAGGTCGCAATTTGCGACCTCAAAGGCTCAACGGGGAGGCCGTCTTCCGGCACAATAAGCGATCCCAAAAAGAAGGGATTACTATAAAATATTTGCCTTTAATATCATAAAGTTGTAAAAGTTCTAGCATGTCTGAAGATATGATCCTGGTTGAAAGTGGGGAAAATAGACTGCTGGCTTATGTAGATCTTTGCGGCATTTCGGAATTCTATAAGAGGCAACCGCTTACACCCGAGTTAGCAAAGAAAATAGGGCGTGGTTTTTTGGGTGCCTTAAAAGAAGTCACAGACCCGGATAGAGATAGATTGTCGCTCCATATTTTAAGTGACAGTGCTCTTTTGGTGCCTATAGACAAACCCTTAAATAACAAGTCCAAAATAGATATAAGGGACATCGTTCGAATTAGCCTTATACTTTTTAGAAGGTTGGTGGAAGATACCCAGGGAGGTGTTCCTCCCAATCTTTCCAGGATATTTATTACCAGAGGAACGTATGCCTATATTGAATATAAAACGGATGAACGTCTTTGGAATTATACGATCGGAGGGGATGCGTTAGTAAAATGTGTTAAAGCCGACAAAGAAGAGGGGTTGCCTTTTGGAGTCTTTACTGACTGTTCCGAGATAGAAACAATTCAGTCAAGTCCTTATAGTACCTGGCAATTTGTTGATCATCGAAGTTACCTTTTGGAATCTGAATACAAGAAATTTGAATATATGCTAGGAGAGAGGCTTCTGCCTAAGATTATAAAATATCATTTTTTTGGATGGGATAAAAATTCTATCAAACTTCGAAATTATTGTGAAACACTTCTTGGTATTTTAACTCAAGAGAAGGAAGTTAAGGCCGAAGGCCAATAAGGACGCAAAAGTTTTGGGTCCCTTGAACTAAACATTTTGGAGTGCGGCGACATGTCGCCGCTTTCCCATGTCGGGACATGACCCGGTAATCCAAAGCGCGGACGCGTCCGCGCACTCCATAAAATAATACGCATAAAAAACGCCCTCTCAACCGAAATTGCGAGGGCGTCGGACCGAAGATGCTATCTCCGGGGCTGTTAATTTTCGTATTTTACCATCTGCATGCGTTTCGTCAAGAAAAAGAATAAGAGGAATATACCTGATGCCTCCGAATAATGACAAATCCCTCGAATCCTGGATCTGGGATGCGGCCTGTTCGATTCGGGGGGCCAAGGATGCGCCGAAATATAAGGACTATATCCTCCCACTGATTTTTACCAAGCGGCTGTGTGACGTGTTTGACGACGAAATCAACCGGATCGCCGAAGAAGTCGGATCGCGGGCCAAGGCTTTTAAGCTGGTCAGGCACGATAAAAAGCTGGTCCGGTTTTACCTGCCCCAGGTACCGCCCAACCCCGATGAACCAGTCTGGACTGTAATCCGTAAGCTGGCGGACAAAATCGGGGAGCAGCTAACCACCCATCTGCGGGCCATCGCCGATGAAAATCCATTGCTCAAGGGGATCATCGACCGGGTGGATTTCAACGCTACTACCCACGGCGTCCGGGACCTGGCCGACGACCGCCTGTCCAACCTTATCGAACGGATCAGCGAGAAGCGACTCGGCCTCGGTGACGTGGAACCGGATATCATCGGACGCTCTTACGAATACCTGATCCGGAAATTTGCCGAAGGCAGCGTCTCCAGCGCCGGAGAATTTTACACCCCTAAGGAAGTCGGCTTCGTTATGGCCCGCATCCTGGACCCCGAACCGGGCCAGACCTTCCATGACCCCTGCTGTGGTTCGGTCGGGCTACTCATTAAGTGCCAGCTTGTACTGGAAGAAAAGATGGCTAAAGCCGGGGGAAAAACGTACGCCCCCCTCCAACTCTACGGCCAGGAATATGTCCCCGAGACCTGGGCCATGGCCAATATGAACATGATCATCCACGATATGCAGGGGCAAATCGAAATCGGCGATAGTTTCAAGAACCCAAAATTCCGCCGTGGCAATCGTCTCCGGACCTTCGACCGAGGGATCACCAATCCCATGTGGAACCAGGACTGGTTCACCGACAAGGACTACGATGCCGACGAACTGGACCGCTTTCCCAAGGGCGCCGGCTTCCCCGGCCGCAAGGCTGACTGGGGCTGGGTCCAGGTGGTGCTGGCCGGCCTCAACGAAACCGGCCGGGCCGCTATCGTGCTCGATACCGGCGCCGCCTCCCGGGGCTCGGGCAATGCCAACACCAACAAAGAAAAGGACGTCCGCCGCTGGTTCGTGGAGCAGGACCTGATCGAAGGGGTCATCTACCTGCCCGAAAACCTATTCTACAATACCACCGCTCCCGGGATCATCCTGTTTCTGAACAAGGCCAAACCGAAAAACCGCCGGGGAAAGATCTTTTTGCTCAATGCCGGCCGGGAGTTTGCCAAGGGAGACCCTAAGAATTATCTTCCCGATGAGGCCATCGTCCGCATTGCCGAGACCTTCACCGGCTGGAAGGAAATCGAGAAATATTCCCGAATCTCAACCTTGGATGAGATCGCCAAGAACGACTTTAATATTTCCCCCAGCCGTTACATCCATACGGGGGACAGCGAGGAATACCGGCCGATTGCGGAAATTGTCGGGGAATTGTACGCCCTGGAGGAAGAGGCGCGGGAGACCGATGCCGCCCTGAAATCCATTTTAGGGAAGCTGGGTATCCGACCGTGAAGCAGCGCATCTTTATCAGCAGTGTCCAGAAGGAGTTCTTCAAAGAGCGTCAAGCGCTCAAATCCTACCTGCTTGGCGATGCCCTGCTGAGTCGCTTCTTCGATGTGTTTCTTTTTGAAGACCTTCCCGCCATCGACCGCCGCGCGGATTCCGTTTACATCGAGGAAGTTCAACGGTGTGATGTCTATCTTGCCCTGTTGGGCGATCAATATGGTTGGGAAGACGTAGACGGTATTTCCCCCACTCACCGCGAATTCAACGAAGCGACCCTGCTGGGTAAACACCGCCTTATTTTCGTCAAAGGCAACGCGGATGAATACAAACATCCCAAATTGAGGGCGCTGATCGCCGCGGCGGGTGCCCAGTTGATTCGCCGCCGGTTTGTGACTTCCGCCGAACTGATTCCCGCCATTTATGCCAGCTTGGTGGATTATCTGGCAGCGAAGGAGTTGCTGCGTTTCGGTCCTTTTGATGCCTCCGCCTGCCAGGATGCCACCTTGCAGGATTTATCCGCCGACAAAATCCATCGTTTCGTGGGGATTGCCCGCCGAGCCCGCGGATTCCCCCTCGCGGACGACACGAAGGCGAAGGATGTCCTGGAGCACTTGAACCTTCTCCGGAAAGGACAGCCCACCCATGCCGCCATCCTCCTCTTCGGATCCGCACCACAACGATTCCTGATCTCGTCCGAGATTAAGTGCGCCCATTTTCATGGCATCGAGGTAGCCAAACCGATTCCTTTTTACCAGGTTTACAAGGGTACGGTCTTCGACCTGGTGGATCAGGCGGTTGATTTCGTTCTTTCCAAAATAAACCTGGCGGTCGGCACACGGGAACACAGTACGCAGGCCCCGGTGGCCTACGAAATGCCCCAGGAAGTAGTCCGGGAGGCCATCGTCAATGCCGTGGCTCATCGCGATTACACCAGTAACGGCAGCGTCCAAGTGATGCTTTTCGCCGACCGCCTTGAGGTATGGAACCCCGGCACCCTACCGCCCTCCCTCACGCTGGAAAAACTGCGGCACCCCCACGGTTCTGTCCCTGGAAATCCTCTTTTGGCCGAACCGCTTTATCTGACCAAATACATCGAGCGCATGGGCACCGGCACGGGCGACATGATCAAACGCTGTCGCAATGCCGGCCTCCCCGAGCCGGAGTTCACCCTGACGGATGGCTTTGTAATCACCCTGCGACGAAAGCCGGATAAGGCGTTTGAAACGGTGGGAGGAAAAGTCACGGGAAAAGTCACGGGGGAAGTCACGGGGGAAGTCACGGGGGAAGTCACGGGGGAAGTCACGGGGGAAGTCAAAAAACTCTTGATCGTCTGCCGCGACGTCATGACTCGGAAAGAATTGCAAGAAAATCTATACCTTAAGGGAGAGGAAAACTTTAGAAAACTGTATCTCGTCCCAGCACTTGAAGCGGGTTACATAGAAATGACCCTTCCGGACAAACCCCGGAGCCGATTGCAAAAATACCGCCTTACCCCCGAAGGAAAAGCATTGCTTGCCAGGCTTTCAAGGAAGGAAAGTTAGTCATGGTTTGGGAGCGGCATGGCTAAAATTGCCGATGTCGCCGAACTAATCATGGGGCAATCACCCCCCTCGGCAACGTATAATGAATACGGTCATGGTTTACCTTTTTTTCAGGGTAAGACTGACTTTGGCTTTCGCCATCCTATTCCAAGGTTGTTCTGCAATCCACCTTTAAAGGTTGCTAACCCTGGCGATATTTTGATTTCCGTGCGGGCACCTGTCGGGCCGACAAATATCGCTGATCGGGACTGTTGCATAGGTCGAGGATTGGGGGCCATTCGTCCCCATGGCATTGATGGGGAATTCCTTTTCTATAACCTCCGATACATTGAAAAGTTCATAACCAGTCTTGGGAGCGGGAGCACCTTTCAAGCGATCAATAAGAACCAACTCAGTTCGGTAGAAGTAAATCCCAATGAATTTGATCTCCCCGAGCAGCACAAGGTTGCAGGAGTGTTAGGGGTAGTGCAGCGGGCCATTGAGCAGCAGGAGCGGCTGATCTCCTTGACCACGGAACTGAAAAAGGCGCTTATGCAGAAGCTCTTTACGGAAGGCCTTCGCGGCGAACCGCAAAAACAGACTGAGATTGGGCCGGTGCCGGAGAGTTGGGAGGTAGTACCACTAAGCTTACTGGCGGCCATAGAGCGCGGCAAATTTTCTCATAGACCTCGAAATCATCCTCGATTCTATGGGGGGACAACGCCATTTGTGCAAACCGGAGATGTTAGTAATTGCGATGGGAGAATTCAGAGTTTCACCCAGACCTTAAACGAGGAGGGGGTGGCAATTAGCAAAATATTTCCTGCCGGCACGATTCTTATCACAATTGCAGCGAATATTGGATTTACCGGTATTCTCAGCTTTGATTCTGCATGTCCTGATAGCCTGATTGGGCTTACCCCCAACAGCCTGACATCGGCTGAATTTCTGCAATACTATTTAAGTACTCAGCAACCAGAGATGGACAGGTTGGCCCCACGAGGCACACAAAAAAACATCAACATTCAATTTTTAAAGCCTTGGCCCATTCCCTTGTCGCCAAAAGAAGAACAGACAGAGATTGTTAGGCTGCTTACCGCTATTGATAAAAAATTGAGGATTGGGGTACAAAAAAACGAGTCTCTAAAATCTCTATTCCGAAATTTGCTTCACCAATTGATGACGGCGCAGCTTCGGGTCCACGATCTCGACTTGGACATTTTGGAGTGCGGCGACGGGTCGCCGCTTTCGTATACCGGGACACGTCCCAGTACCAAAAGCGCGGACGCGTCCGCGCACTCCGAAAAGAAAAGCACCGTCGTGCCGGCGCACTCCAAAAGGGGGCGGAGATGAACTGGCCCCATTCGCCTAAGCATTGGCTATTTGAGCCGGGCACCTATATGGTTCCCACCGGCACTTACCGAAAACAGCCGCACTTCAATACCCCGGAGCGGCGCGATTACTTTGCCGAAGCCCTGTTTGCCGGCGCTACGGAATTCGGTTGGGCTCTGCAAGCCTGGGCGATACTTTCCAACCATTACCATCTCATCGCTGCCTCGCCCGCGGACCCCGGCACACTTCAGCGCCTTCTCGGCAAACTCCACATGACCATGTCTAAACATCTGAATGATCTGGACGGACAACCGGGCCGCAAGGTCTGGTTTCAATTTTGGGACAGCCACATTACCTTTGAGCGTTCTTACCTGGCGAGATTGAACTATGTACATAATAACCCGGTGCATCATGGAATGGTAGACAATGCAGAAAACTATCAATGGTGCTCGGCGGCCTGGTTTGGGCGAAATGCACCGACGGGATTTGTGAAGACAGTTCTGAGTTTTAAAACCGATCAACTGAAAGGTCCGGATGATTTCTAAATTTGGAGTGCGGCGACTGGGCGCCGCTTTTCCATACCGGGACACGTCCCGGTGATCAAAGCGCGGACCCGTCCGCGCACTCCAAAGTCTGGTCTGCCGAAAAAAACGAGAGGTCGCTGATGCCTACTCCCGGAGAACACAAAACCGTCCAGGCTCGGATCCCTGCTTATGCACAGGAGATCGGCTGGGTTTATGTGCCCCGCAACGAAGCCGAGCAGCGTCGGGGATTCACCTCGTTCCCCCCGGGCGGGGGACCGGAGGTGGCCGTAGGTGCCCAAGGCGCTTCGCTGTTCTTCGGGGATCTGCTCCATTCCCAGGTCTGCGCCTTCAACCCCAAATACAAGGAGGCCGAAGGGGCTTTGGTGGGCGAATTGCAGCGGTTGCATGCGGACATTTACGGCAACCGGGATTTCCTCCAGGCCCTCCGCAACCTCCATAAGTTCTTCTGCCCGGAGGAAAACCGGGAATTGGACCTGACGGTCATCGACTATGAGGATATCGAGCGGACGCCGGATAAATGGCGTAACGTTTATGAGGTGACGGAGGAGTTCTATTTCCACAACGGCCGCTGCGGTAACCGGGAAGACGGGGTGTTTTTAATCAACGGCATCCCGGTCCTGGTCATCGAATGCAAAAACGCCAAAAAATTCGAAGCCGTTGCCCTGGGGGTAGACCAGGTCCGCCGCTACCACGAGGAAACGCCGGAGATGATGGTCCCGCAGATGCTGTTTACCGCCACCGAGGCCATCGGCTTTGCCTACGGGGTCACTTGGAACACCATCCGGCGCAACATTTTCCAATGGAAGCACGAGGAAATCGGCAACCTGGAAGGCAAGGTCAAGACCTTCTGCGCCGTCCCCCACCTGCTGAGGCTCCTCAAAGACTTCATCCTCTTCATTGAGAGGGACGAAGAACTCCAGAAAATCATCCTAAGCCAGCACCAGACGATTGCCGTGGGTAAGGTCGTCCATCGTGCCCTGGAGGGAAAGCGGACCCGTGGTCTGGTCTGGCACACCCAGGGGAGCGGCAAAACTTATACTATGATCAAGGCCGCCGAGCTGCTCTTTAAAGCACCGGAGGCCGACAAACCCACCATCCTGCTAATGATCGACCGCAACGAACTGGAAGACCAGATGCTCAAGAATCTGGCAGCCGTCGGGCTGGGGAACGTGGCCCATGCCGACTCCATCGTGGAACTAAAAAGATTGCTGAAGCACGATTACCGTGGGATCATCGTGACTATGATCCATAAGTTCCGGGACCTGCCTGCGGACATCAACACCCGGGAAAACATCTACGTGCTGATCGACGAGGCCCACCGCACCACGGGGGGCGACCTGGGCAACTACCTGATGGCCGGTCTACCCCGGGCAACCTTCATCGGCTTCACCGGAACGCCGATCGACAAAACGGCCTACGGTCAGGGGACTTTCAAGACCTTCGGAACCGAAGACGATCAGGGCTATCTGCACAAGTATTCCATCAGAGAAAGCATCGAAGACGGAACCACTTTGCCCCTCTACTACAGCCTGGCCCCCAATGAGATGATCGTCCCCCATGAATTGATGGAAAAGGAATTTTTCGCCCTGGCTGAGACCGAGGGCATCGCCGACATCGAGGAACTGAACAAGATCCTCGATCGGGCGGTGAACCTGAAAAATTTTCTCAAAGGGCGGGATAGGGTGAAAAAGGTGGCCCGGTTCGTGGCCGACCACTACCGAGAGAACGTTGAACCGCTCGGGTACAAGGCCTTTCTGGTGGCGGTGGACCGAGAGGCCTGCGCCTTTTACAAGGAGGCCCTGGACGCCCTTCTGCCGGCACAATACTCTACGGTGGTCTATACCGGTAATTACAATGATCCGGCCCACTTGAAGAAATGGCATCTGGACCCGAAAAAGGAACGGCAGATCCGCAAGGAATTCAAAAAATTGGGAGAATTCCCCCGGATTTTGATCGTTACCGAAAAGCTGTTGACCGGGTTCGACGCGCCCATTCTCTATGCCCTCTACCTGGACAAGCCCATGCGGGACCACACCCTGCTCCAGGCCATCGCCCGGGTCAACCGACCCTATGAAAACGAACAGGAGGAGATGGTCAAGCCCCACGGTTTTGTCCTCGATTTCGTAGGTATTTTCGGCAAACTGGAAAAGGCCCTGGCCTTTGACAGCGATGAGGTCAACGCCATCGTCAAGGACCTGGCCCTGCTCAAGCAGCTTTTCAAAGCAAAAATGGAGACCAAAGCCCCTGAATATCTTTCCCTGATAACCCGGAACTTTAACGACCAGGATGTGGACAACCTGATCGAGCATTTCCGGGATAAGGATAAGCGCAAGGAATTTTTCCGGGAATACAAAGAAATCGAAATGCTGTATGAGATCATCTCTCCGGACGCTTTTCTGGGACCCTTCATCAAAGACTATGCCACGCTTTCGAGCATCTACGCTGTGGTCCGGAACGCCTATGCCCAAAGGATTTATGTGGACCGGGCCTTTCAGAAAAAGACCAATGAACTGGTCCAGCGCCATATTGCCGGGAATCTTAAGGATGCCCAGGACCCTTATGTGATCATCAACCAATCCACGGTGGAAACGATAAAGCAGCGGGGAGGGGGTAAGAGCACCAAAGTCATTAACCTGGTTAAAGCCATCGAAAAGACCGCCGAGGAAAACAGTGGCGATCCCTTTCTGGTGGCTATGGCCGAGCGGGCCCGGGCGGTCCAGGAGAGCTTTGAGGATCGCCAGACCAGCACCGAAGATGCCCTGTCGGCCCTGCTGCGGGAAGTGGAAAGGAACGAACAGCGGAAGCGGGATCAGGCGGCGAAAGGGTTGGATGGGCTGACTTATTTTGTTTTCTGTAAATTACAGGAGGAAGGTGTGGCCCAGCCTGAAGAAGTGAGCAAAAAAGTGCGGGAAGCCTTTAAGGCCTTTGCCAACTGGCAACGAAGCGAGAAGGAACTGCGGGAACTTCGAAAAAGGGTGACCTTTGCCCTCTATGCCGAGGAGGAAGACCTGGATAAAGTCACCGCCATTGTGGACAGCCTCTTTACTGTCCTCCAGAAAACCGGGCCATTGAAATGAAAACCTGGAGGGACAAGGAAGATTTCAAGGCTCGGGTGCTGGAGTGGGCCGCCAAGCTGGAGGTCAGAGTGCGCTCGCTCGCGGTGCGCCCCATGAAAAACAAATGGGCCTCCTGCTCAACGGAAGGGAACTTCAATTTCAACAGTGACCTGCTTTCCCTGGATCGGGAAATCGGCAATTACGTAATTGTTCATGAACTGCTTCACTTCACCATTCCGAACCATGGGAAACTATGGAAGAGCCTTATGCGGGTGCATCTGGGGGATTATGAGAAGGTAGAAGCCAGACTGGCTAACTTAACCTTAAAATAAATTTGGAGTGCGGCGACAAGCCGTCGCTTTCCAATACCGGGACATGTCCCGGTGATCAAAAGCGCGGACCCGTCCGCGCACTCCAAAAAAAAGGTAACTTTATGGCCACCATCGGACGAAACGACCCCTGTCCCTGCGGCAGCGGAAAAAAATACAAGAAATGCTGTCTGGCCGAACCAAGGTAGTCTCCACCGAGGAATTTCAATACCAGCGGAATTGAACGAGCTTAACCGTCGCGGAGTTCAGCGTGTCAGGGAGCTGCTGGGTTTTCCGAAAAAGGGATAAGCTGAAGGTC
>Ga0209048_10007466_pt1 | contig 10098 bp, 11 predicted proteins | sample FrelakmetCRP12CR_FD_187146 | JGI IMG/M metagenome (GOLD analysis project Ga0209048, IMG submission 187146) | Freshwater lake sediment microbial communities from the University of Notre Dame, USA, for methane emissions studies - CRP12 CR (SPAdes)... | ecosystem: Environmental > Aquatic >... | reverse complement strand
GGCGATGAGCGCCACCGTCTCTTCGTCGTTCATCGCCATGCGGGCGAAGGTCTCGCGGATGTCCTTGGCCGCAGCGACCGGATCCGGGTTGCCGTTCGGGCCTTCCGGGTTGACGTAGATGAGGCCCATTTGCACGGCAGCGAGCGGATTCTCGAGCTCCCGGTCGCCGGCGTAGCGCTGGTCATCGAGCCACTTCTTCTCGGAACCCCAGTAGGTGTCTTGTTCCGGTTCCCAGATGTCCTCCCGTCCGCCGCCGAAACCGAAGGTCTTGAACCCCATCGATTCCAGGGCGACGTTGCCCGTCAGGATCATCAGGTCGGCCCAGGAGATCTTCCGGCCGTACTTCTGCTTGATCGGCCAGAGCAGCCGCCGCGCCTTGTCGAGGTTGACGTTGTCGGGCCAGCTGTTGAGGGGCGCAAAGCGTTGGCTGCCGTGGCCTCCGCCGCCGCGCCCGTCGCCGGTGCGGTAGGTGCCGGCGCTGTGCCAGGCCATGCGGATGAACAGAGGACCGTAGTGGCCGAAGTCCGCCGGCCACCAGTCCTGCGAGTCGGTCATGAGCGCCCGAAGGTCCGTCTTCACGGCCTCCAGGTCGAGGCTCTGGAACTCTCTGGCGTAGTTGAAGCCCTGGCCCATGGGGTCGGACTTGGACGAGTGCTGGTGCAGGATGTTCAGCTTCAGCTGATTCGGCCACCAGTCTTGGTTCGCCGTGCCGCCGCCCGCAGTGTGATGGAAAGGGCACCTTGCTTCATCTGACATGGGTTCTCTCCTGAGTTCGCTTGCACGCGACCCACCGCCTCCCGCGGGCTCCGGCTGCTGAAGAAACGGTCGGCTTCTTCAGGTCGCTCACTTCCCACTCCTTGTTGGTCCGGCGGTCTTAGGATCCTTTGGTTCGCGCCTTTCCGGTCTTCAGCTTCGCGCAGCTCGAGCAGAGACCGCGGACCTCGACCTGCGTTGTCAGAACGCTGCCCAGATCCTTCACCGCGTCTGGAATCCGAATGGCATCGAGCGCGGGGCTCTCGAAGTCTCTCGTCAGCCCGCACCGCATGCAGATGTAGTGGTGGTGCTTTGCAGGGTTGGCATCGAAGCGCACGCTCTCGCGCCGGGGGCCGAGGGCCGTGATGAGCCCGATGTCGCTGAGAAGCCAGAGGGAGCGGTAGACCGTGTCGAGAGAAACCGTCGGCATCCTGGCCTGGACTGCCCGGAACACCATCTCCGCGTCGGGGTGCTCGAGACTCCCCGCCACCTCCCGGAAGATCTCCAGGCGCTGGTGCGTGACCTTCACGCGAGCTTGCCTGCAGGCCGCCATGAAGGCGTCGAGTCGCCGCGCCATCTCCTTCTTGGCTGGGGTCATGGCTCGCTCCTAGATGTCGCGTCGCTCGTAACTAGGATCAAGTTCCATTTGGGGCCATACCCGATCCTGGTCGTTCTGCGGGCAAGAGCCGGACGATCCTCGCCAGGCCGGCCCCGGAGAAGACGCGCCTCGTTCGGCTGGGGGTAGCCCTTGCTAACCCTTTCGCGTCCGTTCAGCGAGCCGCTCGGCCCTCGCGAAGGTGGCAGCGAGATCGACCGGCTTCTCGAAGACCTCGTCCGCCCCGAGATCGACGAGTTGCCCGCGGAGGTTCTGATCCGTGACCATGGCGCTCACCACCATGACGGGGATGGCCGCGGTCCGTGCGTTCGCCTTGAGTTGGCGCAGCACGTCGCGGCCGTCGAGCATGGGCATGGCAACGTCGAGCAGGATCACGTCGGGGCGCTCCGTCGCGGCGAGGAGCAGCGTCTCGGCGCCGTTGCGTGCGATCAAGACCTCGTGGCCACGACGCTCGGCGTACGTCTGGTAGAGGCGCGAGGCGCTGGCGTCGTCCTCGGCGATGAGAAGGCGGTACTTTTCAGCCATCTTTTCTCTCACAGACCAGGCGAGACGCCGGTTTGGGCTCAGACGTGGTTGCGCAGCATGAGCTCTTTCGGGTGCGGCTCCAGGTAGACCTGGCCCTCGAGGTAGGTCGATCCGTGCCTGCGCACGTAGTGGCGGAGAAGCGTGAGCGGAACCACGAGAGGTACAAAACCGCGGCGGTAGTCGGCGATCGTCTCCTGGAGCTCCGCCTTCTCCTCGGGGCCGAGCTTGTCCTTGAAGTACCCGGCCATGTGGAGCAGCACGTTCGCGTTCTTGCCCTTCGTCGCGAGCTTGCGCAGCCCGTTCATGAAGGCCTCGCCGTAGCTCGACTCCACGTCGGCGCGTGGCAGCTGCTTCGCCCGTGCCACGAGCCGTCCGAGGCTGCGGTAGGCCTCGGGCTCGTGGGCGAGGAGCAGGAGCTTCTCCGCCGTGTGGAACCGGACGAGGTCGCCGACCGTCCAGCGCGAGGCAAGAAGCGCCCTGAGTCGGCGGTATGCGAACACCCGCTCGATGAAGTTCTCGCGCAGCGGCGGGTCGTTCAGGCGGCCCTCTTCCTCCACGGGCAGAAGCGGGAGCTGCCTCATGAGCTCCCTGGCGAACAGGCCGACGCCGTTGCGCACGCCTGGCCCCTTCTCGGAGTAGACCTTCACCCGCTCCATCCCGCAGGACGGCGAGTCTTTCTTGAGGATGTACCCGGACAGATCGAGCTTCGAGAGCTCGGGCACCCGCTCCTCGGACCAGCTCCGCATCGCCTCCGTGTGGTCCACTCCATGCTTCGGGTCGAGGAGGCGGGTATCGCCACCCAGGCGAACGAGTCGGAGGCTCGGCCGGGGTACCGGCATTCCCACCTCCACCTCCGGGCACACCGGCACGAAGGTCATGAAGTGCGCCAGCGCCCCGGTGACGAGCGAGTCCTTCTTGTGGCCGCCGTCATAGCGCACGTTGTGCCCGAGCAGGCACGACGAGATCCCGATCCGGATCTCGTCCTTGGGCGGCCGCTTGGCCTTCGTCATCCTGGTGCCCCTCCCGTGTGGACCCTACCCCTTCGGCAAGATCTCTTCGAGGCGCTTCCTCAGCTCGGCCGAGGTCGGCTCGACGCCCGAGTCCAGGTGAGCAACCACCTTGCCGGACGGGTCCACCAGGAACTTGTTGAAGTTCCAGGTCACCGGGCCGCCGTTCTCGGGGAGGCCGGTCAAGTAGCGGTAGAGCGAGTCGGCCTGAGGCCCCTTCACGGAGATCTTCGCGAACAGCGGGAAGGTCGTGTGGTAGCGACGCTCGCAGAAGTTCTTGATCTCGGCGTTCGTCCCGGGCTCCTGGGCGCCGAAATCGTTCGAGGGGAAGGCGAGGATCTCGAGTCCCCTGCCCTTGTACGCCTGGTAGAGCTCCTCGAGACCCTTGTACTGGGGCGTGTAGCCGCACTCCGATGCGGTGTTCACGATGAGGAGCACCTTGCCGCGGTACTGCGACAGGGCCGCCTCCTTCCCATCGATCGTTTTCGCGTTGAAGTCGTGCACGGTCATGGTTCCTCCGGCGAGCAGCATCATAGAGAGGACTAATGTCGAGGCCATACGCACCCTTTCGGGACAGGTTTTGAAGTTGTCTCCCCGCTTAATAAGTGTCTTGTCCATGTCTTGTCCATGTCATCTGCTTGACAAGTTCTACAAAGCTGCAAGCTAAGGGGTCGCTATGAAGGAGACGAAACTGGAACTGGCGCGCCAGCGTTGGGGCTCGGCCAGAGTCCCGAAGGGAAGCACCGGTCGACCGTCACCCGAGGGTCCGGCGAAGTCCTCTGAGGGCCCCGTCGCTCCTGAGCCGAGCGCGGCTTGAGGCGGGGTGCGCGTGGACGTCGCCGCTCAGTTGGACGCCCCGCCGGAGAAGGTATGGGCACTCCTGGCGAACACGTCTCACTGGCCGGACTGGGGGCCGTCGGTCCTCGCGGTCGAGCCCGCGGAAGGTGAGGTCAGGTCAGGACTGCGAGGGCGCGTCCGGACAGCGGCTCGTTTCTCCCTTCCGTTCGAGATCACCGCGGTCGAACCGGGGCGCGCCTGGCGCTGGCGCGTCGCGGGCGTGGCCGCCACGGGCCACCGCGTGGAGGGACTCGACCCTGGGCGTTGCCGGGTGGTGTTCGAGGTGCCGCTCTGGGCCGCGCCCTATGCGATCGTTTGCCGGATGGCCCTCCGACGACTCGCCCGCCTTGCCGCGCGCGGGTAAAGAGCCCCGCGAGCCACCCGCACCGCCGGCCCTCGGTGAAAGAAGGCGGAAGCGACGGAGTATGCGTCGTCTCATTCGCGCAGGCGCTGTCCGCGACCACAGGGCGGTGGGTCGCCAGGCTGACCCCCGCTGTCCAGTCGCACTTCAATGAGTGGCCCTACCAGTAATCGGTCCCTGGCTCGCCCTTGAAGGGGCCAACGACCTTCGAGGTCACCCAGCCTCCGTAGAATCGCCCGGGCTGCGGCCGCGCTCGCTCCTCGCCCACCCACCCCTCGAGCGGGTCGAGGTAGAAGGCCAAGCTACCGGCGAGCGCGCGGTAGGGCGCCGTCGGCTCGGGATAGGACCAAGCGACGTTTCGCAGGAGCTGCGGGCCCTTGCGCAGCGTGAAGTAACGGGCCTGTCCCTTCCACTCGCAGAAGCTCCCGCGCGCCGATTCCTCCAGAAGGTCCATCCTCACATCCTGTGGAGGCAGGTAGTAGACGGGCGGATGGCTCGTCTCCAGGACGCGGAGGGCGCGTACGCTTTCGGCGATCACCGCGCCCTCGAGGAGGACGCGAACGCGCTCCGTCACGGACTCCAGCCGAGGAGGGCGCGGGTAGTCCCAGACGGACTCCTGACCTGGCCCGGGGGCCGTGCGGTGCATGGGCATGTCAGCTGCCTATTCGCCTTCGACTCCGGCCGCAGGGGCTCCGGTCACCTTGTCGCACAGGCGAACCAGGCGCTCCGCCTCCCCGGGCCACTCAACCGTCCAGGGCAGGACGTGCGCCGACCTGCGCGTCCGGTCGAACCAGAAGCTGCCACTCGGTCCGGGAAGGTTCGGATTCACCACGAGCCAGATCACCGTGTCGGCGCCCGCCTCCGCGTCCCTCAGGAGCGGCTCCATGACGCGGTGGAACCTCGGCAGCGAGGTTCGGACCGCCGCTGTGTCCGCCCAGCCCGGGTGCATCGCGTGGACCTCGACGCCAGTGCCGGCGAACCGCTTTGCCCACTGGCGAGCCAGCACGACCTGCATGCGCTTCGTCTGCGCGTATGCAACGACGCCGTCGTAGCGGCGCCGCTCCCAAGAGAGATCGTCGAACGACAGCCGCTTCAGGTACATGCCGCCAGAGGCGACCCACACGACACGGGCCCGGCCCGCGCGGAGCTTTCCCGCGAGCAGCGCGGTGAGGAGATGGGGGCCTGCCACGTGCGTGGCGAAGGTGAGCTCGAGGCCGTCCCGCGTCAGGACCCGGCGGTCGGGGAGAACGCCGGCATTGTGCACCAGCGCGTGGACGGCCTCGACGCGGAGCTCTGCCGCCACCCTGCGCACCGCCACGAGGTCGGAGACGTCGAGCAGGCTCAAGTCGACCAGGGGATTGCCGGTCTCGCGCCGGATGGCGTCCCTTGCCTCCTCCCCACGGCCGCTGTCCCTGCACAAGAGGATGACGTGGGCTCCCCGGGCGGCGAGCGCCCTCGAAGTGGCGCGCCCGATGCCGGAGTTAGCCCCCGTGACGAGGCACACACGGCCTTCGAGACGAACGTCGAGATCGGCTGCGCGGAAGCGCTTGCGGTGCCGCGCGTAGCCTAGACGGTCGAAGGATCCGATCACGACTCATCCATAACGGCACCGTTCAAGCGCGCGGGGTGAGCAGGCCCGCCAGCGCCTCGGCAAGTTGCCCGCGGAGCCCCAGCTTCCCGGTTTCGGCAGCGAGCGCCCGGCGGGCCGCCTCCTCGAGCGCCATGGGCGCCGGAAGCCCGGCTGCAGCCCAGTATCCCGGCCGGGCCGCGAGCAGGTCGCTCGTCAGCCCCTCGACGAGCTCGCGGGCGAGCCCGAAGTCGGCACGGGTCACGAGCCGTATCCAGTGAGACGATAGGCGGGGGGTGACGACCGGGACGTCAAGGAGGATGGGCCTGCGCCCCATCACCGCGGCGACCCTCAGGAGGATGTCCTTCCCGGAGAGGGCCTCAGGGCCGGGGACGTCCCACCAGGTGCTTTGGGGGAGGTCGATCCGCAGGCCCGCTACGAGCGCCGCCACCACGTCGTCGACCGCAACCGGCTCGCTCCGATGCGCGAGCCAAGCGGGCAGGACCATCGCGGGCAGCCGCGCCGCCAGGTCGCGCACGATGGTCCAGGACGCGCTGCCGGCGCCGACGATCATCCCGGCGCGCAGTTCCAGGCAAGGGACTGAACCAGTGCGGAGCACCTCGCCGGTCTCGAGCCGCGAGCGCAGGTGCTCGGACGGCTCGCCGCGCGGCGCCACGCCGCCGAGGTAGATCACTCGCCGGACGCCCGCCTGTCCGGCCGCCTCCGCGAATTCCTCGGCCCAGCGCAGCTCCTCGTCAGCCCAGCCTGGCTTCGCCGATGCCATGCCATGGACGAGGTAGTACGCGGTCGCGCAGCCTTCCATCGCGCGCACCAGGCCCTTCGGCTCGCCGACGTCGCCGCCGACCCAGTCGCGGTCCGGCCAGCGGGAGCGCGCCTCTTCGGGCCTGCGGGTGAGGCAGCGGACGCCAAGGCCGGCCTGGACCAGCGGGGCGTGGAGGTGCTGGCCAATGAAGCCCGTTGCGCCTGTGAGGAGGACCTGCTCGGACATGGCTCGTCACACCTTGCTACAGTCCACATCCACATGTCACCTCGCCTGGACCTGCCCATCGCCGTCGCTTGCTGGCTGGTCGGCTTCGCGTGGGTGGGGCTCGCCGGGAGCTGGACGCCGCTCGCCATCCTGGCAACTCTTGCGGCGGGAAGGCTCGCCCTCGGCGATGCCGGGACGCGGCGGCTGCTGCGCCCGCGTGCCGGGGTCCTGGTGCTGGGCGCGGCGGGTGGCGTGGTCATGGTCGGCGCGACCTACGGCCTCTACCGAGCTCTCGTACCGCTCTTCCCCGCGCTTCCAGGGGCAACGCGCGGCCTCTACGGTCTGCTGAACGCCGCGGGCTACCGCCCGAAAGCGCTCGGTGCGCTGGTCGTCTTGCTTTCCTTCTGCGAGGAGTTGGTCTGGCGCGGTCGGCCGCTCAATGACGCGGCCGACGCACCTACCTCGGATCCACTCCACGGCCGGGCGGTGGCGCGGGTGGCGGCGGTGGCCCTCCTCTACGGGGCGGCGACCCTCGCGTCCCGCTCCCTTCTGCTCGGCGCCGTCGCAGCGGGCTGCGGCTTCACCTGGGGTCTCCTGCGGGTCGCGGGGCGTTCCCTGTGGCCGGCGGTTCTCACCCACGCGGCCTGGGACCTCGCCGTCCTCGTGGTCTGGCCGCTGGCTTGAGCGGCGCGCCGACCCCCTTGAGCCGTAGCGGTGCGCGAAGCAGCCGATGCCCTTGCGACTCATGTCGCACGCCCTGTTCTCCAGCGCGACGAGGCACGTCGACACGACCCCAATCCAGCCTTACGGGCGGTTTCGCTTTGGCAACTGGAACCAGAAGTGGCATCCGGACTCCGAGCCTGACTCTGCACAGATTCTTCCCCCCTGAGCCTCGACTGCCCGGCGCGCGATGCTGAGACCCAGACCAGTGCCCGGCTTCTGCGTGCGGCCACGCCGGAAGGGCTCGAAAATGATCCGGAGCTCTGCCTCCGACAGTCCGGGGCACGAGTCGCGAACGTGAAAGACGAGCTCGGCAGGGTTGTCCTCGACGACGAGCTCTACCAGTCCGCGATCGGTGTATTTGACGGCGTTTTCGAGCAGGTTCTCAACCAACGGACCGGGTGAGCTTTGGATCGACATGTACGCGGAGTAATGCGTCGTATGAGGCCTTGACGCCACATCCCTTGATCTCTGCCGCCTGTCGACGGTTGTCCACGATGTCGTCGATGACGGCACCGAGCGTCGTGTCTGCAGGCTGGCTCTCCAGCTTCCTGCCTCGAGCCGCTCCGTTAGCCTAGGAGGACCTCCTCGGTTAGGGACTGAGCGCGCTTCAGACCTTGCTCGATGCGCGCGAGCACCTGCTCGTGCTGCTCAGACAGGGATCCCATTCGGCGAAGCATGTTTGTCGACAGCGCCGCAGCCGCCAGCGGGGTGCGCAGCTCGTGGGACAGGAATCCGAGATGCTCTGCGTGCTCTTGTCGCGCGCCGTAATCTCGCGCGTCCACGTAGCTCTTGATCGAGGCCGCGATCGCCGCATCGATGACGTCGGTGACCGCCTCCACCGACTCGGCGGTGATGGGGACTTCATCTTCATGGAGAACCCGGACGACCGTGCGCCGGAGGAGCGTCAGCTCTCGAACGATCTGTTCAACGTCGAACCCGAGGCGGACCCTGGTGAGCGCGTGTTCGTGAGCCACCTCCCTCCACACATGGAGGGCAAGGTGCCCGGGATCTTCGCTGCGCAGGGCCACCACCACGAGCGCGAGGTACTGCTGAATCTCGTACTTCAGATCCGTGGGCTCGACATGGCTGACCCGCAGATCAGCATGCACCTTCTCGAGCCACCGCTGCTCGATCTTGTGCCGCCGAAGATCGATGGCCGTCGCGAGTGCTGCGCGCGTTCGTCGCTGGCCGTTCGGCGGTCCTCACTTTGGCCGCCTGGGGACCTCGCGATTTTTCGTGGTCTGGCCACTCCCCCAGCAAACGAGTACGCCCAGTTAATCGGAAAGTTACGCGCGTAACCCACCCATACGGGGCATACGTGAAGGGTCGGTATATAGATTTGTCTATGACACGTACTTGACAGTTACCGTACGCAAGATTAACAGACGGCGTACGGTCGAGAGAAAGAGTTCTCGTCGAGAGAAAGAGTTCTCCATGACCGACAAACCAGGTGTCTGGATCGAGGAGATCGGCATGTCGAAGACTATTGGAGTCGTACTAGCAGCAGCACTCGTCCTGGCGGGGTGCGGCGGCAGCTCGTCGAGCTCGCCCGGAACGATTTACGTCAGGGTGGCGCACCTGTCGCCGAACGCGCCGGCCGTGGACTTCTGCGTGAAGGACGGGACGGGAAGCTTCACCGGCCCGGTGCTGAAGGGCCTCGGCATCACGACGGGGCTCCCCTACTCGAGCGTGACGAAGTATGTGTCCCTCACCGCCGGCACCTATACTGCCCGGCTGGTGGCGCCCGACGCGGCCGACTGCACCACGTCGCTCGCGGGCCTGCCCGACTACAACCTGCCGGCGCTCGGGGACGGCACCTACGCAACCGTCGCGGCCGTTGGGATCGTCGGCGGCACACCGGCCTTCACGGTGAAGCCGTTCATCGACGAATACTCGAGCGCGGCGGGGAAGGCGGCTCTACGCTTCATCCATGCCTCGCCGGGGACGCCCGCGGTGGACGTCGGCCTCGAGAGCGGCGCCACCTTCACTCCCGTATTCTCTGCCGTGACCTACCCGAGCATCACCACCGGGGGTAGCGTCGACGCGAACGGTTACATTGAGACCACTCCGCTGACCGGGGTCACAGCCGCTGCACGGGCCACCGGGACGACCACCGACGCGCTCGTCGTCCCCGGGGTGTCGCTCCCGGCAAGCGCTTCCGCGACTGTTTTCGCCATCGGCATCATCGGCAGCAGCAGTTCCCCTCTCGCTGCGCTCGTGTGCGTGGACAACGCTCCAGCGGTGGGAGGTCTGACGCCGTGCACGGTCCACACCGATATCTACGTCCGGGTCGCGCACCTCTCTCCGAACGCGCCTGCCGTAGACTTCTGCTTGAAGAACGGAACCGGAAGCTTCGCCGGACCCGTGCTGAAGGGCCTCGGCATCACGGCTGGGCTGCCCTACTCGAAGGTGACGGAGTACCTGCCCATCATCCCCGGGACGTACACGGCGCGGCTCGTGGCGCCGGACGCGGCCGACTGCACCACGTCGCTCGCGGGCCTCCCCGACTACGGGCTCCCGCCTCTCTCGGGCGGCACATACGCCACCGTAGCGGCTGTTGGCCTCGTCGGCGGCACGCCGGCGTTCACGGTGAAGCCGTTCGTCGACGAGCACGTGAGCGCGGCCGGGAAGGCAGCTCTCCGCTTCATCCACGCCTCGCCGGGGACGCCGGCGGTGGACGTCGGCATCGAGAGCGGCGCCACGTTCACCCCAGTCTTCTCG
>Ga0209048_10007465_pt1 | contig 10098 bp, 6 predicted proteins | sample FrelakmetCRP12CR_FD_187146 | JGI IMG/M metagenome (GOLD analysis project Ga0209048, IMG submission 187146) | Freshwater lake sediment microbial communities from the University of Notre Dame, USA, for methane emissions studies - CRP12 CR (SPAdes)... | ecosystem: Environmental > Aquatic >... | reverse complement strand
CGACCTGACGCTGCGCTTCGATCCGGAATTCGGGAAGATCTCGCGCAGATTCCTCGACGACCCGCAGGCCTTTGCCGATGCCTTCGCGCGCGCCTGGTTCAAGCTGACGCACCGCGACATGGGCCCTCGCTCGCGTTATCTCGGTCCGGAAGTCCCTGCCGAGGAGCTCATCTGGCAGGACGCCATCCCCGCGGTCAACCACAAGTTGATCGACGAGAAGGACGTTGCGTCCCTCAAGGCCAAGGTCCTGGCTTCGGGGCTGTCTGTCTCGCAACTGGTTGCGACCGCCTGGGCGTCAGCCTCCACCTTCCGTGGCTCCGACAAGCGCGGTGGAGCGAACGGCGCGCGCATTCGCCTGGCGCCCGAGAAGGATTGGGAAGTCAACCAGCCGGCCGAATTGGCGAAGGTCCTGCAGAAGCTGGAAGCAATCCAGAAGGACTTCAACAGCTTGCAGTCTGATGGCAAGAAGGTTTCGCTTGCCGACCTGATCGTTCTGGGCGGCTGCGCGGCCGTCGAGGCAGCGGCGACGAAGGCCGGCCACGACGTGAAGGTTCCCTTTTCGCCGGGGCGCATGGATGCGTCGCAGGAGCAGACCGATGTGGTCTCGTTCGCCGTGCTGGAGCCGGCCGCAGACGGGTTCCGCAACTACGCCCGCAAGGGACTCGAGGGATCGGCGGCTGAGCTGCTGGTGGACAAGGCGCAGTTGCTGACGCTGACCGCCCCCGAAATGACGGTTCTGATCGGCGGCTTGCGCGCGCTGAATGCGAACGTCGGCCAGTCCAAGCACGGTGTTTTCACCAAGCGACCCGAAACGTTGACCAATGATTTCTTCGTGAATCTCCTCGACATGAAGACGAAGTGGCAGAAGTCCGCCACATCCGAAGGCGTGTTGGAGGGGCACGACCGGGCGACGGGTGAAATCAAGTGCACAGGCACTGTCGTCGATCTCGTCTTCGGTTCGAACTCCCAGCTCCGAGCCCTCGCGGAAGTTTATGCATCCAGCGACTCGCAGCAGGCGTTCGTGCGTGACTTTGTAGCGGCCTGGAACAAGGTGATGAACCTTGATCGTTTCGACATTGCGTGATCTCAGAGGAAAGGTCTTAAAGGTCCTATACCGCACAGCCGCGACCTGACATCGGGTTATCCCGGGCCAAGTCGAGGCTGAGCGAACCCTGCAGCTTCCTTTCGGCCTTAGGAATGATGAACTGCTGGGTGCGTACAGTAAAACGCTGTTCGGTTCGCTCAAGGTCGAGCGGCTACACGGCATGAGGTTCGAGACACGCCGCGGTGCGAAGGACGAGGTCATCGACTGGCTGGTCTGGCACAACAGCCGCAGGCTGCATTCGACGCTGGGTTACACGAGCCCAATGCAATACGAGCAACGCTGGCGCGCGGGTCAACCGAAAACAGCGAACCTCTGAGTTCGGTTATGGGATTCACATTCCGACGGCAAGATCACTCACCAAGGAGCGCGACATGGAAGACACCAAGAATCAAGAGGCCATTGATGCCCTCAACCGCATCATGGAGTTGGAGCTGGCGGGGGTCGTGCGATACACGCACTACGCGCTCATGGTTTACGGCTACAACCGCATTCCCATTGTTTCATGGCTCAAGGGAAATGCCGCGGAAAGCCTTGCACACGCCCACAAGGCCGGTGAGTTGGTGACGTTGCTTGGTGGCCATCCTTCATTGAAGATCGGAGCCCTGCTCGAGACGGAAAGACACGATATTGGGGATATTCTTCGTGAAAGCCTCGACCACGAAAAGGCCGCGCTCACCGCCTACTACAGCCTGCTGAAGATAGCGGAAGGACATTCCGTTCTGCTCGAAGAGTACGCGCGAGAAATGATCGTTCAGGAGGAGTTGCATCTTGATGAAGTGAACAAGATGCTGCGCAGCCCTGGCGCCACGGCGCCTTTTCAGCAATGAACCATGCCGCATTAATAACGGGCCGCATATAGGGACAGGTGAGCGACAGGATGGTGAAGCTCGCCGCTGCTTGACTGCGGTGAGGCCCAGGCCCCCCCCCCGGCGCTGGTTTATGACCCCACGCGTTGCAGCGTCAAGGTGACGCGAGCGACTTGGAATGGATCGCGATGTGAGTCGAGGGTGGACTGGCGAAGGGATCACGTGTCCTAGTCAGAATTCGACCTTACGGACAATGTCTGGTCAAGTTGAAGCGGCTTCGATGCAAGGACCGAGATCGACTTTCAGCCGTCATTGGGTGCAGCGCCGTGAACGGCTGCAAGCGCGAAACCGGTCGTTCAGTCCGGGCTCGTCAACTGGCGCTCTTGCCCGAAGCGGACAGTCAGCGTCACCGCACAATTCGCCAGGAAGCGGCGGGGGTGTCGGCGCTAGTCGAAAGGAAGCCAGATCTTAGCGGGTTAGCGCAGCGCGGGAAGCATACCCGCGAACTCGCTGATCAGAATTCCGGCCGTGACAGTGCAGCGTACTCAGGCCGCTTACGAACCGCCGCGGATGCGGCCGGGCGACGGAGTACAGCCCGAGCGCACCGAGCAGCACCGCCAATGCCGCCAGGACCCACGCGTTCAGGGTCGGGATGCCCTGCGATCGGCAACCGGAAAATACCGCTCCACCGCGGGCGCCGCCTTTGCGTCTAGTTGAGGTTGAGGGCGTTGGTGAGATCGCCCATCGCCGTGCCGCCCTGACGAGCAAGCGCATCATCACGCTGCTTGAGGCCGGCCAGGGTATCTAGTCCGAAGCGGCGGGTGATGAGGCGCAGCACGGAGGCCGTGTCGTACTGCGTGTGGTCGACCGTGCCCGTCTTGGCCAACGGCGACACGACGATGGCGGGAATCCGCGTTCCGGGTCCGAGGAGGTCGCCCTTGGGCGGCGCCACGTGGTCCCATTGCCCGCCGTACTCGTCATACGTGATCACGATGACCATCTGGTTCCACTGAGGGCTTGCCTGCAGCTTGTGGACGAGGTCCACGATGTGACCGTCGCCATCGTTCACGTTGGCATATCCGGGGTGCTGGTTGACGTAACCCGTGGGCTTGTAGAACACGACGGCAGGCAGCGTCCCCGCGGCCGCGTCGACGACGAGCTGGTTGTAGTCCTTCAGGTGCGTGGTCCGTTCGGCTGAATGGGTCGCGGGATCGAAGCGCGCGTAGTAGTTGAACGGATGGTGATGGGGCTGGAAATCCGGGGCCCCCCGGGGCGTCGACGGCGTATAGATGACGGTGTGCGTCGATCCCGCCGGCTGCTGGCCGTCGGCGACGGCCGCGCTCCAGGCGCCGGCATACCATGACCAGGACACGCCTTTCGCCGTCAGAAGATCGCCGATCGTCGTCTGCGTCTGCGGAGGCAGCGTCGTCGCCGCCTTCGTGTCGGCGTAGGTCAGGTCGACCGCACCGGCGGCGGGAAAGTTGCCGCTCGGCTGGTACGGGGGCTGCATCGTATTGACGGCGCGGTATCCGTCTCCCGCGCCGAAATAGTCGACCGGCGCGATGTTGCCGGTCTTGAACGACGGCGGTCCGGAGAGCGCTGAAGCGGGCGACGTCGCGTTGGTGGCGAGTTGCGGTACGCCCTTGGCGTTGGGCGATCCCAGCACGTTGACCGAGGGATTGTTGGTGGTCAGGAACGTCGCGGGCACGGACGGCGCGCACGCGCAGATCAGGTACTGATGGTTGAGGAAGGAACCGCCGTAGGCGCCTTCGAAAAAATTGTCGGCGAGCACGTATTGCTGCGCGAGCGCGTAGAGCCCCGACTTGCTGTAGTCGAAGTGGCCCATCGTCAGCCCGCCGGCGTCCAGCCATGCGGCGTACATGTCGTTCGTGCCGCCATTGATCTCCATGATGTTCTCGAAGAAGCGGTGCGCCATGTCGCGCGTGACGTCGTTGGTCGTCAGCGTCATGCCCGACGCGGGCGTGAAGGCCGTCTCGATGGCGAACGGCGCGTTCGGGAGGTTGTCGCTCTGCGCCTGGGTCACCACTACCGGATTGCCGGCCGCGGTCACGCCGTTCCATGTCTGCGGCAGCTTGGGCAGCAGGGTCGTGCCGTCGCGGTCTTTCTGCGCCACGTACGCAGACGTTGGGATACCCGTACTGCTCAGGACCTCGCCCAGCCCATGCGCACCGGGAAAGTTGCCGAACAGGCCGTCGAAGCTTCGATTCTCCGCGTAGATCACGACCACGGTGCTGACCTTCTGCTGAAGGAGCGTGGTCGTGTCGGGAGAGGTGCTGTTGTCCAAGCAGCCCGCGAGAGCCGTACTCACGACAATGGCGATGGCAACGCGTGCCGAAACAGCATCGAGGCGAGGGATCTGCATGAGAGGCTCCAGTTCAGCGGGACACTTCCCGTACTATTCGCCGGCAATGTGACATCCATATTTCTTGCGGAGCCCGTCATTTCCCGCCGGACAAGATGCAATCAATCCGCAACATGCGTGCCCTAAGTTCCAACATTCAATGCCGCCATTGATGTTCTGCCCCAGGACCCGGGAAATTCTCGCGCGGGTCGCGATCGGTTCGGCGACCGCCGCGATTGCGCTGCTCGGGATGGCGTACGCGTTGGCAGCGCGGGCGGTCGAGCCTGCTTCGGCGACGTCGTTCTACGCGTCCAATTTCAGCAAGACGCCGAGCGTCGCCGCGATGGCAAACATCGGGCGCGCGATCTTCTTCGATCCGTCCCTGTCGGCCACCGGCAAGATCGCCTGTTCAGGTTGTCACGATCCGCGGTTCGCCTATGGTCCCCCTCCCGGCCAGGGCGCGGCAATGCGGGGCAGGCCGGACCCGGCGCAGGCCGGATTTCGTGCCACGCCGTCCTTGCGCTACCTCCAGGCTGCGCCTCCGTTCGCGGAGCACCGGTTCGACGAGTCCGGGGACGAGAGCGTCGACCAGGGCCCGAGCGGGGGCCACATGTGGGACGGTCGGGCCGACAGCCTGCATGACCAGGCGCGGCTGCCGTTGCTTTCACCGTCCGAAATGGCCAACAAGCGCCCCGAAGAGGTGGTGACAAAGGCGAGGCGTGCATCCTATGCCGCGCAGTTTCGGCTCGTGTTCGGCGAAGACGTATTCGATAGCAACGAACGCGCATTCAAGGCGATTCTGCTGGCGCTCGAAGTGTTTCAGCAAAGCCCGGCGGACTTCTATCCCTACAGCAGCCGCTACGATGCCTGGCTGAGGGGACGCGGTCAGCTCAGCGAGCAGGAATTGCGGGGCCTCGCGATCTTCAACGACCCGCGCAAGGGCAATTGCGCGAGTTGCCATCCGAGCCAGGTACGCAGCGGCGCGCTGCCGCAGTTCACGGACTACGGGTATGCCGCTCTCGGCGTGCCCCGGAACGCTGCAATTCCGGCGAACGCCGACCCGCGCTTCTACGACCTGGGCTTATGCGGACCGCAGCGCAAGGATCTTTCGGACCACCGCGAGTACTGCGGGATGTTCAAGGTGCCGACACTTCGCAACGTTGCCGTCCGGCACGAGTTCTTTCACAACGGGAGGTTTCACGATCTCGAAAGGTCCGTGCAGTTCTACGCGCAGCGCGACACGGCTCCGGAACGCTGGTATACGCGGTCGCGCCGGACCGCAGGGACCTTCGACGATCTACCGCCGGCCCTGCAGGCGAATGTGAACCGCGAGGCGCCATTCGGTCGAAAGCGCGGGGAGCAGCCACCGTTCAGCGACGAGGAAATCCCCGATGTGGTCGCGTTCCTGCGCACGCTGACCGATGCCGACATGACGGTGGCGCCAGCGGCCGCCAAGGGCAGCCGCCAAGCCGACCCTGGGCGTCCACTCGAGTGACCGGTTCGGAGTAAGCCGGACGACCGGAGTGGGTCGGTCACGCCCATCCAAACCGAGGCGCCGGCTGGCGGCTCTACCGCCTATGGCTGACCTTCGCGCCTCGATGGCAGCTGCGCGATCTGCAGCTGCCACTCGACTGAATCGATTCAATGTTGGCGTCCGGCCAGGAGCAGTCGGATGCGTATGCAGCTCATACTTCCCCGGAGCAGTCGTTCGCGGCCTGCGCCAAGATGCGCGCCTTTAAGAAGACGTTGGCAGATCGAATGGTTGGCCGAGGGCGGCAGAGGTTTATCGATGATCGGCAGGCGTCACGGCAAGAATGCCGCAGTCTGCACACGAATGCCAAGGATCGCAAACCACTGGTCGGCTGATGCGTTGAGTCGATTTCCATAACTCGCGTACGCTTCAAAACGATCGGGGACAATGATGTAGCGTGCGCCGACCTGATACCCCGCACGCCCGGGTTCATTGCGAAAGGCTTCCGCGAGCAATTGCAGGTTGCCAACGATCGTGTATTGAATAGCCGCCCCCGCAAGCATGAACGTCCCCGCGCCGTAGGCATTTGCGGCGCCGAGATTGAGGTCGATCTCCAGATCGTCGCGCGGATACCACGAGGCAAGCGCCTTGGAGTAGTAAAGCTGAAATGCCGAGCTGCCATGCGGTGCTGCGATATCTCGCCCGGCGCCAGCACTCATACCGAATGACCATTCGCGTTCGGCAAGTGATAACAGAACAGTCTTTGCCTGGAGCTGCGCGAGACTGGAACTTTGCCCGGCGTCGGGGCGCGCGCGCCCCCCTCCGACAGCAAGCTCTAGGGCGCCCGTAAAGTTGCACGCTGGCTGGGCCCAGTATTCGCCACCTTCGTGGGCTGAGCGAGCCCATGCTTCGAGTTGACAGGACTTCGGCGCGACGACGGCCGCATCGTCGGTCACCAATGGTTGTGCGGCCTTGGAACAGGTAGCTATCGAAAGCAACACCGCCGCGAGCGAGCGGGATGGAAGCTTGCCGAACATTGGCCAACGCTCCAATGGGTGAAGTAGGGGAAGGGATGTTCCCGTTTCGTTTACGGAAAGGATGTTGCATTTGGATGACCGAAGATCCATAGCGGGGGTACGCACGATCAGGTACCGTTACGTTTCTGGCAATTATCGCCGCGCTCGGGGACGAACGTTTCAAGTCTCATGGCCCAGAAGAGATATTTTTTTCCTCGTGTCATCCTTGAATCGGCCGGGAATCGCTGGGACTGGGTGCTATTGCCGTTAGTGCTCGCCATTCTGGTCATGCTGGCCTACTCCGCCGAGCAGATGGCGCGTCCCTACCAGCTTGGTGAGACGCTCCCAATCTCTCTCGATCCCGTCAACCTTCCCTACTACATGATGCGCACCACCCTGCGCATGTTCATCGCCCTCGCATGCTCCGTACTCTTCAGCTGCGTGTTTGCGGTCCTGGCCACCCGATACAAGCTTGCTGAACGGGTTCTTGTACCGCTTTTGGACATTCTTCAGTCGATCCCCATTCTCGGCTTCCTTTCAATCACCGTCACTGCATTCATCGCGCTGTTTCCGGGGAATCTTCTTGGTGTCGAGTGCGCGGCGATTTTCGCGATCTTCACGTCCCAAGCCTGGAACATGGCGTTTAGCGCCTACCAAGGCTTCCGCACGGTACCTCCCGAGTTGAGCGAGGCTGCCAGCGTATTCCGTCTCTCCGCCTGGCAGCGTTTCTGGCGCGTGGAACTGCCGTTCTCCATGCCGGGACTGTTGTGGAACATGATGATGTCGATGTCGGGCGGCTGGTTCTTCGTGGTGGCGTCCGAAGCTATTTCCGTTGCCAATCAGAACATCAAGCTGCCGGGGATCGGTTCGTACATCTCGCTCGCGATCGAACAGCGCGACCTGTCCGCCATCGGTTGGGCGATCGCGGCGATGTTCATTGGCGTCCTGCTTTACGATCAGCTGTTCTTTCGGCCGTTGCTGGCATGGGCCGACAAGTTCCGCTTCGAGGAAACAGGTAGCGAAACCGCCCAGCAGTCTTGGCTGCTGGACTTTCTGCAACGCACAGACCGCATGCGGCAGACCGCAGAAGCCATCGCGCATGTCTTCGAGAAGTCAATCGGAGCCTTTCGACTGCGCTTCGACGGCACCTCGGTCAGGGCACGGCCTCATGCGAAGTCGGCCCTGCCGCAGCGGGCGTGGGATGCTGCGCTGGCGGCCTTGGTCTTCTACGCCGTGTGGACCTTAATTCGCTTCATTCATTCCGAGGTCGGCTGGAGCGAGGTCGGTCATGTGTTCGTTGTCGGCTGCTACACGATGATTCGGGTGATCGTGCTCATCTTTCTGGCCGCATTGATCTGGATTCCCGTGGGTGTCTGGATAGGGATGAATCCGCGCCTCACGGATCGGGCCCAGGCGATTATCCAGTTTCTGGCCGCCTTCCCGGCAAACCTCATGTTCCCGGTGGCTGTGCTTGCGCTAGTCCATTTCAAGCTGAACCCCAATATCTGGCTGTCGCCACTGATGATTCTCGGCACGCAGTGGTATCTGCTCTTCAACGTCATCGCCGGGGCTTCGACGGTGCCCACCGAGCTACGCTACGCTGCGCAGAACATGGGGCTCACCGGATCTTTGAAGTGGCGCCGGTACTTGCTACCCGCCATCTTCCCAAGCTTCGTGACGGGGGCTATCACGGCGTCCGGAGGCTCGTGGAACGCCAGCATCGTGGCGGAATACGTGACCTGGGGCGACACCACCCTGAAGGCACAAGGCATCGGCAGCTACATCGCGGAGATGACGGCCATCGGTGACTTTCCGCGAATTGCTCTCGGCATCGCTGTAATGTGCATGTTCGTAATGGGACTCAATCATTTCGTCTGGCGCCGGTTGTACCGGATGACCGAGGATCGCTTGCATTTCTGAGGAACGTCGCATGAGCTCACCGATCGTGGAACTTAAGGGCGTAGGCAAGTCGTTCCGCGGCGCCGACGGTTCTGAGCGGGCGGTACTGGAAGGCGTTGACTTCTCGCTCAATGAAGGGGAGATCGTGGCGCTCCTCGGACAGTCGGGCTCGGGCAAGTCCACGATGCTGCGAATTATGGCTGGGCTGGTCCCGGCAGACCGCGGCGAAGTCCTGTACCGGGGATTGCCGCTTTACGGGCCGGCCGACGGAGTCAGCATGGTGTTCCAGTCCTTCGCACTGTTTCCATGGCTCACTGTACGGAAGAACGTCGAACTTGGCCTTGAGGCGAAGGGCATGCCGGAAGCGGAACGGGCCGACCGGGCGGAGGCCGCGATCGATCTGATCGGATTGTCCGGCTTCGAAGGTGCGCTGCCGCGTGAGCTATCCGGTGGCATGCGCCAGCGCGTAGGAATTGCACGCGCACTCGTCATGGAACCCGAGGTGCTGTTGATGGATGAAGCCTTCTCGGCGCTTGACGTACTCACCGGGGAGCGGCTTCGCGAAGACATCATGGAGCTTTGGGAAAGCCGGCGCCTTTCGACCAAGGCGATGCTCGTGGTGTCGCACAACATCGAGGAAGCGGTGATGATGGCGGACCGTGTGCTGATCTTCGCCAGTGACCCGGGTCGCATTGGAGACGAGTTGCCAGTGCCGCTCTCGCGGCCAAGGGATGTGGAGAGCTCGCAGGTGCGCGGTTTGGTGGACAACGTCTATGGAATGATGACGGGGGGAAGTGCCCGCCACGGGCGCATAACAGAGAAGGAGATCAAACTTCGAATGGGCGACCGCCTTCCTGCTGCCGAAAGTGCGCGCATGGAGGCCGTTATTGAGCTGGTGGCGGACGAACCGTTCGCGGGTCGCGCTGACCTGCCGATGCTTGCCGAGGAATCGGGAATCAACGACAAGGAACTCTTGGACGTTACATCGGCGCTCACGCTGCTCGGCTTCGCACAACTCGATGGCGGAGACATCATTCTTACCGCGCTGGGACAGGACTACGCGCGGGCAGACCAGTCGCGCCGTAAGGCCATGTTCGGGCATCAACTGCTGGAGAACGTTCCGCTGGTTGCCTACATTCGCCACGGATTGGACCAGGATCCTTCGGGCGATCTGCCTGATCAGATGTTTCTCAAGCTGCTGACTTACACGTTGAATGAATCGGATGCCGAGGAGGCACTGCGTGTAGCGATAGATTGGGGACGCTACGGCGACCTGTTCGCGTACAACTACAACACGGGTGTGATTCACATGCCTGACGCCGACGAGGTGGCAACTGAATTGTGATAGCTACGACTTGATCTGACATTATCCTGCCTTTCGGGGCACAAGAGGAGAGGTCAGATGACGCAGGACCAGAAGATTATCAAGAACAAGCTTG
>Ga0209048_10007464_pt1 | contig 10099 bp, 4 predicted proteins | sample FrelakmetCRP12CR_FD_187146 | JGI IMG/M metagenome (GOLD analysis project Ga0209048, IMG submission 187146) | Freshwater lake sediment microbial communities from the University of Notre Dame, USA, for methane emissions studies - CRP12 CR (SPAdes)... | ecosystem: Environmental > Aquatic >... | reverse complement strand
TCCGGCCAGGCCGGCCGAGCCGGTGTAATCGACGTTCGCGCCGGTCACCTCGCGCGCGGCCCCATTGGCTTCGAACAGGCGGTCCTCGCTGACGACGAGCGGCCAGCCGCCGGTCCTCAGCATCCCCTCCACCACCGCCGCCCAGTCGTAGGTCTCGTCGTCCAGGATTCCGTGCGCGATGCTGCGGGGCGTCTTCTCCCAGGGCCGCATGAACTCCGAGCGGTGCGTCCGCGCGTACCGCAGTTCGTCCGCGACGACGGTCGGGTGGTCCATGATCAGTTCGGCCCGTTCGCGGTCGGACGCGGGGCTGAATCCCTGCTCCACCACGAGCGGCACGTGCGCGAGGACGCGCTCTGCGACCGCGTCGTAGGCGAGTTTGAGCGGATACGCGCCGGAGGTCTGCACGGTGTAGAACCGCGGCAGGCGTTCGATCGCGCCGACCGCCAGCGCGTCGGCGAACCCCTGGATGATCGAGCTGGCGAGGGCGCCGCCGCCGACCTGGATGAACACGGCGTCGATTCGGCTCCCGCCCCACGCCCGGCGCGCGGACCGCCGGAACTCGGAGATCATCTCCCACGCGAGCGTCTTGCCGCCGTCGATCGTCAGGCCGTTGTCGCTGCCCTGGCAGCAGAACGGGACGGCGCCCGCCGCCACCGCCGAACGGAACGCCGCGTAGCACGGGTCGCCCGGAACGCCATCGACCCGATCGCACACATGGATGGCCGCCGAGAGCCGACCGAGCCGCTCGACGACCGGCGCGCCGGCCCCGGGCGGCACGAACACCTCGAGCGGCCAGCCGGCCGCCTGCGCGATGACGGCCGCCGCAAGCGCGGCGTTGCCGCAGCTCGCGACGGCCAGCTGCGGACGGCGGTCGGTGCCGGCCGGAGTCGCGGTCGTGAGATCGCGCCTGTCGGCCGCGAGAAGGTAGAGCATCAGGCCCATCAGGTGACGCGCCTTGTGCGAGCCGCCCACGTTCCGGGTCTCGTCCTTCACCCAGATCTCGCCGGTCGTGAACCCGAGCTCCGCGGCCAGCCTGGGCCATGGCGCGAACGGCGTTTGCGCGAAGCCCTTCCCGTCAACGCGCGCCACCGCCGCGTCGAGCTCGCGCACCAGCCCGGTGAAGGCCTCGTCGCCGAGCCCACGCTCCCGGGCGAACGCGTGCGCCGCCAGCAGCGTTCGGTAACGGATGAACGGGTTGTCGTCGCCGCCTTCCGGGAACGGGGGCGGAGGGCCGCCCAGGCGCCCCATCACGTGGTCAACATCGTCGCCGTCCTGCGCACGCGGGCACGCGAACGGCCAGGCGTCGGGCCCGGCAGCCGGCAGCGTGGCGCCGCAGGCGACACACCCGAACGTCAGCATGAGATACCCGTGCGGGCGTTGAACTCGTCGATCATGGCGTCCCATACCGGCAGGATGCCGTGCAGGCCGGTCCAGAACGATCCCCGGCGGCGGTCGGTGAATTCCGCGACGCTCACGCCCTGCTGTTCGACCCAGGTGTAGTAGCCCAGGTTGAAGATGCGCGTTCGGTCGATCGCCGACAACTCCAGGAGGTGATCGATGCCCGCGCCCAGAATGTGCTGGCCGAACACTTCACCCGCGTGCACGCGGTCGAATCCGCCGGCGAAGTACCGCGACATCGCCTTCTCGCGTTCGCTGCCGTACATCTCCGCGCCGTCGGTCGCCACCGTCAGCACCAGGTCGTCGGGGCCGAAGCCGTAGTACCTGGCCGTCTTGATCGCCGCCAGGACGTTGCAGATGCTCGACAGGCCGAGCGAGTCGAGGGCGGCGACCAGCGCGGGCGGCACGCCGCGTCTCGCGACGAGGTACTCGTGGCCGACCGGCGTGTTGAAGAGCAGGCCGAGACTGTCCGTGGCCAGGTCCGACACGGCGACGGCGATGTCGGTGTTCATCACGTTGTGGATGAGCGGCACGTGCTTGTCGCCGATCCCCTGGATGTTGTGCTCGCCGAAGCCGTTGTAGAGCAGCGTCGGGCATTCGAGGGCCTCGACCGCGACAATGCGCGAGCCGAAGCGCTCCTTGAGATAGTCGCCGGCGCCGAGCGTCCCGCCCGACCCGGTGGCGGACACGAAGGCCTGCACCTTCCGCCTGCCCGCCGGGTCGAGCGCCTCGACGATGCGCTCGAGGGCGCGGCCGGTGCAGCTGTAGTGCGCCAGGTAGTTCCCGAACTCGCAGAACTGGTTGAAGACGATGTTCCGCGGGTCGCGCTCGAGCGCCGCGCACGCATCGTAGATCTCCTTCACGTTGCTTTCCGACCCGGGCGTGCGGATGATGTCGGCCGGCTCGCTCACCCACTCCTCCAGCCAGCGGAACCGCTCCCGGCTCATCCCTTCGGGCAGGATGGCGACGCCGTGGCAGTTCATGATCCGGGAGATGGCCACGCCGCCGCGGCAGTAGTTGCCGGTGGAGGGCCAGATCGCCTTGTGCGCGGTCGGATCGAACTGGCCGGTGATCACCCGGGGCGCGAGACACCCGTACGCGGCCAGCACCTTGTGCGCCCGGATCATCGGAAAGCGGTTTCCGAGCGCGACGACAATCGGCGCGGCGACGCCCGTCAGCGACGCCGGCAGCACGAGGTGATCGGGCGTGGGCACGAGGTGGCGGCGGTCGCCGCCGTTGTACCAGTGGACGCGGAACAGGTTCAGCGGATGCGGCGCGTCGGGCTCGACCGTCGCCAGCGCTTCGTGGATCGTGGCCGGGATCCTCGTGGGGTCGGCCAGTTGCGTGAAGGTCGGCAGCAGGATGCCGGCCTCGCGGAAGCGCTTCACGGAGTTCTCGTACGCGCGGCCGTCCACGATGTGCTTCTCGATGCCCAGTCGTTTCATGAGTGCTGTCTTCTCCCTCTCACCATTTCGCCCAGAGGCGCGACGCCTCCCTGCGCGCGTCGGCCTCGATCGTGTCGAAGTCCTCGTGGTCCGCCGCAGCGGCCGCTCGGGCCTCGAGCTGCGCCCGCGTCAGGCGCAGCCGGTCCTCCACCAGCTTCCAGCCCGCGTCGAGTCGGCCGGCGACCGACGCCGGCTGCTCGCCCGCTTCCGCCGACGTCTCGGCGAGCGCCAGGGCCTCGTCGCACATGTTCGACTCGAAGCCATCGGTGCCGAGCGCCACCCGTGCGGCGGCGGCCAGGGCCTTCGGGTAGCCGACGTGGTTGTGTCGGTTCGAGCGCGGGTTCTGGACGAACCAGCAGCCGGCGTCGGATGCCCGCCTCACCTCGTCGCCGGAGAGGTGCACGCCGTGCGCGAGAATCGACCCGGCGGGCAGCGCGTCGAGGGCCACCAGCCGCTGGAGCGGCCCCGGATAGCCGCGCCGGCGCGCGTCATCCACGTCCGCCAGGTCCTCCGCGATGTGGACGTGGAGCACGGTGTCCAACTCGCGGCACATCGACCCAGCCAGGAGAATCGTCGCGTCCGACACGGTGAACGAGGCGTGCAGGCCGACCACGCCGGCGATTCCCGGCCGGCGGTTGGAGAGGATGAACCGCCGGCACTCGTCGAGGCCGCGCCGAGCTTCGTCCGGGCCGCCGTTTCGCTCGGTCGCGCCGTAGCAGAGAACGGCCGACATGCCGGCCTCGGCGCAGGCGCCGGCCAGCAGGTCGAGCGAGCCCTCGATGAAGCCGGGCGACTCGAGGTGATCGACGAGCGCCACCGTGCCCGCGCGCCGGGCCTGCGCCACGTAGTACCGGGCCGAGGCGCGCAAGGCCGCCTCGTCGAGCGCCCTGTCGAGCCGCCACCACACCCGCTCGAGGATCTCGAGGAAGCTCCGCGGCGGCTCGGCCGGGTCGGGCATCCCGAGCGGCGCCAGGCCGCTGTAGATGTGGGTGTGGGCGTTCACGTACATACGGCCTACGGCCTGCTGCCTGCTTTCATCCCGACGCTCATCGCCCTCGCGGCGGGCGAGTCCCTCATCGGCAGCGTGAAACGGCGAATACCGTCGAACTGTTCGAGCGCGCCCGCGACGGCGGCGGCGGTCGGCACCAGGCCGATTTCGCCGACGCCCTTGGCACCGAACGGCCCCTCGGGCTCCGGGTCCTCGACCAGGATGACGTCGATCTCGGGCATGTCCCGCGCGCGCAGGACGCCGATCTCCCTCAGCTTGAACGTGACCGGCATCCCGCCGGCGCACGCCAGTTCCTCGGTGAGCGCGTACCCGAGGCCCATGTGGATCGAGCCCTCGATCTGTCCTTCGCACAGCGCCGGGTTGACCGCTCGGCCCACGTCGTGCGCGGCGACGACCCGCGCCACCCGGCCCCTCTCGTCCAGGATGCAGACCTGGGTCGCGTAGCCGAACGTGGTGTGCGTCTTGATCTTCGGCACGTCGGCGCCAAGCTCCGTCGTGTCGTCCACGAGCACGTCGCCGGCATAGACCCGCCCGGCCAGGTCGGCAAGCCGGCGCCCTGCGTCCAGGTCGGCCCGGAGCTTCCCGGCCGCGGCCACGACCGCACGGCCGCCGAACAGCGTCGCACGCGAGCCCGTCGTCTGGCCGCACGCCAGCTGGTAGGTCGAATCGACCTTCGGCCGGAAGCGCGCGGCGGCGAGGCCGGTCACCTCGGCCGCGAACTGCACGAGCACCGTGAGGAGGCCCTGGCCCATCTCGGTGTACCCGTTGTAGACGGACACCGTGCCGTCGGCTTCGACCACCAGCCGGGCCTTGCCCCATTCCTTCGCGCCGTTGCCGATCCCGCTGTTCTTCAGGCCGCACGCGATGCCGACGGCGCGCCCCTCCGCGCGCGCCCGGTCGTAGTGGGGCTTGACGGCCGCCAGCGTCTTCTTGATGCCGACCGACTTGTCGAGCACCTGGCCCGTGGAGAACAGGTCGCCGACCTCGAGCGCGTTGCGCCAGCGGATCTCCCACGAGTCGATTCCCGCCTTCTTCGCCAGCAGATCCATGCACCCTTCCATGGCGAAGTGGGCCTGGTTCGCGCCGAAGCCGCGCATCGCGCCGCAGGGCGGGTTGTTCGTGTAGACCGCGGACGACTCGACGTCGATGTTCGCGACCCGGTAGGGTCCGCAGGCGTGGCCGGCCGCACGCTCCAGGACCTTGGCGCCCACCGAGGCGTAGGCGCCCGAGTCGCCGACCATGCGCGCCTTCACCGCCGTCAGGCGACCGTCCGCGTCACACCCGACGGAGTACTCCATGCGAATCGGGTGGCGCTTGGGGTGCAGGCGAATCGACTCTTCGCGGCTGAGAGTGAGCTTGACCGGACGACCGGTCGCGCGCGCCAGCAGCGCGGTCTGCGCCTGGATCGACATGTCCTCCTTGCCGCCGAACGCCCCGCCGTTGGGCACCAGCTCGACGAACACCTCGTCTTCGGGCATGCCGAGAAACGCCGCCACCTGGCGGCGGTCGTCGAAGATGCCCTGCCCCTGGGTGAAGAGGTGCAGGCCGCCGGCGGTGCGCGGCTCGGCGAGTGCGCTCTCGGGCTCGAGATAGAGGTGTTCGATGCGCTGGGTCTGCCACGTCCCGTGGACGACGTGTGCGCTCGAGGCGAGCGCGGCATCCGCGTCGCCCCGCCGGATCGACGAGCGGGAGAGCAGGTTGTCGTGTTTCGGGTTCACGCGCGGCGCGCCGGGCGCGACGGCCGCCAGCGGGTCGAGCACCGCCGGCAGCACCTCGTAGTCCACGTCCACGAGGGCAGCGGCCGCCCTCGCCGTGTGACGATCGACCGCGGCCACCGCCGCCAGCACGTCGCCGACGCATCGCGCCTCTTCGCCCTCGGCGACGAAGCCGGGCCAGTCCCGCTCGATCAAGCCGTACCAGCGCTCGCCCGGCACGTCGGCGGCCGTGACCACCGCCGCGACTCCCGGGAGGGCGCGGGCCTTCGAGGTGTCGATGCGGCGTACGCGGGCGCGCGCGTGCCGCGACAGGACCACGGCGCCGTGCAGCAGGCCCGGTCGATCGAGGTCGTCCACGTACGGCCGTTCGCCGAGCGCCGAGCGCACCGCGTCGTAGCGGGCCAGGCGGGCGCCGACGCCGCCGTCGCCGAGCGGCTCCGGGATCTCCTCGCCCCGGCGGCCTCGGGCCATCCACTCGATCGCGTCCACGATCTTCTTGTAGCCGGTGCACCGGCAGAGGTGGACGTCGATGGCTCGCGCGATCTCGTCCCGGGACGGGTTGGGGTTCCGGTCGAGCAGGTACTTCGCCCGCAGGGCGATGCCGGGAATGCAGAAGCCGCACTGGACGCCGGCCGCGACGGCAAACGCGCGAGAGAACAGGTGGCGGTCCGGCTCGCCCAGCCCCTCCAGCGTCAGCACCGTGCGCCCGGCCGCCGACTCCGCGGTCATCGCGCACGTGACCTTCGCGTGGCCGTCGATGAGCGCCAGGCAGCACCCGCACTGCCCCTGGGGCGAGCACCCGTCCTTGAGCGACCTGACGCCACACCGCTCCCGCAGCGTCTCGAGCAGCGACTCGCCCTCCCGCGGCTCGACCCGCGCCGTCTTCCCGTTCAGCGTGAAATCGACTGCCATCGCCCGCTTCCCGACCGCAAGGTCGCCGATTAGCCCGATTCGCCCGATTCGCCCGATCGCAAGCTCGCAAGATCGCAAGATCGCAAGATCGCAATCCGCGTCTGGTCAGTATAATCCTCTCGTCCATGCGCACCCTCCTTCGCAACGGGACGGTCGTCAACCTCGACGGGCAGCGCCGCGCCGACGTCCTCATCGACGGCGAACGGGTCGCCTCCATCGGACCGGACCTCGGGGACCGCGCCGATCGCGTCATCGACGCGACCGGCCGCCTGCTGCTTCCCGGGGGCGTGGACGTCCACACCCACCTCGACATGCCGCTCGGCGACATCCGGACTGCCGACGACTTCGCGAGCGGTACCGTGGCCGCGGCCTGCGGAGGAACGACCACGGTCATCGACTACGCGACGCAGGAGAGGGGCGGGTCGCTCCGCGAGGCGCTCGACACGTGGATGGCGCGCGCGTCCGGCCGGGCGGTTGTCGATTTCGGCTTCCACATGTGCATCGCCGACCTCCGCGACGATGTCGAGGCCGAGATGGGGGCGCTGGTGGCAGAGGGCGTCCCGTCGTTCAAGGTGTTCATGGCGTACCCGGAACGCCTGATGCTGAACGACGGCGAGATCTTCCGGGTGCTGCGGCGGGCGGCGGCGACGGGCGGCCTCGTGTGCCTCCACGCCGAGAACGGCCACGTCATCGACGTGCTCGTCCGGGAGGCCCTCGCGGCGGGGCTCACCGCGCCGAAGTTTCACGCGTCCACCCGTCCTCCGCTGGTCGAGGCCGAGGCCGTCCGCCGGGGGATCGCCCTGGCCGAGATGGCGGGCGCCCCGCTCTACGTCGTGCATCTGTCCTGCGCACCGGCCCTCGACGCCGTCGCGTCGGCCCGGCGGCGCGGGCTGCCCGTCATGGCCGAAACGTGCCCCCAGTACCTGCTCCTGTCCGATGCCGCCTACCAGGGAGAGGCGGCCGACGCCGCGCGGTTCGTCATGAGCCCGCCGCTTCGTGCGCCTCGAATGCAGGAGGCGTTGTGGGCGGGACTCGCGCGCGGCGATCTTCAGGTGGTGGCCACGGACCACTGCCCGTTCCTGATCGGCCAGAAGGCCCGCGGCCTGGGTGATTTCACCCGGATCCCGAACGGGGCCCCCGGCATCGAGCACAGGATGGCGCTGCTCTTCGACGCCGGCGTCGCCGCCGGGCGTATCTCCGTCGAGAGATTCGTCGAGATGACGGCCGCAGCCCCGGCCCGCCTCTTCGGGCTGCACCCGAGGAAAGGCGTGATTGCCGAAGGCTCCGATGCCGACATCCTCGTCTTCGACCCGTCGGGGACGACGACCATCTCCGCGGCGACGCATCACATGCGGGTGGACTACAATCCCTACGAAGGGCGAACGCTGGCTGGCGCCGTCGACCGGGTGCTCGCGCGCGGCGAGGTGATCGTCGAGGGCGGCCGATTCGTCGGGTCGCCCGGCCGCGGACAGTTTCTGAGACGCGCCCCGTTCTCGCCGGCGGCATGAGGGTGCCGCACGCCGCAGGTCGAAAGCCGAAAGCCGGACTATGCCAACCGTTGGCCGCAGCCTTCCACGCCGTGATGGAACGGAGAAAGTCACCGGGGCGGCGAAGTACATCGACGATCTCGTCTTTCCCGGCATGCTCCACGGCCGGACGATTCGATCGACGATCGCCTGCGGGCGCATCCGCTCGGTGAACCTGCTGTTCGACCGGGCGGGCTTCACCGTCGTCGATCATCGCGACATCCCGGGCCGGAACATCGTAGCGCTCATCGCCGACGACCAGCCGTGCCTGGCCGAGCACGTGGTCCGCCACTTCGCCGAGCCGATCGTCCTGCTCGCGCACCGCGACCGGGAGCGGCTGCTCACGGCCGAGGTGGACGTCGAGTACGAGGCGTCGGAACCGGTCCTCGACCCGCTCCGCTCGCCGAAGGTCTTCAAGTCGATCGCCGTCAACAAGGGCAACCTCGCGGCCGGCTTCTCGCGCGCCGACGAGATCGTCGAGGGCGAGTACCGGGTCGGCCACCAGGAGCACGTCTACATCGAAACCAACGGCGTGATTGCCGTGCCCGGGGACGGCGGCATCACGCTCTACGGGTCGCTGCAGTGCCCGTACTACGTCCAGAAAGCGCTCCGCATCGTCCTGGGCCTGCCGCCAAAGCTGGTCCGGGTCGTGCAGGCCGAGACCGGCGGCGGGTTCGGCGGCAAGGAGGAATACCCGTCCATCATCGCGGCGCACGCGTGCCTGCTCGCGCTGAAAGCCGGCCGGCCGGTGAAGCTGATCTACGACCGGGCCGAGGACATGGAAGCGACGACCAAGCGGCACCCGGGGATCGTCAGGACGCGCACCGGCGTGACGCGGGACGGAAGGCTGACCGCGATGGACGTGGACGTCGTCCTCGACGGCGGCGCGTACATGACGTTGAGCCCGGTCGTGCTCAGCCGCGGCGTCATTCACGCCAGCGGCCCCTATCGATGCGACAACGTCAGGGTGACCGGCCGGGTGGTGATGACGAACACGCCGCCGAACGGCGCGTTCCGCGGGTTCGGGGCGCCGCAGACGCAGTTCGCCTCCGAGGTCCACATGGAGCGGGTCGCGGAGCGGGTCGGGATGGACCCGGTGAAGCTCCGCGAGATCAACGCGCTGCGCGCCGGCGACACGACGGCCACGGGCCAGGTGCTCGGCAGGGACACCAGCGCGCTCAAGGTGCTTCGCGAGGCGGTGAAGCGCACCGGCTTCAAACGACGCCGGCGCGAGTTGCGCGGCACCAACCGCGGCGTCGGCCTCGCGCTGTTCTTCCACGGCGCCGGTTTCACCGGGGCTGGCGAGGTGAGGCTGGCCTCGGAGGCCTCGCTGGAGTTGACGCCGCGCGGCGTCCGCATTCTGGTGGCCAGCACGGAGATCGGCCAGGGCGCGCGCACGGTGCACGCCCAGATCGTGGCGGACACGCTCGGCCTGCCCTACGACGCGGTCGAGGTGGCGCGCGCCGACACCGCCCGCGTGCCGGACAGCGGCCCCACCGTGGCCTCGCGCACGTCGATGATCGTCGGCGGGCTGTTGCAGCGCTGCGCCGTGGACATGAAGCAGTCGCTCGGCCGGCTGGCTCCCGCCGAGTACCTCCGGCGACATGGCCCGCTCGTCGTCACCAAGCGATACGAGGCGCCAACCCCCGCCGTGTTCGACGAGGAGACGTACCGAGGCGACGCGTACGGAACGTTCGCGTGGGCGTGCGACGTGGCCGAGGTCGAGCTCGACCCGGTCACCTACGAAGTCCGGCCGGTCCGCTTCACGGCCGTCCAGGAGATCGGCAAGGCGCTGAACCCGACGCTGGCGGCCGGCCAGATCGAGGGCGGCACGACCCAGGGCATCGGCTACGCGCTCCTCGAGGAAGTGGTGATGCGCGACGGCCACATGGCCAACGCGCAGCTCACCAACTACATCGTCCCGACGACGATGGATGCGCCGCGGATCGACGTCGTCATCCTGGAGAACCCCTATCGACACGGGCCGTTTGGCGCGAAGGGCGTGGGCGAACTGCCGTTCGACGGCGCCGCGCCGGCCATCGCCAACGCCGTGCGGCACCTGGGCCTCGACGTCCGCGCGCTTCCGCTGACGCC
>Ga0209048_10007463_pt1 | contig 10099 bp, 11 predicted proteins | sample FrelakmetCRP12CR_FD_187146 | JGI IMG/M metagenome (GOLD analysis project Ga0209048, IMG submission 187146) | Freshwater lake sediment microbial communities from the University of Notre Dame, USA, for methane emissions studies - CRP12 CR (SPAdes)... | ecosystem: Environmental > Aquatic >... | reverse complement strand
CCGACCATTCCGTCCTGTCTCGGCGACTGCAACGGAGACCAGGCAGTCACCGTCGATGACATCCTCATCCTGGTGAACATCGTCCTGGGCAGCGCGCAAGCCTCCGCATGCACCCATGGCATTCCCAGCGGTGGCACGGTTGACATCGCCCTGATCATTCAGGCCGTGAACAACGCCCTGGCTGCCTGTCCGACTTCCCAACTGGGGCAAGACCCCACTCTCCTAAGCGGTCGCCAGGCTAAAGCTCACTTCACGCACGAATCCAGGACGTCCACCAATGTCTAAACCGACGACTCGATCAGTCGAACAGACCAACCAGGCGCTCATCGAACGAGCCTATGACGCCTTCGCTACGGGCGACATCCCGACGGTGTTGGAGATCCTCGCCGAGGACATCCTGTGGCATGTGCCCGGTCGCGGTCCACTATCGCGGGATTACCACGGGCACGCCGAGGTCCTCGAGTTCTTCGGGCATTTCATGGAGCTGTCCGAGGGGACCTTCCGGATCGCCGTCGACAGCGTGCTCACGAAGGATGATCGTGTGATCGTGCTGGTCACCGAGAGCGCGCAGCGGCGCACGCGCGAATGGTCCTCGCCGCAGGTCCACGCATGGACCATCAAGGACGGAAGGGCGACCGTCTTTCGGCAGTTCCAGGGCGACCAGCAAACCGAAGACGAGTTCTGGGCCTAGTCCGAAACGGACGGTCCGCAGTCTATATCACACCCGCGCCATCAGACCTGGCCACGGGCACAATGCAGTCAGGCGTGTCGTTGCGTGGAGAATTCACCAGCGTGGACACCGCGTAGGCTTCCATCTCCTCAGGTGGAAACGGGGTGAGCAGGGATCGAAGTTCAGTGACGTTAGCCTGCGGGTCCAACCACCGATGACGTGCGGCTTTCGCCAGGATCACTGGCATGCGGTTGTGGATTGGAGCCATCAACTCGTTCGGCGGACACGTGAGAATGGCGCACGTTCCAACGCGTTGCCCCATGGCTGTCCGCGTGCTCGCCCAGATTCCAGCAAATCCAAATGGCCGCGCTGATCGCAACCGAATAAAGTAAGGCGTTTTCACGTTCCCATCTTTCCGCCACTCATAGAATCCATCAGCTACGACGAGACAGCGACGACGGTGGAACGCTTCACGAAACAGCGGCAGGGTGGCCACCGTCTCGGCGCGTGCGTTGATCGGCGCAGGTTTGGTCTTGTCGGCGCCTGACGTTGTGAAACCCCACGCCATCGGTCCCAGGCGTAGGTCAGTGCCGTCGTTTATGATGGTCTCCACGGTCTGACTCGGCGCGATGTTGTAGCGCGGGTTGAAATCCACATTGACGAAGTGCTCGACACCGAATTCGTCCATGAGGACGGCACGCGGACTGGTGCGGATGAAGCGACCACACATGTGCCGCTGGATAGCGCAGAGGAGGCGCCGAGGCGAGCGTGGTCAAGGGTGATGCACTCGTCTGGCTCGTGGTTTCCCTGGCACCGCAATCGGAGCCGTTACGGTCGCTGCCAGGGTTCCGCGGGCTGGCCGGGGGGTCACCCTGTTCTTGACGGTTGTGCATGACCCGATCTCAGCGCAGCGGTTCTTCTCGCTCGCAGGAATCATTCCCGGCCAACAGAATTCTGGAGTGCGCCGGAGGCATGAAGGAAACCGTCACAAGGAATGGAGAGTGGACTGGCTCGGGGCTTGCATCCCGCTGGACCGATCTTCAGGAAAGGAGCACTCATGGACCGTCTGTCAATGGCCACCTGCAGGCATCCGGTCGTCTGTCCGTACTGCGCGACCCGGTTCGACCTCTTTGCCGCCGCGTGGTGTCAGGATACGCGGGAGCCTTCGAAAGTGTGTCCGCATTGCCAACGATGCATGTGCGAGCATCCGGCCTATCAGGAGCCGCACTTCTGGAAGCAGGCACCGCTTGGGTTCCAGCGGCAGGGCTTTGAGCGCCTGTTTCTCTACTATCTGTGAGTTGAACGCGTGGACGCAGCAGCGGAGAGCCGACATCACGCGGCTGCCGGCGAGCGGGCAATGAGAAGGAACCCGTGAACGTATCGGGCTCGTACTGAACCAGATGCAGGCGACCCGCGAGGAGAGGGAGCACGTTCAATGAGGGCACGAAGGGAAACACGTCCTTGGCCAAGATTCTGATTGTTGAAGACGATGCCAACCAGCGGCTCCTGTATCGGGAAGCCTTCGAGGAAGAGGGTTTCGAGGTCCTCGACGCACCGAACGGCTGGACTGCGCTAGCATGCGTCGGGCGGGAATGTTTCGACCTCGTCGTTCTCGATATCAATATGCCTGGGATGGACGGCTTGGAAGCATTGGTGCGCATCCACAACGCCAACCGCAGACTGCCAGTGGTCATTCACTCCGCGTACGCGGAATACAAGAACCAGTACAAGAGCTGGATCGCGGACGCCTATGTCATCAAGTCATCCAATCTGGCTGAACTGAAGCGAATCGTCCTCACGTTGCTCGATGATGCTCGTGGCGACGGCTGACGCATGTTCCACTGGAGTAACCCCGCTGCGTAGACGTATCGATCAGCCGACACCGAGCAGCGTTGTCAACCACAGCCCGATAGCGCCAGCGGCGCTCACGAACGCCACGATCAGCAGCCACGCGCGCTGGGTCAGCGCGGTGATCGATGCCAAGGAGATGGCGATCTGGAGGAAGATCATCGCCGTGGCCAGACGGACGTGCGGCTGCTCCAGCTGCTCCGACTCGTCGAGGGCGTGCCGCGAGGCTTCGTCGAAGGTCTGCGCCTTCGCTTGCAGCTCGTCTTTCTGCGCCACGTACTTCTTGATCTTTTCATCGAACTGCGCGCTGCGCTCTGCCGGCACTAGCTGTTGCGCGAGCTCTATCAGGTGCGCCTTGGTGCTGGTGGCCTGATAGTAGTTCCATTCGTTGGTCGCCTCGGCCTTCTTCAGGACGGCTTCGTTCTTTTTTAGCAACACTTCATGCATCAGGTGATTGCCTTGGTAGCCCAGCACCGCACCCAACGCGGCGAGCAATGCGGTGAAGATCGCAACCCGCTGCCCTAGCGCGCCGCTCGCGTGCTTCGTCTCAGGCACGTCCAGTCCTTCTTCCGCCATAGTCCGGCTCCTTCGATCGTCGTATATTATGGTAACGGTGGTACTAACTCCATCTCCCCCCGACGGGGTGAACCGGCGTCCGTAACTCCTGGGAACAGCGCCGTTGTTGTTGTATGAAGCCTGATGACAGTGGAGCCCTTCAGCTTGCAAGAACTGACCGCGATGATGGGCAGCCCTGACATCGAAGGAGGCGCTGATGATCACCAACTCGCAGTCAGGTACCAACGTCCACGAGATCGCCGACAGCATTTACCGAATCAATACACCGGTCTCCATCCCCAACGGTCCCGGCAAGTTCAGCTTCGGAAGTGCGTGGCGGGGGGACGGGGCACAGTTGCTGAGAGCACTTGCGGCGAGGTTGTGTGCGGATGGGGAGGCACGCACCATCTGAAGCGCACCCGCCCCTCACGCCACAGCGCTACACGCCGGGGCCGGAGCGTGGCAGGTCGATGTGAAATACGGTGCCGTGGGGAGCCAAGCGGGCAAATTCAACTTTCCCCCGGTGGGCCAGCACAATCTGTTTGACGACGGCGAGGCCAAGTCCGGAGCCGTGCGTCTTGGTGGTCTCGAAGAGGCGAAACGCCTGCACCGTTTCCAAGATGCCGGGGCCAGTATCCGTCACCGAGATGCGTACCGTGTCTGGTGTCGGGGCGACGTGGATTCCGACCCGGCCCGGCCCTTGGTCAATCGCTTCGATGGCGTTTTTCACCAAGTTGTCCAGCACACGGCGCAACTGTTCGTGGTCCGCCGTGAAGGACAACCCATCGTGTGGTGTCTCGACAATCAACGCAATCTCGCGCGCCGCTGCGACGGGCTGCCAGAGATCCACAACTTCCTGCAGGAAGCGAGAGAGGTCCACAGCCTTCAGATCGAGGCGCTGTTCGCGTACGAACTGCATGAAGCTCTTGATGAGCGAGTCGAGGCGGTGCACCTCGGCAAGGATCCGCTCTATCGGCTGGACGGCGATGCTCACCGGCTGGCGGTCGTCGCGCTTGGCACGCCGCAAGATCAACTGTGCTTGCATTGATACGCCGGCCAGCGGGTTGCCAAGGTCGTGAACGATTTGCGCTGCGATGGCGCCGACATCGGCCAACCGCTCCCGCTGCTGCGCCAGCTTCTCGAGATGGCGCAGCTGTGCTTCCGTCCGCTTACGTTCGGTGATGTCGATCGCCACGCCCGCAACCAGGTTCACCACCCCATCGTCGTTGAAGATTGGGAACTTCGTCACCAACCAATGATGCAGACCCTCGGCGTGCGGCGCGGTCTCGGTAGTCTGCAGGGCTTCCCCAGTGCGCGCGACCTGCTGGTCATTCTGTGAGAACTGGGCGGCGAATGAAGCCGGCCACAGCTCATAATCCGTCTGGCCGGCGCACTTGCCGAGTTGCAGCTGGAAGACCCTTTCAAAGGTGTCGTTGACATAAACGTAGCGTCCCTTGACGTCCTTCATGAACGCCACGCCGGGGAGATGCCGCATGAACTGGGTGAAGCGCTCTTCGCTTTCCCGCTGGGCTGCCTTGGCACGCTTGTGCTCGGTGATCTCCTGCCGCAGAAGCTCATTCGAGCGTGCCAGCTCGGCCGTGCGTTCCTCCACCCGATGGTCCAACTCATGGTAGGCCGATTGGAGCACCTCCTGCGCCTGCTGGCGTATGGTGACCTTACGCCGAAACAAATAGGCGATGGTAGCGAGCAGCGTGATGGCAACCACGGTCAGGAACCCGAACGACTCCATCGTGTTGTGGCCGCTGCCGTGCTCTCCTACCTCGTACTGTTGCAACAGTTGCCACTCCTCGGCCTGCGCTTCCTGGATGACTCTGCGGATGGCATCCATGACCCGCGTGTCCTCGAGCTTCCGGATGGCCGCCGCGCCGGCCTCCGTTCCCGCAGTGGAACGCGCATCGATCGCTTGTTGGGACAGAAACACTTCTTGTGCGACCAGCGGCTTTAGGGAATCGAGTCGCCGCTGCTGCTGCGGGCTGTCGAGGGTCAACTGCCGCAGTTCCTCGATGGATTGGCCCACCACACCCGCGGCGACGCGGTACGGCTGGAGAGACTGCTCGTCGCCAGTGATGACGTAGCCACGCGCGCCGGCCTCCACGTCCGCCACCTGCGAGAGGAGTTTCTCCAACTGCATCACAACGTAGTGGCTTTGTGTCTCCTGCCCGGCGGTCTCGACGAAGCGGGTTGCGCTTCGATACGCGGTCACGCCGATAACGACGACGAGCAGCGTGACCAGCCCCAAGCCCACAGCGATTCTGGTTTCGATGGGCGGCACCAGGTTTCTCATCGTGTCCGTGGGACGAAGAAACGTGCCGACTGCTCGCGGGTCCGAGCCCTCTCTGTCCTGCCCGTCTTCTTTCAATCGTCTGTGCCCTTTTTCATTGCCGTCTTTGACCGTGCTAGGGCAATGACGAGCTGCTGGTGACTCGATGACAGAGATTGTCCTCCAGACACCCGGCCAAACGCAAGCCCAATGGCTTGAACGGGGTGCGGTGGCTGATGCTGCCGCGTTCTTGCGATACGGGGGGCGGCGGTGACCTGCCAGTGGCCGCGCGACATCCGGGCAGATTGAACGCGTAGATTTGAGTCTCGTCGTTCGCACTTCGGTCCAAGGATGCAGTTCGGGTCGTCGAATGTGCGGCGCGTTCCAGGAGCCGGATGGCGTGATCCGGATCTCGCGGACTCTGCCTTGACCCGGTAAACGCAAGAGGCACAGGTCGCGAGGTTACAGGGTCCGCCGAAACAACAGCGTCGCGACCGTCATCGTCACGATGGAGAAAGTGACTAGGAAGACGAGGTCGCCACCGATCGCCGCAATTCCTGTATCTTTCAGCAACAGGCTCCTGAGGGCGTGGACCGCATAGGTGAAGGGGTCGACCGCCGAAATCACCTGCATCCAAGCGGGGAAGCCCTGGCGCGGGTACACCGCGCCACTCGGGAAGTACAGCAGCGTATTCAACACGCCGAACATGGCGCGCGGCACCAAGGGGTCGGTCACGCGCACCATCAGGAGGAACATCAAGCTGATCAGCGCGAACGCCGTCACCACGATCACCACCAGCACCTTGATCAGGCGAAGCGGCGCGAACGGGTTGGGGATGCCGGCGATGAGCGACCCGACGGTCATCAGCACGACCCCCGCCATCACCGCCTTGATCGTCCCCGACAGATTGAAGCCGGCGATGAGTTCGAGCTTGGTGATCGGTGTCACCAAGTACCCCTCGTGCAGTCCGCGCGCCTTGTCATCGATGTAGATGATACCGCCGCCGATCATCACCATCATGAACACGGACATTACAATCGAACCGGGCAGCAGGTATTGGATGTACGGCACGTACGGGTACACCTCGACGGTCTCCAGGGTGGACTGGGGCGGTAGCCGATGCGTGTCCGCCGGTTGGTGGTTCATCGCGGCAATCAGGCCATCCATCGATGCCGCCAGCGTCGCCGCCACAAAGTTGTCCGTGTTGTCCTCGATCAGCGCCAACCGCGGCGCCGCCTTCTCCAGCTGTCGCCGCGAGAACTCGGGCGGGATGATCAGCACGCCATTGATCCCTCCATTGCGCAAGTCATCGAGCGCCTGTCCCGCGTCGCTGTACGCGATCGTCTCGAACGTGCGCGCTCCATTGGCCACGGCGTTGCAGAGCTCGCGCACCTTCACCGCGGAGAGTCCGTGGTCCTGATCGACGACCGCGACCTTCAGATGCTTGACAATGCCGCCGAAGGCGTAGCCGAGGACGACGAGCTGGACGATCGGAAAGAACAGCGACATGACGATGAGCGTCGGACTGCGGCGAAACCGCCGCAGCTCGCGCTCGATGATGGCCCACGTCCGATGCATCGCCGGGTTATCGCCGCACCATGAAGGTACGGTCCATCGGTGACGGCTCCTGCAGTGCGTCACGCAGTGCATGGCCGGTGTAGTGCACGAAGACGTCATCGAGCGACGTGCTCTGCACCGACAGCGACAGCACTGCCACCCCGGCGCGCGCCGCCGTCTCCATCAATGCCATCGTGGTCGCCGGCCCGTTGTCGGAGGCAATGCGGAAGAGATCGCGCTGTCCAGTGACGCTCTCGACGTTCGGCAGTGCGCCCAGCACGCGATCCCACCCTTCCGGCGGCGTCGCGAAGCTGACCTCGAGGACGTTCTTCCCGGGGATTGACGCTTTGAGCCGCATCGGGGAATCAAGCGCCACGAGCTGGCCGTGATCGACGATGGCGACGCGATCACACAGCTTGTCGGCCTCGTCCATGTAGTGCGTCGTGATCAGGACCGTCAAGTTGCGCTGCTTCTGGACGCGCTGAATCATCCCCCACACAGCGACGCGCGACACCGGGTCGAGGCCAGTGGTCGGCTCATCGAGAAAAAAGATGCTCGGTTCGTGCACCAGGCCACGCGCAATCTCGACGCGGCGCCGCATTCCACCCGACAGATTCTTCACCTGCTTGTCGGCCCACGGCGTAAGTTCCACGGCGTCGAGCAGCTCTTCCATCAGGCGGGTCCGCTTGGCGCGTGGCACGCCATACAGCTTGGCGAAGATGAGCAGGTTCTCGTGCACGCTGAGCTCGAGGTCGCTGGTCATTGCCTGCGGGATGACGCCGATGGACTCGCGCACGCCGTCGGCCTGCGCAACGATGTCGAAGCCGTTGACGCTGGCACTGCCTGCTGTCGGCAGCAGCAAGGTCGTCAGCATCCGGATGAGCGTCGACTTGCCGGCACCGTTCGGCCCGAGCAGACCGAAGATCTCACCCTCCTCGACCGTAAAGCTGACAGCGTCCACGGCGGTAAACCCGCCGAAGCGCTTGACGATCTGTCGGACGTCGATCGCCGGCATCAGCGTGAGAGGACCAGGTGCACGTACGCGGTCATACCAACCGCGAGGCGGCGGTCGTGATTGTCGACGCGCAGGCGAATTTCGAACGTTTTGATGTCGCGTTTAAAGCGGCTGACGTCGCGCTGCGTGGCGAAGCCTGCGTCGACACCACGATAGAACACGACACCTTGGCGCTCATCTCCCGACGGCAGGCGGATGGTCATTGAGTCACCCACCCGAATCCGGTCGATGTAGGTTTCCTCGACATCGGCGCGCACCCACAGATCGTCTGGGTCGATCAGGGTGAGCAGGGGTTGGCCGGGGCTCACGATCTCGCCCATTCGCACGGCGAGCACGTCGACGCTGGCATCGATCGGCGCGTGGATTTCGGCATAGGCGAGGCGCACGTTGGCTTTGGCGCGCTGGGCGTCGGCGGCGTTCTGCTGCTGCTGGCTGACGCCGAGCGCGTGCTTCTTCATTGCAATCTGCTCAGCGTTGGAGCGCGCCAGCTCGAGCGCCGCACGCGCCGCTTCCACCTGCCTCTTCAGCGAGTCGATGCGCGCCTTCGCGCCTTCGTACGTCGTACGCACCCGATCGAACTCCTCGACGGATACGATGCCCTGCGGCAGCAACTGTCTGTTGCGCTCGAACAGCAGTCGCGCGTTCTCACCGTCCGCTTGCGCGGCTACTTGCTGGGCCTCGGCCGAGGCCAGTGTGGCTTCCGCCTGATGGATCTGCTCCGTGGTCTGCTGCTCCTGCAGCCGCAGCGCAGCTTCGCTCTCCTTCACCTGCGACGCCAGACCCTGTGCGCTGTAGGTGTAGTAGGCGCTGTCGGCGCGCAGCTCATCAGGCGCGATCAGGGCGAGGAGTTGGTCACGCTTAACGCCATCGCCCTCGCGCACCAACAAGCGATCAATACGGCCAGCCACCTGCGGGCTGATGATGACCTCGTTGGTCGTCACGATCCCGGTCAGCACCAGTGCGCCCGCGCGCAGCTGGAGGGTGTAATACGCGGCACCTGCCGCCAAAAGCGCGAGCGCCAGCCCGATGATCACAGGCGTGCGCTTCATTCGATCCCCACCTCACCAAGAACCACAGTCCACCATCCAGCAGTTATGCGACCTTTCAACCTCGGCAAGCCGTCCAATCATTGTGGGCGGGAGGCTTTCTATTGGCGGGTCGAGGGAACTACGTCAACCACGGGCGACAAGGAGGGGCCCACCGGCTGCCCGCCGTGGTTCTGCTCCTACGGCGATTCTCACCCGGCGCCGCTCGCCGGCGCCGGGGGCTCTGGCCTAGCGACAAGCAGAGGCAGGAAGGCGGGTGAGTAGGCGGAAAAAGGGGCGCTTGATCTTTTGCGCGCGATCCAGCAAGAGAAACCAATGACTTCGTTCACGCTCATCGATGGCGATGCGACTCATTCGATTGACGCCGCCGTGATAGAAGGCTCGGTGCACCTGCCGCCGCAAGCGCTGGGCACCGCGCTCGGTTGGGAGCTGAAACCGCAGGGGCTTTGCAAAGGGGACGTCTGCGTTCCTGTGCGCAATCGCAATGCGCTGGTAAACGCGGACGGCGTCGCCCTCGACGAACTGGCGCGGCTCCTCGACCGACCACTGGCAGTCGATACACAGGAAGGCGTCGCGGTCCTCGGAACGTCGGCGGGCGAGACGGGCGCGCAGCTCGCGTCACTGGAGGCGCCCGACTTCGCGCTGCCCGATTTGCAGGGCAAGATGCACAGGCTCTCCGATTACAGAGGCAAGAAGGTTCTGTTGATTGCGTACGCTTCCTGGTGAGGGTGCCGCGAGGATCTGCCGGTCTGGCAGGCATTGTACGAAGAGCTGGGAGAGGAGGGGTTCGTTCCGTTTACCGTGGCGCTGGACAAATCTGCCGAGGACGCTCGGCCCTTCATCGAGCGGGCACAGCCGACGCATCCGAGCGTGATCGATACCGGGCATCGAATTGCAGAGCTGTTTCACATCATCAACGTGCCAACGATGATCTGGATCGACGAGTCGGGCCGGATTTGCCGCCCGCACGACGCGCAGTTCGGCACGGACACGTTCATCGCGTTCCACGGTAAGAGCTCGGAGCGCTATCTGCAGCTGATCCGCGCTTGGGTGAAGGAAGGGCGGGGCGTGCTTTCGGCTGAGACGATCCGCCGGTACCAGGAGCTACCGACTGCGACCACGCAGCA
>Ga0209048_10007462_pt1 | contig 10101 bp, 11 predicted proteins | sample FrelakmetCRP12CR_FD_187146 | JGI IMG/M metagenome (GOLD analysis project Ga0209048, IMG submission 187146) | Freshwater lake sediment microbial communities from the University of Notre Dame, USA, for methane emissions studies - CRP12 CR (SPAdes)... | ecosystem: Environmental > Aquatic >... | reverse complement strand
ACCTCTTTAGTAGAGCCTAAGGATAGGAGAGCTTCACGGCTTCCCCTAAAATCCTGCCACACCTTCCCCTCTCCTTACCACACTATTCGTCATAGAGCCTGCGGCGGATTGACTTCGCGCCGGTCCCTCATCTAAAATAACCAGGTTCGGCATCAGATAAGGAGGATTCGATGAAGAAGATCATTATCCTAGTGATCGTGATAGCGACCCTGGCCGTCGTGATGGGCCTCTTCGGCCAGACGTTCACTTATGTAGGCGCGGCCAAGTGCCAGATGTGCCACAAGTCCGAGAAGATCGGCCAGCAATATCCCATCTGGCAGGCCAGCAAGCACGCCTCGTCGTTCGCGGCCCTGAGCTCCCCGCAAGCCATGACCAACGCCCAGGCCATGGGCATCAAGGACCCGTCCAACGAGCCCCAGTGCCTCAAGTGCCATTCTCCCCTGGCAGAAAAAGCCCCCGAGCTCAAGTCCGAGGGCATGAGCTGCGAGGTCTGCCACGGGCCCGGGAGCGAATACAAGAAACTGAGCCTCATGAAGGACAGGGCCGAAGCCCGGAAGAACGGCCTGGTCCTGTTCGCCAACGCCGAGGCAATCAAGACTTGGTGCTTGACCTGCCACGCCAACGCCCATAACCAGCCCTTTGATTTCGCCGCGGCCTGGGACAAGATCAAACACAACATTCCCGATCAAAAATAAGGACCCTGATCATACGCTTGATGCGTTTCCCCGGGCGGCGGACCCGCCCCTGGGCAAGAGCTCTTCTGGCCGGGTCGGCCTGCCTCCTCCTGTCTGCGGGATTGACCCGCGCCGCACAAAGCAACGACGACTGTCTGAGTTGTCACAGCGACACCAGCCTAACAACTTCGAACGGACGCTCCGTGTCGGTCGATGGCCGGACGCTCGAGTCGTCGGTTCATGGACAGGCCGGGCTGGGTTGTATCGATTGCCACGCCGACCTCAAGGGGGTTAAGGATTTTCCCCACGCGGAAAAACTCAAGCGGGTGGACTGCGCCCTCTGCCACGCGAAGCCGGCCCAGGACCTGAAGGTCAGCATTCACAGTCCCGATCGGCCTGGCGCCCCGGTCGCCGTCGCGACCTGCGCCGATTGCCACGGCACCCACGACATCCGGGCCAAGAACGACCCCGATTCCCGGGTCTTTGCCCTGAACCTCCCCCGCACCTGCGAGAAATGCCACGGAGAGCGGGTCGTAGGCGACCGCGGGGCGGAGTTCATCAAAAACTACGAGACGAGCGTTCACTTCCGGGCCCTGGGGAAAGCCGGGCTGACCCGATCGGCCGATTGCTCGGATTGCCACGGCAGTCATCTGATCAGGAACGTGCACGACGCGGCCTCGCAGGTCTCGAGGGGCCGCATCATCCAAACCTGCGGCCGGTGCCACGCGCGCATCGAGCGGGATTATCTGGAGGGGGTCCACGGCCGGGACTATGTCAGGGGCGGCATGGATGTCCCGGTTTGCACCGACTGCCACAGCGAGCACGCCATCCTTTCGCCCCGGGACGCCCGGTCGACCGTGTATGCCACCAACGTGGCCGGCGTGTGTTCACACTGCCATGACGACGAGGTCTTATCCAAACAGTACGGGTTCCGGACCTCGCGGCTCAAGACCTTCTCCAGCTCGTTCCACGGCGTAGCCTCCAAGTTTGGGGAGGCACGGGTGGCCAATTGCGCCAGTTGTCACGGCTTCCACGGTATCCGTCCGTCGAGCGACCCCCGCTCCCCGATCAACGCCGCCAACCTGGCCCGCACGTGCGGGAAATGCCACGCCGGGGCCGGCAGGAATTTCACCCGGGGCAAGATCCACGTCGTGTCGGCCGAGGAATCCAACCCCGCGGCCAACGTCATCCGGGTCTTCTACATCCTCCTGATCGTCGTGGTCATCTCGGTTTCGCTTCTATTCATTGCCGCCGACCTGTGGGGACGGCTGAGAGAACGATGGAACAGATAAGACGGTCGCCCTTGATCGGCGAGGACGAGGCCTTCGTCCGGATGAGCCTCGTGGAGCGGCTCCAGCACGGGGCGGTCCTCGTCGTTTTCGTCCTGCTGATCCTGACCGGACTTCCCTTGCTCTTGCACCGGTTGAAGATTTTCAAATGGGTTTTCAGCCCCGAGAAGAGCTTCTACATCCGGGGCCTCATCCATCGCGCGGCGGCCGTCGGGCTGATCGCGGCGGCCGTCTGGCACGCAGCGAGCACGGCCTTCACCTCGCGCGGCCGGCGAAACCTCAAGGACATGCGTCCCCGGGTCAAGGACGTTCGCGACGCCGTCCAGTCGCTGGGGTTCAACCTCGGCTTCAGCCGTTACCTTCACCGCCATGGGTTGGGGAAGAATTTCTTTGAACGGCACCCCTTCTGGCTTTTCAAGACGGCTCCCCTGTTTGAACGCTACAGCTTCATCGAAAAATTCGAATACTGGGCCCTGGTCTGGGGAACCATGATCATGATCCTCAGCGGGTTCTTCATGTGGCGCGTGGACCTCAGCCTGCGCCTCTTCCCCCTGTGGGTTCACAACATCTTCATCCTGGTCCACGGCTACGAGGCGGTGCTGGCCCTGCTGGCCATCCTGACCTGGCACATGTACAACGTCCATCTCAACCCCGAGGACTTCCCCATGAGCAAGGTCTGGCTGAACGGCAAGATGACCGGCCGGGAACTCAGACTCCGGCACCCGCTGGAATACCGGAGGATCCACGAGGGGAGGCTCAGCCGGAAGCGCGCGGAGACCCGGGCTGGCGAGGCTCTCGCCGGGCGTCAGGCTCGGTCGAGGCCGAAGAAGTCCCAGAAACGGCCCTAATCGCAGCAGGCCGCTTCGGTCTTGAACAGTTTGCTGCGGGCGATGGCCCAGGCGCACCCGACCCCGGCCCTGACCTTGATGGCTCCGGAAGCGCAGTTCCGGCTGCACGCCCCGCATTCCATGCAGGAATTCTTGTCGGTCATGACGGCTCTGTCGCCGTCCATGGCGAAGACGGCGTGGGGGCACACTTCCTGACAGCGGCCGCAGCCCGTGCACTCGTCCGGGTCATATTCCAGAGTGACGACGTTTTTCAGGTATTGGATCGGCATGGTCTCCCTCGCCTCAAAATTTGATGAAGATCGTCAGGATGAAAAGCACGACATACAGGGAAGCGGACATCAGCATGAGCGGGACAGCCCGGCTCATTTCCTTGACGACCCCGGACAGCGAAGTGAAGGTGCTCGTCCCGGTAAAATTCATGGCCACGTACGCGGAGATCACAGGCAGGATGAGCAGGCTCGAGACGAGCGCGCGCCAGTGAAAAACGCGGCCCAGGCCCGCGACCGTGTAGGCCTGGAGGGCCAGGACGACCACGACGCCCGCGAGCCAGCCCTTGAAGGAAAAAGCCCGGCCGGGAATCCAGGGCAGGAACATGGGCACGAGCACGCACCCGGCCAGCACGGCCGCGACCACCGGCACAAAGTCGAAGAATGCCAGGCGGCCCGGCCCGATCAGGCTCAGCGCGGCCTGGACGGCCAGGACGATCAGTAGAATCGGAAAGTGCGCGACGATCTCCTCGGGGACCATGGCCAGGCGCTGGCGAAAGCCGAACCTGACCGCCCGCATATCGAGCGTGGCTTTCATCCCCTGATCGAGGAAGCTTTTCACGTCCGCGGCCAGGACCGGCCCGAAGACCACGCGAAAGCCCGTTTGCTTCTGGACCTCGTGCGCGGCCACGCCCGGGGCGCCGAGCTGGGGCAGGATGAGCTTGCGGTGCGAAACGACGCGGTCGAGTCGCAACTCGGTCACGCGCTTGATGACCTCGGCGGTGCCGAAGGTCCCCTTGCCTGCGGCGCACCAGACGTTGATGCCTTTGGTGTTGAGGACCAGGACCCAGGCGTCCCGTCCGGACAATTCCCGGCGGAGGCTGTCGAAAGAGAATTTATAGTTCGCGGTGACCAAGACGGGCGAACCCGTGTCCGGCCGGCCCACCGCGTAGAGCCCGGGCGGGACGCGGTATTCGTTGCGCTTGATCCCGCAGCGGACCTTCAGGGTTCCGACTTTGTCCCGCAAGCTCAGGCGCGAGGTTACGCGAGGAACGTCGCCCGCGGCTGTGACGATGTGCCCCTCAAGGCTGGGCGCAATCCTGGCCGCGTCCTGGGGCCGGTTCTCGGTCTCCGCGTCTGCGCTCTTGCCGCCGCAGCCGCAGGTCACGGGCGCGACTGTCTTGCCGTCGTTCTCAGGCATTTCCAGCCTCCTTCTCGTTCTTTTTCCCGCGGGAGGTCTGCAGGGAGCAGGGTTCGCCCTGCTTGCAGGTTTTTTGCAGAGCCCCCGCGAGGAGGCTGAAGCTGTCCACGATCTTCTTGTGCTTTTCGGCGGGGATGGCCGCCAGCACCTCGCCGAAGTATTCGTCGCTCAGGTCGTCGATCCTTCGCAGGGCCGCATTGCCCTGCTCGCTCAGGGTCAGGGTGATGTAGCGTCGGTCCTCGGGCTTGACCTCACGCCGCACGAGCCCGATGTTGACAAGGCCGTTGATGGTCCGGCTGAGAGTGCTCGTATCCTGCCCCAGGCTCTGGGCCAGGTCCACGAGCGAGGTCTGTCCCTTGCTCCCCACCTCGACGATGACGGCCCGCTGGGAAACGGTCAGGCCGCAGCACTCGGTCTGGTCCCCGATCTCCCAGCCCAGGACCCGTTCGATCGTCCTGAGCTTTTCCTTGAGAATCCGGATCGTTTGATCGGTCATTGCCGTTTTCCTTAATTAAGAATGACAACTATTATGTTTTGCAATAGTTGCTTTATGCAATAATAGCAAAACGCAAATAATCTTGTCAAGAGGTTCTTTTGCGGCCCAGCCCGTCATTTGATATAAGCCCTGGCCCTCGCTATAATTATAATCAAACCCGCTGGTTTTCCCGGTTGTTTGAAGAGCTATAGAATGGCTAAAGACAAGCTGCCCGATCTCGGTAAGATCCCCCCCGCTTTCTTCGATCGGGTCATCTATCCGCGCCTCGGGGCCAGGGACCCGAACATCGTCCTGGGCCCGAAACACGGCGTCGATTACGGGGTCGTGAAAGTCGGCGGCAAGTGCCTGGCCATCTCCACCGACCCCTTCTTTATCGTGCCCTCACTCGGTTTTTCGCGCGCGGCCTGGTTCGCTTTTCATATCATCTTCAGCGACGTGGCGGTCTCCGGCCTGAAGCCGAAGTACCTGGCCATCGACTTGAACCTCCCGCCGTCCATTCGTGAATCGGACCTCACCGAACTATGGACGACGGTCCACGCCGAAGCCCGGAAGCGCGGCATCAGTGTCGTGACCGGCCATACCGCCCGCTACACGGGCTGCGATTATCCCATGGTCGGCGGCGCTACGGCCATCGCCGTCGGGACCGGGCGCGAGTTGCGCACCCCTTCACGCGTAAGAACGGGCGATCGGGTCGTTATCACCAAGGGCCCCGCCGTAGAAACCACGGGCCTCCTGGCCGCGCTCTTCCCGGAAAGATTCATCCAGGCCGGCGGCGCGGACTTTCAAAGGGCGGCGGCGGCGGTTTTCGATCAAATGTCGGTCATGGACGATTGCGCCATCGCCCGTCGGTTCCCCGGAGTCCATGTGATGCACGACGCCACGGAATGCGGCGTCTGGGGCGGGTTGTATGAAATGGCCCGGGCCGGGAGTTACGGATTGCGGGTCGAGGAGGACCTCATCCCCATCCAGCCTGTGATCCGCAAGACCGCCCAAGTCTTCGGCTTCGACCCCTTCTGCGCCATCAGCGAAGGGACGCTGCTGGCCATCATCGCACCCGCGCAGGCGGACAGGCTTGTGGCGGCCTTTAAAAGGAAGGGTATCCCCAGCGCGATTTGCGGAGAGGTCGTGCCCCGCGGCCGGGGATTGAAAGTCTTCAAGGGCGGCCGGGCCCGGGACCTGGTCCATCCCGAGACCGATCCCTACTGGGCCTTAGCCGCCGAGTTTTCGAGATAAAAAAAAGGGGCTTCCCGATCGATGAGAAGCCCCTTGAGTTCGGACTTATTTCTTGACCGGCTCTTTTTTGGTTTCTTCCTTCTTGCCGCCCATGCATCCTTCCTTCCCCATGCAGCCTTCCTTCATCTTGGCCGCGTGGTCCTGGATCATCTTCACCGTCTCCGGATTCTTCGAAATCAAGGTTAGGATGACGCCGTCCTTGGAATTCTCGACCTTGAGCTCAACGTCCTTCATCATCATCGGGCAGCCGCCCTTCATCATGCAGCCCATGCCTTGTCCGCCCATCATGCCGTGACCCATCCAGCCATGGTGCATCTTCATGCCCTGACCGTGCATGCGCCCTTCCATCGGCATACGCTTGATAACGAGGTCTTTTTCGGGTTCCATTTTCACCAGGTCCATGCCGCAGTGCGGGCATTTGCCCGGCTTGTCGGACTTAACATCCTTGCACATGGGGCAGACATAGGCGGCCTTGGCCTCGGCCTGTCCCTCGGGCTTTTTCTGCAAGTACTGCTCAGGGTCCTTCATGAACTTGGCCTTGCAGCCTTCGCAGCAGAAATAATATGTTTTCCCCTTGTACTCCCAGGATATTTTGGCCTCGGCCTTGTTTATCGTCTCACCCGAGACCGGACAGGTGACCGTTTCCGGGGGGTTCTCTTTGGCCGTCTTCTGGGGGGCCGTGCTTTGCTGCGCCGCGGCGCCCGCCAGGACAAAGACGAACGCCAAGGCTACGAACAAGCTTACCGCGCGTGATCTAGTGAACATCTAAAACCTCCTTAAGATTGGGCTTTTATTTTACCAAATTTATCAATTTAGTCAAAGCCGCCATTTTTTATCCGATCTCGGGCTGGACGTTTCGTCCTGGGCCGCGACCCGAAAAAATAAACGTTGACGAAAACGATCAGGGCCAGGCCGAGCAGCGTGACGATGATCTTGTCCAGCATATCTTACCTCCAGGAGCGCCCGAGCTTGGCCCGCCTCAGCCGGAGCGAATTAGACAACACCGAGATCGAGCTGAAGGCCATGGCCGCCGAGGCGATCATGGGGTTGAGCAGAACACCGAAGAACGGGTAGAGCACGCCCGCGGCTATGGGGATGCCCAGGGTGTTATAGGCGAAAGCCCAGAAAAGGTTCTGCTTGATCGTCCGCATCGTCCGCCGGCTCAGCTCCACGGCTTCCGCGACACCCCTGAGGTCGCCCCGGATGAGGGTGATGTCCGAGGCTTCCATGGCGATGTCCGTTCCCGTGCCGATGGCGATGCCGATATCCGCCTGGGCCAGGCTGGGGGCGTCGTTGATGCCGTCCCCGACCATGGCCACCCGGCGGCCCTCGGCCTGGAGCCTCTTGATCTCGAGGACCTTGTCCCCTGGCAGGAGTTCGGGGATGACCCGGGCAATTCCGGCCTTTTGGGCCACGGCTTCGGCCGTGCGGCGGTTGTCGCCCGTGAGCATGATCACCTCCAAACCCATGGCCTTGAGCGCAGCCACGGCCTCGGCCGAATGGTCTTTCAGCTCATCGGCCACGGCGAACAGTCCCGCGGGCTTGCCGTCCAGGCCCAGGAAGACCGGCGTCTTGGCCTCCAGGCTGAATTCGCGGGCCTTGGCTTCCAACCCTTCGACACCGATCCCGTTCCTGGCCAGCAAGCCGGGATTCCCGACCACGACCTTTTTATGATCGATCACGGCTTCGACGCCCTGGCCTTCGACGACCGTGAAACTCTCCGCGGGCAGGAGGGGAATCGCCTCCTCTTGGAGTCTTCGGACGAGGGCTTCTCCAAGGGGATGTTCGGAGGCCAACTCGGCCGAGGCGGCGTACCCCAGGACCTCGGTCCGGTCGAAGCCCGGCAGGGTGAAGATATCCGTTACACGTGGCTCGCCCCTGGTCAGAGTCCCGGTCTTGTCGAAAACCACGGTGTCGAGCTTGTGGGCCGATTCCAGGCTCTCGCCGCCCTTGATCAGGATCCCCCGCTGCGCCCCTTTCTCCGTGCCGACCATGACGGCCGTGGGGGTGGCCAGGCCCAGGGCGCACGGGCAGGCGATGATCATCACCGCCACGAAACTCAGCAGGCTGAAGGTCAGACGGGGCGAAGGCCCGAAATCAAACCAGACGATGAACGTCAGGAGGGCCAGCGAGATGACCACCGGGACGAAATACCCGGCGATGACATCGGCCAGCCGTTGGATGGGCGCCTTGGACCCCTGTGCGTCCTGGACGAGGCGGATGATCTGGGCCAGGGCCGTGTCGTTGCCCACGCGGGTCACCCGGAACTCGAAGCTTCCGGCCTTGTTCATGGTCGAGCCGATGACCTCGTCCCCATCCGATTTTGAGACCGGCATGCTCTCGCCCGTGATCATGGATTCGTCAACCGACGACCTGCCGCGCCTGACGACCCCGTCCAGGGGGATCCTCTCACCCGGCTTGACCAGGACGATGGACCCGACCTCGATCTCGTCCACGAGGACTTCCACGGCCCGGCCCTCGCGCAGGACCCAGGCCGTTTTGGGCTGGAGCCCGGCCAGCAGGCGGATGGCCGCCGACATCCTGCCCTTGGCCCTGGCCTCGAGCGAACGCCCGAAGAGGATGAGGGTGATGATGACCGCCGAGGTGTCGAAGTACACGTCCGGGCGCAGGCCTTCGGAGGTCAGCCAGGACGGAAAGAGAGCGGCCGCCACGCTGTAAAAGTAGGCCGCCGACGTGCCCACGGCGACGAGCGTATTCATGTCAGCCGTGCGGTGCTTGAAAGAGCTCCAGGCGCCTTTGTAGAAGCGGCTGCCGACCCAGAACTGGACGGGCGTCGTCAACGCCCAGAGCAGGAGGGGGTTGGATAGAAGCCGCGGCACCCAGGGGAAGTACATGGTCATGCTGCCCAGGAAGACGAGGGAACTCAGCACGGCCGCGATCATGAACCTCCGCCACAGGTCACGGTATTCCTTCTCGCGCAGCCTCTGCTCGACGTCCTTGTCATCGCCGCCGCCCAGGTCCAGGACGGTGTAGCCGACGCCGGAGATGACCGCTTTGATCTCGGCCAGGGGGATGACGGACGGCAGGTATTCGACCTTGACCCGGCCCGTGGCCAGGTTGACCGAAGCCGATACGACGCCGCGCCGTTCCTTGAGGGCGTTCTCGATCCTCAGGATGCAGGAGGCGCAGTGAATGCCCTCCACGGCCAGGTCGGCCGAAGCCGTGGCCACATGATAGCCGGAGTCGCGCACCGCCTTGACGATGTCCGCCGAAGACACAAGCTTGGGCTCGAAGAGCACCGTGGCTTTGGATGTGGCGAAATTGACGTTGGCCTTGTCCACGCCCTCCAGGCCGACAAGGCTGCGTTCGATGTTCGAGGCGCAGCTGGCGCAGCTCATGCCCTGGATGGACAGGTCCAACCTCTCGGCCCGGGCCTTGCCTTCCTTTTTCTGCTGGCCCGGAGAAGAGGCCGCGGGCGCCTCGGTCTCCATGGGTTTGGGCGGGTGGGCCAGGTAATACTCAGGGTTCGCCTTGAACTTGGTCTCACACGTCGGGGAGCAAAAATAGTATTTTTTGCCCTTGTATTCCGTGGAGCGGGCTGCCTCGCTCTCCTCCATTGGCATGCCGCATACCGGGTCGATGGCCATGGTGAAGTCTTCCTCCGCGCGTCCTTTTATCTATGAATGTATCAGCCTTTCCGGAATTTTTTTAAAAGCTCGATGATCTCACCGATCTTTCTCTCCCTGTCGGCCTGAGAACCGTGGCTGAGGGTTTCGTGCACGCAGGTCCTCAAATGACGGTTGAGGATGCTCTCTTCCACCCTGCCCAGGGCGGCCGAAACCGAGGCCATCACGGTCAGGATGTCGATGCAGTACCTCCCCTCCTCGATCATCTTCTGAACGCCTCGCACTTGGCCTTCGATGCGCTTCAGGCGCACGACCTCGTCCTGATGAGTTGGCGCGGGTATGGTCATCTCAGCCTCCGTGGGCAATATACTATACCCCCCTATGGTATGTCAAGGTCGGGCCGGTCGTTCTCCTTCCCGGTCGTCCCCGCCCCCGGCCCCGTCCGGCCCGGCAAGCATTTCCTATTATGTGATGAAACGAGGCCCTTCCCAGGCGAGGCCCGCTCGTCGCCGCCTTTAACAAGGCGCCCTTTTATGAAAAGATCACGATGGTCCCGGCCTTTCTGTC
>Ga0209048_10007461_pt1 | contig 10102 bp, 6 predicted proteins | sample FrelakmetCRP12CR_FD_187146 | JGI IMG/M metagenome (GOLD analysis project Ga0209048, IMG submission 187146) | Freshwater lake sediment microbial communities from the University of Notre Dame, USA, for methane emissions studies - CRP12 CR (SPAdes)... | ecosystem: Environmental > Aquatic >... | reverse complement strand
TGGTCACGACCGAGTTGGCGCCGATCACGCAGCGCTCGCCGATCGTGACGCCGCTGGTCACCACGACGTTGGCGCCGCACCAGACGTTGTCGCCGATCCGGGTCGGGCCCTTGCTTGTGAACCCCTGCCAGGTGATCGGCTGCCCGGGGTCGTCGAAGCGGTGGTTGCCGTCGGTGATGAAGCTGCCGTTGGCGAACATGCAGTGGCTGCCGATCTCGACCAGCTCGACCGCCGCCACCATCACGCCGAGGTTGAGGAAGGTGCCCTCACCGATCCGCACCCGCGCCGACGGGGATGCGGTGATCCAGACGCCGGGTTCGAACAGGGCCTGCGGCCCGACCTCGAGCCGGCCCTCCTGCAACAACTCGAGCACGTTGCCGTGCAGCGGCCAGCGGGCGAAGGCCTGCCGGCGCATCAGCTCCCAGTGGATCCGGGCCCGGTTCCAGGGCAGCGAGTTGCGCTCGTACCAGCGCCACTTCTGCGCCCAGAGCTTGACCAGCGCGGTATCGACCAAGGCCGGCATTTTTTCAGCATCGCCCCGCGGGCCCGAGCCTGAGCGCCCAGGCGACGCCGCCGGACACGAGCGCGATCTGGCGGGCGTCCTGCCACGTCTGCAGGAAGTGCCCGAGCGCGTCGTAGAAGACCCGGCCATGGCCGAAGCGCCGGCACCACACGAGTGGGCGGTCGGGCCCGCCCGGGCCGGTGTCGAGGCGGACGAGCACGTGCGAGATGCGCCGTGGGTCGTGCGTGAACACGTAGAACTCCTCGTGGATCTGGAAGCTCGCCGGCAGCGTCCGCGTGGCGGCGTTGCCGCGGTCCTCGACGATGAGCCGCTGCGTCGAGGGCAGCGGGTGGTGGCTGAACTCGGCGCCGATCATGCGGATGTAGCCCGGCCAGTGATGAAAGGTGTCGGCAGCCGAGTGAAAGCCGATCAGGGTGCCGCCGCCGCGCACGAACGATGTCAGCGCCTGCTTGCCGGCGGTGCTGAGCGGCAGCTCGCCCGAGGTCAGCAGGAACACGACCCCTGCAGCCCCGCGCAGGGTCGAGGGCCCGAGCTGCGCCGCGCTCGCCAGCGGGACGAGCGCGTAGCGCCCGTCGACGTGGGCCAGCCGCTGCAGCGCCGCCAGCGCGGTCGGGATCGAGGCGTGGTGGTAGCCGCGCGTCTGGGTCAGGACGAGGACTCGGAGCGCGGGGCGCGCCGCGGCGGGGCGCGCCGCGGCGGGGCGCGCCGCGGTCGCCGCGCCCGGGCCGCCCTGGGCCGTCGATCCCACCTGGGACCCCGCCGCGCCCGCGCCCGCGCCCGCGCCGCACGCCGCGAGCACCGCAGCGCCAGCCAGGCCGAGGATCGCGCGGGAGGCGCGCACCCGTCTACCGGGCCGCGGCGGTGGCGCGTGGTCGCCGGCGGGCGCGAGGCTTCGCCTTCGCGCGCACGGGCAGGATGTCAGCCAGGAACCCTCCGGTGTAGGAGCCGCGCTCGGCCGCGACGACTTCCGGCGTGCCCGTTGCGATCACCGTGCCGCCCTCCTCCCCGCCCTCCGGGCCGAGGTCGATGACGCGGTCGGAGACCTTGATCACGTCGAGGTTGTGCTCGATCACGACCACCGAGTTGCCGGCCTCGACCAGCCGCATCAGCACCTCGAGCAGACGCTGGATGTCGGCGAAGTGCAGACCGGTGGTGGGCTCGTCGAGGATGTACAGGGTCTGCCCGGTGGCGACCTTCGAGAGCTCGGCCGCGAGCTTGACCCGCTGTGCCTCGCCGCCCGACAGGGTCGTGGCCGGCTGGCCCAGCCGCATGTACCCCAGGCCCACGTCGTTCAGCGCCTCGACCCGGCGGCGGATCTTGGGGATGTGGGCGAAGAACTCGAGCGCCTCCTCGATCGGCATCTCGAGCACGTCGGCGATCGTCTTGCCCTTGAACCGCACCTCGAGCGTCTCCCGGTTGTAGCGCTTGCCGTGGCACTGCTCGCAGGGCACGTACACGTCGGGCAGGAAGTGCATCTCGATCTTGATCTGGCCGTCGCCACGGCACACCTCGCAGCGCCCGCCCTTGACGTTGAACGAGAACCGGCCCGGCTTGTAGCCGCGTGCGCGGGCCTCCTGGGTCTTGGAGAACAGATCCCGGATCTGATCGAAGAGCCCGATGTAGGTGGCCGGATTCGAGCGCGGCGTGCGGCCGATCGGCGACTGGTCGACCGAGATGATCTTGTCGAGCTGCTCGAGACCGCTGATCCGCTTGTGCGCTCCGGCGCGCTGTCGGGACTTGTGCAGGCGGTTGGACACCGCCTTGTAGAGCACCTCGTTGATGAGCGTCGACTTGCCGGACCCCGATACGCCGGTCACCGAGCAGAAGACGCCGAGCGGGATCTTGACGTTGATGCCGCGCAGGTTGTGCTGGGAGGCCCCTTCGATCGTCACGTAGCCCGACGGCTTGCGCCGGCGCTGCGGGATCTCGATCACCCGCGTCCCGGCCAGGAACTGGCCGGTCAGCGAATCGGGCACGCTCTCGACCTCGGCGGCGGTGCCCTGCGCGACCACGTGGCCCCCGTGCTCGCCCGCGCCGGGACCCATGTCGACGAGATGGTCGGCCGCGCGCATGGTGCCCTCGTCGTGCTCGACCACGAGCACCGTGTTACCGAGATCGCGCAGGCGCTCGAGCGTCCCGATCAGTCGCTCGTTGTCGCGCTGGTGCAGGCCGATCGAGGGCTCGTCGAGGATGTACAGCACGCCCACCAGCGAGGAGCCGATCTGGGTCGCGAGCCGGATCCGCTGCGCCTCGCCGCCCGACAGCGTCGCCGCGGCCCGCTCCATCGACAGGTAGCCGACGCCGACGTTCTCGAGGAACTGGAGCCGCTCCTCGATCTCCCGCAGCACCAGCCGCGCGATCCGCCGGTCGTGCTCGCTGAGGTCGAGCTCGCGCACCCACTCGAGCGCCCGTCGGGCCGACAGCGCGGCGAAGTCGTGGATCGCGGTGCCGGAGACGAGCACCGCCCGCGACTCGGGGCGCAGCCGCGCGCCCTTGCAGTCCGGGCAGGGCCGCAGCGTCATGTACTCCTCGATCTTCTCGCGTGAGAAGTCGGAGTCGGTCTCCCGGTAGCGCCGCTCCAGCCCGGGGACGATCCCCTCGAACCGGGTCGCGTATGAGCGCCGGCGCCCGAACCGGTTGCGGTAGGAGACCTGGAGCCGGTCTCCGTTGGTGCCGTAGAGGAAGAAGTCGCGCGCGCCCTCGGGCAGCTCCTGCCACGGGACCTCGAGATCCACGTCGTAGCGCTCCGAGATCGCCTGCGCGAGCTGGTCGTAGTAGTTCGACGCGCTCGCCGCCCACGGCGCGATCGCCCCTTCGCCGATCGACAGCGACGGATCTGGCACCACCAGCTCGGGGTCGATCTCCATCTGCGACCCGAGCCCCGTGCACCGGGGACAGGCTCCGTGCGGCGAGTTGAACGAGAAGATCCGCGGCTCGAGCTCGACCAGGCTCGGGCCGTGCACCGGGCAGGCGAACTTCTCCGAGAAGGTGAGCGTGCGCGGCTCCGCGCCGGCATCGACCAGCTCGATCTCGACCAGGCCGTCGGCCAGCGCCACCGCCGTCTCGATCGAGTCGGCCAGGCGCTTGCGCAGGTCGTGCTTCATCACGAGGCGGTCGACGACCACGGCGATGTCGTGCTTGTACTTCTTGTCGAGCACGATGTCCTCGTCGAGCCGGCGCAGCTCGCCGTCGACCTTCACGCGCGAGAAACCCTCGGCGCGCAGCTCCTCGAACTGCTTGCCGTACTCGCCCTTGCGACCGCGGACGATCGGCGCCAGGACCATGAAGCGGCTGCCCTCGGCCAGCTCCATCACCTGGTCGATGATCTGCTCCGCCGACTGGCCCGCGATCGGGCGCCCGCAGATGTGGCAGTGCGGGTGGCCCACCCGGGCCCACAAGAGCCGCAGGTAGTCGTAGATCTCGGTCACCGTGCCGACCGTCGAGCGCGGGTTGCGCGACGTCGTCTTCTGGTCGATCGAGATCGCCGGCGACAGCCCCTCGATCGAGTCGACGTCGGGCTTGTCCATCTGGCCCAGGAACTGGCGCGCGTAGGCCGACAGCGACTCGACGTAGCGACGCTGGCCCTCGGCGTAGATCGTGTCGAACGCCAGCGAGGATTTGCCGGATCCCGAGAGGCCGGTGATGACGGTCAGCGACCCGCGCGGGATCGCGACCGTGATGTCCTTGAGGTTGTGCTCCCGGGCGCCCGAGACGAGGAGTTGATCCACTCACACGATTCTAGAGAACCGAACAGACGTTCCCCTGCCTCCCGGGAGCCGAAAACCCGCTCCGAGCGAACTCCGAGGTGGGCATCGGACCGCTGGGAGCGGCGCTGCCCTCAGCCCTCGACGCTGGCGTAGACCTCGTCGAGCAGGCTCTCGGGGTTGGCGAGGCTGAAGTTCTCGGCCAGGTAGCGGCCCGTCTCCTCGCGCGGGGTGCCGTTGAGCGCCATGTTGAGCGCGATCAGGCGCGCGCCCTCGGTGTCGTCGTCACCGCCGTCCGCGGTCAGCGCGTCCGCCGGCGCCGCGGCGGCCGCGGGAGCGGTGGCGGGCTCGGTGTGCGAGATCTCCTCCTCCAGCTCGACCACGCTCTGCTCCTCGTACAGGTCGACCTCGTCGGCGACCACCGGCGCCGCGGCAGCGGCCGGTGCTGCAGGCGCGGCGGGCGCTTCAGGCGTTCGGGACGCGGCCGGCTCCTCGGGCTCGAAGCGCGAGCGCGTGGCGGCGGCGTCGCTGAGCTCGCTCAGGTTCCCCTCGAGCAGCTGCAGGTCGGCGTTGAGGCGGTTGGACCCGGTCCGCAGCGATTCCACCAGCGCCGAGAGCTCGCTCTCCATCGCATCGAGCCGCTGCAGCATGACGGCGGTCGACTCCGAGACGCGCCCGACGTACTCGCGGGCCTGCTCGGTCGCCTGCTCGCGCGTGCTCTGGGCCTCGGCGCTCGCCTCGCCGCGGATCTCGCGCGCGTCCTCCTCCGCCCGGCGCTGGATCTCGGCGGCGCTCGTCTCGGCGGCCTCGACGATCGAGCGGACCTGCTCGGACGCCGAGGTGGCGAGCGTCTCTGAGCGGCGCCGCGACGTGCGCTTGAGCTCGTCGACCTGATCGGCCAGGAGGCTCAGATGCGCGTCGACGGCATCAGGGTCGTAGCCCCGGCGGCCGATGGGAAAGTCTCTCTTCTCGATGCTCTCACGTTCCAGGGCCACGCGGACTACCTCCGTATCAGGATCAGAGCTTCAGCCCGGGCAGGCTAGCGGACCTTTGGAGCCACGGTACTCACCCGGCGCGGGTGGCCGGACCGGGTCAGCCGGTGGGCGCCCGGCCCTCGGCCAGGGCCACGTCGAGCTCGCGCTTGAGGTCCCGGATCTCGTCCCGGAGCTTGGCCGCGTACTCGAACCTCAGGTCCTCGGCGGCGGCCAGCATCTCCTCCTCCAGCTCCACGATCGTGCGCTCGATCTCGGCCGGCTCCATCGATCCGGCGGGGCGCTGGCGGCGACGGCGCGAGCGGGGCACCTTCGACTCCGACTGCAGGAACTCGGCGATGTCGCTGATGCCCTTGACGATCGTCTCCGGCGTGATCCCGTGCTCAACGTTGTGGGCGCGCTGGATCGCGCGACGGCGGTCGGTCTCGCCGATCGCGGCCCGCATCGCCGCCGTCTCCTTGTCGGCGTACATCAGGACCTTGCCCTCCACGTTGCGCGCCGCCCGCCCGATCGTCTGGATCAGTGAGGTCTCGCCGCGCAGGAAGCCCTCCTTGTCGGCATCGAGGATCGCCACCAGCGACACCTCGGGCAGGTCCAGGCCCTCGCGCAGCAGGTTGACCCCGACCAGCACGTCGTATTCGCCGAGCCTGAGCTCGCGAATGATCTGGATCCGCTCGAGCGTGTCGATCTCCGAGTGCAGGTAGCGGACCCGGAAGCCCATCTCGAGCAGGTAGTCGGTCAGGTCCTCGGACATCTTCTTGGTCAGCGTCGTCACCAGCGTGCGCTCGTTGCGATCGACCCGCGACCGGACTTCGTTCATCAGGTCGTCGATCTGGTTGCGCGTCTCGCGGACCTCGATCTCCGGATCGACGATCCCGGTCGGGCGCACGATCTGCTCGACGATCCGCGGCGAATGGGTGCGCTCGTAGTCGCCCGGGGTGGCCGACACGAACACCATCTGCGGCGTGATCGAGAGGAACTCCTGGAACTTCTGGGGCCGGTTGTCCATCGCGCTGGGGAGCCGGAAGCCGTAGTCGACCAGGGTCTGCTTGCGCGAGCGGTCGCCCTCGTACATGCCGCCGATCTGCGGCACGGTCTGGTGCGACTCGTCGATGAAGCAGACGAAGTCGTCGGGGAAGTAGTCGATCAGGCAGTAGGGACGATCACCCGGCTGGCGGCCGTCGAGGATCCGGGAGTAGTTCTCGATCCCCGAGCAGAATCCCATCTCACGCAGCATCTCCATGTCGTACTGGGTGCGCTGGCGCAGCCGATGGGACTCGAGCAGCTTCCCCTGGGCGTCGAGCTCGGCGCAGCGCTCGTTGAGCTCCCGCCCGATCTCGGCCACCGCGTCCTCGATCTGGCCCTCGCGCACGTTGTAATGCGAGGCGGGCCAGATGCCGACGTGCTCGAGGTCGTCCTCGAGCACCTCGCCGGTGATCGGGTCGAAGTGCTGCAGGTGCTCGACCTCGTCGCCGAACAGCACGATCCGGAACGCCGTCTCGGCGTAGGCGGGGAAGATCTCGAGCGTCTCGCCGCGGACGCGGAAGGTGCCGCGTCCGAGCGCGGTGTCGTTGCGCGTGTACTGAATCGAGACCAGCTTGCGCAGGAGGCCGTCGCGGTCGATGAACTCGCCCTTGCGCAGCGTCTGCAGGTTCTCGTCGTAGACCTCGGGCGAGCCGAGACCGTAGATGCAGGACACGCTGGCGACGATGAGGACGTCGCGGCGCGCGAACAGGGCCGCCGTGGCCGAATGCCGGAGGCGGTCGATCTCCTGGTTGATCGCCGAGTCCTTCTCGATGTACAGGTCCTTGCTCGGGACGTAGGCCTCGGGCTGGTAGTAGTCGTAGTAGGAGACGAAGTACTCGACGGCGTTGCGCGGGAAGTAGGCCCGGAACTCGTTGCACAGCTGCGCCGCGAGCGTCTTGTTGTGGGCGATCACCAGGGCCGGCTTCTGCACCGCCGCGATCGTCGCCGCCATCGTCATCGTCTTGCCCGTCCCGGTCGCGCCGAGCAGGGTCAGGAACTGCTCGCCGGCCTGGATCCCCTGCGCCAACGACTCGATCGCCGCCGGCTGATCGGCGGTCGGGCTGAAGGCGGCATCGAGTTCGAACTTCGGCATGCGCTCGATCTCTGAGCGTAGCGTCAGGCCGGGCGGACGTCCTGAGGCCCGTCCTCGGAGACGACCCGCGCTGCCATGAGGGCGGCGCCGACCGGCGCGAACCGTAGGCCCGCTCGGCGGCCACGAGCTGCGCGGCTCTCGCCGCCAGCAGGTCGAGCAGCGCCGCGGCCGGCTTGAACGGGTCAGCGATCGCCGCCCCGTCCGACAGCGACAATGCCGCCCGCAGCTCGCCGTCGACCTCGTCCACCGGCAGCGGCGGGCTCGGCGCCGCGGCGCTGTCGAGCACCGCGAGCCGGGCCAGGCCGGCCTCGTCGTCGGGGAACGCGTAGCGGATCGTGACCGCTCCGTGCACGGGCGCGTGGACCGGCTGGATCCGAGATGCCGCGAGCCACCGCAGGAGACGGCGAGGAGCGCGTGCGCGCTCGTGGCCGTGCGGGGCCGTTGCCTGATCGCGCCGGTGGGCGGCGGCCGCGCGGTGAGCGTCGTCGGCGCGCGCGGCGGCCGTCAGCCTATGGAGATGGGGTGAGAGCATGGCGGCTGTAGTGCTCGGCGTAGGCCGGCGGCGCCAGCTCGCAGAGCGGGTCGTTGACGGGCGCTCCAGCGCGGAGCTCGAGCGGGATCACGCCCGCCCACACCGGCAGTGCTTGGTCCTCGGAGGCGTCGACGGGCGGCCCCGTGCGGATCTTGGCCGAGGCCTCGGTCAACGGCATCGCGACGACCGAGGTCGCAGCCAGTTCCTGTGGGCTGGGGCCACGGGCGTCATCGGAGCGGCCGGCGGCGACGTGCTCGACGATCGCCCGGAGTGCCTGGTGCTGCTCGCGCTCGCCGGTGACCAGGCGCGCCTCACCGAGTACGACGACGGAGCGGTAGTTGACGGAGTGGTGGAAGGCCGAGCGGGCCATCACGATGCCGTCGAGCAGGGTCACGGTGAAGCAGGCGCGCACGCCGGACGAGAGCTCGGTCAGCAAACGGCTGAGCGGGCTGCCGTGCAGCAGGATCTGATCGCCCACGCGCGCGTAGATGACCGGGATCACGTACGGCTGTCCGTCCTCGTCACAGATCCCCACGTGCCCGACGAGGCCCTCGTCGAGGATCGCCTCGATCACAGCGCGGTCGTAGCTGCCGCGGCCGGCACGGCGGCGCACGGTCGCCCGGGCCGTCCGCTCGATCCGAGCGTCCGGCGTGGGGACGTCAGTCACGGGGGCGCCCGTCGTCGCCATGTCCTGTTCAACGTCTCTGCGAGGCTTCATGCGAGAAGACGCCCCTCTCGTCGCCGTATGCCGTCATTGTTATAGTACGCTCTGATGCTTGAGCTAGAACAATATCAGATCGTTGGGTCGACGGCCCGCGAGATCGCGGCCAGCGCCGAGGCGGCGATCCGCGAGGGTGGCCTCGAGCCGGGCGCCGCGCTGCCTACCGTGCGCTCGCTGGCGGCGACGCTCGGCACCAGCCCGGCGACCGTCCACGCCGCCTACCGGGTCCTGCGCGAGCGCGGGCTCGTGGTCGCCGACGGGCGCCGCGGCACGCGTGTCGCGCCGCGTCCGGCCCTGCGGACGCCGCAACCGGCCGGGCTTCCGGCCGACGTCCGCGACCTCGCGCACGGACTGCCGGACCCCGCGCTGCTGCCGCCACTCGCGCCCGTGTTCGCCGGGCTCGACTTCGAGCCCCGGATGCGCATGAGCGAGCTCGACTCCGCCGACCCCGAGCTGCTCGCGGTGGCCGCCGCCGCTTTTCAGGCGGACGGCCTGCCTCCGGGCGCGATCGCGGTCGTCGGCGGCGCCTTCGACGGGATCGAGCGGGTGCTGCAGACCCACCTCCACCCCGGGGACCGCGTTGTGGTCGAGGATCCGGCCTACGCCGGCATCCGGGACCTGTTGCCGGCGCTGGGGCTTGTGCCCGTTCCGGTGCCGGTCGATGAGCTGGGGCTGATCCCCGAGGCGCTCGAGGCCGCCCTGGGCCGAGACGTCGAGGCCGCGCTGATCGTCCCGCGCGCCCAGAACCCGTACGGCTCTGCCTTCGACGCCGAGCGCGCGGCCGTCCTGCGTGGCCTGCTGGCCCAACGCCCCGGCCTGCTGCTGGTCGAGGACGATCACGCCGGGCTCGTGTCCGGCGCCCCGTTCGCGACCCTGGTCGACGCGACGCGGGAGCGCTGGGCGGTCGTCCGCTCGATGTCGAAGATGCTCCACCCCGACCTGCGGCTGGCGCTGATGACCGGCGACGAGACGACGATCGCGCGGGTCGAGGGACGCCAGGCGCTCGGAACGCGCTGGGTCAGCCACGTCCTGCAGGCGACCGTCGCGGCGCTGCTGAGCGACCCAAAACTGCCGGCGACGGCCACCCGCGCCGCCGCGGTCTACGGCGAGCGCCGCCGCGGGCTGCTCGCCGCGCTGGCCGCACGGGATGTGCCGGCCCACGGCCACTCGGGCCTCAACGTGTGGGTGCCCGTGCGCGAGGAGGGCACCATGGTCCGGACGCTGCTCGACGCGGGCTGGTTCACCGTCGCCGGCGAGCGGTTCCGGATCGAGACACCGCCCGGGATCCGGATCACGGTCACCACGCTCGAAGCGGGCGAGGCCGACGCGATCGCGTCGGTGATCGCCGGCGTCGAGCACGCGGGGCGGCCGCGACGGGCGTACTGAGGCGGCGGGCAGTCGCGCGGGCGGGCGGCGCGGGCGCGCGGCGCGGGCGGGCGGCGCCAGGCCGGCTACCGGTAGCCGAGCTCAGTCGGGTACGTGCGCCGGTAGTCCTTCTGCGCCTGCAGGAC
>Ga0209048_10007460_pt1 | contig 10103 bp, 11 predicted proteins | sample FrelakmetCRP12CR_FD_187146 | JGI IMG/M metagenome (GOLD analysis project Ga0209048, IMG submission 187146) | Freshwater lake sediment microbial communities from the University of Notre Dame, USA, for methane emissions studies - CRP12 CR (SPAdes)... | ecosystem: Environmental > Aquatic >... | reverse complement strand
AGCGCCCCACGGGGATCGAAGCGCCCGCCAGGCATGAGAGCTCTCCCACCTTTAGATCACCCTTAGGGGACGGCCCCTTTTCGACGCTAAGCTGATCGGTACGTGAGCACGCTCGAGAGCTTGGACCGGTCATGAACATCCTTCGCCGCATCTCCCTGTCGCGCCTGCTGCTCCTCTGCGGCCTGGTGATCGCCCTGGGCGTGTCCGCCACGGCAATCGCCTTTGCGGTTGACTCGGGGCCCAAGCCGCTGCCCAAGCCGCTGGCGCAAGCGGTTCACGACGCACTCGCCGCGCCGCGGGTGGAGGGCGTGAGCGCGAGCATCCAGCTGACCGACCACCTCCTCGAAGGCGCGAGCCTCGCGAGCGCCGCCGGCGAAGGCGGCCAGCTCGCCTCGAGCCCTCTGATCTCGGGCGCCCCGGGCCGGCTCTGGATCGCCAAGGACGGGCGCGCGCGTCTGGAACTGCAGTCCGAAAAGGGCGACAGCCAGATCCTCTACGACGGGCACAACCTGTCGCTTTACGACGCCTCGACGAACACCCTGTACCGGTACACGTCCAGCAAGACCGAAGACAGCGCCCCTGCTGGCGGCACGGACACCTCCACCACCCACGAAGTGCCGACGGTCGCGAAGATCGAAGAAGAGATCTCCAAGGCCGCGCCCCACGCGACCTTCTCGGAAGCCACGCCGACCGACGTCGCGGGCCAGCCGGCCTACACGGTGCGCGTCTCCCCCGCCAGCAACGGCGGGCTGATCGGCGGCGCCGAGCTCTCGTTCGATGCGGTCCACGGCGTGCCGCTGCGCGCGGCCGTCTACTCCTCCACGAGCGCGGCCCCCGTGATCGAACTGGCGGCCAGCGAAGTCTCCTACGGGCCGGTGTCCGAGTCGGTCTTCGAATTCACCCCGCCCACCGACGCCAAGATCGTGGAAGTCGGCTCCTCGGCGAAGAGCGGCTCACCCTCGAGCCCGTCCTCCGGCGGCGGCGGAACCCCCCCGAAGGTCACGAGCCACGGAAGCGGTCTCGCTGGTATCACGGTGGTCGAAAGCGCGACCAGCGAAGGCGGCAAGCCGAAGTCGATCCTGCCGGAAGGGCTGCCGCAGGTCAAAATCGGCACCACCACCGCCACCGAGCTGCCGACGGCTCTGGGCACGCTGTTGAGCTTCGAGCGCTCCGGCGTGCGCTACCTGCTGCTCGGCGCGGTCACGCCCAGCACCATCGAGGCCTTCGCCCGGGGCCTCTAGCGTGAAGGACGCGCAGGCGCCGCAGCCCGCGCATGGGCCGTCGGCTCTCAGAAGGACGAACGCAGACCGTCGTGCCCGCCATGCGAGCGCCTGAGCACGCAGCCGGCCACGAAGACGCGCCGCCGGTGCGCGCGCGTGGGCTGGTCAAGCGCTACAAGGAGGTGCTGGCGGTCGATCACATCGACCTGAACGTCGGTATGGGCGACGTCTACGGCTTTCTCGGCCCCAACGGAGCCGGCAAGACGACGACCCTGCGGATGGCCCTCGGCCTGATCACGCCCACCGAGGGAACCGTGGAGCTGTTCGGCCGCGACCCCTTGCGCGAGGGCGCGCGCGCCCTGGAGGGGGTGGCCGGCTTCGTGGAGGGGCCTCGCTTCTACCCCTACCTCAGCGCTCGCAAGAACCTCGAGCTGCTGTCCGCGCTGGACGGCCGCGGAGCCAGGGCGCGCATCGACGAGGTGCTCGAGATCGTCGAGCTCGCCCACCGGGCCGCACACCGGGTGGGCGGCTACTCGCACGGGATGCGCCAGCGCCTCGGGATCGCAGCGGCGCTGCTGCGCCGCCCGCGCCTCTTGATCCTGGACGAGCCGGCGACGGGCCTCGACCCGGCGGGTATGCGCGACATGCGCATGCTCATCCGCCGGCTCGCGAGCGACGGGATCACGGTGCTGCTCTCGAGCCACCAACTGCCCGAGGTGCAGGAACTGTGCGACCGGGTCGCGATCGTCGACTCCGGGCGCGTGGTCTACGAGGGCGCACTGGCCGACCTGCGCCGACGGGGCGGCGCGGGCTACCAGCTGCACACCACCGACGATGCGCGCGCGCTGCAGATCGCGCGCGAGCAGAGCGGCGTCGAGCACGCGATGAGCGCGGAGCACTGCCTGGTCTTCCAGGCCGAGGAGCGCGATGTCGGCGCCCTGTCACTGTCGCTGGCCGAGGCGGGAGTGGGCATCCTCTCGCTTACGCCGGCCCTGGCCACGCTCGAGGACCTGTTCTTCCGCCTGACCGAGGACAAGGGCGACGGCGAAGAGCCCCTGCTCGCGCCCGAGGACGGGCTGGACGCCCGGGTGGATCGCCTCGTGGGGGCGTCGTGAGCAGCGTCGCCGCCTCCCCCGCCGTGACGACCCCGCGCGAAGAGCGCCTGAGGCGCCCCGCGACGCTGTCGGTCTACCGCTGGGAGCTGCGCAAGCTGGTCTCCCAGAAGCGCACCTACCTGGGGCTGGGGCTGGCGGTGATCATGCCGCTGATCTTCGTGCTCAGTCAGCACCTGCGCCACGATCACAACAACCGGGAGAACATCTTCGCCACGCAGATCACCCAGTCCGGCCTGGCGACGCCGTTGCTGATGCTGCTCTACCAGTCGTTCTTCCTGCTCCCTCTGATCGCCGCGCTGGTGGCCGGCGACATCGTCGCCGCCGAGGACAACAACGGGACGTTGAAGACGATCCTGACGCGGTCGGTGGATCGCGGACAGGTGTTCGCGGCCAAGACCATCGCGGCGCTGACCTACGCGACGATCGCAGTGTTCCTGTCGGCCATCGTCGCGACCGCTGCCGGCGTGGCGTCGTGGGGCTTCAAGCACGTGACCACCTTCTCGGGCACCGTCGTATCGGCGCCCAAGGGGCTGCTGCTCGTGTTCGCCGCCAACACCTGCTACCTGATTCCGCTCCTGACGGTGGCCTGCATCGGCGTGCTGCTCTCGACCGTGACGCGCAACAGCGCAGCCGCCGTCGTGGGCACGGTCGGGATCACGCTCGTGCTGGCGATCGTCTCGCAGATCCCGGGCCTGGACGTGCTGCAGCCCTACGTGCTCACGAACCAGTACAGCAACTGGCATGGCCTGCTTCGCACCCCGACCGACTGGGCCCCGATAGCGCACTCCGCGTGGGTCTGCGCGCTGTACGCCGCCCCGGCGCTGGTCGCTGCCTATCTGATCTTCCTGCGACGCGACGTCGCCGGCGGCTAGCAGGCCCGCCCGACCACCTGCACCTCAGGTCACCTCGGCCGGCAGCTCGATGGCCGACAGCTCCACGTCGCCCATCAGCCGCCGCGCCTCGCGCGGGTCGATCAGCCCGGCTCCGAGGCGCCCCGTGGACTCGGCCCCGCAGGCCACGCCGAAGCGCAGGCACTGGTCGGGCGACCTCCCCTCGTAGCGGGCCGCGACGTAGCCGGCCAGGAAGGCATCGCCCGAGCCGCGCTTGGCGATCGGCTCGCGCGGTTCGATGCGCGCGCGCCTCAGGCTCGGCCGGCCGCCGATGAGCACCTGCGCGAAGCAGCCGTCTGGAAGCGTGATGATGGCCTCGCGGGGGCCGAGCGCGGCGAGCTGGCGTACGGCGAGCGAGCGCTCCTCCTCGCCCGCGAACTCGTGGCCCACGAGCTCCTCGGCCTCGAGCACGTTCGGCGACACCACGTCGGGCTCGGCGCGGACGGCCTGACGGAGCGGCTCCCCGTCGGTGTCGACTACGGTCGTCACCTCCATCCGCTCCAGGTCGTGGATCAGCGCCGCGTAGATGTCGGGCTTGACCGCCGGCGGCAAGGACCCCGCGAATACGACGATCGCGGCGCCGCGGGCGAGGTAGAGGAGCTTGTCGCGGAACAGCTCGACCTCCTGTGCCGACACCGAGGGACCGCGTTCGTTGATCTCGGTCTGCTGCCCGGTCGTGGGGTCGAGCACCGAGGTGTTGGTGCGCGACTCCTCGCGGATGCGCACGAAGTCGTTGAGGATCGCCTCCTCTGTGAGCTGCTCGACGATGTGCGTACCCGTGGCCCCCCCGGCGAAGCCCGTGGCGATCACGGGCTGGCCGAGCGCCTTCAGGGCGCGCGCGATGTTCACGCCCTTCCCGCCGGCCATCGTGCGCTGCTCGACGGTTCGGTGACGCCGCCCAAGCTGGAAGTTCGGCACCGAGAGCGACTTGTCGATCGCCGCGTTGAGCGTGACCGTGATGATCATCCTGGCTCTGTACCCATGTTCCTGCGCTCTGAACGGCAGGACGCTGCCCCGGAGCGCACCACTAGGCTAGCGGAACGCTCCCGGGGCACCAGAGCCGCACCGGCCCGACACGTCTAGCTCGCCGCCCGAGACCGACCGGACAGCGCCCAGGCCGTCTCACGCAGGTGCTCGGCCGCGGCGCGGGCCGCCGCCGCCGGCTCCCCGCCGGTGGTCAGGTGGGCGTCGGCGATGCTACGTGAGGCGGTCACCAGCCCGCCCGCCCGCCCCGGAGCGAACGCAGGCGCAAGGTCCTCGACGCGACCACCCTGCGCACCGACACCGGGGAGCAGGAACGGCGCGCCTCCCATCAGCTCCCGGGCGCGCTCGAGGTGCTCCGGAGCGGTCGCTCCGACGACCGCGCCCACGTCGCTCAGGCCGGCCGCGCCGACGCCGGGCCTGCCCAACCCGTCCACGAGCGAGGCAACCCGCTCCCACACCGGGCCCCCGTCCCGTAGGGTCAGGTCCTCGATGTCTGCGGCGCCCGGGTTGGACGTGCGGACCAGCACCAGCACGCCCGCGCCCGTGGCGCGGGCGGCCGTGACGAACGGCTCGATCGCGTCGCTGCCCATCAGCGGGTTGACCGTCACGAGGTCGGCTCCGAGCCCCTGCAACGGTCCGAACGGGGTCTCTACCCCGCCGACCAGCGCCTGCGCGTAGGCCGTGGCGCTCACCGGGATGTCGCCCCGCTTGCCGTCGGCGATCACCAGCAGGCCAAGCGTCCTCGCGTACGCCGCCACCGTGTGCAGGGCGCTCCACCCGGATGCGCCCAGGCGCTCGAAGCAGGCGAGCTGGAGCTTGACCGCCACGCACGCCTCGGCCGTGGCGTCGATCAGCGCTCGGCAATGCCCGATCACCGCGCTCGCGGCTCGCTCGGCAGGTGGACCGGGCGCAGCGCCCCCGCCGAATTCGGGCCACAGGGCGCGCGGGTCGGGGTCGAGGCCGAGCACGATCTGCGACTCGCGCCCGGCCACCCGGCCGGCAAGTGTGTCGCCGAAGGACCCCGCCGGCGTCAGCGGCCCTTCACCGCGCTCTTCAGGCCGCTTCCCGCGGTGAAGCGCGGCACGCGCGAGGCTGCGATCTGGATGCGCTCGCCCGTTCGCGGGTTGACCCCCAGTCGCGCACCGCGCTCGCTCACGTGAAACTTGCCGAATCCCGACACCGTGACATCGCTGCCACGGCGCAGCGCATCCTCCACCGTGGCCACGAGCGCGTCCACGGCCCGTCCGGCCTCCTGCTTGGTCAGATCAGCGCGATCCGCCACCTGGTCGACCAGCTCGGACTTCGTCACCTCGTCCTCCTCGTTCGTGAAACCGTTGTTCTGACGCTAACACCGTATACGGACGGGCGCATCGGCAATGCCCGCGGGCCCCTCGCCGGCGCGGGCGAGTGCCGGGCGGAGCGGGCAGGAGCAGCGACCGGGCGGGCCGATACGGCCCTGCAGACGGGTCAGCGACAGCACCGGCCGCTGCGGCTGCGATGCGTGCCGACGCGGCGACGGTACGGGTCGGTGCGGGGTGCCGCAGGCGAGGTCCGCGATGCAGACGGGCCGATCCGCAAGAATGGCGCAATGACCGTCACCCGCATCGCCTGGACGGTCACCGTGCTCGTAGCCCTGATCACGGCCCTGCTGTTGCTGCTCGCCGGCTATACGGGCTACGCCGGACTGGGCGTGGCGGTGGCGGCCTCGGCAGCGATCAACCTCTTCTAGCTCCGTCGGCATCGCGCTCGCCTGGACTCAGCCCGCGACGCACTCCCCTGGCTCCGTCCCCTGCCCGCTGCACCAGCGGATCCCCCTCGCCTTATGCCAGCGGCATCCCGCTTCCCTGATGCCGGCGGCATACCGCTCCCCTTGCGCCACCGGCATCCCGCCTGCCCGGCTGCGCCGACAATCCACCGCCGCGGCGGTGGTGGCCGGGTCGAGTCCTCAGACGGCCGTCCGGCCCTCGAGCCATGCGAGCAGCGCCCGGGCGGCGTGGCCGCGGTGGCTGATCGCGTCCTTCTGCGCCTCGGACAGCTCCGCCATGGTCAGCCCGGCCGGCCCGCTGTCGGGTAGGAACGCGGGGTCGTAGCCGAACCCGCCCGCTCCGCGCGGCTCGGCCGCCAGGCGACCCGGGCAGCGGCCCTCGAACACGCGCTCCACGCTCGCGGTCGGATCGACGTAGGCGATCGCGCACACGTACTCGAGGGCGCTGCCGGGGGAGGCCTCGCGTATGAGCTTCTCCAGGTTCTCCTGATCGGACGCCTGCTGACCGGCGTACCGTGCCGAGCGCACTCCCGGCGCGCCCGCCAGCGCCTCGACCTCGATGCCCGAGTCATCCGCGATGCTCGCCCTACCCGTCGCCTCCGCGCAGGCGCGGGCCTTGCCGAGGGCGTTCTCCTCGAACGTCTCCCCTTCCTCGGGCGGCAGGACCACCTCCGGGGGCAGCATCTCCAGCTCGAAGCCGGCGGCGGGTTCACGGCCTGCGAGCGCAGGTCGATCGGCCAGCAAACGTGCGAACTCCCGTCGCTTGTGCTCGTTGTGGGTGGCCAGCAGAAGCTTCAAGGCCCGCAACGCAGCACCGCCTACGGCGGCGGCGCCTCCGACCTGGCGGCCCCCTCCGCGCGCCCCGGATCGGGCGGCGGTGTGGCCGGCCCTTGGGCGATCGCCTGCTCCTGCGCGGAGCGCAGCCGCTCGATCCCCGCGGCGGCGAGCGCCAGCAGCTCGTCCAGGTGCGCGCGCGACAGCGGTGTGCGCTCGGCCGTGGCCTGCACCTCGACCAGACCACCCTCGCCGGTCATCACCACGTTCGCGTCCACCTCGGCGGTGGAGTCCTCCGAGTAGTCGAGGTCCAGGAGAGGGACGCCATCGATCATCCCGCAGGACACCGCAGCCACCGACCCCGTCAGCGGTGACTGCTGGAGCTGTCCGTCGGCCTGCAGCCGGGCGCAGGCCAGCGACAGCGCGACGTAGGCGCCGGTGATCGCCGCGCAACGCGTGCCCCCGTCGGCCTGGAGCACGTCGCAGTCGAGGTAGATGGTTCGCTCGCCAAGCGCCTGGAAGTCCACGACCCCCCGCAATGAGCGTCCGATCAGACGCTGGATCTCGACCGTCCGCCCGTCCTGGCGCCCTCGGGTCGCGTCACGCTGCTTGCGCTCGCCCGTCGACGCCGGCAGCATCCCGTACTCCGCCGTGACCCAGCCCCTGGCCCTGCCCGCCATCCAGCGCGGCACGCTCTCCTGCGCCGAGGCGGTGCAGATGACGCGCGTCTCTCCCATCGAGATCAGGGCGGAGCCCGTCGCCGTGCGCATGAAACCCGGCTCGATCGCAATCGGGCGCAGCTCGCTCGCCGCGCGCCCGTAGCTGCGCTCGCTCATGCGACCGCCTCGACCTCTGCGAGCCGGACACGCTCGACCGTTCCGAGCGGCATCTGCAGGAAGCGCGTGCCCAGCTCGCGGAACGCCTCGACGTCGCCCGTGCAGAGGAACCGGTAGTCGCCTTCCTGCTCGCTCGGATTCTGCAGCTCGCGCGTGCTCAGGGCGTGCCCCACCTGGCGCGCCAGCGCCGCCCCGGAGGTGATCAGCCGCACCGACGGACCGAGCATCCGCTGGAGCATCGGCTGAATCAGCGGGTAGTGCGTGCAGCCGAGGATCACCGTGTCCACTTCCGCCTCGCGCAGCGGGCCGCACGCCTCGCGGACACTTGCAACGACCCGCTCGTCGAACTGCTCTCCGGCCTGGATGATCGCCGCCAGCGTGGGGCAGGCGACCGCGTGGAGGGTGACGTGCGGATCAACCGCGCAGACAGCCTCCTCGTATGCGCGGCTGGCCACCGTCGTGGGCGTGGCCAGCAGCCCGATGCGGCCGGTGCGCGTGGCCGCGACGGCCTGGACGGCCTCCGGCCTGACAACGCCGAGCACGTCCACGCCCAGCGTCGTGTCCATCATCCGCCGGCGCAGGCTCGGGAGGGCAGCGGCCGTCGCCGAGTTGCACGCCACCACCAGCAGCTTCGCCCGGCGCCTGAGCAACTCCTCGGCGATCTCCGCCGCGAAGCGCGCCAGATCCTCTGGCAGACGCTCGCCGTAGGGAAAGCGCGCGGTGTCGCCCAGGTAGAGGAAATCCTCGTGGGGCAGCTGGACGAGGAGCTCGTGCAGCACGGTCAGCCCGCCTACGCCCGAATCGAACACGCCGATCGGCCGCTCCCTGGCACCGCCCCCGGCCGTGGCAGGTGAGACCCGCGATCGCTCGGACCCGCCCACGCGCGAGCCGGGTCCACCTGACCCGCGATCGGGCGGGGCGGCGGCTTGGCCGGACACGGTCATCCGGCTGACTGGGCCACTCTGCACGCGGGCCATCATTCCAGAGCGCTACGGTCGGGGGATCGTGCGCGCGCTGGTGGTCTCCAACATGCTCGCCGACGCCGCCCACCCCGAGCGGGGGCGCTTCGTACGTGACCAGGTCGGCGCGCTGCGCCGGCTCGACGGGCTGGATATCGAGCTCTACGAGTTCCCCCCTGGCGTGCGGGCGCTGACACACGCCGCACTCGACCTGCGCCGCCGCTTCGCCTCCGGCCGTTTCGATGTCGTCCACGCCCACTTCGGGCTCACCGCGTGGCCCGCCTTCGCGGTGGCCGCACGCGTGCGGGCGCTGACCGTGCACGGCAGCGACCTGCGCCATCCCCGCACGCGCCTGGCCACGCGGGCCGCGCTGCCGCGCATCGACCTCCTCGCGGCGGTCTCGGCCGAGCTCGTGCGAGAACTGCCCGGCCGCGCTGCGCGCAGACGGGCGCAGGTGCTGCCCTGCGGCGTGGATCTCGAGCGCTTCCGCCCCATCCCCCGCCGGCAGGCCCGCGAGGAGCTCGGCCTGGACCGCGACCGGCCGTACCTGCTGTTCCCGGCGGACCCCACTCGCCCCGAGAAGCGCCACGACCGCGCGCTCGCGCTCGCGCGCAGCGCGGGGGTGCAGCTGCTGACGCTCGGCGCCGTGGACCCCGTCGAGGTCCCCCTGTGGGTCAACGCGGCCAACGTCGTGCTCGTCCCCTCCGAGCGCGAGGGCTTCGGCCTGGCAGTGCTCGAGGCGCTGGCCTGCGACGTGCCCGTGCTCGCGACACCGGTCGGAGTCCACGACGCGGCCCTGAAGGGCGTGGACGGCGCTCTGTGTGCGCCGTTCGACCTCGCCGGCTGGCAAGCGGCCCTGGCACCGCACCTGCGGGCGCCCGATGCACGCGTCGAGGGCCGCGCGCACGCAACGCGCTACTCGGCGGGCCGGATGGCCGAACGTGTCGCCAGCGCATGGCGTGCGGCGCTCGAGCCGTCGGTAACATGGGTTGGCCGTGGATCAGACACCTGCCACGACGCCTAAGCCCGACCCTGCGCAAGTGCCGGATGACAGCCAGCCTGTGGACGCCGGCGGGCAAGAGCGATCACCCGGCTTCAGGGCGCGCGGGCGCATGCGCCGCCGCACCCGCTTCCTGCGCAAGGCGCGCGAGCTCGCCTACCGCGACCTCGGCGGCCTGGTCTTCGACCTCCACCGCTTCGGGCAGCGCAACGACCCGATAGTGATCGCCAAGCTGACCACGCTCGGTCATCTGGATGCCGAACTGCGCACGCTCGAAACCGCTCTGAAGGAGCGCCGGTCGTTGACGATCCTGCGCGAAGCGGGCGTCACCGCCTGCCCCCGCTGCGCCGCGATCCACAGCGGCGAGGATCACTTCTGCCCGAACTGCGGACTGCCGATGAGCCGCCGCGTCGACCTCCCGATCGCAGGCGCTCCAGCCACCTCCGCGGCCCCGGCCTCCGCCGCCGGGGCTGCCGGCGCCGCGTCGCCTGCGCAGGCACCCGCGCCCGCACAGGCACCCGCGCCCGCACACGTCCAAGCACCGGCGCCGGCCGCGGTAG
>Ga0209048_10007459_pt1 | contig 10105 bp, 10 predicted proteins | sample FrelakmetCRP12CR_FD_187146 | JGI IMG/M metagenome (GOLD analysis project Ga0209048, IMG submission 187146) | Freshwater lake sediment microbial communities from the University of Notre Dame, USA, for methane emissions studies - CRP12 CR (SPAdes)... | ecosystem: Environmental > Aquatic >... | reverse complement strand
ATTGCAGGATTTACGGCTCTCGGCTTTATGTGGTGGTGCCCCTGGCCGGAGTCGAACCAGCACTCCTTGCGGAACTCGATTTTGAGTCGAGCGCGTCTACCAATTCCGCCACAGGGGCTCGGCCGTTCGCCACGACCAGCGCCGGGATATTAGCGGCAGTGTCAGCTTTTTCAACCCTAGGCCATTGAGGTTCGACCAGGCGCGAGGCTTCGCCGCCGCGATAATGGGTATTGCCATGGACAGGGGCTGGCGCATCGCCTATGCAGCGGCCATGTTTCAGCGCGTCTATCAATGGACTTTGACTCTGGCGGAAAGCCGCCACGCCCCTTTGGCCTTAGCGGCGGTTGCCTTTGCCGAAAGTTCGTTTTTTCCCATTCCGCCCGACGTAATTCTCGTCCCGATGTCGCTTGCCCGCCCCAAACGGGCCTGGACCTATGCCGCCGTTTGCACGCTTGCCTCGGTTGCCGGCGGCATTGCTGGCTATGCGATTGGAGCCCTGTTCTACGACACAATCGGCAAGGGCCTGATCGATTTCTACGGTTATGGCGGGCGGGCAGAGGCGCTGCGCGAACTCTATGCGCAATGGGGCTGGCTGGTTATTTTGATCAAGGGAATGACGCCTATACCGTTCAAGCTGGTGACAATCGTCAGTGGGTTTCTCGGCTATAATTTCCCACTTTTTGTTCTGCTTGCCTTTTTGACTCGCGGGGCGCGGTTCTTTCTTTTAGCCGGGCTGCTGAATCGGTTCGGCGAACCGATCAAGGTCTTGCTGGATCGTCATTTTGCCTTGTTCATGGCGCTGCTTTTGCTGGTCATCATCTTCGGTTTCTGGATCGCAGCGAGAGTTCTGTGACAATGGACAGGGAGGTTCAGGCTGCGGCAATATGGCGCTGGTCTGCCCGCAGCGCGGCGTGGATCATTGGTGCAGTTTGCGCTCTCACTCTCATTGGCGCCTGGCTGTTCCAGGCCGCGGGCTATCAGCCGTGCGAGCTCTGCCTCAAGGAGCGCATTCCCTATTATCTCGGCCTGCCGCTTGCCGGGCTTGCTTTTTGGTCCATCCGCGCGGGGGCGGGGCGGGTAGCGGCTCTGGTTCTGTTTGGCGCGCTTGGCGTGCTGTTCGTTTCCAGCGCCGGTCTTGGCGCCTATCATGCCGGCGTCGAATGGGGCTTTTTCCCTGGGCCCACCGAATGCACCGGCGCCTACAAGCCCGCAGCCGAAATCAGCGATTTCCTCAAGCAGCTCGAAACCACCCAGGTAGTGCGCTGCGACGCGGTTGCCGTGCGGATTTTAGGCCTGTCACTGGCGGCCTGGAACGCCGTCGTTTCGGCCATGCTGGCCTTGCTTTGCTTGGGTGTGCTGAACCGGGTCTACGGTTCGAGCTCGGTATCCCAATAGAGATAATCGAGCCAGCTTTCGTGCAGATAATTGGGCGGGAAAAGCCGGCCGTTTTGATGCAAATCGTTGACGCTCGGCTGGAACGGCTTGGTCGCCGGCCACATTTTGGCTTCGGCCGGCAGCCGGTCGCCCTTGCGCAAATTGCAGCTCGAGCAGGCCGCCACGACATTTTCCCAGATGGTGGTCCCGCCTTTCGAGCGAGGCACTACGTGATCAAAGGTCAATTCGTCGCGGTTGCCGCAATATTGGCAGGAAAAGCGATCACGCAGAAAGACATTGAACCGCGTGAAGGCCGGGTGGCGCGAGGGCTTGATATAGGTTTTCAGGGAGACAACCGAGGGCAGCCGCATCTCGAAGCTCGGGCTGCGGACCGTGCGGTCGTATTCCGAGACAATGTTGACCCGGTCGAGGAAGACAGCTTTGATCGCGTCCTGCCAGGACCAGAGCGACAAAGGATAGTAGCTCAACGGCCGGAAGTCCGCGTTGAGGACGAGCGCCGGGCAAGCCTCCGGCGAAACGACAGGTTGGAAGTGAACCGTCAACCCGGCACCTCTTCCGATTGGCGGCGAAAAGTGATTCGCCCCTCTCTGACTTTGCACGGGAACACTCTACAAGCCCGATGACGGCCTTGTGAAGGTCCCGGCCGCAGCGTCCACCTTCACCGGGTCGGGACCGGGTGGTCGCCGCGATAATCGTAAAAACCGCGATTGGTCTTCCGGCCGAGCCAGCCGGCTTCCACATATTTGACCAGCAGAGGGCAGGGTCGGTATTTGGAATCGGCGAGGCCCTCATGCAGCACCTGCATGACCGAAAGACAGGTGTCGAGGCCGATGAAATCGGCAAGCTGCAGGGGGCCCATGGGGTGATTGGCTCCGAGCCGCATGGCGGTGTCGATGGATTCGACCGAGCCCACCCCCTCATAGAGGGTGTAGATCGCTTCATTGATCATCGGCAGCAGGATCCGGTTAACAATGAAGGCCGGAAAATCCTCGGCGACCGTCGCCGTCTTGCCGAGGCGGGCAATGAATTTCTTGGCGGCCTCGAAAGTCTCGTCCTCGGTCGCAATGCCGCGGATCAGCTCGACGAGCTGCATTCTCGGCACCGGGTTCATGAAATGAATGCCGATGAATCGCTCCGGCCGGTCGGTGATCGAGGCGAGCCTGGTGATCGAGATTGACGAGGTGTTGGAGGCAATCATCGCCGCCGGTTTCAGCGAGGGACAGACGGCCGCAAAAATCTTGCGCTTGATCGCTTCGTTTTCGGAGGCGGCCTCGATGACCAGGTCACAATCGGCAAAATCGGAAAAATTGGTCGCCGGCTTGATCCGTCCCAGGGCCGCCTTGCGCTGGGCTTCGTCGATCTGGCCGCGGGCGACTTGGCGGGCCATATTGCCGTTGATCGTCGCCAGGCCGGCATTGATCCGATCTTCCGACACGTCGTTCAGGGCAACGACGATCCCGGCCAAGCCGCAGACCTGGGCAATGCCAGTGCCCATCTGGCCGGCTCCGATTACGCCCACTTTCTGGATATCGCCCGTCATGGCCCTCTGCTCAGCTGTCGCCGTTGGTCGGCGCGATCATAAGACATGTGAGGGGTTCGTCCAGTCGGTTCGCGGCCTGCCGGGCGCGAATCTCTGTGAATTCCTAGTCCTTGCTCAATTCCTTATTCAGTTCCGGCAGTGCGGTGAACAGATCGGCGACGAGCCCATAATCGGCGACTTGGAAAATCGGCGCTTCCTCGTCCTTGTTTATGGCGACGATGACCTTGGAATCCTTCATCCCGGCCAGATGCTGGATCGCCCCGGAAATGCCGACGGCTATATAGAGATCGGGGGCGACCACCTTGCCGGTCTGACCGACCTGCCAATCGTTGGGGGCATAGCCGGCATCGACCGCGGCGCGCGAGGCGCCCATGGCGGCGCCGAGCCGATCGGCGATCGGCTCGATATAGGTCTTGAAATTGGCGGCAATTTGCATCGCGCGGCCGCCGGATATAACGATTTTCGCGGAGGTCAGTTCTGGCCGCTCGGAACGCGCCAGTGCCTCGTTCTTGAAGCGCGAAATGCCGGGGTCGGGCTGGGCGGAAAGCTTTTCGATCGGCGCGTTGCCGGTGGACTCGCTCGAGGCAAAGGACGCGGTCCTGACCGTCACGATCTTCTTGGCATCGGTGGCCTGGACCGTCTGAATGGCATTGCCGGCATAGATCGGCCGTTCGAACGTATCGGGCGCGACGACTTTCGTGATCTCTGAAACCTGCATGACGTCGAGCAGGGCGGCGAGCCGCGGCATGATGTTCTTGGCCGATGCGGTGGCCGCCGCCATGATGACATCGTAATTGGCACTGAGATGGACCAGGAGGGCCGCAAGCGGCTCAGCGAGCCCGTGCGCATAAATCGTGTCGTCAACCACCAGGACCTTGGCAAGGCCGTGTAATTTTGCTGCATCGGCCGCAACCGCGTCGACCCCGTGCCCGGCAACGAGAAGATCGACCGGCTGGCCGAGATCGTGCGCCGCGGTCAGCGCTTTGGCCGTGACGTCGTTGAGATGGCCGTTGGCGTGTTCGGCGAGCACTAAAGTGGTCATGAAATTACCCCGGCTTCGTTCTTCAATTTGTCGACAAGTTCGGCAACCGAGCCGACTTTCACGCCGGCCTTGCGGCCGAGCGGCTCGCTCGTCTTGAGGACCTTCAGCCGCGGCGTGACGTCAATGCCGAAATCCGCCGGCGTCTTTTCGTCGATCGGCTTTTTCTTGGCCTTCATGATATTGGGCAACGAGGCATAGCGCGGTTCGTTGAGGCGCAAATCGGTGGTCACGATGGCCGGTAGCTGCAACTCGATGGTCTGCAGCCCACCGTCGACCTCGCGTGTGACCTCGAGGCGGCCCTCGCCGATGACGATCTTCGAGGCGAATGTCCCCTGTGGCCAATTCAGCAGGGCCGCCAACATCTGCCCGGTCTGGTTGGAATCATCGTCAATCGCCTGTTTGCCAAGGATAATCAGCCCAGGCTCTTCGCCGGCTGCCACGGCCTTCAGAATCTTTGCAACCGACAGGGGTTCGACAGCGGCATCGGTCTTGACGAGAATGCCTCGGTCGGCCCCCATCGCCAGACCGGTGCGGATCGTCTCGACCGCCTGTTGCGGGCCGATCGAAACCAACACGACTTCGCTCGCCTTGCCGGCTTCCTTCTGCCGGAGCGCCTCCTCGACGGCAATTTCATCGAATGGGTTCATCGACATTTTGACATTGGCGAGTTCGACCCCGCTGCCATCCGGTCTCACCCGGATCTTGACGTTGTAATCGACGACCCGCTTGACGGGTACCAGGATTTTCATACCAGCCGCTCCCAGGCTTCGAGCGGGCCGGATCCGGCCCTTTCTCGCTTATGCCCTTCCCGTAATTGCCGGCTTCGCGCGAGTCAACGCAGCCAATCGGCGCAAGCGGGCGCCTCAGCTCTCCCGGGCGCTGAGCAGTGCGACCTGCGGCCGCTTGAACAAGGGTGTCAGAATGAGACCGGCAAGGCCGCCCCCGACATGTGCCCACCAGCCAATTTCCGGATCGCCGCCAAACAGCGCGTAGATCAGCTGAAAGGCAAGCCAGGCCCCGAGGCAATAGATGGCCCGGATGCGCAACGGCAGCCAGGCGAAGACAAGGCCGAACACATAGACCCTTGGATAGAGCAGGAGATAGGCGGTGACGACGCCGGCGATCGGCCCCGAGGCACCGATCAAAGGCGCCTGTGCGTCGGGCTGGGCGAGGCAGAAAGCAAGGGCGGCAGCGAGGCCGCATAGGCCGTAGAAGACGAGGAACCGCAGCGAACCCATCGCGTCTTCGACATTGTCGCCGAAAACCTGCAGGAACAGCAGGTTGCCGGCGAGGTGCCAGAACCCGCCGTGGAGGAACATGGCGGTGATGATGGTCAGCGGCGGCGCGATGGCGGAATAGCCGAGCTTTTGGTCGAATATTTCGGCGGGGATGACGCCAAAGGCAGCGTTGATGCCCTCGGCTGGGCCGAGCGCGCCGCTCGCAACGCAGACAAAAACCAGAATATTGACAGCGCCTAGGCCCCAGGTCGCCCAGGGCCGCTGCAGATGGCGAAGCACGACCCCGTCGTAAAGGGGAATAAACATGCCCGGCTCAATCGCCGCGGTTTTGGCCGGGAACCCACAGAACGTCGGATTTGCCCTTGTCGTTCGCATAGCGCGAAGCGACAAACAGGAAATCCGAGAGCCGGTTGACGTATTTGAGCGCCGGCTCACCGATTTCTTCATGCGGCTGGGCGGCGAGATGTACCATCAGGCGCTCGGCCCGCCGACAGACGGTGCGGGCCTGGTGCAGCGCCACCGCCGCTGGCGATCCACCCGGCAGAACGAAGGAGCGCAGCGGCTCCAACCCGCCGTTGAGCTGATCGATCTCGCGTTCCAGCCGATCAACCTGGGCCTGCACGATCCGCAGCGGCTCGTAATCCAGCTTGGCATGCGAGACCGGGGTGCACAGATCGGCGCCGAGGTCGAAAAGATCATTCTGGATGCGCGCGAGCATGGCGTCGACCGCGCGATGTTCGGGATTTCCCGTGGTGGCCAGGCGTGCGAGGCCGATCGTCGCATTGGTCTCGTCGATCGTCCCATAGGCCTCGATCCGAAGGTCATATTTGGGCCGCCGTTGCCCGTCACCGAGCGCGGTGGTGCCTTGATCTCCCGTGCGCGTGTAGATTCGATTGAGGACGACCATTGCTTTCTCCAATTTGTAGCGGTCGGGCGATCAGTGGCTTCGGTACCAGACCACACCCATGATGATGAGAATGGCCAGGAATTGCAGCCCGACGCGCCATCGCATCAGACGTTGCGACATATTGGGACTGCCGCCGCGCAGCATGTTGGCGAGGCCGAGCAGCAGGACAAAGGCGACAGCGGCGGTCGCAACGCCAACCAGCCCGTTCGCGCTCATCAGCATGGCGTAGACCTGTCTTTGTGAGCAGACCGCCTACGGCCGGGCCGATCAGTCACGGCGGATCAGGCGCTCGAGATAATCCAATTCCTCGCGCGGGCGTTCGCGCTCGCCGAGTCGCCGCCGCAATTCTTCCAGCACCTTGCGGGCCCGCTGGGCCGGGCTTGCGGCGGCCTCGCGCCCGTCGTTCTGTTGGCCGTTGACGCCATTCCCGTTCGGTTCGCTGCGGCGACCGAGCGGGTCGTCGCGATAGCCTCGACCACGCGCCGATTGCTGGTTGCTCCCCTGGCTGCCATTCGGGTCGCCCTGGCCCATCGCCTCGCCCTGCTGCTGCAATTGATCGGCAAGACCCTGGGTGCCGCGGCGCAGCCCCTCGATGGCGCGGCCCTCCGCATCAACTGCTTTGCCTTCGCCCTCGCCGTTCTCGGCCAACGCGCCCTCGGCTTCGTTCATCGCCTCTTCGGCATCGTCGAGTCCTTTTTCCGGGCTCATGCCGAGCTGCTTCATGCGGCGCTTCAGATCGTCGAGTCTTTGGCGCAGGTCCTGCTGACGCTGGCGTAACCGGTCCGAGCCTTGCGGCGGGGCATTGGTATCCTCGTCCTCGGCGCTTTGGTCTTCGCCTTGTTGGTTCGGTTTGCCGCTTTGGCCCTTTTGGCCGGACTGCTGTCGGCGCTTCTTGGCCTGGCCCTGGCGTTGTTGCTGGTTCTGTCGAAACGTGTCGTCGCGCAATTGCTGTTCGTCGCGGGTCATAGTGTCGAGTTCGTCGAGCGCCTGGTTCATTTCACGCTCGGCCGGATCCATTCGGCCGCGCTTGGCGCTGCGCAGGTTTTCTAAGATGCTTTGTAATTGATCGAGCATTCGCTGCGCGTCGGCGAGGCTGCCGGACTTGGCCATTTCCTGCAATTGATCAAGCATCGATTTGAGATCGCGCTGGGTGATCGTGCGATTGGCGCGGCGGTCCGGCGGGCTTGCCTGCGGATTGGCGTTGTCTTCGCGCGCCATTTGGTCGGCGAGTTCGCTCAGATAGCGGTCAAGGGCGGCCTGCAATTGGTCGGTGAGCCGCTTGATCTCTTCCTCGCTGGCGCCGTGCTGCAAGGCCTCGCGCAACTGGTTCTCGGCGTTGCGAAGCTCGCGCTCGGCGGAGGAGGCATCGCCATCCTCGATGCGCAGAGCGATTTCCCACAAAAGGGCGGCAACCTCGCGCAAGGCATCGTCGGTCTTGGCCGCATCGAGCGCCTGCAGCGTGACGGAGAGACCGAGATAGACGCTGCCGCTGAGGCCGAAACGGTCGGGTGCGATCAGCAGGGCCGACAGCGCTTTGGCAACCTTCTTCGGTTCATCCGGGTCGAGGACGAGATTGCGCCTTTGTTCGACAAGGGCCTTGGCGAGCGGATTGTTGAACGGCCGTTGCGGCAGCCGCATTTCGGTTGGCTCGCTGGTGCCGACATTGCCGCCCTCGTCCCGGGCTGAGAGCGTCACGCTGACCCGCGAGCCGGCCCAGGGATGTTCCGACAGATCACTAATGGTCTGTGCCTCGCCGATCCCGCCAGGCGCCGCAGGCAGGCTCAGGACGATCTTTGGCGGTTCAACCAGCGAGCGGCCCTGTGGTGCGGGTCTGGCGAAATTGGCCTCCGCTCGGGCGACGCCGTAATCGTCGTCGATTTTATAGGCGAGTGTCAGCGAGCCGTGGAGATTGCTGCTGGGCTTCTCGCTCAACACGATGGTCGGAGGCCGGTCGGGAATGGCGAGGATGTTAAACGTTGCAATCGGAACGCCGGCGCGGGCTAAGCCGACCTCAGCATCACCGGTCAGAGTAAAGCGCTGTTCGCTCTCCCGTTCGGCCCCGGCGGCCTTGGCAACCGGATTCAGGCCGCCCTTGGTTGTGACCACGAACTGATCGGCCGAGGAGCGCACAATGACGGTCGAGCCGGCGGGTGCCTCGACGCGGCGCGGCGTCTTGCCGTCGGCCGCGGTTTTGGGATTGAGCAGAATCGGCGGCCGGCCCGTATACAGCGGCGGATCGATCCAGGCATCGAAGCGGAAGCCGGCTTGGGCCGCGGCGGCATGGCGCCAATCGAAGGCGGCGGCCAGCCGCGGTCCTCGTTCCGGGCCGGCAACAAAGGCTGCCGCGACACAGGCAAGGAGTGCCGCAGCGCGTAGAGCGAAGGGGTCGCGCCGGGCCAGCCCGGGGCTCGGCGGGGCGATCGACAGATGATCGGCAACATCGCGCAGGCGAGCCTGATGCAGAGTCCACAGCGCCTCGGTCGCCGCGTCGCCCGACGGGTTGACGAGGGCGTCGGCGAGCGCCGAGGCTGGGCGATGCGGCAGACCAGAATCGCGGTCGATACGGGCAAGCGCCTCGGCCCGGCTCAACCGCACGACGTGCCGCAGGGGCAGCAGGCTAACCAGGCCGGCAAGGCCGAACAGCGCGACGCCGGCAATACGCCAGGGCCCGGGTAGCGGTAGCCAGAGGCCGAGCCAAGACACGGCAAGAAAAACGCACAGACAGGCAAGCAGACCGGCCAGGGCCGGCCACGCCCGCTCCCAAGCGAGCGACAGCCCGGCCCGCACAACAAGCTGGTTCAGCGCGGGTCTTGATGCAATTCTGTTGGCAGTTGCGTCGGCGATCGGCCCGTTCCTTCTCACACGCCCTCACACGCCGCCCCGTGCCGCTTGTAGCGGCGCCTGCAATCTAATCTAGCATGCTCAGCCCGACAATCCAGTGGCGCGAACAGGGCGCCCGCTCACGCGGCGTCAGGTTCGTCGGCTTCAAGCCAGGCCGGCATCCTGTCGAGGCCGATCAGGTCGGCATAGGTCGGCCGTGGCCGGACCAGCGCGAAAGCCTCGCCGCGCACCAGAACTTCGGGCACCAGAAGCCGCGAGTTGTAGGTCCCGGCCTGCACAGCTCCATAGGCGCCGGCCGACATCACGGCCAGAAGGTCGCCGGATCGCAGCGGCGGCAGCGCGCGCCCGAGAGCCAGATAGTCGCCGGTTTCGCAAACCGGGCCGACAACATCGGCGAGAGAAAGCAAAAAACCGTCTGATGGCACGACGACCGGTTCGATCTCGTGATGGGCATCGTAGAGCGTCGGACGGATCAAATCATTCATGGCGGCGTCAACAATGACGAAATTGCGGCCCTCGCCTTCCTTCAGATAGATGACCTGACAGACGAGAATGCCGGCGTTGCCGACCAGCAACCGGCCGGGTTCGAGGACCAGTGTGCAATCGAGGCCCTTGGTATGTTGGCGCACGATTTCGGCGTAACGTTCGGGATGGGGCGGCGGGTCATTGTCGGCCCGGTAGGGAATGCCTAGTCCGCCGCCGAGATCGATGTGGTCGATCCGATGGCCGTCGGCGCGCAGGTCGCGGACGAAGCCGGCGAGAAGGGCAAAAGCCGAATCGAAGGGTTCGAGATCGGTGATTTGCGAGCCAATATGCATGTCGACGCCGGTCACTTGCAGGCCAGGCATGGCGGCTGCCTCGGCATAGACGGCACGGGCCCTGGTAATCGGGATCCCGAATTTGTTTTCTGCCTTGCCGGTCGAGATTTTCGCGTGGGTCCTGGCATCGATGTCTGGATTGACCCGTAGAGCGACCTGCGCCGTCTTGCCCTTTTCAACGGCAAGCCGTGAAATTTCGACGAGCTCGGGTTCGGATTCGGCATTAAAGCAGAGAATATTCTCGTCGAGACCATAGGCGATTTCGCTGGGACTTTTGCCGACGCCAGAAAACGTGATGCGCGAGCCGGGTACGCCGGCGGCGCG
>Ga0209048_10007458_pt1 | contig 10105 bp, 7 predicted proteins | sample FrelakmetCRP12CR_FD_187146 | JGI IMG/M metagenome (GOLD analysis project Ga0209048, IMG submission 187146) | Freshwater lake sediment microbial communities from the University of Notre Dame, USA, for methane emissions studies - CRP12 CR (SPAdes)... | ecosystem: Environmental > Aquatic >... | reverse complement strand
GGGATAGTCGTAGGCGGTCAGCCAGGCGATCTGCTGCCCGGCGCGCTTCATCTCGTGCAGGTCGAACACGCTCTTCTTGGTCGACACGGTGTGCCTCCTGGGAACGGTGGGACGGCCGGCGGCGCTGGCCGCGGCGGGGGACTAAGCTTCCGGGCTGATGGGCCAGCCTTCGTCGGCGACCGGCTCGGCCATGATGAGCATGGTCTCGAGGTTCATGACGCCGGGGATACGGGCGATGTCGACCCTGATGAGCTGGCCGAGGTGGTCGAGGTCGCGCAGGGCCAGCTCCACGACCATGTCGAACTGGCCGGTGACGTGATAGCAGGCGCGCACGCCGGGGACGTTCTGGATGCCCTTCTCGAACTCCATGATGGAGCGCTCGCTGTGCTCCCTCAGCCGGGCGACCACGAACGCACGCACGGTGATCCCCAGCACGGCGGGGTCGAGGATGGCACGGTAGCCGCGGATGGCCCCGCTGCGCTCGAGGCGCCGCACGCGACCCAGCATGGCCGACGGCGAGAGGTCGAGCTGACGCGCGAGCGCGAGATTGGACTTGCGTCCGTCGGCCTGCAAGGCCAGCAGGACGTCACGATCGAGGGAGTCCATGGCTTCCTTCCCGCCGACGACAAACGACCGCCCGAGTATTCAGCCAAATGTTCGTCGCGTCAAGACGCCAGGAGAACATTCTTCAGCCTCGGACGGCATTTGCGACGCAATATGCCCCGTGCGCGGTGAAACGGCGGCCGTCGGACCGCCCGCAGGGTGCGGCCGGAGCCGGGCGTGGCGACATAGGTCCGGCGTGCGGGAAGCACGGCGGGGGCAGTTGCCTTGAGGGGGCGGCATCCCTATCATCGAGGGAGAGTCCATCAAGTGCGAGAGGAGCGCGCCACGTGAATCCGCCCGTCGTCGAGTCTCTGCCCATTGAGGCCCTCGACTTCGTCGCGCGCTGGCGCCCCAACTGCCACTGCTGGACCATGGAGCCCCTGCACCACTCGTGACCCTCGCCTGAGGCGGCGCCTGCGCAGTCCCCTGCGCCGCCGCCCTGCTCCCGTCCCACCCTTCTCCTCTGCGAGGGTCTTTGTCTCAATTCGGCGACATTCTCGAGATCGACCTGACGACCGGCGCCAGCGAGCGGCGAGCGCTCGACGAAGACGCCGTCCGGCTCACTCTCGGCGGCCGCGGGCTGGGCGTGCGCGAACTCTGGGAGAACACCGAAGCAGGCACGGACCCGCTGAGCCCCGCGAATCCGCTCATCCTCGCCGCCGGCCTCCTCACCGGGACCGGCGCGCCGACCGCCTCGCGGGTGCAGCTCACGGCGCGTTCACCGCTCACCGGACTGCTCGGCAGCTCCAACATCGGGGGCGGGTTCGGTTTTGCCCTGCGCGCCTCCGGGCTGTCGGCCCTCGTACTGCGCGGGCGGGCGCCCGAGTTCTCTTGGCTCTCGGTCGACCCCGAGGGCGTGACGGTGCACGACGCTCGCGACCTGGCCGGCCTGGAGGCCGACCTCGCGCAGGCCGCCCTGGCCGAGCGGGCACCTGGCGGCGGGGGCGAGGCGCTCGTGATCGGCCCCGCCGGCGAGCGCCTGCTGCCGCTCGCCTGCCTCGTGGGGCGCCGCGGCCACGCCGCCGGACGCACCGGCCTCGGCGCCGTGCTCGGCGCCAAGAACGTCAAGGGCATCGTCGCGGCGATCGGCGCCGAGGCCACGCCGGTCCGCACGGGCGATCTCGCGGCCCTCGCGCGGCGCTACGTCAAGCAGATCGTCTCCGCCCCGGCATACAAGGAGTTCTCCACCTTCGGCAGCACGGGCGGCGTGGAGTGGGGCAACGAGCTCGGCCTCCTCTCGACCCGGAACTACACGACCGGCCGCGCCGACGACAATCTCGCCGTGGACAGCGCCAGCCTCCACCAGTTCTTCCAGCAGCGCTCGGGCTGTCGCCACTGCCCGGTGCAGTGCAAGGCCGAGGTACGCATCGCGGCCGCCGGCTCCGACTTCGTCGGCCAGCGGCCGGACTTCGAACCGGTCGTCGCCTGGGGACCCAAGCTCGGCATCACCGATCCCGCCGCCGTGGTGCGCCTGCACAACCGCTGCGACAACCTGGGCCTGGACTCGATCTCGGCCGGCAGCGTCGTCGCCTTCGCGATCGACATCTTCGAGCGTGGCATCATCACCACGGCGGACACCGAAGGGCTCGAGCTCCACTGGGGCGACGCCCAGGCGGCCGGCGAACTCCTGGAGCGCATGGCCACCGGCGAAGGCTTCGCCGGTCTGCTCGCGCACGGCGTGCAGCGAGCCGCCACCGCGATCGGGCGCGGTTCGCAGCGCTACGCCTACCACGTCAAGGGCCTCGAGCTCTCCGCCTACGACCCGCGCGGCGCCTGGGGCACCGCGCTCGGATACGCGATGTCGAGCCGCGGCGGCGACTACTCGAGCGTCTACGCCCACCACGAGTTCGACCCGCCGGTGGGCGCCGCGGAGCGATACTACGGAGGTGGCGCGGCCGCCGACCCGCTCTCCCCGACGGGCAAGGCCGCGCTGGTGCGGCGCAGCATGATCGTGAGCGCTGTCGTGGATTCTCTCGGCCTCTGCAAGCTCCCCATCCTGAGCCTGCTCAACAGGTTCGATCTGGAGCTGGAGACCGAACTGACCGAGGCTTTCGCCGGCCTCCCGCTCGAGGCCGAGGACCTCTTCGCCGCCGGCGAGCGCATCATCGCGCTCGAGCGGCTCTTCAACCTGCGCTGCGGCGCTACCGCCGACGATGACAGGCTGCCGGTGCGCTTCACGGAGCGACACCTCAACAGCCTGCCGGGCGGCGGCGTCGTGGACGTGTACGAGGTGCGCCACGAGCTGTACGCGCTCATGGGCTGGACGCCGGACGGCGTGCCCGCACCCGAGACGCTTGCAGCCCTGGGGCTCGGCGACTACCTCGCACGCACGGCCGCGGTCGCCGGTCGCGCGGCCCGCGCCTAGCGGCCGCCGCTGACCGCCGCGGCTGGAGCCGACGCCAAGGCGGCAGAGTCGGTGACCGGGTGGGCGGCCGCTCGAGCCGCCGGGATCAGATCAAGCTGCCCGGCGGCCGTTCCTCGGGCGGCGTCTCCTCGAACCAGCGGCGGAACGACGCGCGCAGCGCCTGAGCAGTGGGCGCCGCGCAGGCGCCGCCCTCGGACGTGCACCGCAGCTCCGGTGGCAGCGCGCGGCCGACGGCGTCGGCCACGTCGATCGCCTCGTGCAGCGGCAGCACCGCGGAGTGGCCGGCCAGAGCGAGATCCGCGAACACCTGCGCCATGCAGGTCGCCGCGATCACCCGGCTGCGGCACGGCTGGCAGGACCCGCCGGGGATGGGGTCGCACGGCATGCCGGTGAACGCCTGCAGCGTCAGCGACGCCGCGTCCTCCACCTGTTGTGGGTCCCCGCCGACCATCTCGGCGATGCCGGCCGCGGCCATGGCGCCGCACATGCCGGCCTCGCCGGTGCAGCCGATGATCTCGCCGGTGGGCTCGGTGCGGGAGAAGGCGATGGCGCCCACGCCGCCGGCGACGAAGAGGCCGCGCAGCAGGTCTTCGTCGCTCAGGTCGTGGGCGTCGCGCACGGCGCTGAGGGCGGCGTACACGTAGCCGCCGCCGCTGCCCATCGGGCCCGGCACCGTCTCGACGCCGGGGATGCCGGCGCCGGCGCCATAGGCCCAGCGGACCGTCTGAGCCGTGAGATCGTCGCTGATGAGGCGGTGGGACGCCTGGTGCCTGGCCCAGGGGCCGGTGAAATCCGGCTTGAACGGGCTCGTGGGGACGGTGACACCCTCTTCGTAGGCGGCACGAGTCTGCCGGTCCATCAGCCCGGCGAGCATCGTCATACGGTCGACGACCCAGGCGCGCGGCCATCCGGAGGCGTCGATCTCGTACTGGACGGCGGCCTCCCAGAGCCCGACGCCGCGCTCCTGTGCGGCCTCGCGCCACCGCGTCATCGTGTCAAACAGCTGGGGCTTGCGATCGCGCTGGCTGATCACCGGGAGGACCGGCGGCAGAAGCGCTACGCGGCCGCCGGTCGCGGCGCCGGCGAGCGCGGCGCGCAGCGCCGCGAGGTCCGGCTCCACGGCTGACTTGAAGACGTGCATGCGGCCGCGGCCCGCTGCGGCGACGCGGCGCTCGTCGATCGGGTCGGGCAGCTCTGTTCGCAGCGACTCGAGCGCCTCGCCTTCCAGCGACTCCGCCGGGTCGTAGATGAGAAGCAGGTAGGTGTCGCCGATATCACGCAGCGGGAACCCGTCCACCAGGACCGACTCCACCATGCCGCCGCCGGTGGAGGCGCCGACGAACTCGACCATCAGGCCGCTGCGCCCGGTGAGCACGAACTTCACGGCGTTGGGGTGGTCGCTCTCCTTCAGGTCGGTGAACTCGAAGCCCACCTCCACGCCGGACTCGCGGGCGAGCTCGAAAGCGCGGAAGAGGCGGGGGTCGTCGGGCAGCATGCCGAGGACGCCGGCCAGCATGGCGCGGTCCTCGGCCATGATCCCGAAGGTGCCGGCGAAGGAGCCCTCCTTGCCCATCTTGACGACGACTCTGGCCGGCGGTTCGCCGAGCAGGTTTCCGGCCAGGTAGCCGAGCCGGCACGGCCCGGCCATGTGCGAGCTGGAACCGGGCTGCATGACCGGGCCGAAGACGTCGTTGAAGAGCTCGGGGTAGGCCGCGACGGTCACGCTTCAGCCCTCGGCGGAACTGCCGAAGTGGCGGCCGCCGATGTCGACCCACGTGCCGAGCCCTCGTTCGGCGGCGGCGGTGTACACCGCGTGCGCCGCCGCCAGATCCTCGATCGCGATGCCCAGCGACTTGAAGAGCGTGATCTCCTGGGGAGAGGTGCGGGCGCGGACCTTGCCGAGCAGCAGCTCGCCGATCTCGCCCACGATATGGTCGTCGCCGATGAGCCCCTCGCCCTTGGGGATGAGGAACTCGCCGGCCTCGTTGAGCAACGACTCGCGCCGGTCCGCGTACAGGGCGGCGCGGACGACGAGGGCCGAGTCCAGCTCCCTCGTCGTGGGCGTGTAGGCGCCGACGGCGTTGATGTGCGCGCCGGGGCTCACCCACTCGCCGAGCACGACCGGCTCGGTCGCCGAAGTCGTGGTGCAGATCAGATCGGCACCGGCGACGGCCTCCCGGGCAGTCGCCACGGCTTCAACGGTCAGCCCTGTGAGCCGCGACTCGCGCTGCGCGAACGTCGCGGCGCTCGCCGCCGGCACGCTGAACACACGCACCCTGCGCACGGGCCGGACGGCCCGCATCGCCTGCAGGTGCGTGTGCGCCTGCGTGCCGGCGCCGATGATCGCGAGGTCGCCGGCGTCCGGGCGCGCCAGAAGGTCGGTCACGAGGCCGCTGACGGCGGCCGTGCGGATCGCCGTGATCGACGTCGCGTCAACGATGGCGCGCAACAGGCCGCGTTCGTTGTCGAAGAACAGTACGACGCCCTGATGCGTGTCGTACTCGCTGCCGAAGTTGGCCGGGAACGCGGCGATGACCTTCACGCCGACAACGTCGAGACCGCCGAGGTACGAGGGCATCAGCCCCATCACACGGTCACCGCCGGGGAGCGGCAGCATCGTGCGCAGCGGCATCACGACGTCGCCTCCGGCGAGCATCGTCAGAGCCTCGCGCATGACCTCGATGGCCTTGTCCATGGGGAGAAGCTCGGTGACGAGCTGCTGGTCGGCGATGAGCGTGTTCACGTGCGCGCCCCCTTCTCGTACAGCTCCGCGGCCCGGTCCACGGCGTCGCGGTCGAGCTCGATTCCGAGCCCTGGAGCATCGAGTACGCCGACCTTACCGTCCACCGGCGTGAAGTCCGGCGCCGAGACGACGTCCTCACGCAAGAGCTGGTGCATGATCTGGTTGCCTTCCGTCAGGTTGGCGGTGCAGAGGCCGAGGTGATGCTGCGCCGCGTCGGTGATACTCGAGACGAACTGCCCGTGCAGGCAGACGGGGACGCCGGCCGCAGCCGCCACGCCGGCGGCCCGCGTGAACGCCAGCATGCCGCCGGCCTCGTGCGGCGAGAGCACGACGGCGTCGGCGGCGCGCTGCCGGCAGATCTCGTAGACGTCGGACGGCGTGCAGGCCGACTGATCGGCCGCGAGCGGCACGCTCACGGCCTCCCGAACCTGGCGCAGGGCGGCGATGCTGTCCGCCGGAGTCGGCTGCTCGATCCATTCCGGCTCGAACTGCTCGAGGCGGCGGATCATGTGGATCGCCTCCATCACGCTCCAGGCGCCGTTGGCGTCGAGGCGCAGGCGGCGGCCGCCGATGGCTGCGCGCACGACCGCCGTGTTCTCCAGGTCGAGAGCCTCGCCGCGGCCGACTTTGAGGTAGATCACGCCGTGTCCCGCTTCCGCCAGGCGGCGCGCGTGCGTCGCGAGCTCCTCGGCGGTGTCACCCTGGACGAAGCCGAAGTAGTCGACTTGTTCGCGCACGCGGCCGCCGAGGAGCCGGTGCACCGGCTGGCCGGCGGCCTTGCCGATCGCGTCCCACAGCGCCATCTCGACGCCGGCCAGCACGAGGTTCGCGTGCCACGGCGTCCAGTTGATGCCGCCCAAGTGGCGCGCGTTCGTGACGAGCCGCTCGACGTCGTGCGCGGGCTCGCCCACGAAGAGCGGCGCGACGGCGCGCAGGGCCGCGACGGTGGCGTCCGCCGGCGTCGGCGCCGTCGACTCGCCCAGGCCCACGACACCGGCGTCGGTCTCGACCTCGACGAGCACGACGGTGGCGCCGCTGTCGACGCGGCCGGCCCAGTGATATGGCTGCACGAACGGCAGCGATAGGGGCGTCGTCCTGATGCCGGTGATCTTCACGCTCTCACCTCCACTCGCCTCGAACCGTCAGAGCAACGTGTCGAGCACGCGCGCTTCGAGCACCTGCTCGTGACTGAGACCGGTCGCGTACAGCGCCGACCTGGCCAACTGCACGAGCGCATCCTGGGGCAGCAGCCCGACGACCTCGCTCTCGCGGATCGCCACCCCGACGGCGGCGGCGCGCTCGCCGACGGCTCCGACGACGTCGGCCATCGACGTCACCCGGTAGTCGGTGAGGTTCATCGACACCTGGACGGCGCCGTCGTCCAGCGCCAGGCCGATGGCCTTGACGCACGGCATGCCGCCGTCGCGCTCGCGGATCTCGCGGGCGATGCGCCGTGCCAGCTCGAGGTCTCCGGATTCGAGATTCACGTTGAAGGCGATGAGCGGGAAGCGGGCGCCGATCGCCACGGCTCCGGCGGTGGGGTGCACGCGCGGCGCACCTTCGTCGGGCCGCCGTGCCGGCTCAACGGCGATCACCTCGCGCAGTTCCTCGAAGCCCCTTCCGCGGATCACGGCGAGGTCGCGGTGCTCCGGCACGCGAGCCGCGTCCTCGTAGAGGAACGCGGGGATCTCCAGCTCGGCCGCGACGCGGCGCGCCAGCACGCGCGCCACGTCCACGCACACCGCCATGTCGCCCGATTTCAGCGGGACGAAGGGCACGACGTCGGCGGCGCCGAAGCGCGGGTGAGCGCCCTCGTGGTCGTTGAGGTCGATCAGTGCGGCCGCCGTCTGGATGCCGCGGAACGCGGCTTCCGCGATGGGCCCCTCATGACCGACGAACGTGACGACGCTGCGGTTGTGAGTGGCGTCGCTCTGGACGTCGAGCAGTTGCACGCCGTCGACCCCCGCGACCGCCTCCGCGATCTCGTCGATGACGTCGGCGCGGCGGCCCTCGGAGAAGTTGGGGATGCACTCGATGAGCGTCACGCCGGACCCCCCGCGTCCTGAGCGCCGACCGGCCGGCGCCGGGAGGCCCGATCGGCCAGGTCGTCGCGGAACACGCCGCCGCGCACGACGAGCTCGCCGCCGGCGATCACGCCGTCGACGAGGTTCACGCCGAAATGGTAGGGCAGCTCGTAGTGCGACTCGGCGGCGAGGATGACGAGGTCGCAGCGCTTGCCGGCCTCGATGCTGCCGACATCGTCCTGCAGACCGAGGGCGGTCGCGCCGCCCATGGTCACGGCGTAGAGCGCCTCGTCGGGCGTGAGCCGCATCTCCTGACAGGCGAGCGAGACGATCAGCTGCAGGTTCTCGCAGTTGCACGTCCCCGGGTTGAAATCGGTCGCGAGGGCGATGGTCGCGCCGGCGTCCAGGAACGCCCGCGCCGGCGCGTACGTCGTGTGCAGCGTGTAGCTGGTCCCCGGGAGCAGGACCGGCGTGGTGCCCGCCGCGCGCAGCGCGGCGACGTCCTCGCCGGTCGCGTGGATCAGGTGGTCGGCGGAGACGGCGCCGAGTTCCGCGGCAAGCGCGGCGCCGCCGCTGTGCGCGAGCTCCTCGGCATGGATCTTGACGCGATAGCCGTGCGCCAGGCCGGTCTCCAGCACGCGCCGCGACTGGGCGACCGTGAAGGCGCCCTCGTCGCAGAACACATCGACGAACTCCGCCTCGCCGGCGAGCGCCGGCAGGATCTCGGAGCAGACGTACTCGATGTACTCGTCGTCCCGGCCCGCGTACTCGGCCGGAGTCGAGTGTGCGGCGAGCTGCGTGTACACGCGATTGGCAGGGTGCGGCGTCTTGGCCGCAGCAAGCACCTTGCCCTCGTCCTCGAGCGTGAGCCCGTAGCCGGTCTTCATCTCGAGGGTCGTGGTGCCGTGGGCGACGAACGAGTCGAGGCGCCTGCTCACGAGGGCGGCGAGCTCGGCCTCGGAAGCCGCGCGCGTCGCGCGCACGGTGGCCATGATGCCGCCGCCCGCGGCTTGTACCTCGAGGTACGTCGCGCCGCCGAGCCTCTGCGCGTACTCGCCGGCGCGCTCGCCGGCGAAGACGGTGTGCGTGTGCGCGTCGACGAAGCCGGGCACGACGCTCGCGCCCTCGGCGTCGACCACGAGCGCGTCGCCGGCCACCTCCACGGCGCCGGCCAGCGCCGCCTCCGGGCCGGCCCAGACGATGCGGCCCTTGCGCGCGGCCACGGCGCCGCCGGCGACGACGCCGAGATCGTCGCGCGAGCTCACGGTGACCAGCTCACCGATGCCGCGCACCACGAGGTCGGCGCTCACAGACCCCCGGCCTTGCGCCGGCGCCGAGCCTCCCGCCGGCATCAGTCGCCCCCCCCGGCGCGCACGATGGCGGCGAGCCTGCCGTCCGCAACGGTCCGCGCCGACGCCTCGATCTCGGGCGCCAGGTAGCGGTCGCGGTCCAGCCGCGGCGTGACGCTGCGCACGACGTCGTAGCCCTGCTTGGTACCGGCGCCCGGCTGCAGCGGCGCCAGCAGGTCGATCGCCTGCGCCGCGCAGAGCGCCTCGATGCCGAGCACCGTCTGGGCGTTGCGCAGCACGTCCTCGAACTTCAGCGCCGAGGTCATGCCGAGGCTCACGTGATCCTCCTGGTCGCCCGACGACGGTATGGAGTCCACGCTCGCCGGGTGGCACAGCACTTTGTTCTCGGCCACCAGAGCGGCGGCCGTGTACTGGGCGATCATGTAGCCGTTGTTGAGGCCGCTGTCGGTGGTGAGGAAGGGCGGCAGCTCCGACAGCGACGAGGTGAGCATGCGGAAGGTGCGGCGCTCGCTGATGTTGGCGATCTCCGCGACGCTCATCGCCGCAAGATCGAGCGCCAGGGCGAGCGGCTCGCCGTGGAAGTTGCCGGCCGAGATGATCTCACCGGTGTCCGGGAACACGAGCGGGTTGTCGGTGACCGAGTCGACCTCGACGGTGATGACTTCGCGCAGCCAGCGCAGCGCGTCGCGGCAGGCGCCGTGCACCTGGGGGATGCAGCGCAGCGAGTACGCGTCCTGCACCTTGTCGCAGTTGAGGTGGCTGAGCATGATCTCGCTGCCCGCCGTGGCGCGGCGCACCTGCGCGGCGGTGTACAGCTGCCCGGGGATCGGGCGCAGCAGCTGGATGCGCTCCTCGAAGGGGCCGACCGAGGCGCGCAGGCCCTCGAGGCTCATCGCGCCGATCAGGTCGGCGGAGTCGAGCAGCGCCTCGCCGTCGACGACGGCGAAGCAGCCGATGGCGGCCATGAACTGCGTGCCGTTGAGGAGCGAGAGGCCTTCTTTGGCTTCGAGCGAGAGGGGCGCGAGCCCGGCGGCCTGCAAGGCAGGCCCGGCCGGCTCGC
>Ga0209048_10007457_pt1 | contig 10106 bp, 9 predicted proteins | sample FrelakmetCRP12CR_FD_187146 | JGI IMG/M metagenome (GOLD analysis project Ga0209048, IMG submission 187146) | Freshwater lake sediment microbial communities from the University of Notre Dame, USA, for methane emissions studies - CRP12 CR (SPAdes)... | ecosystem: Environmental > Aquatic >... | reverse complement strand
GTCTAAGGCGCCTCCAAATAGGGAATAATGTGTATTATCTCGCCAGGCGAAACATATCTTTTTTGCTTTTTCTATGGTACAATGAAAATGTGGTTTAGGACAAGGTAAGTAATATCCAGTCCCTGGTTTCGCTCCGCCACCCGGAATCCAGGAGTGCCTGCCTGCCTCACTGAAAGTCTCTGGACTTCTCTGGCCACCCCGAGACATTTCTACTACAAGTATTAAACGAGTCTCTTGAACATCCATGCAACGTATTCGATCAATTGGGCGGAGCGAACAAACAAGAAGGGGAACTATTACCCATGATGTCCAATGGAGGATACCAGGATCGTATCCTTACCTGCCGCGACTGCGGTCAGGACTTTACCTTCAGTGCTGGAGAACAAGAGTTTTTCGCCAGTCGCAATCTGACAAATGAGCCAGGACGCTGCCCCAGTTGTCGTGCTGCTCGACGTAATTCCCAGTCAACAGCCCCTCGTTCACGTAATGTCGAGCATTATGAAACGACGTGCGCTGACTGCGGACGACCTACTTCTGTCCCATTCGTTCCACGTCAAGACCGTCCTGTATACTGTAGTGATTGTTACCAGTCGCATCGTCCTGCCCGCAGTACGAACAGCTATAGCAGCAGTCGTGGTCAGGGTGGGCGTGATCGCTACAACTCTGGCTGGTAAATCCAGGTCTACTTTCAAGTAGCAACGATGAAGCAGGTGACCGGTAGAGTCACCTGCTTCATTTTATTTGGGCATTTCTAACGCCTGATTCGCCGCTGTATGTTATACTACTGGCAGAAGCAGTCCCCTCCAGGAGGTTAAATTGATGTCACAAAGCCGCACAGGGCAATGGCCTGAGTATGTCTATGTCGTGCCTCAAGTCTACACCAAAGCCAAAGTACGCCTGATAGGTTTAGGCACTTATGCTCCCGCATGTATGATTACAAACGAATTTTTCGCTGCTATATCCACGCGCCTGGGGGATCCTCGTAGCGCCAATGACCTGGAACGTGTAACGGGTTTGAGTACGCGGCATGTGCGTGCCAGCACACTGGAACTTTGCCGTAAAATAGCGGGAGCGGATGCACCAGGACTGATTGACGATCCAAAGGCTCCCAGAGAAGAGACATTAGCGGATATGGCTGTGATTGCTGCCCGGCGCGCCCTTGCCAGCGCGGGTCGTGACGCTTCTGAAATTGATACGGTGATTGGAGCTTCTTCTTCTGATAATGACGCGTTCCCTACTATCGCCGGTCTTGTTCAGAATCGCCTGGGATTAGCATCTGTACGCGCAAGTATGCTTAAAGGCGCTTGCGCCTGTCAGACAGAAGCTTTTCAGGTGTGCAGCGAAGTGCTAAAGGCCGGATCTGCCAATCTAGTACTCATGGTTACTTCTGAAGGATTACTGCCCAATATCATGAATGTTCTGGATTGGAAAACAAGTTCCCTTTTTGGCGAGGGGGCTAGTGCTTTTTTATTGGAACTGGGTGAGGAAGAGACCTATTTGATTAATGGGTCTGATGCCAACCAGGCTGCATCACTTTTCTATCAGACACCTCTGCGCAAAGATGTCGTCGAGATGGCTGAAGTCGATATGAAAATACGCGAACTCTATCATGCAGGCAAAGGTGCGGAACTGAATACGTTGCTCTCACAATATTTGGTGGGTTATACCAAAATGAATGGCAAAGAGATTTTTCGCGAAGCTCCACGCGCTATGGCAGAATCTGTAGATGTGTTGTGCCGCCATGCCGGGTTAGGTTATGACGATTTAACGCATATTGTGCCACACCAGGCCAATTCGCGCATTACGCGCCGCATGGGAGAATTACTGATCCATGACTATGGTTGGCCATCTTCAACAATGGAGAAACTGGTGGATAATTTCCGTTATTATGGTAACCTCTCTAATGCCAGTATAGCGACTGCACTGGTGGAACTTCTACGCCAGGGATGCCTGCACGAAGGCCAGTGGATGGCTCTTCCTGCTGTTGGAGGAGGTATGAACTATGGTTGCTGGCTTTTGCGCTTCCATGATCTCAAAAATCTGGAGGCTGCGCTGGATCCTCAATAAGTTTCTCACATTCGCAGCATGAGATCTTCATGAAGTTTAACTAATACATCGGGATATCGTGAAGGCTACGAAGGGCCGATAAATCGGCGGTGTGCGCGATAAATCGGCACCTACGGATGGCCGGATTATTTTGTTAAAAGCCATAATAGTTTTTGCATGGATCGGTTATACTAAAATCCGTTCGTACATATAGAATATCTTGCCATTCCACTCGTATTCAGCGCCCACAAAGGCATCACGTACCATCATCAGGTCTGGTACGTGAGCAGTGATACTTTCCAGATCTAGATCGTGGAGAAAGTGTCGTAATGCATAGGCAATCATACTGATCGATTCTGTTGTGCCGTCAATATACCCTACGAATAAATGCTTTTCCTGGTGGCCTGCGCGAGGTTCAGCTATTACCAGCCCATCCAGGCGATCCCAGCGTCGCAAAATATAGAGTTGCTGTGCCGTTATTTTCTCGAGTAAAAGATCCCTGGTGATGGTGTAAGCAGTAAAACCCTGATAATATAAACCGCCTATTGCTGGAAAGATGTTTGAGGTGTTGAGGTAATCAATAATGTCGTCAAGGTCGGCGGAAGTGGCTAAAACTGGTGTTTCGAGGGCATAAGACCTTTTCGTGGGTAGTGTGGCAGCTACTGCTCGATAAATCGTATAGGCTCCTATGTGATTCATAAAACTTCTTTCCAGTAGACGAATGGAGGCAGTGTTGGTTGATTCGGTAATGAGCCTGGCGGTAGTCGCTCCACGATGTTTTGCCTCGACCAGTTGTGCTTCAAAGAGAGCTGAAGCTAGGCCGTGCTGGCGAAATGCCGGGTCTACGCGCATGCCTTCAAACCAGGCTTCTGTTTTATTGAGCATGCGCATATTGGCTACAGCGACAGGTTGGCCATCTTTCGTAGCAACGAATAATTTGCCTTGCGGGTTGTTCAGCCACTCGTCCCAGACGTATTCTATGTAATCGCCCCATTCCCAGGTTTCCTGGCAAAAAGCCAGGACGGCTTCGCGGTCTTCCGGGCGCGCAGGTCGGACTTCAAAATCAGGCATGTGCGGTTTCTCCTTTATTTACTCCTCCAGGTTAGAATGTAGCGAGAAATTCGGTAATAGTCAATGCAAAAGATAAAGGGCTGGTTGATTAAACACCTGATAAGCAACGATCGGAGTTGTAGAAACGTAATAGATATATACTATCCGCAGGGATGAGCATGTTCCTGGAATAACATAGAAGGAAGTAGCATGCAGCAAAAACAGAGCAATCAAGATCAAGAAAAGCAAAATACAGAAGAGGATGATCCTAATAGCCCTTCTATTGGAGAAAAGATCGAAGAAGAGACGGAAGAAGTCGTCGAAGAAGCTCGGCAGGAAGTTACTGAGGCACGCAGGCCATGGTATCAAATAGTCAAATGGGGTCGAATATTGATAGTTGTGTATGCTATGCTATTTGTTCTCTTTGGGCTGCTTGCCTGGTGGGTATTTTATCATCCAGTTATAGCTATTGATGTCACAATAACGCGAGAGTTTCAAGAAAATCAATCTCCATGGTTGCAGTATGCCATGGTAGCTGTGAGTTTTATCGGCAATGTGTCCCTTCTCTCATTTGGTCTGATTATTCTGGCTATCGTGTTACTGTGGGTTGTTGATTTGCGTTTGGAAGCGGTCATGGTTGGGGCTGTTTCCGCAGTCAGCGCCATTCTTAACTGGTTGATTAAATATATTGTGGGGCGTCCTCGTCCTACTTCTAGCCTGGTGGATGTCATCCAGCATGCTGGGGGAAATAGCTTTCCCAGCGGTCATGTCATGGCCTATGTCGCATTTTGGGGGCTACTGTTCTCTTTCGGAATCATCCTCTTCAAAGGTAATCATTGGTGGCGCAGTGCACTACTGATTATCTCGGGGCTCTTTGTTGTACTGGTTGGACCATCGCGTATTTACCTGGGTGATCACTGGGCTACTGATGTGTTAGGCGCTTACCTTATAGGTGGCCTCTTGCTTGGAGTTTCTCTATGGATTTACCTGTATTTAAAGGGAAGAGGCGTACTGGCTCCGAGAAGTACAAGAGCCAAACATTTTCGTGAAAAATATGTAAAGTGAAGGATCTCGTGTGATGGGCGATGAGATCCTTCGCTGACGCTCAGGATGACAAAAGAGCACATTATAGGCCCCTACGGGTGATGGGTTTCACAGTCGTGGGTTCCATACAATTGGAAAGTGAGCCCTATTGATTTGAACTGGTGATCTCTTCGAGTTCAGGTTGTCCTGTATGGTGATCGAGATCGGCGTCTGATAGTATAGTTGCTTCTCCGTCTGCTGGGGCAAATTGTTCCGTCTGCTGTACACTTACCTCGGTTCCCTCTTCGGGTTCAGGCTGCCCGATCTGGTGGTCAAATCCAGCGTCAGGAGCACTTACTTCGGTTTCCTCGTGTGTCGTGCGAAACTCAGATAGATCTGCTTCCAATGTGCGCAGATGTGCATTGCGAGCCTCGAGGCTCGCCTGTGCTTTAGCAAGTTTTTTCTCAGCCTTCTCAATACTGGATTTAGCTTCCTCGATTTCCAACATCATTTTGGCTTCTTTTTTGGCTTGTTTCTTGCGATTTTTTTGTTCGTTCACTTCTGCGTTAGAAGATGTTGTTTTTGTGCTTGCTTTTTTTGCCATGATGTTAACCTCATTCTTACAATATAAACACTATAGAAGTTGTTGTAGACCACACTAGCGTTTAGGGATAGGTCTCCACACGAATTACTTGTAGCGTGTGGCTTCTTTCTCCTTTGATGCTTTTTACTATAGCATATAATTTATGAGATTACTATTGTGTGTGGCAGAAATCGGTAGGAAGGCAGAATATTCCTCATTTGCAGCAGATGTCTTTCTTTTGATAGAATGCTACATATAGGTCAACTTTTCAGCGTTTGGGATAGTGAATATGGAATTGAACGATACAAGCAGCTATCAACGTTGCTTTGTTTGTGGGCATCGAAATCCGTACGGCTTGCATCTTTTCTTTCGGCTTGATCAAAACACTATCGTAGCCGACTTTCAGCCGCGAGAGGAACATCAGGGTTTTCCGGGAGTTATTCATGGTGGTATTGTAGCTGCCGTGCTTGATGAAGCCCTTGGGCGTACTTCCTTACTTGGCAATAACCGGGAGTGGACTATGACTGGTCGCCTGGAGGTGCGGTATAGACGTTATGTGCCCTATGGACCTGTGTTGAGAGTGCGCGCTACGCTTGATGTAGAGCGAAGACGCGCACTTCAGGCTTCGGGTGTGCTGACTCTGGCTGATGACGAGAGTGTAGTACTGGCGGAAGGGCACGGGATGTTTCTACCGCTTTCACCCGATGCTGTGAATGTAATATTAAAGGATTATCCAGAGCTACACGATTTCTTTGAGCAAAACTCATAATGTGGCTTTAGCACATTATGAGTTTTCTGCCGGGAAAGGAAACTCAGTTGGTGGTGGTGGCACAATCTCGTGCGGTAATCTAACTTGATCTGGTTCAGGCACAGGTACCGTTAATCCTGTCTCCTCCAGAATCTGTTGTAGTTGACGTGCATCGATTGTTTCTTGACGACGAAGCTCTTGCGCAATGCGGTCAAGCGCTGTGCGATGTGTTGACAGAAGTTCTAGCGTGCGTTCGTAACACTCACGCACAATGCGATCAACCTCATCGTCAATTAACTCCGCGGTCGTTTCACTATAATCACCAGGAGCACCCGTATCACCAACACTCAAAAATGGGCTCTGGCGTTCACTGAAAGAAATTGTCCCTAGACGTTCGCTCATACCCCAGCGAGTGACCATTTGACGAGCAATTGCGGTCACACGTTGGAGATCATTCTCTGCTCCCGTTGTAATATGCCCAATAGCTATCTGCTCAGCAGCTCTTCCGCCAAGCGCAGTCACAATCTGTGTGAGCAAATACTCTTTCGAGTAGTTGTAACGATCATCTATAGGCACTGACATAGTGACACCTAATGCCTGTCCGCGTGGCACAATTGTGACTTTACTGACGGGATCAGCATGTTCCGAAAGAATGCCAGCAAGAGCATGACCTCCCTCGTGATATGCAATGACGTTGAGATCATCGTCGTGTAAAACTAAGGGACGCTCTGCCCCAAGCAGAATTTTGTCTAATGCTTCTTCAAAACATTTCTGATTGACATAATCGAGGTTACGGCGCGCTGCCAGGAGCGCTGCTTCGTTGATCAGGTTTGCCAGGTCGGCGCCTACCATTCCTACAGTAGCGCGAGCCATAGCAACAAGGTCTACATCAGGGCCCATAGGCACTTCACGCGCGTGAATTTTGAGAATAGCTAAACGACCAGTCCAGTCAGGTCGATCAACTGTTACACGCCGATCGAAGCGGCCCGGTCGCAATAGCGCTATATCCAGACCATCGGGGCGGTTAGTAGCGCCGATGACTACAACTGCCTGACGGGTATCAAATCCATCCATCTCTACAAGCAATTGGTTTAATGTTTGTTCGCGCTCGTCATTGGTATTGATGCTCGAACCGCGTTGTCGCCCAACCGCGTCAATTTCATCGATGAAAATGATGCTGGGAGCTGCTTTCTTCGCCTGGTCGAACAGGTCGCGCACGCGACTGGCTCCAACACCAACGAGCACTTCAACGAACTCTGATCCAGACATAGAATAGAAAGGCACTCCTGCCTCACCAGCAACGGCTCGTGCCAGTAGAGTTTTACCTGTTCCAGGAGGACCTACCAGAAGAACACCGCGTGGAATCTTACCACCCAATCGCTGAAACTTGTCTGGCGTCTTCAGGAATTCAACTACTTCTTGCAATTCATACTTGGATTCGTCTACACCCGCGACATCTGCAAATGTTGTGCTAGGGCGATCTTCGAGAATGAGTTTGGCACGGCTCTTGCCGAAACTGAAGATGCCCTGTTGGCCTTGTGAAGCACGGCGACTGATAAAAATGAAGATTGCAATTAAGAACACCCAGGGAAGAAATGCAATCAAGATATTCAGCCAGAAACTGTTATCCTGAGCTGACTGAGTAATAACGACTGTGGTATCCGCACAAGTGGGTTTGTGGTAACCTTTGTTCGAAGGGTCAGTGAGTGCTGGAACCAGATTTGGATCCCCATTTGGCAATTGTGTGACGTGGAAATCCTTGAAGTTATTCACAGGTTGGCAAAAGGATCCAGTAATATCAGTTGTTCCGGTGATAGTGACAGACTTGACATTTCCCGCGCTTATCTGGGTGTAAAGATCGCTGTATTTAAGGTCAGCGCGTTGGGGAGTATTCGAGCTACTATTGTTATTAAAAATTTGGAAGAGGAATATACCAAGCATCATCAGGACAATTACGAGCAACCAACGATTGAGAGGAGATATTCCTTTTTGCTTTGGCTGTCCATTTGGGCCCTGGCGAAGTTGATTTTGCTGACGTTGAGGCGAATTGTTATTATTTTGTAGCCAAAGCACGTTGGCTGGTTGTTTCTCCATAACAGACGAATCCTGCTTTCTGACCCCGACTTACTACAAGGAATCATTCTGGCTTCCCTATCTCTTGCAGTTCAATGAAGTGAGCATGTGAGCCATTACCATATTATATCCTATGGATGCTTAAAATGCACGTAGAATATAGGGCCCGGATTCCACCACCTATCAGGTGCTTCTTGGGAAAGGTCCATGATGAACCAAAACGTTGCGAGGGCCAATACGTCTTGTTTGTGCGAATCCCAGCATGCATCGTGCGGGGCACCAGGACGGCGCGAGCGCCCCCACCCAGCATCCCAGCAGCCCCCGTCCCTACACGAGGCTGTATCCTACAAAGGTTTTGCTTGCAATTGAAGTACAATCTGTTTTGAGCTATGCTGATCAATATTCAAACGATCGGCAGGTCGATTTAGTGCATCTTCACTTCCAACGGATGGCTCGAAGCAGATAAAATCGTGATCGGGTTTCGTTGGTGGCTCAGACCAAACTTGCATATTTGATAAAGCATACTGGCCGTTTTGTGGAATCTCTACCACTGTCAGCGTACCGCTTCCAGGAAATCGTATAGTTATATGGTGCGGAAATGGGTAAGGATTGTCAGGAATATGTTCAACCCAATCGAATGTTTGTGCTTCGAATCCCGGCAGGCTATCGGTTGTTATTTTCAACTTTTCCGATTGAGCAACCGTAAAATAAGGATGAAACCCCGGTGCGATAGGCATGTTTTCTTTACTGTGGTTCTCCATTGTTAGTATGTAGGTTAAAATTCCTTCTTCAACTGAAATGTTCACATTGAAAGTGAACTCATATGGATAGCTCTCAAGAGTTACTTCAGTGCTGGTTAATTGCATCACAAGGCGGGTGCTATCTCTCTCGATGATCTCCCAGGGTAAAATGCGTCCAAAACCATGTATGGGAAGTTTCGTCCCTTTTTCTTGAAGCGTGCCATTGTTGAGTCGAGAGAAATTGGGTATCATCAATGGCATACCCCAACGTTTGATATTGCCCGTCTGTACGGGTCGATACAGTATTTGCCAGGATCCGACCTGAAAATGTGTAATGAGACAGATAGCGGGAATCACCCCGATTGTCGTATTTCCACATGTCAAAACGTATTCACGTGGTGTAGGGAAACTCATGAAATCAGGCATCAGAAAACATCCTTTCGTCCGTACTCCGTGGATATTGTACGCATATTTCATAATTACTACAAGCGAGACCTGTTCGGACAGAATACCTAAAACTATTGCGTTTTGTTACTTGTGGACATATACTTAATCTTGACGTAGATGCAAATGAGTTCCCTTGAAACATTGTTATATTGGTCCTTTATCCAGTAATAGGATGGATTGACAACATATGGGAATGGAGGACACTTCGGAAAGCAACATATCCGAAGCGCAAAGCAATCTGGAAAGGGAGGAGAAGCAGTCAGTGCAAGGAAATATTGCAATCAAAGGCACACGCAATGGCCTGCTTTTAACCCTGGAGCCTGAAACCCCTTTTAGCGAATTACTCAATGCCCTTTCACATCGACTTTCAGAGGCTCCTGGTTTCTTTCAGGGAGCTTCGCTTGCTCTTGATACCAGGCGTCGGAATCTGCGAATTAATGAGCGCACTCAACTCGAGGAATTGCTGGCGAATTATCAAATGTCAGTAACACCCCTGGAACAGACGCTGATAGCAAAACAAATAGAGCGTGAGGTTATTTCTTCTGAAGTTGAGAGTGAGCCATCTATTGTTGTTGGTAATGAGCCAACTATCACTGCTGAAGTAATAAGCGTACAGACTCAGGAACAGGCTTATAAACTTGATCCCCGAGATTCGGATGATACTCTCTTTTTACGACGCACTATACGTTCTGGGCAGGCAATCCACCATGCCAGCAGTATAGTAATCCTGGGAGATGTGAATCCTGGCGCGGAAATTGTTGCAAGTGGAGATGTTATCGTTTGGGGAGTTTTACGAGGTATGGTGCACGCAGGGTATCCGAATAATGAAAATGCCATTGTTTGTTCACTACTGCTCGCACCTGTGCAGTTGCGCATTGCCCACCTTCTCTCGCGACCGCCCGATGGATTTCAGGTACAGGCGCGTCCAGAGTTTGCGACAATCAAGAATGGGCAGATTGTTGTTGAAGCCTGGCTAAATGGTCACGGGCGTACAACGCGAAAATAGCATGAAGAACGTTTACACATTGTAGAGAGCAGGTTTTATCTTGCCTTTACAAATGAGAATGTTGAACAGTTGCTTATGATGGAGATGTTTATGGATAGCCGGGTGATAACCATCACTTCAGGGAAGGGTGGTGTTGGCAAAACCACGACCACGGCGAATTTAGGAACAGCCCTTGCAATGCAAGGTAAAAAAGTTGCAGTTGTGGACTCAGATATTGGCCTGAGGAACCTTGATGCTGTACTTGGATTGGAGAATCGTATTGTCTATGATCTTGTAGATGTTGTGGAAGGGCAGTGCCGTTTACGACAAGCATTGATCAAAGATAAACGTCAGTCTGAACTTTATTTGTTGCCTGCTGCACAGACTCGCGATAAGAACGCTATAAATAGT
>Ga0209048_10007456_pt1 | contig 10106 bp, 9 predicted proteins | sample FrelakmetCRP12CR_FD_187146 | JGI IMG/M metagenome (GOLD analysis project Ga0209048, IMG submission 187146) | Freshwater lake sediment microbial communities from the University of Notre Dame, USA, for methane emissions studies - CRP12 CR (SPAdes)... | ecosystem: Environmental > Aquatic >... | reverse complement strand
GTGGATGACGCTCTGGCTCTGATCCTGGCCTTCCATTCTCCCGAACTCGAAGTCCAGGCAGTGACGGGTGTGAACGGCAATGTGCCGCTGGATAGGGTTTTTATTAATATGAAAAAAATGCTTACCCTGCTTCATCCTCCCCACAAGCCCTGGATTGCCAGAGGCGCCGACCGGCCTCTAACCGGGGATGGGGTTCACGCCCATGATGTGCATGGAGGCGACGGTTTGGGGGGAGCACATATCGATGAGTCCCCGACCCAAGAATGGTGGTGTCCCTCTTCCCGTCCGGCGCATGAACTCATCTGCCAATTCGCGCGGCAGGACCCTGGGAATCTGACTCTGATTGCCTTGGGCCCTCTGACCAATGTGGCTTTGGGCCTAAAGACGGATCCTTCAGGGATGAAAAAGCTGAAGGAGATCATCATCATGGGCGGGGCGGTGCGAACTAAGGGGAACATCACCCCGTATGCGGAGTTTAATATTTTCGTCGATCCCTTGGCCGCCTTCCATGTCTTTCAATCCAGCTTGCCGATTACCCTTATTCCCCTGGATGTAACGCGTCAGGTTGCTCTCACATCAAGTGTTATTAAAGAAGGGATTCAGCCTCTGAAAAATGCTTTTTCCAAATTTGTAATTGAAGCTACCGGTTTCGATTTCGACACCCAGGAATTTTATGGCCGGAGAAGTTCTTTCTATCTCCATGACCCCCTGGCCGTGGCGGCGGCTGTCTATCCGGATATTTTGAAAATGGAAAAAGTGGATCTTCGTATCGTTACGGAGAAAGGAGAGCATTTTGGGCAGACGAAAGAAGTCCGAGAAAAAAGCTCTTCCAAACAGAAAAGAATAGATGTTGGGTTTAACGTGGATGCAGAAAAATTTCTGGATCTCTTTATATCTCGTCTGAAGGGATAGGTTATGGCTAAAAAGATTCTGGTGATGGGCAGTGCCAATGTCGATTTCATTCTGAAAATTCCGCGTTTTCATGAACCCGGGGAAACGATCATCGGGGAGAACTTCGTCACCGCTTTCGGCGGGAAAGGGGCCAACCAGGCGGGGGCGGCCAAACGCCTGGGCGGGCGGACAGCTCTTCTTGCCAAACTGGGAGCGGACCCCTATGGGAAGTCGTATTACCGATATTTGACCCAGAACGGATTTGAGAAGAAGTTTTTGCTGATGGATGAAAAGATTCCAACCGGCATTGCTCTGATAGAAGTGAGCTCCGATGGTGAAAATAGGATCATCGTATCTCCCGGGGCGAATGGAGCTCTTAGGCCAAAGGACTTAGAAAATTTTCTCTCGGCATTTCAAGAGGCAGGCGTTTTTGTTGCTCAACTGGAGACACCCACAAGAACGGTTTTAAATGGATTAAAGATAGCGAAAAAAACAGGAACCGTGACCCTTTTGAACCCAGCCCCGGCAGTCCCGATCCCGCAGGAACTTTTTTCCTTTGTCGATTATCTGACACCGAATGAGACCGAAGCGGAAATCCTTACCGGGGTGAAGATAAAAAAGGAGAAGGATATTGCCGAGGCCGCGGCGAAATTGCTGGAGCGAGGCGTGAAAAATGTGGTGATTACTCTTGGAGGGAGGGGGGCATTTTTCAAAAGCCGAGAAAAAGAAATCCGGGCCGAGGCTTTCCGTGTTAACCCCGTGGACACAACGGCCGCGGGGGATGCTTTCGTGGGGGCTTTTGCCTGCGGGCTTGCCGAAGAGAGACAAATCCCTGAAGTCCTCGAATTCGCCAATGCCGCTGGCGCGCTAACCACAACCAAATTAGGGGCACAACCCTCGCTTCCGTCTCGTAGCGAAGTTGAAACGTTTTTGAAAAAAAAGAAGGGGAAGAAGCGGAAAGGTTTGTAAGGGAAGGGGAAAGATAAAGCCGCATCGACATGGAGCATGGGGAAGAGATATAGAAAGAGCATTGCAAAATCTTTAATTTGTTGTATTTTGATAGTATTGTTGAGCACACGCATACCTGTTTTGATAAAATAAGTAGAAAAGGATTTGTGGTTTGATAACGGTTTAAAGCCAATAGGAAAAATATAAAGTCTGAAAGGAGAATCAAAATGGCGCAGAAATCCAAGGCGATTGTCATCAACGAGAAGGACAACGTCGCCACGGCCATTGTGCCCTTAAATGCGGGCACTTCCGTTTCTTTGGCTTCCCAGGGCCACAGCGGGAAAATCAAGCTTTTATCGTCGATCCCGATGGGGCATAAGTTTGCGCTGGCAGAAATCCCCAAAGGGACGGATGTCATTAAATACGGAGAAGCCATTGGCCAGACCACGGCATCCATTGCCCGGGGAGAACACGTGCATGTCCATAACGTGGTCAGCCACCGGGGAAGAAAGGAAGGTGCGTGATGGAATTTATGGGGTATCGCAGGACCAATGGAAAAGTCGGGGTCCGGAATCATGTGCTGGTGATTCCGAGTGTGGTCTGTTCCCAAGGGGCCGCGGAAGCCATCACCCGGAACGTGAAGGGAACCATCTACCTGCCCAATGTTTTCGGATGCGCGCAGGTAGGGGCCGACCGGGAGCAGACCAAACGGGCATTAGCCGGTTTCGGCACGAATCCCAATATCTTTGCCGTCTTGGTGGTGGGGAATGGATGTGAGAATTTGTCGGCAAAGGAGTTGGCCGAGGCCATTCAGCCCAGCGGCAAGCGGGTGGAATACATTGAGATTCAGGAAGTGGGAGGAACGAAGAAGACCACTTCCAAAGGAAGGAAAATCATCAAGGAGATGCTGGCGGATGCGGCAAAACTTCAGCGCGAACCCATTCCGGTGTCCGAGCTCATTCTCGGAACCGAGTGCGGCGGGTCCGATTATACCTCCGGGTTGGGCTCCAATCCCTCCGTGGGAGCGGCCAGCGATCTTTTAGTGGAAGGCGGCGGGACCGTGATTCTGTCGGAAACAACCGAACTCATCGGCGCCGAACATCTTTTGGCCAAAAGAGCCCGCACCCCCGAGATCGGCAAACAGGTCCTGGATCTGATTGCCTGGTGGGAGACCGAAGCCATTCGGACCGGCCAGGATATCCGGGGAGCGAACCCGGCGCCCGGAAATATCGCCGGAGGAATTACCACCCTCGAAGAGAAATCCCTCGGCTGCATTTACAAGGGAGGGACCAAGGCCCTGGAAGAGGTGATTCAATACGCCTTCCCGCCCACGAAAAAGGGCCTGGTCCTCATGGACACCCCCGGGCACGATATCGACCAGTTGACCGGGATGATGGCCGGAGGGTCCCAGATCGCTGTTTTCACCACTGGGCGGGGAACACCGACCGGGTCGCCCATTGCGCCGGTCATCAAAATCACGGCCAATGCGGGAACATATAAGAAAATGAAGGATAACATCGATATCAATGTCAGCCAGGTCGTTCAGGGAAAAGAGACCGTAAAGGAGGCCGGCAAACGGATATTTGATGAAATCATAGCCGTGGCCTCAGGAAAACTGAGCAAGGCCGAAAAACTGGGGCAGAGAGACTTCTGCATCTTCAAGATCGGTCTGAATTTCTAAAAGCCATTTTCACCTCAGAGGACGCGGAGATCGTAGAGAGGAAAAACGGTGGAAATTGTAGGGGCGGTTCATGAACCGCCCCTATGGTTTTTGACAATCTTCAAAGAAGTTCATATCCATCAGGAGGGGAGGAAAACACTCTAAAAAAATGAAAGGAAAGGCATTAAGAGGAATTCGCATCCTTGATTTGACGAGAATATTGGCAGGACCTTATTGCTCCATGCTTTTTGCGGATTTGGGGGCGGAAGTGATAAAGATCGAACCTCCGGAAGGGGAGATGATCCGGGACAACCCGCCCCAGGTGAAAAACGGCAAAGGAGGCCCCCATGACCGGAGCCGGAGCGCATATTTCCTCTCCCTGAACCGCAACAAGTACGGAATCACCCTGAACCTGAAGCATCCGCAGGCGGTAAAGATCTTTAAAGATCTGGTCAAGGTGGGGGACGTGGTTTTAGAAAATTACGCTCCTGGGGTCATGAAGCGCCTGGGAATCGATTATCCGGTTTTAAGAGAGATCAACCCGCGAATCATCATGTGCAGCATAAGCGGATTCGGGCAATGGGGCCCCTACTCGCAGAAGACCGCCTTCGACATCGTTGCCCAGTCTACGGGCGGCCTCATGTCCGTCACCGGGCACCCGGATTCTCCGCCCGTGAAAGCCGGCACCTCCATTGGAGACCTCAATGCCGCCGTCCATGCAGCCTTCGCGACTATGGCCGCATTGTGGGAACGAGAGCGGAGCGGGGAAGGGCAGCATATTGATGTCTCCATGCAGGAAGCCATGGTGTCGGTTATGGAGGGAGCCGTTGTCCGCTGGACGGTGGGGCAGGAGCTCATGCAGCCGATCGGATCCCACAACACAAATGAATCGCCCATGGCCGCGTACCGTTGTAAAGATGGATACATTATCATCGGTACCGTAGGCAACGAGCACTGGCAGCGCTTCTGCCGGGCGATCGGAAAACCGGAATGGATGGAAAGGCCGGAGTATGCCACCAAGGGCAAACGCTGGGCGAGGAAATGGGAAATGCAAAAAGAGATCGAGGAGATCACCGCCCAATACACGGTGAAGGAAGTGGGAGAAATGATGGAGCGCGAACGGGTGGCTAATTCCCCCATCCTGAATATCCAGCAAGTCGTTGAAGACCCCCACCTGAATGAAAGAGGATATTTCATGGAGGTGGAGCACCCGATCATCGGCAGAGCCAAAATTCCGGGATTCCCTTTTAAATTCTCACGCACGCCCGGGGAAATTGAACGCCCCTCCCCGCTGGTCGGCGAACACAATGAATCCATTTTCGGCAAATACCTCGGATTGACCAAAGAAGAAGTGGAAAAGTTGAGGACCGAAGGAGCTATTTAAATATTTTCACCACAGAGGGCACAGAGACCACAGAGAAAACAAATAGCGAAATTCTAAATCTGAAAGACAAAATGGAAAAAGACCCATCTCAAATCTTGAAGTATGGTTTTTAGAACTTTAAGTTTTTTAACTCTGCGCCCTCTGTGAGCTCTGTGGTGAAAAAAACAATGGAAGAAAGGCAAGGCCGCAAAAGACCTTGACGCTCCTTTAAGGGGTTGCTAAACTCAAATTCAAAATTTCCGAGAGGAGGGAACAAACATGGAAGAATCCAGAAAGATTTTCAGCAAGGAGATTTCCCGTCGTCAGCTGTTGAAAGGGGCCGCCACTCTCACGGTTGCCGCTGGAGCCAATATTTCCTTTCTCAGAGGGGCTGCGGAGGCCGCCGATGTGAATATCGGAGTCGTTTATCCCACATCCGGGGCCCTGGCCCGATTCGGGCAGGCTTGCGTCAATGCCTCCAGATTGGCAGCCGATCATATTAATGCCCAGGGAGGAATCAAATCCCTCAAAGGGGCCAAGCTCAACTTAGTGATTACGGACTGCCAGAGTGAGGCGACCATCACCCGGAATGTGACCGAGAGAATCATGACCACGCAAAAATTGGCCGCAGCAACCGGCTGCTATTCCAGTTCCTACACCTTGGTAGCCACGGAAGTTGCCGAGCGCTATGGGATTCCCTTTGTAACCGGATCGGTTGCGAATGAGATTACGGAGCGCGGGCTCAAAAACACCTTTCAGGTTTCTCCCAAAGCGGGGATGTTTGGTCACATGCAGGTGGACACCCTCGCCTGGTTGAGCCAAACAGGTGGGAAAAAGGTGGCCATTGTCTATGAGGACACCGCCTACGGAACTTCCACGGGAAAAGGATTGATCGAGGGGTCGAAGCAGAAAGGCTTTGAGATCGTACTCTCCGAGGCGTATGCCGCTAAGTTTACGGATGCAACGCCGTTGGTCAACAAGATCAAAGCGGCCAAACCCGATGTCGTCTTCCCCGTTTCCTACATCACCGATGCCATCCTGATCATCAAGACGATGAAACAACTGGAGGTAAATGCGGGGATCATTGGAGGCGGAGCCGGGTATTTGATCCCCGAGTTTTATAACGGCCTGGGCGCCGACGCCAACTATGTCTTCAGCGTGGCTTCCTGGAACTTTGACATCAACTGCCCCGAGGTCAACAAGTTCTCCGATGAATTCGAAAAGAAGTACGGAGAATTCCTCATGGAGCATGCCGGAGAAGCTTATGTGATGATGTGGGTGATCGCCGATGCTCTGGAAAGGGCGGCTTCGATTGATCCGAAGAAGGTCAGAGATGCGATGGCTAAGACCAACCTCAAGCAGGGAGCTGGGTCGGCCATGCCGGGGTGCCATGTGGAGTTCGACGCTTCCGGTTGGAACAAGAACGTGCATCCCGTGATGACCCAGTGGCAGCAGGGTAAACTACGGACGGTATACCCTGCCAGCGATGCCCGGATCAAACCGATTTGGCCTGTCCCGGATTGGAAAAAACGATAAGTAAACAAAAAGGATACAAGGGTCCGAGGGTCCGAGGGTGAAGGTAAAATCAACAGCCAAAATTGGTAATCTCGCAAAAAGGCTGAAAATGCACTCTACGGTCATTCCCGTGAAAACGGGAATCCAGTCTTTTCAATAGATTTTCGTCCCGCCTTGGCGGGATGGATTCCCGCCTGCGCGGGAATGACGACTTTTTGCGAATTCATCAAAATTTTGGACTCGAACTTCCGATTTGATTTTGGCCTTGAACCCTGGCTTCCTTGAATCCGGGAATCCTCGATCCCCTTAAGTTGTTATGTCTTTTACCACCGTCTGGCAAGCGCTCATCAGTGGACTCCTGAACGGAGCTGTGTACGGCCTCGTTAGCATCGGCCTGACCATGATCTTCGGCGTGGTGAAGATCGTCAACTTCGCCCACGGCGAATTCCTGATGGTCGGCATGTACCTTTCATTTGCCCTCTGGGCCCTTCTGGGTATTGATCCCCTCTTGTCCATTCCCTTAGTCATGTTTATCCTTTTCTTTTTTGGGATGGGGATTCAAAAATTCTTTATCCGCCGCGTGCTCAATGCTCCGGATTTGGCCCAAATCTTTCTGACGGTGGGTCTTTCGGTTCTGATGATCAATTTGGCTCTTTTCCTTTTCAAGGCCGACTTCCGTTCGGTGAAGGTCCCCTATGTGGACTGGACGTTTTCCTTGGCCGGGGCAATAGTGAGCGTGCCTCGCCTCATTGCCTGTTTGGGGGCTATCGTTTTTAGCCTAATTTTGGGACTTTTCCTGCTGAAGACGGATATCGGTAAGGCGATGCGAGCTGTGGCCCAGGATCGCGAAGTCGCGATGCTCGTCGGCATCAACCCGGAAAGAATGTACAACTTTGCCGTGGGGATCAGCGCCGCCCTGGCGGGAGCCGCGGGAGGTCTGACCATGTCTTTCTATTTCGTATTCCCCACGGTGGGTGTGAGTTTCGTGTTGATTGCCTTCGTCATTGTAATCCTGGGTACGTTGGGAAATATCAAAGGGGCCTTTTTGACCGGTCTCATCGTGGGGGTCGCCGAATCGGTCGGCGTTCTCTTTGTGGGGGCGGACTTAGGACTGGCGGTCGTGTTCGTGATCTTGCTCCTGACCCTGGCTTTCCGGCCCGGGGGCCTGTTGGGGAAAGCCTAAAGCATCCATGCGCCGAGAAACTATGCAAAGATCGGATAGCGGAAATACGCGCGGAAAAATCGAGAGGTATCTCCCCTGGATCGGCCTTTTGGTCGTCCTAATCCTTCCTTTTCTGATCCCTCTATTCTTCATTCACATCCTGATCATGATTTTTCTTTTTGCCGTTCTGGGTTCGGCCTGGAATCTCATCGGAGGATATGCGGGGCAACTTTCTCTGGGCCATGCGGCGTTCTTCGGGATCGGCGCCTACACTTCCACCATGCTTCTCCGCAGCTACGAACTTTCTCCGTGGATCGGCATGTTCTTCGGAGGATTCTTTGCCGTCGTCATGAGCCTCGTTTTAGGAATTATCTGTTTTCGCCTGCGGGGCCCTTATTTCGCCATCGCCACCATCGGGCTGGCCGAAGTGTTGCGCCTTCTGGCCCTTCATTTCCGGGGATGGACGAATGGCGCCATCGGGCTGACGATCCCTTTCAAAGGAGATGCTCCCCTCCTTTTCCAATTCAGTTCCAAAATTCCCTATTACTTCATTATCCTCATTTTTTTAGCCATTACGTTGTACGTGGTTCGTCGCGTCGAAAAATCCCGTTTGGGCAATTACCTTCTGGCTATCGGGCAGGATCAGGATGCAGCCGAAGCCTTGGGAATCGACTCGGCTAAAGCCAAACGGAGGGCTTTCTATATAAGTTCCTTCATCACCGGGGTTTGCGGGAGCTTTTATGCCCAATATGTTTACTTCATTGAGCCTGAGTCGGTCCTCGGCTTGGGACTTTCCACCCAAATTGCCCTGGTGGCGATTCTGGGCGGGGTAAGCACGGTATGGGGACCGGTCATCGGGTCGGTCATCATTGAGTCCTTAACCCAGTTTACCCAGTATGCTTTTGCCGGAACGATCTACGGTTTGGAGCAGATCGTGTACGCATCCTTTTTAGTTTTAGTCATCCTGTTGCGGCCGACCGGGGTCATCCAATGGATGCAAAATTTTTATAACCGCATTCTGCAGGGTATTTCAAAAAGCTATGCTTCTCGAAGTTAGGCATTTAAGCAAAAATTTCGGCGGCCTGCGTGCGGTCCATGACCTGAATTTCCAAGTGGAAGCAGGTGAAATATTTGGCCAGATCGGCCCCAACGGCGCTGGTAAAACCACGGCCTTCAATCTGATTACCGGTTTCTATCGGCCCGAAGAAGGAGAAATATGGTTTCGGGGGGAAAACGTGGTGGGATTGAGACCCTTCCAAATCTGCGCCCGGGGAATTTCCCGGACCTTTCAGGTGGCCAAACCGTTTCGGGATCTCACCGTCCTTCGGAACGTCATGATGGGGGCCTTTTTAAAGACCTCTTCGCCAGCGGAGGCGGAGGAACGGGCCCAAAAGGTTCTCTCCTTCGTAAAGCTTGAGGATAAAAAAGATGTTTTCGCCCGGAGCCTGAATACGATTGACCAGCGCCGCCTGGAGCTGGCCCGGGCCTTAGCCACCGAGCCCACCCTTCTTCTCTTGGATGAAATGATGGCGGGGCTGAATCCGCGGGAATTCGACGAGGCGATTGCTCTGATCCGCCAGGTCCGAGACCAAGGCATCACCATCATTGTAGTCGAGCACGTGATCAAAGCCATTATGGCGCTTTCGGACCGGATCGTGGTCATTCATCAGGGAACGAAATTAGTGGAAGGGAAACCGCAAGAAGTGATGAAAGATTTGAAAGTCATCGAAGCCTACCTTGGCAAGGGCTACCGTCATGCTTGAGGTCAGCCGGATTGATGTTTTTTACGGTGAGGTTCCCGCCCTGAAAGGGGTCACCTTGGAAGTCCTTGATGGGGAAAGCATCACCGTCATCGGTGCGAACGGGGCCGGGAAATCGACTATACTGAAAACCATCTCCGGCCTCCTGCGTCCCCAGACCGGCTCGATCCGTTTTGACGGCCAGGAACTGAATCACCTCCCTCCCTACGATATCTCGGCCTTGGGGATTGCTCACATTCCGGAAGGGCGGCGGGTTTTTCCCGAGCTGACCGTGCTGGAGAACCTGGAGATAGGGGCCTATCTTCCCGCAGCCAAAAGCAAGCGGCGGGAGAGCTTGAGTTGGGTGTTCGAAATCTTCCCCATCCTGCAGGAGAGGGCGACGCAATTCGGGGGGACTTTGAGCGGCGGAGAACAACAGATGCTGGCGATTGCGAGGGGACTCATGCTTCGTCCGCGATTACTGATGCTGGATGAACCTTCCTTGGGGTTAGCCCCTATCATGGCGGAAACCACCTTTGAAAAAATCGATGAGATCCACAAACAGGGAATCTCCATCCTCCTTGTCGAGCAAAATGTGGTCCGGGCCTTGACCCTCGTTCAACGGGGATACATCCTGGGAAACGGCCAAATTGTCCTCCAAGGAAAAGCCGCCGAACTCATGGCCAACGAGCAGGTCAAGGATGCCTATCTTGGGATCTAAGTGGCTCATAGCAGCAAAGAATCCATGGTCTGCTGTTCCCCGGAGCCTTACACCGAAGGGAGTTTAATCTATGCACCCGAAAGCTCTGGAGGGTATTCGCATTCTCG
>Ga0209048_10007455_pt1 | contig 10106 bp, 8 predicted proteins | sample FrelakmetCRP12CR_FD_187146 | JGI IMG/M metagenome (GOLD analysis project Ga0209048, IMG submission 187146) | Freshwater lake sediment microbial communities from the University of Notre Dame, USA, for methane emissions studies - CRP12 CR (SPAdes)... | ecosystem: Environmental > Aquatic >... | reverse complement strand
GGAAAGCACGGCCATCAATGCCTTCATGAAGGCAACAGGCGCAGCTACCCTCGAAGCGCTCAAAGATAAGACCGAAAACTATCGCTATTTCCTCTCGCTTCGGGCCGATATTGAAGAGCAAGGGCACCGCATGCTCAGTGACAGCACCCCCGAGATACTGCATCAGGAATATAATAAACAACAGCAGCAGACACTGGAGCTGGAAAAAGCAGCGCGAGCCGTCGCGCAGTATAACATCGACACCTACAGCATCAAACAGGATATCGATCGTATCGAGGCCGAGTCAGCACCCGGGGCGGCCTGGGATTTCGGTTCGGGAGTCCAGGACCTGCCCGTGGAATTTGCGAACCCGCCTGCAAGCGTCGGACAGGCCGGATTTCATACAGAGCTCGGTATAGCAAGCAGGATCGGCGGGATCGAGATGGAGACGCTCGTCCCTGCGGTCGAGGCCGCTGCCAAGAGGAACCTATCCTCTATCACGAACGGCAGGTATGTAAGGATCGATGTGGGCCACAATGGAGGGCCGCCGATCGTGCACGCTGCGGACGACTCGGTCGTGAACTGCGCTGAATTGAGCCACGGGACACGGGACCTTATATACTTCTGTCTCAGGACCGGCCTGGCCGAAGCGCTCGCTGGTAAGCGGCGGCTGCCGTTCATCCTGGATGAGCCTTTCGCAAGTTTTGATCCTGTACGCCAAAAGGCTGCATGCCAGATCCTCCGGTCCCTTGGCATCAAGACACAGGTGATCCTGTTCTCTTCTAACGCCGAGCTCAAAGCAGCAGGTGATGTTGTTGCGGAGCTTAAATAATGAAGGGAAGGTTCATCACCCTTGAAGGAATTGAAGGCTCCGGCAAGTCCACTCAGATCGTCCTGCTTGCAAACTACCTGAAACCAACAGAGAACAGGATCGTGCTCACCCGGGAGCCGGGCGGAACGCCTACCGGCGATCGGGTGAGGAGTATCCTGCTCGACCCGGCGAACACGACGCTCGACCCCACAGCAGAGCTCCTCTTGTACGCTGCAAGCAGGGCCCAGCATTTGTTTGAGGTTATTCTGCCCGCACTCGCCGCAGGCAAGATCGTTCTCTGCGATCGTTTCTCTGATGCCACGATCGCCTATCAGGGGTTTGGACGGCGGCTTGATGTCGAGATGATACGCTCCCTCGACCGGATCGTGTGCCGGGGATTGCAGCCCGACCTGACTATTCTCCTCGATATCGACGCGGCTGCGGGGATCGCACGGGCTCATGGGAGGAACGCAAGCCGGGGACTTGAGGCAGAGGCGCGGTTCGAGAACGAAGAAATCATCTTTCACGAGCGCGTTAGACAGGGGTATCTGATTTTATCCGGCCAGGAGCCCGGCCGCATCCGGGTAGTGGATGCATCTCTGCCACCGGATGCAGTACAGGCAAAGATACGAACGATCATCGATTCTATGCCGTAGTAACCGAGGTGAAATGGGGAAACGACCTCTCATCCCGATCCCGGCGATGATGGCAAAGGGATTTTCTTAATGGCGCAGATGAAAATTCTCTAATCGTAGATGTCTTTTATTGAGGGGTAACATGCGAAGCTCTCTGTTTGTGCTTATGATAGCAATTGCCCTGATTGCATGCAGTCACAACCTGCGCGAAGAATTTGATGAGAACCTCAAGAAGTATAACGATCTGTTTCGCTGGAATGCATTGGATGCTGCAAGCACATTTGCCGCTGACTCCGTCCGGGAGGATTTCATCGCCCGAACAAAAGCGGCAAAAAACGTAAGGATTATCGATTCACGTATTATGAGTGCAACGTACGATGAGAAAAAAGGTAAGGCAAGTGTAGCTGTAGAAATCGAGTATTACCTCCTCTCTTCCGTCAGGGTGAAAACCATACATGTCACTGAAGAGTGGGGCTACCTGGAACAGATGGGAGTTAAAGGTTGGAGGCTGATGAGCCTGTTCCCGGAGTTTAGATAATCGAGTATCCTCTTGAGAACGTAATAGGTCATAGTCATATTTCGACCTTTACTATATAATTTCCATGGAACTGCGCGACGTTTCGTTTGCAACAATAGAGGGCCACGACAAGCCCGTTAAAATCCTGAAGCGTGCTCTTGCAAACCATACCCTTGCGCACGCCTATCTATTTTCAGGCGAGGCAGGGATCGGCAAGAAGATGACCGCTTTCGCGCTTGCTGCCGCCGTACACTGCGGAAATGCAGGACCGGAGGGTGGGTGCGGCGCGTGCCCGGCCTGTCGAAAGGTCGCTGCACGGGGTCATCCGGACGTACACCTTCTCATTCCGGACGGCGAAGAGATCAAGATCGACCAAATCCGGCAGGTGCAGGCCGACCTTTCGCTCAAACCGTTCGAAGGAACGAAAAAGGTATTGATCGTCGACGGGGCCGAAAGCATGAACCAGGCATCATCGAATGCGTTTTTAAAGACGCTCGAGGAACCCCCGGGCGATGCCCTCATCATCCTGATCACCGCTCTGCCGCAGAGTCTGCTTGCGACTATACGTTCGCGGTGCCAGGAAATCAGGTTTCATTCCCTCCCGCGGCACACGCTCGCACAGGCGCTCAAGAGAAAACGCGGTTGTTCCGAGGAAGACGCCTGGTTCCTGGCGGCGCTTGCACAGGGGAGCATGGGCCGCGGCGCCGAGATGGACGTAGAGCAGGAAAAGTCCGATCGGGAAGAAATCATGAACCTCTGGGCCGGGCTGGGCCGGATGAGTCCGGCACAGGTGCTTACGGAGGCTGAGATTTTATCCAAGGACCGGGAGCGGCTCGAGCGTTTGCTTGATATCGCAGTCGAGCGGCTTCGTGACGCACTGGTCTTTCGTGAGACCGAGGACGAGACACTCCTCATTCACCGCCAAGGCACAGACGTACACCGGCAATGGGGAGAACGGTTCCCGCTCCAGCGAATACTCGCGGACTTGGAGCTGTTCACGGCGAGCAGGAACATGCTCGATCGCCGGGTAAGCGCGCAACTCGTTGCAGAGAACCTGCTCCTGAAGCTGGGGAAAGGATAAATTAATTTCGGAACGTGCCACGTTAGAGCTTGAAACATGCGTTGGATTATTCATGATAGAATATGTTGTCAAATATCGCCGTCGTGTCCCAGAGTTTATACTGGATGATCTCTAACGGGGTGAACGGATTTCGTATTGCGAAGTGATCAAGGCAGAACGCAGAGCACATGAAGACAGATAATGGAACAGATGACGGAAAAAAATAGTAAGCTTGCCGGTGTGCGTTTCCGGGGCAACTGGAAGGTCTATGACTTCGACGCCACAGATGTGGCCGTCGCCGTAGGAGACAGCGTCATTGTCGATTCCGAAAGAGGCCCCAGCTTTGCCCATGTGGTACGGATCAGAAAATTCCAGGCCGTAGCAGCAGTGGAGCTGCCACCTGCTCCGGTCCTTGCTCCGGGAGAATTAGAGGAGGAGATCGAGGAAGAGACAGAAAAAGGAGCGGCAGACACGCCTCCGAAGGGTCAGGCGCCGAAAGTCATCCGTCATATTCTGCGCAAGGCCACCGACGACGATTTCGCCAAGGAAGAAAAGAACAGGGCGCGTGAGACCGAAGCATTCACGATCGCCCAGGAAATGATCGCCGAGCGCGAGCTGTCGATGAAGCTGATCCGCGTAGAATACTCCTTCGACGGGACCCGGGTGACCTTTTTTTTCTTTTCCGAGACGAGGGTAGACTTCCGTGAGCTGGTAAAGGACCTCGCGTACAAACTCAAGAGCAGGATCGAAATGCGCCAGATCGGCGTTCGTGACGTCGCGAGGATCATCGGCGGATTCGGGCCTTGCGGCAGAGAACTCTGCTGTGCCTCGTTCCTCAAAAACTTTGAACCTGTTTCAATACGCATGGCCAAAAAGCAGGAGATGGTGCTGAACCCGGCCAAGATCTCCGGCGTCTGCGGCAGGCTCCTTTGCTGCCTGTCTTATGAATACCAGATGTATGATGAGAACAAGAAGGATCTCGCCGACATGCACCAGTCGGCAGCCAAGGAACTGAGAGAAAAAGAGGAACTCCGCATTGCGGAAGAGCAGCGGGCGGTCGAGGAGCGTCGGATCGCAGAGGACAAGAAACGCCAGGAAGAACGTAGACAGCAGGAGCAGCAGCGACAACGGCAGAGAGAACAGGCGCAGAAAAACGTCAATAAGGCCGAAAAGAAAAAGGAAGCGCCGCAGGGGAAACATGCGCAGCCTCAGAAGGAACAGCACGGGGGTCGGCAGCAGCGTCCGCCTGAAAAGCAGCAATCTCAGGAACAAATGGTCCAGCAGCCGCAGCAGCAAGGTGAGAAGCCGGGCAGGAAGAGAAAGCGCAGGTTCTGGCGCAACAAAAAGAAGGGTAAGCAGCAAGGAGAGAACATACCGCCGGGACCGGGAGAATGAAGAAAAACTCCAAATAACAAGTTCCAAATAACCCCTGCTCTTGCGAAAACGCGGGGGCAAGCAAATAAACACGAAGGACCAATCATCAAGCTCCAAACGTTTGGTAATTGTAATGTGGTGATTGGATATTTTTTGGAATTTGTGATTTGAAATTTATTTATTCAATTAATATCGAACATGAACAGAAAATTTTACATCACCACCCCTATCTACTACGTGAACGACGTGCCGCACATCGGGCATGCGTACACAACGATCGCCGCGGACACGCTTGCGCGCTACCGCCGCCTGCTCGGCGACGCCGTGTTTTTTCTTACGGGCACCGACGAGCATGGACAGAAGGTCGAGAAGGCGGCGCAGGAACGGGGGCAAACCCCCAAAGGTCACGCGGACGGCATGGTTGAGAACTTCCGTCAGCTCTGGAAGAAACTGGACATAACGAACGATGCTTTTATCCGCACGACGGACAGAGAACACGTCGCCATTGTGCGGGAACTGCTCCAGCAATTGTACAACAAGGGCGAGATCGAGCGAAGAACCTACGAGGGATGGTACTGCACTCCCGATGAACGGTTCTGGACCGAGAAGGAGATCGTACAAGGAACATGCCCGGACTGCGGCAGGCCCGTGGAGCGGATCTCCGAAGACAACTATTTTTTCCTGATGAGCAAGTATCAGGACCAACTCGTCAGGCACATTGAGGAGAATCTGAACTATATTGCACCCGAGAGCAGACGCAATGAAGTGCTTGGGTTCTTAAGGACGCAGAAACTCGGCGACCTCTGCATTTCCCGTCCCAAAGCGCGTCTTTCCTGGGGCATTGAACTGCCGTTCGACCATGATTTTGTGACCTACGTCTGGTTTGACGCGCTCGTCAACTATTTTTCAGCCACCCGTTACCTCAGTCCCCCGGCCTCGGGCTCGGCTGATCCGGCTGCGCGCGAGCAATACTGGTGGCCTGCGAACCATCACCTTGTGGGCAAGGACATTCTGACCACGCACAGCGTATACTGGTCCACGATGCTTATGGCGCTCGGCCTGCCGCTCCCCGAAAACATTTTCGCCCACGGTTGGTGGACGAGGGAGGGGAAGAAGATGTCCAAGTCCCTCGGCAACGTGATCGACCCCAACGAGATCGTCAATGCTTACGGCGCGGATGCGTTACGGTACTTCGTGTTGCGCGAGGTTCCTTTCGGTCTTGACGGAGATTTTTCGACGGAGACCTTCATAACGCGTTTTAACACCGAACTTGCGAACGACCTGGGAAACCTTTTGAGTCGTTCTCTCACGATGATAAAAAAGTACCGGGAAGGTAACATTCCTGATAGAATTGCCGGCAGGGATCGGGAAGATTTGGAGCAAAGAATTCATAGCAGATTTGGTGAACATTCACGGGACGTTTACTGTAATTTACTCAATGATTTTAAATTCAGCTTAGCCCTTAGCCACGTCTGGGCGATCATTAATGACGCAAATAAATATATTGAAGATGCAGCCCCGTGGAAAGAAAAAAATGAGGGAACACTTTCCAATGTCCTTTACACCCTTGCCGAGTCGCTCAGGTTGATAGCACTGTTAATTTATCCGATGATGCCTTCTACTGCTCAAAAAATATGGGACAGTATCGGAATAGACAAAAAGATTGATTCCTGCCGATTCAGTGATGAATATCATTGGGGAAAGCTGACCTCTGACACCGTGGTTCAGCCCGGCGCACAATTATTCCCCAGGATAGACCAGAAAAGGAACTCGGAGAAAAAGATGGAAAAAACCGGAGAAGCACAAACGTCGGCAACGAAACCCGAGGCCGCAGGACCCGAGTTGATCGGGATCGAGGATTTTACTAAGGTAGATCTTCGGGTGGGGAAGATCGTTTCGGCCGAGCGCGTCGAGAAATCCGATAAACTGGTGAAACTCAACGTGGACATCGGCGCCGAAACGCGCCAGGTTGTTGCCGGCATCGGGAAGAGCTATACGCCGGAAGAGCTCACCGGGAAGTCGATCGTGATTGTGGCTAATCTGAAGCCGGCCAAGCTCATGGGCATTGAATCCCAGGGTATGCTTCTCGCTGCGGGCAGCGGCGATGGGCTCGCCGTGTCCACCTTTGACCGGGAAACGAAACCAGGGAGCAAGGTGAAGTAGAATTTCCGAGCAGTGGATATTCGCGGAAAAAGATTAGAAGGTAGATTGATAGAATGCTTATCGATACCCACGCGCACCTTGAGATGCGCGAGTTCAATGACGACCGCGATGAAGTGCTCAAGCGGGCACGGGATGCGGGCGTTGAATATATCGTCACCATAGGAACCACCGTAGAGTCCAGTCGCGACGCCGTACTGCTCGCGGAGAAATACGATTTCATTTACGCCGCGGTCGGCATCCATCCTCACGAGGTCAAGGACATCCTTCATCCGGCGTACGAAGTCCTGCGCCGCTTCGCGGAACACAAAAAGGTTATAGCCTACGGTGAAGTGGGGCTTGACTACTACTACGAACACTCCCCCCGGTCCGACCAGAAAAGAAAATTTCGCGACATGCTGCGCGAGGCGCGCGAACTCGACCTGCCGGTCATTATCCACGACCGCGACGCGCACGAAGACACAATCCGGATCCTCTCCGAAGAATGGTCGCCGGATCTCGGCGGGGTCATGCACTGCTTCTCAGGCGATTTGGAAATGGCGAAAACGGTGATCGAGATGGGGTTCTCCATCTCCATTGCCGGACCGGTCACGTTTCCCAAGGCGGAGTCTCTGCGCGAAGTCGTGCGGCAGATACCGATCGAACACTTGCTGATCGAGACGGACGCGCCGTATCTTGCGCCTCAGCCCATGCGCGGCAAACGGAACGAGCCGGCTTATGTGCGCCATATGGCCGAGGAGATCGCGAAGATCAAGGGCCTCTCCTTCGACGACGTTGCGAGGATCACGAGCTATAACGCCATGCAGCTCTTCGGCATCGGCAGGATCCCCGAACAGGGAAGGACCACTTATCCCATCCGAAACTCACTGTATCTCAATATTACGAACCGCTGTACCGCGGCCTGCACGTTCTGCGTGCGTTACCACACCGACTTCGTGAAGGGGCACAACCTCAGGCTCGGAAAGGAGCCTTCAACCATAGAAATAATCAAAGAGATCGGTGATCCAAAAAGATATGACGAGATTGTATTCTGCGGGTACGGCGAACCGCTCCTGCGGCTGGATGTGGTCAAGGCCGTGTCCGAGGAAATCAAGCAGCGCGGCGGCAAGGTGCGCATCGACACGAACGGCCATGCCAACGTGATTTACCAGCGAAACATACTGCCCGAGCTCGCAGGACGCGTGGACGCACTGAGCGTCAGCTTGAATGCTCAGAACGCAGAGGTCTATAATACAATAACCCAGCCTAAGTTCGGCATCGGGACCTACGAGGCGGTCAAAGACTTCATCCACGAGGCAACGAAGTATATCCCTGACGTGACGGCCACCGTGGTATCACTCCCTCAAGTGGACATTGAGGCCTGCCGCAAGATCGCGGAAGAGCTTGGAGCCAAGTTTCGCGTGCGCGAGTATAACGTGGTGGGCTGATTATCTGATCCTCTGCTTATGGTTTTTCGCCGATCCATCTATTAAATTGACATTCCCCCTTTTTCCGGTTAGAATTCCTCTTGCTTCATGACCTCGTTCCCCTCCCGGAGGACATACCATGGCCAACGTAAAGCGCGCACTTATCAGTGTTTCGGACAAACACGGCGTTCTCGATTTCGCCAAGGGGCTTGAAAAGCTCGGCATTGAAATTCTCTCGACGGGCGGTACGGCCAAGGCCCTGAGGGACGGGGGCGTGAACGTGAAGGACGTGTCGGAATTCACGGGCTTTCCCGAGATGCTCGACGGCAGAGTGAAGACACTGCACCCCAAGGTCCATGGCGGGCTTCTCGGCAGGCGGAACAATCCGGAGCATGTGAAGCAGATGAGGGAGCACGGCATCGAGCCGATCGACCTCGTGGTCGTCAACCTCTACCCTTTCGAGCAGACCGTTGCCAGACCCGAGTGCACGCTCGATGACGCGATCGAGAACATCGACATCGGCGGGCCGACCATGCTGCGCTCGGCGGCAAAGAATTATACCGATGTGGCCGTGGTGGTTTCGCCGCGCGACTACGGCCGGGTGCTCGAAGAAATCCAAAAACACGGCGAGGTGTCAGCCAAGACCCGCTTTGAACTTTGCCGCACGGTTTTTCTGCACACGGCCCGCTACGACAGCGCCATCTCAGCCTGGCTCGACAGCCAGGTGCCCGAAGCCGAAAAAACCCGTTTCCCCAATATTCTTACGCTCCGGTTTGAAAAGGCGCAGAACCTGCGCTACGGCGAGAACCCGCACCAGCAGGGGGCCTTCTACCGCGAGTTCGGCCGCAAAGAACCGTCCGTATCCAGCGCAAAGCAGATCCAGGGAAAGGAGATGTCCTTTAACAACTTTCTCGACGCGAACAGCGCACTTGAGCTCGCCAAAGAATATGACCAGACCGCAGCGGTGATCGTGAAGCACAACAACCCCTGCGGCGTGGCCACGGCGCATACGCTTGTTGATGCGTACCGCAAGGCGCGCGACTGCGACCCGGTCTCGGCTTTCGGCGGCGTGATCGCTTTCAACCGCATGGTGGACCTCGAGACCGCGAAAGAACTTACGGCCACGTTTGTAGAAGTAGTAGTGGCGCCCGAGTTCGCGCCCGATGCGCTGGAAGAGCTGAAGCGAAAAAAGGATGTCCGGCTTCTCGATATCGGACCGAAGGTCATGGGAATGGCCGACGGCATGGACCTGAAGAAGATCGTGGGCGGCCTCATCTACCAGGACCGCGACCTCGGCAAGATTGCGGACATCGGAAAGCTGACTGTGGCGTCGAAACGGAAGCCGACGGACGACGAATACGATGGACTTGCCTTCGCCTGGAAGGTGTGCAAGCATATGAAGTCCAACGCAATCGTCTTCACGACCAAGGACCGGACCATCGGCATCGGAGCAGGTCAGATGAATCGTTTTGATTCGGTACGCATCGCGGTGATGAAAGCCCGGTTTCCGCTCAAGGGTACCGTGCTCGCGTCAGATGCGTTTTTCCCCTTCCGCGACGGGCTCGACGAGGCGGCCAGGGCCGGTGTGACGGCTGTGATCCAGCCCGGCGGTTCACTCAAGGACGAAGAGGTGATCCAGGCCGCGAATGAACACAACATCGCCATGGTGTTCACGGGGATGCGGCACTTCAGACATTAAACCGAATGAACGAAGCCTGACGAATCTGCCACGAAGGCACGAAGGCTCGAAGGAAGCCGAATGATACGAAGCATTCTGATTTTCTTTTTCATCATTGTTGTGTACTACGCCGTCAAGACAGTGGTCCGCTCAGCGATCAATGCCTCACGTCAAGACAAGCAGCGCAGCCGGCTTCCGGGCGAGGAGATGGTGCTCGACCCCGAGTGTCATACCTATGTCGTGAAGGACCGCGCCGTATCGCGGCGCATCAAGGGCAAGCTCTGTTTCTTTTGCAGCGAGAACTGCGCGATGCACTATGAAGAAAAGAACCGCGTGTGACCACGGTCACGCGTGGGTGTATGAAATGGCACGGATTCGAAGAAATATTTTGTTTTCTCTCAGGCTCCTCGCTTCCCTCTTGCTCTTGAGTTGTATTTCCCCGGCACCGGAGGCCCCGACAAGGAAAGCACCGACGTTCGCATCCAA
>Ga0209048_10007454_pt1 | contig 10107 bp, 12 predicted proteins | sample FrelakmetCRP12CR_FD_187146 | JGI IMG/M metagenome (GOLD analysis project Ga0209048, IMG submission 187146) | Freshwater lake sediment microbial communities from the University of Notre Dame, USA, for methane emissions studies - CRP12 CR (SPAdes)... | ecosystem: Environmental > Aquatic >... | reverse complement strand
CAAGACCTTTTCAGTTGCGTTCCACCCGCATGACATCCTGCTGCTCATGAGCGACGGGGCCTGGGCGCCTTTCGGCAACACCTCTCTCCTGCGGAAAGCCATCGAGGCGGCCTCATCACGGCATTTCTCGGAGGTCCCGCAAGCGGTGCTCGACGCCGCCACCCCCGCCGACGGCCCTCCCGACGACATGACCGTCGTCGCCCTCAGGCTCCGGCGCCTATAACGGCGCGCGGGCGGCGCGCTGGGCCCAAAGCAGAATTCTCAGGATTTCTCGGTCTGAGGCAGCTCCGCAATAACAAACGCTAGAAACCGCTCGCAATCCTTAAGAGCTTTTTCCGCTTCCTTGCGGAATACAAGTCGTTCCTCATACTCGGCCATGTTCTTGATGTCGATAACACGACGCAGGCGAACGACGTTACCCTTAAATCGTTCGTCGGTGGGCCGAATGGACATAAGAAGCGTAACGGCATCAGAATGACGTTCGCCCGCATGACGGAGACCCAGGGCATGGGCACATAGAGCATCACAGGCGGATATTGAGGAATGGATCGCACAAATTGCGGCGGCGTTCCAGTCGCCGTGTGTAAAGCTCTGTGCGGCCGCTCGATGGCACTCAAGGGCTTTTTTGAGGAAATTCGAAGCTGACGAGCTATCGACCTTCTGCGTTCGAAGCTTTGCCGTCATGGGATCAGGGAACCGGGTCCAAGGGATGAAGCACGATACCGGCCCCGATGTCTTGGTCGAGCTTGAGTGGCCTTCGCGCTGCTATCTCGGCCCTAGTTCGCAGATGCGGTGAAAGAGGATGGCCGAATTTTTCTAGACATCTAATAACAAGGCGATCGATGGCTTGATCAACGATCGCCTTTTCTGCCTCTCCTTTGACCAGCACGAAGAGATCGATATCGCTGCCGGGTCTTTCTTTTCGCTTGGCGACGGAGCCGAAAAGAACGATCTTTTCGATTTCCGAAAGGGGAAGGCTCTTGCGGATGATCGCTTTGAGCTCCTCAATCGGCGCGGGCATTCCGCTGAGAGGGTCGAGCGCTTTTGAGAAAACATCGAAGGCATAGCTCTGTCTATTTGTTTTCCAGAGGAAGGACGTCCCGGCCCTCATGGGCGTGACCAAGTTCATAGTCCAAAGCTCTCGCATCGTTCTGTTCACGCTCATATGAGAGACGCTCAGGATTCGCGATATTTCTCGCTCGCTCATCAACGTTTCATTTTTTAGGAGGAATTTGACGATCTTGAGCCTGACAGGGGAGATAAAAAAGGCTAAAGGAGACGAGTGAAAGTCCATAGCTTGCCCTTTGTCACAGTTCAGGGCCAATTGTAACAAAATAGGGCCAAATGTCAAGCGTAATAGTTAACTCATGAGCTGCTTTTTGGGGTCGGACCACAGTAACGTACAGATTAAAAATAAAATAGGCCCAAAAAGCCCCCCATTTAAGGAACTTGATCCGGGATTGTGAGGCTCAGTAGCTTTTCTGGCGCGTATCGGCCGCGATCATGAAGACGATTTTGCGCCCATCGTCGATTTCGTAAAAGAGCCGGAACCCGCCGATCCGATACCGCCAGGTCTCCGGTTTATACCCTTTGAGTTTCTTGATGTTCCGGCCGAAATACGGCTGTGCCCGGAGCTGGGGATTAAAGTCGTCAAGCAGCCGTGCGATGACCTTTTCCCGCCTCGGCCCGAGGTTCGACCGAAGGTCGGACTGGAATTGCTCGGTTTCGAATATCCGGTATTCACTCAACAATGCGCCCCCGGCCCTTCTTGGCCTGGAGATGCCCGGTTTTGAGACGCCCGAGCAGGTCCTCGTCGGCAAGGATCCCGTCCATCTCGTATTGGTCGACGAACAGTTCCTGCTCGAGCCGCCTCATGGCCAATGTTTCCATGGCATTGGACAGTTTCCGGTTTTCCGATTTGGCGTACGCCTTGAGGAGGTTGTAATTGTCCTCGGAGATGCGGAGTGTGACCGTTTTGCTCATGATGCGATTTCCTTTAATATGCTTCAAATGTATTCTAAGCGCATCGCATGGCCATGTCAAGTATTGGCAATCGATAGATCGGGGCACAATGTCCCAAGGTTGTAGTAAAATACCTCCAGGAGAATTCCCATGGCAGAATCGATCATCATCATCGGCGCCGGGATGGGCGGGCTTGCCGCGGGCATCTACGGTCAAATTAACGGCTTCCAGACACAGATCTTCGAGATGCACACGCTGCCCGGCGGCCAGTGCACGTCCTGGAAGAGGGACGGATTCACCTTCGACGCCTGCATCCACCATCTCTTCGGCTGCGCTCCTTCATCCAGGATCTACAGCCTCTGGAGCGGGCTCGGCGCGATGCCCCGCGAGCTGGTGAAGCCGGCCGAGTGCGCGAGCGTCCTGTCTCCGGATGGGAAGCTTTTCCGGGATTACTATGACCTCGAGAAGCTCGAAACGCACCTTCACGAGCTCGCGCCGGCGGATTCACGGGTCATCAAAGATTATATCAAGGGCATCAGGGCGTTTACCGGGAAGGACGTCCTGGGAGAGCTGATGCTCGGCTCGACACCCGCCAAATTCAAGGCGCTCCCCGCCCTGCTCGCGAAGCTCCGATTGCTTACGCCTACCATGCAGAAGTTCGGCCAGCGGTTTTCCGACCCGTTCCTGAGGCGCGCCTTCCCGCTTCTCGTTTATTCGCTGCCGCAGATACCGTTATTCATCCATCTTGTCCGGCACGCCTACGCCGTCAACGGTTCCGTCCAATGGCCGGTCGGCGGGGCGCTGCGCTTCGCCCTCTCGATCGAGAAGCGCTACAAGACCCTGGGCGGGGAAGTGGCCTACAACTCCCGCGTCGAGAAGATCCTGGTCGAGAACGGCCGCGCCGTCGGGGTGAGGCTCGCCGACGGCACCGAGCACCGGGCCGACTTCGTCATCTCGAACGCCGACGGACGAAAGACGATCATGGACCTGCTCGAAGGGAAATACCTCAACGAGAAGGTCCGGGCCGAGTGCGTGGAGCCTCCCGACGAGACGGCCTGGTCAGCCCACGTTTTCCTGGGCGTGCGGCGCGACCTCGCGTCCGAGCCTTCGGCCATGGTTATGCTCCTCGACGAGCCGGTCACGATCGCCGGCCACAAATGCGACAGCCTGGAGATGCAGATCTACGGCTTCGACAAGACGATGGCGCCCGCGGGCAAAGGGGTCATCAAGGTCGAGCTCTTCGCGAACTATTCCCACTGGAAGGCGCTCGCGGCCGACAAGCAAAAGTACGAGGACGAGAAGCAGCGGGTCGCCGCCCAAGTCATCGAAATCCTCGAGCGGCGCTTCCCCGGGATCAGGAACGAGGTCGAGACCGTCGACGTCCCGACGCAGCTCACCTGGGAGCGCTACATGGGCGGCACGCACGGCTTCGCCAACATGCCAAAGAAAAAGGCCAGCATCTGGAGCGGGCTGAGCGGCGCGGGAGGGGACATGACGCTGCCCGGCCTCGATGGCTTTTATTTCGTCGGCGTCTGGGCCAGCCTGGCCGGCTCGCTCTTCGGGAACGCCCTGTCCGGGCGCCGGGCCATCCAGGCCTTCTGCAAGCGCGAAGGCAAGAAATTCCAGGTCGCGCTTTAGATTGGGGTTATAGTGGGGTCGGCAGGTTATAGTGGGGTCGGACCAAACTAACTAACAGATTAAAAATAAAATAAGCCCAAAAAGCCCCCTTTTTTGTCAACCCTAGGTATCCATAGTTAAAAAACCTTCCGCACTCTCGACAAGCAGCGCAGCCCCCTCCTTGGAGAAATCGCTTCGATAATCAGCGTTCTCCCTAAGCCGCATCGCGATGCCAAAGGTGTCGATAAGCGAACTGTCCAGCTTGCCTTCATCTACAAAGAGCTCGCGGAGGGCAACGTACAGGCAATAGTGACTCTTCTCTCGATAGCTCCTTGAAAACAACAAGGCGCGAGCCCCATGATACATGGCATAGTACGCCTGGATCGTTGACCATTTAAACCTGCCGTGGGCAACCCCCAACTTGGCGTCCTGCAGGTCGTCGAATGCCGAACGAATTTCCTTCGAGACGAGTTTAGGACCGGGCGGGAAGTGAGCGAGCTTTCTTCTATTCAGGCACTCCTTGAATTCCCGCCTTATGCGATGCCGCTTCCCACAGGACAATACCCTCCCTGACTAAAGACAGGAATTCCGGGTCGGTTTTCTCACTTTTGAGCATTTCAAGGGCCGAGAGAATAACGGGTTGGATCTTGATGTGTCCGAATCCTCGAGCGAACCGGAATTTGCTGATGATTTGGGCGGACTTAACCGGTTCCTCGGATACAATGAACAAATCAACGTCGCTCCCCGATGTATCTTCGCCTTTGGCGCAACTGCCGAAAAGGACGATCCTGGAAGCCGTCCGCATGAGCTTTTGGACCAGAGGCCTGAGCATCGCGATCGAAAAGAATATCTTGAACGGTGCCAGGATGGGATCCCCGGAATTGAATGAGTAGAACAGCATCTTGCCTTTTCGGTTCCTGGCAAGGATTCCAGCCGAGCAAAGCTCGTTCAGGACCTTGTTCGCCGAACCAAAGCTGATGCCAACCCGCCGCGCGATCTCCCGCTCGTGGAATTCATCGTCCGAGAACTTGGCGAGAAAGCGCAAGACCTTCTGCTGGTTTGTCGATATGAAGAAATCCTTAGAAGTTAGGCGTACGCTCATAATAATGAGTATATACTCATTATTATGAGCATGTCAACCGGATGACCGAAGGTCATGAAAATTCGCTGGGGAGAAAAACAGTATGTTTATGGGGTCGGACCACAGTAACGTACAGATTAAAAATAAAATAGCGTTTTCGGTGCCAATAACGCAGACTTAAGGAACTCGAACCGGGGTCACGAGGCTTCGGTGCGCTATGAAGGTCCGCTATGACGCTTGCGGAAACGGCGGACCTTCATGAGGTTGCCGCAGGTCTCCTCGCACCACTTGCGGCTCTTGTTCTTGCTGCGGTCGTAAAAGATCCAGCGGCAATCGGCGTTCCGGCAGATCTTGACTCGGGCCGGGTTGCCGCCGGCCAGAGTCTCGATGAAGCGGCTCGAAATTTCGCTGAGGATGGACTCGAGCCGGCCGGAAAGCGGGACGAGCTTCAGGCGGGGGCGGGGGGACGATCGCGCACCGTGCGGGGCGCCGGCTCCATTCCTATCCATACCCTCGGCCTCGATCTTGCGGATGAGGGGGGCCCGGCTGAAATGCCGGTTGAGGGCGTTCCAGTCTGAGGCTGGCACTTTCGCGCGGCGGACGAAGGCGTCGGCGATGCGGCGCAGGAGCGTCCTGAGGTCCCGGAGCGAGGCGACGAGCCGGTCGTGAGGGATCCCGGCCGCATCGATTCCGTGACGGTCCAGGTATCCGCGGAGCCAACTGGAATTTTCGAGCCGGTCCTCGCGGCGGCCGCTGCCGAGATAGTCGTGCCAGTCGCTGTTCAGAAGGTCGAGCCAGATTTCTTCGGGCATGGTAATGATCAATCTCCCTATTGACAATTACACGAAACGATGCTAAATTTCAAGATGTAACTATTATAAATGAAAAAGGGCGTTACAATGAAAAAACGAGAAAGGGCCCCCACCATGCTCGAAAATCGTTTGCGGGATTGGGCTGCCGAGAGGGGATACCGGGTCGCGCTGGCGGGGACCGAGGTCCTCGAGACGGTCAAGGACAAGCTCGAAAAACGCCGGGACGACGGTCTTATCGAGGCCGGCTTCTTCAGGAACAATCTGACTGGGTTTCGCTATCTCGACGAATGCCGGATTGCCGGCCCGAAGGCGCTGGTGGTGGTCGCCGTGCCGAGCCCCGTCGCCATCTTGCCGCTCGTTTTCCGGGGCCGGCGGATCGATGGCCTGATCCCGCCGACCTACGTCAATTATTATAAGACCTTCGACGCCGTCCTCGAGGACTTGAGGAGAGGACCGTTGGGGGCGGGGAGCGGGGTGACGGGGATCGAAATCCTCAAGGCCCCCCTCAAGTCTCTGGCCGTCCACTTGGGGCTAGTGTCCTACGGCCGGAACAACATCACCTACGCGGCGGGGCTCGGAAGCGGCCATCAACTTTGCGGGTACGTCGTCGGCATAAGGGAGGGTCGGCGGAGCGCTGCGGACCGGGAGAAATCCCGCTCTGGTGACCATCCCGAAACCGCGATGGAGCGCTGCGCCAAATGCCGGATTTGCCTCAAGGCCTGCCCGACCGGGGCGATCCGCGAGGACAGGTTCCTCATTTCGGCCGATCATTGCTACACGCTCAGCTCCGAGAGCCGGGAGCCGAGGCCGGAATGGGCCAAGCTCCCGGCCTCCGTGTGTCTCATCGGGTGCATGGCCTGTCAGGAAGTTTGTCCCGAGAACAAGGGACGATTGAAATATGCCCCCTCCGGGGTCGAATTCACGGCCGAAGAAACAGAAGCGGTGCTCCAAGCGGGTCGGAGAATGGAGGCCGGGGGAAAACAAGAGCCCGGCGGCGGCCAGGGAAACGCTCTCGCCTCGGCCCTCGCCAAGTTCGAACGGCTCAACCTGACGGAGGACATCGACGTCGTCGGCCGCAATCTCCGCGCTTTTTTGACGGCCCCCTGACCAAATTCGGTGACACACAACTAATTACCGAAATTCATGCGGGGATGGGCTGGGCCGCAGCCTGTCAGGGTTTCTGCTTGGGATCGTTCCAGGGCTCGAACGGCTTGTTGAAGCTCAGCAAGGCCGCCTCTTCGCTGGGGTAGGCTTGTATAACTCTCGGGACCAGGCCGACGATAATGAGAATGGTGAGCAGCTTCTGCGGCACGTTACAGAGCTTGAAGCCGCCCCCGAGATTCTGGGCCGAGGTGTAGGTGGCGCAGATCTGCCCCACGCCGAAGCTGTCGACGAACCCGACCTTTTCGAAATTGAAGAGGATCTTCCGGTCTCCCATCCCCAGCCGGGACTTCGCCAGGTCGTGCACGGTGGGGGAGGCGCCGCTATTGACCCGGTCGAAATCGCCCGCGACGTCGAACACGACCACATCGCCGATCGTCCTGGCCGGGATATTCATTGTGGCCCACCCTTGATTTCTTAATACCAGAAGAGCGGCACGAATTCAAGAGAAACATCATCGTTTTGGCCGGTGTCTTATGGTGGAGAAAGCGTACCCCGAAGAGTTTCCATGGTCAGCGCACCAGTTCAGATGTGGCTAAGCTTCGAACTTATGAGACGGTTGAGACTGATGCCTTCTTCAGCGGCCTTGATGGCCAACTCACGGTGAACGTCCGGCGGTATCCTGACGACAAATTTCCCGCTGAATGGCCTGTTGGCCAGCGGGGTGGGAGGAGACTCCCCGTTTTTGCGCATGTCGGCGACAGTCTGCTCGACGACTTTGCGGATTCCTCGAAGCGCCTCCTCAGGGCTTTGGTCCAGCCAACTGAGACTGGGGAATTCGACGCAGAGGCCGACATGTTCCCGGTCGTCCTCCGACCATGTGATTCGGTAAGTATACCGGTCATCCAAAGTGTCCATCTCTGTCCTCCAATTTCTCAATAGCCAGTAACACTCTTGCTAATCATTATGATACTATTATTAGTACTAATGTCAAGTCGTTTAAATTGACACAGGTCTTCCGGATAGACGGTCAAGATAACGAAATTATCTCATAAATATTAAAACACTACTTGACAGTGGCGCATTAATTGCTTATATTATAGCCGGGAACCGAACGGAGAGAGCGAATGAATAAAGAATGGACGCTTCGGGAATTGGCCGCCGAGACGGGTGTGCCGGAGCGTACGATCCGGTTCTATATCTCCCGGGGGCTCGTCGACCCTCCCCTGAGGGGAGGGAGGGGAGCGGCCTACGGTGCCGGGCACAAGGCGCGCCTCGAGGCCATCAAGAAGCTCCAGGCCAAAGGCATGATGCTGGCCGAGATCGCCCACGCGATTGCGCTGGCGAATTCGGGGCACGTCCTTCGCGGGGAGGGAGACGCTGTCGCGGACATCGGCGTCGTAGGCCGCTACATCCATGGTGCCAAATCCGACGTCGAACTCCACGATGTGGCCGGGGAAGCGGAGGCCGGCTCAACGAAAAAAATGAAAAGCCGCGAAATCCGGGAGGACGTGCTGCCGCTATGGATAACCGGGGCCCAGGCTCCCGGGTCCGCCCAGGACCTCGCGTCCGCGCCAGCCCCCGCTCCGGCGCTTCCGGAACCCGCCGTTTGGCGGAGCTATCAGGTCTCGGACGACGTCATGGTCATGGTTCGTGCCGAAGCCGCTCCCTGGCGCACGAAGCGGATCCTCTCCGCCCTGCGTCAGTTTTCGGTCCTCATCGGCCGGGAAAGCGCGGGCCGCGGGACGCACGAAGCGGACGAGACGCCCGACACGCGCGATAAAAGCGTCACCTCCGGCACGCACGATGACCGCGATGAACCGGAAAAGAGCATAAAGGGCATTAAGAACGATAAAGATGATAAGGAGAACCAAGGTGAGTGAACCCGAACTATCGACCACGTTTGCGCCGGTGGCCGCCGAAAGCGGCAAGGCGATCGAGCTGGCCATGCAGCGGCTCTGGCTCGTCGGCCGGATCCTGCCCGTGGGGGCGCGGCTTCTCGTGCGGCACACCTTTCGCTCGGCCGAGAAAAAGCCGCTCGAGGTCATCTATTCCTTCGGGCTGCCGCGCGACGCGGCCCTGCGCCGGTTCCGGATCACGGGCCAGGGATTTTCGGTTTCGTCCGACCTCAAGCCCGTCGAGCAGGCGATCGAGGATTATGAGCACGGCCTCGAACGCGGGCACCTGGCCGCCATCGCCCGGCAGTACGGCGACGGCCTCGTCAACCTGACCGTGGGCAACATCCGCCCCGGCGAGGAAGTGACGGTCACGCTCGAGGTGCTGGCCGGGGTCGAGACGCGCGACGACGGGCTCCGCTTCCGCTTTCCGTTCACGCTGGCCCCGACCTATCACGCCAGGGCGCGGGCGGCCGAGGTGGCGCCGGGGGTGGGGGAGATCGAGCTCCCGGCCGACGAGTTCGGCGATGTCGTCCTGCCGCAGTTCGTCGCGGATGCCTCGGCGCTTCACGAGGTCGGATTCGATCTTTCGGTCGTGATGGGCCGGCCGATCGTCGAGACGGGCTCGCCCTCGCACGCCGTGCGCGTCGCGGGGCAGGGAAGCGACGCCGGGCGGAGGCGCGTTTCGCTAGCGACGGCCAAGGACCTTCCGAACCGCGACCTGGTGCTCGACGTGAGGACCGCGGACGGCTTGGGGGTTGTGATCGGCGGAACGGCGAGCGACGGCAAGGGATATTTCGCGGCGGTCGCGCCGTCCGACTTCTTCAAGAAGAGCGCGGAAGGAGCGGAAAAGGAGGAGCCGCGCCGCGTCGTCTTCGTCCTCGACCGTTCGGGGTCGATGGGGGGCGTCCCGATCGAGCAGGCCCGGAAGGCCGTGGAAGCGTGCCTCGCGGCACTCGGCGAAAGCGACCTTTTCGGGATCGTCGCCTTCGATAGCGCCGTCGAGAGTTTCGGCTCCGGGCTGATCGAGGCGTCGATGAAGAACCGGGAAAAGGCGCGCGCGTTTCTGGCCGGGATCGACGCCCGGGGCGGGACCGAGCTTGCCGCCGGAATCCAGGCGGCCGCGGCGATGTTCGGGGGCGGCGGTCCGGGCGGGAAGAGCGGCGACCTTCTGGTCGTCACCGACGGCCAGGTCTCGGGAACGGAGACGATCATCGGGCTGGCCAGGTCGGCCGGGGTCCGCCTCCATTGCCTGGGGATAGGCAGTGCCAGCCAGGACCGGTTCCTTTCGCAGCTGGCCCGGGAGACGGACGGCGTGAGCCGGTTTCTCACGCCGCGCGAGCGCGTGGACCTCGGGGCCGTGGAGCTTTTCGCCTCGATCGGCAGGCCGCTCGCGAGCGGCCTCGAGGCCAAGGTCGAGGGGATCGCGGACGGGTATATCGCTCCCGACCCGCCGGTGTCCGTGTTCAGCGGGACGCCGGTCGTGTTATGGGGCGAGACGTCGGGGCCGGGGGAAGGGCGGTTGGTGATGGGATGGGAGTCGGGAGGCGGAAGGCGGGGAGCCGTCCTGCCTCTCGTCATCCCGGGACGCGGGGCCGAGGACAGAGAAGGGGGAGCGGGCGGCTCGGGAGCTGGCGCG
>Ga0209048_10007453_pt1 | contig 10107 bp, 7 predicted proteins | sample FrelakmetCRP12CR_FD_187146 | JGI IMG/M metagenome (GOLD analysis project Ga0209048, IMG submission 187146) | Freshwater lake sediment microbial communities from the University of Notre Dame, USA, for methane emissions studies - CRP12 CR (SPAdes)... | ecosystem: Environmental > Aquatic >... | reverse complement strand
ATACCCAGGCCGGCGCAGGCCTGGCCGAGCCTCTGCTCCAGGTCGGCCGGGTTGCCCTGCCGGGGGATGATGAACGTCCCGGTGTTGAACTTGAGGGCGCCCTGGCTGAAGCCGTCCTCCGCGGTCAGCATCTTGATGTCCTTGAGCCGATAGCGGAAGGTCATGAGCTCGGGCTCGGCGGCATGGTTGACGGCGAAGGCCTTCGCCTTTTCTTGGCCCGTGACCTTGCCTTCGACCGCAGCGTCCTTGGCCAGCAGGGTCATGGCCCCGTCGAGGACCTTGAGGTCCGTGACGCGGACCGTCTTGACGTTATGCAGCGGCCCGAGGGTCCAGCCGGTGTCGTCATACGGCCGGGGGTCGTTCGGGTTGTAGTATTGCGTGTCGAGGAGCATATCGGCACAACGGCTGTACGGCTGGTCCATGCGGATGATGTAGCTCCCGGCGGGATAAGTGTCCTTGCCGACCGTGACCTCGGCGCCGGCTTGGTGGACCTCGACGCCGTTCTTCCGGAGCAGGTTGACCAGCCGGGCGACGGCCAGCGGCCGCTTGCCGTCCGCGGGGATGATGTAGGCGGCCGGGCCCTCGGTCCTGGCCTTGGCCACGGAGCGCTTGCTCTTCAGGTAGAAATCCTCGAGGAAATGGGCCCGATTCTCAGCGACATGCTTGAAGGTGATGAGGAGCCCGCTCTGCTGAAGGTTGATGTTGTTGCGGAACGACCATTTAACCGATTCGAGCGGCGGGTTGGGCCGGTACCAGGCCCTCTTGGACTCGGCCCCGACGCTCCGGACCAGCGTATCGGCCCCGGTGCCGCCGAACGTCTCGTAGAACCGGCCGGTCGAGTTGTGGAAATGGGCGACATAAAAAGCATAATTGGCGGCCCAGCCGTCGAAAAACCCGTGCGACCAGACGCCCGGGACGCCGCGCCGGGTCAACTCCCCGATCTCGTTCTCGGCCAGCTCTTCCCATTCGTTGATGGTGATGGGGTCGAGCCAAGCATTATAGGGACCGGTGCCGGTCATGGTGTAAAGATACGGCACGGATTCGTGGAGGTCATGCATGATGACCGGGTGCCAGTCGAAATAGGCCTTGATGAGGTTCTCGGTCAGCTTCAACCCGAGGCCGATGGCGTCGCGGTTGTTATCGTGCAAGACGTATTTGCCCCAATAGACCGCGGGGAGCGTCTTCTTGTCCTTGTTATCCTTTTTATAGAGGTAGCAATCCGCGGCCTTGTCCCAGCCGTCCACTTCCAGGACGGGTGTCATAAGGACGACCATGTTCTGGCGGATGGCCTTGATGGCGTCGGTGTCCTCGACGGCCAGGCGATAGGCCAGCTCCATCATCATCTCCGGCGAGCCGCATTCCTGGGAATGGAGTCCGCCGGTGATCCAGTAGATCGGCAGGCCTTCGGCCATGAGTTTGGCGGCCTCCTCGTCCTTGAGTCCGCGGGGGTCGGCCAGCCGGCTCATGATCTCCTTGAGGCGGGCCAAGCGGGCGATATTCGCTTCGGACGAGACCGCTACGGCGATCATCTCCCGGCCTTCGTCCGTGGGACCGATGGGGAAGACCCGGACCCGGGCCGAGGCGGCGGCCAGGGCCCGCATGTACTTGTAGATATCGGCCGAGTGGTCAAGGATGTTGGGCGCGCCCGCGATGTGGCCCAGGACCTTGAGGGGCGTCGGCACGCTGTCGGAAGCGGGCAGATGATCGACGAACTCGGTCAGGAAGAATTTTTCCGTGGTGTTTTCCAGGATCTTGGCCGTGTAATCCTTGTCCGTCGCCTGGGTGGACGCTTGCGGAAACGCGTTCACGGACAGGACGAGGACGGCCAGGAACAGGAAAGTCAGGGAACGGGTCAGAAAGTTTTTCATCGCTTCCTCCTCGAAATCGATGCGCATAAATTCATACGGATTATAGCCCAAAGGGATCGGGCCAGGCCAAAGAAATATTTGCCCATCCCCCGGGGCGAATGGGACATTGAGCCGGCGGCAACCCTCCCCAGACGAAGCTCGCCCGCGGGCCGCGGCCTGGACCGACGTATGCCGGAGCAAGGTTCGGCGTGTTATAATCGGAACGATGAGCTATCTCGACCACCTGCAATGCCCGGAATGCGGCAGGACGTACGACGCGGACGAATTGCAGACGGTCTGCAAGGACTGCGATTCGCCTCTTCTGGCACGCTATGACCTGTCCGGGGCAAAACGCGAGCTCGGGCGCGAGGCCTTCGCCGCCCGGCCGAACACGATGTGGCGCTGGCGCGAGCTCCTGCCCGTGCGAAGGGCGGAGAACATCATGACCCTTGGAGAAGGGGGTACTCCCCTCCTCCACGCCCCGCGTCTCGGGAGCTTCCTCGGCTTGCCGCTTCTTTATATTAAGGATGAAGGCCTCAACCCCACCGGCACGTTCAAAGCCCGCGGCCTGGGAGCGGCCGTATCGCGCGCCGTCGAATTAGGCGTCACGGGTTTCGTGGTCCCCACGGCGGGCAATGCCGGCGGGGCGCTGGCCGCCTACGCCGCCCGCGCCGGGATGCCCGCTCATGTTTTCATGCCGGTGGACGCGCCGCCGGCGAACCAGGCCGAGGTCAAGTTGCTGGGCGCGCATCTTCATTTGGTTTCGGGGCTGATCAGCGATGCCGGCCGCGAGGCGTCCGGGCTTGCCCGGGAAACGGGACTGTTCGACGTCTCCACTCTCAAGGAACCGTATCGCCTCGAGGGCAAGAAGACGATGGGGTACGAGATCGCCATGGACATGGGCTGGGAACTCCCGGACGTGATCATGTACCCGACTGGCGGCGGCACGGGCCTCATCGGCATCTGGAAAGCGTTCGAGGAAATGGAGCAGCTCGGCTGGGTGGGACCGGCGCGTCCGCGGATGGTCTGCGTCCAGGCCGACGGATGCGCGCCCGTTGTCCGAGCCTTCACGGAGGGACGCGACCGCTTGGAGTTCTTTTCAGGGGCAAGGACCGTGGCGGCGGGGCTGCGCGTCCCCAAGCCGTTCGCCGACCGCCTCATTCTCCGCACCCTGCGCCAATCCCGGGGGACCGTCGAGACGGTGACCGATGAGGAAATGATCGGCGCACGCGGCCGCATCGCTTCGAGCGAGGGCATCCAGGCCTGCCTGGAAGGTTCAGCCACCGTGGCCGCCCTGCAAAAGCTCGTCGCCTCCGGTTGGGTCAAGCCCAACGAGCGCGTGGTTTGCCTGAACACCGGGACCGCCTTCAAAGACCCGGTCTGATCATTCGCCGGCCCTCGGCTCGGGCGGTTCCTGGCGCTACCCAAAAAACTTCTAGTTGATCTCGAGATATTCCTTGTCCGGGAGCTTGGGGAAGGCCGCGTGGGGCTCCTGCTGGTACCAGAAAGCCACCGAAGCGATGTCGTCCTGGAGCGGGAGGTAGCGTCCCCCGGACCCCCAGCCCAGGGCCTGGATCGTGACCTTCAGGTCCTTCTCAAACCGAACGGGGTCCATGAGGTGCCAGCGGTAGAGCCCGAAGCGCTGCTGGACATTATAGTGCCCGTCGCCCTTGATCACCTGGGCCAGCCCGCTGTAGGGCGTGCTGAACTCCGTGTAGTGCTCCGTGCCGTCCGGGCCCTTGGAATCGAAATCGTAAGACCCGCAGAAATAGTCTTCGGTCCCGGTGCCGCAGATCGTCGGGAACTTGTCGTCGCCGTCGATGTAGAACTTGATCTCGCCCTCGCCCCACCAGCCGTTGGCGTGCACACCCCAGGCCAGGTACGTGCCGACATAATGGCCCCAGCCCTTGACGCCGTCCAGGATCGTGTAGACGCTCTTGTAAGGGAGCGGGTTCACCCGGCGGAACTGGGCGTGAAAATAGGCCGCGTCGGCCGGGATATCGGTCAGGGTGTAATTGATCTGGTAGTATACCGTGAAGTTTTCGTTGGCGATGTTCTCGAGCGTGACCTTGAAGGATTTGCGGAAGGGCATCTGCCAGTAGGAGTTGAAGGCGCTCCCGGGGTTGACGCACACCGGCAGTGAGGAGATCTGGGCGTACCGTCCCCAGCCGCAGGCGAAGAAATCGCCCACCGGGCATTCGACCGAGGGCTCGGTCTCGCCGTCCCAGTAGATGCGAATGATGGCGAACCGCCAATTCCCCGCCGGCGTCAGCCACATCTGCTGGATGGCGCCCATGCCCTGGACGTTGGCCATGACGAACGTCTCGTGGGGCTTGATCACGACGAAGGGCGACACCTTCCAGCCCTGGCCGAGGTCGCGGGCCGACAGCTTGGCCGGTCCGTCCATCGACATCCCGGCGCGGCCCTTCTCCCCCGTGAAGTTCTCGGGGCTGATCGAGCGGGTCTGCGCGTGCGAAAGCCGGTACAGGTTGCCGAGGTTGAGGTCAAGCCCGCTGAATTTCTTGTTCTCCTCGGCGGAAACAAGGAGCGCGCCGACGAGCAAGATCAAACAGACTCTCAGCCACGTTCTATTCATTTTTCCTCCTCCGGGGCGCCGCCCCAGGCTTCGGATTAGATCGCTCACGAGGATTTATAGGCCGGAGACCGCTGTGTGTCAAGATTAGAAAGTCCGATCAAGCGAGCGGCCTTTCGCCTGTCTTGCAGCCCTCAGGTTGGATTTTGAGGACAGCGTCCGGATCGGGCGCAATCCGCATGGGTCAGTCACGTCCGTCCTCGATCGCGGCCACGGACAAAGCGGGAAGCACAACGACGTTCCCGTTTGGCCGGTCCAACTTCATCGTACGGACCCGGCCCGGATTCACAAAGCTGTTGATGATATCGACCTGCCGTCGGTCCAGGGAATCGGCGACCACTTCCCCTCCCTTGGGGACGAAGCCGGCGCCGAGGGCCGACAGGTCGAGTTCGAGCGCGACGGGATCCGACCCAGAGTTGACCGCGAACAGGCTGAGCGAGGACCGGTCTTCAGAGAGACAGGCGGTAAGGTCGACCCCGGCCGGGATTTCGGCCAGGACTCGCAGGGGCACGGGCCTGGAGTGTTTGCGATAGAGTGCCATGACCAGGAAGCTCGGCGTCCGGTACAGCCCGGCGGCGTTGGTCTGGATCGTCCCGGCGCAGAAGCTGTTGACAAGGTTGGAGCGGCAGGCCAGGACTACCGCCTCCGAATGTCGATGCAGGAGGTTCAGGAAACGGGCCTCAAACAGCGCACAGCCCAGAGAATTGAGTTTGCCCCGGCCGAGGCCCCAGTTGCCGGCGTCGATGTTCCATTCCGTCACACCGACCTTGATCCTGGGCGAACCTCCTGCCTTTGCAAGCCAGCCCTCGATCCTCGTGAGGTCCGCGTCCACCCCCTCGAGGTCGGGCTGATAATAGTGGGGGCAGACGATGTCCAGGCCGCCCCCCGCTTTCTCGATCAATTCCTGGGTCGGGAACGACGATAGGACGAAGGCGGCGGGGTCGGCTGTCTTGATAGCCCGCGAAAATTCCATAAAAATATCAGGATAGCCCGGGCGGTCGATCTCATTGCCCACCTGCCAGTACTTGACGCCATAAGGGTCGCGGCGGCCGTTGACGGCCCGCCGTCGGCCTCCCGGCGATTCCGGCGATCCGTTGAGATACTCGACCATCCGGCCGGCGCTCGCGGGGCCGTCGGCAAGGCTGACGCAGATAAGAGGCTCGGCCCCCACGGCCCGGCAAAACCAAACGAACTCCTCGACACCCACATCATTCGATTTGAGGCGGCCCCAGGGCTTGTTGACCACCGGGCGCCTGAGGTCCCGGTCCCCGATGGCTTCCTCCCAGCGATAAGCGCCGGGGTCGATGGCCGATCCTCCCCAGCGGATGACGGGCGGCCCGAGCTCTCGGGCCGCTTCGACCACGTCCTTCCGCCAGCCATCCTGGTTGTCCTGAGGCATGAGCGAAAGCTTGTCCAGCCAGAGATGGCCTGTCCCGGACGCCTCGACCTCGAAAACAGCCCGGTCGGTCGTTCCCCGGGAGACGATCGGGCCCGCGAATTTGCCCCAGGCCGCGGCCGGACGGGGAAGGACGAGAGAGCCCAAGACCGACCACGTTCCGTCGGGCATCAGGGCTTTGAGAGAAGCCTTGACCTTAAGAGACGGCGAATCGCTTCGGAAATAGCCGGTCAACAGGTAGGTCATTCCCCGGCGCACGGCGCACTCCCCCTGGGCCAATCGCGCCGGCCGGATTCCGGTCGACGTGAGCCGGGCGGATTGCGATCCGTTGAAGGGGTCGTCCCGATCGTAGCCCCAGCCGGAGTCTTTGTCCCAATCGCGGTCGCAGAGGTTGGGCTCACCCCGGAAATAGTCCCAATTGGCCGTCGGCAAGACGCCCTCGAACCCGCGGTCGCCCAGCATCTCGGCCCACATGCCCGGCACGTGGTCGTCGAGGAGCTCGATGAAGCCTCCGTAAAGCAAAGGGCTGATCCTGCCCTGATGAAGAGGCTCGGACAGCACTTTGACCCGGATGGGCCCGGCCGCGGGGGCCGCAGCCCCGGAGGCCAGCGCCAAGGCCAGAATGGATAAGCTGAACAAGGTCCGAATTCGGCAGGCTTTCATTCCTTCTTCTCTCCTTTCCAGGCCCGGCCGCGGGTCTAGCGAAAGGTCACGTCGATGACCAGGATCTCCGAGGAGCCGACGGTCCTGACAGGCGGTCCCCAGAGCTGGATACCGCTCGTGACGAAGATGTGCGTGTTGCGCTTTTTCTTGTAGCCCCAGTCGAGCTCGTACTGGGCCTGGGTGACAAGATTGGCCGGGAACAACTGGCCGTGATGGGTGTGGCCGGAGAGCAGGATATCAGCGATGCTTCGGCTGGCGGCCTCGAGGTCGGTCGGCCGGTGGTCGAGAAGGATCACGGGCAGGTCGTCGGTCGTGCCGCTCAGGAGCTCCGCGATGGACAGCCGGTTGCCGTTCCGGCCGTCCTTGCGCCCGGCCAGAATGAAAGCCTCATCGACCCTGACAACCTCGTCAAGAAGGAGCCTGATCCCGGCCTTGGCGAAGAAATCAAAGCGATTCCCTCCGTAGCGCTCGTGGTTCCCCGGGACACCGAAGACGCCGTAGGGGGCTCGGAGCCGCCGGAACTGCGAGGCGCGCTCCTCCGAAACTTCATTGCGCCGGTCGCCTTCGAAAACATCGCCTCCGATCAGGATGATGTCCGGCTTCTGAGCGTTCACCAGGTCAACGAACCGCTCCATAAAACCGGCCGCCGTCCTCTCCCCCAGATGGAAATCGGCGGCGAAAACGACCTTCAACCGGGCGATCGACGACGACTTCCTGGGGACCTGGATGGCATATTCCTTGGCGCGCAGGTGGTTGAAATTGAAGATGCCCCAGGCGACGATGGCCGCCGGGACGAGCAGGTAGACGGCCAGACGGCAGCGCCTGAACGTCGCGTTGCCGACCGTTTCTTTGGAAACGATCCCCGTCAGTCGGAGAAGTCCCAGAACGAGATCGGCCGCGGCCACGAAGAGCACGAGATAGAGCAAGAGAGGCAGGGCATAGCCCCCGGCGATCATGAGCCAGCGGGTCGAAGAACCTCCCGAACCGTGCGACAGAAACTCGGACAACGGATAGGCCAGGAACAAGAGAACATAGAGGGCGGTGGAGAGGTTCTTATAAAGCCGGCGGGCCAGGAGCTTTCGAAAGCGGTAGCCGACATAGACGATAAGCGGCGCCGCCATGAGGAATTCGTTCATGAGAAAGAAGTGCATGGGTCAGCCTCGGGTCCTTTCGCTTTCCGCCGGGTCCGGAACAAACATGGTTCGCGTATTATATAATCAGAACGGCTGTTTGAGAAAGAGCGCCTTCCTCGTTTCAGGCTTCGGACACAGCATGCGTCCGGTACGGCGCGGGCTCCGGGCTTTGAGTCGGGGTGGCGGGACCAAGCTGACACTCCCCCCGAAAGAAAGCTTCCCTATTTCAGAGGATGCTGCCCCATCGCTTTGGGACGCGCTGGAATTGAACGACCGGCGGCCGAAGGAATCCGAAGAAAAAGGAGCGCTAGAAGGCGCCCAGCTGACAATGCTTGACCCGGGTGCCAAGCTGGTCCGCCCAGTACCCGGCGAGGATCTTGGGCAGGCCGAACCGCTCGGCCACAGCCATGAGCGCGGCGCAGGAGATGACCCCGGACTTATCGCGGGAAGCGAGGATGGCCTCGTCCAAGCCGGTTGGTTTGGCCACGTCCGAAACTTTTTTTGCTTCCCAGAAAGGGGCATGATTGGGATAGCCAAACAATCCGAGCTGACAGCGGGTGAGATGAATCTTGGCCACATCCGCGGCCTGCCCTACGGCAAGCCTCGGGACTTCCTGCTCTTCGGCGATGGCGAAAGCGGCGATGCAGGCCAGCTGACCGCCATCGAGCCGGGCCCGGATGGCCTTGACCAGGACCGGGTCCGCCGTGAGCGCGGGGTCGACCTTCTTGTCCTTCAGGGCCATGCACTTCCTCCCTTAGAATCCGTCTGCAGGGGTCGAATATATCGCCCGGCCAAGAACCTGTCAAGCAAGCTCGGATAGGCGCCGGGATCGATGCGGCCCGGAACTTATTCAAGGCCCGGGGCTGTGCTATAATCACTCGCGGGAGGCCCGAACACCGAGTTCTTCGTTCGGGTCTCATTTTCTCCGAACTGCCCGGCCTAAAGAGGCGGCCTCCAGGGCCCGCAGTCGAAGCGCCGGGAATGTCCCGGCCAAGGGCCGACGCGGAAACGCGTCCGCCTCCCGTGTTTGGAAAGGAGACAGCAATGCGCAGAGCATACCCCCGCTCGAAGTTCTTCATCGTCCTTGTCGTCGCAGTCCTGTTCTCAGCGGCCGCGGCTCTTCCCGCCCCTCCGCAGGCTTCTCCGCGGACCATCCGGATCACCGATGCCGCCGGCCACGCCATCACGCTGGAAACGTTGCCCAAACGCCTGGTGGTCATCGGCAAAGGCCCGCATCTCATCCTCCATCTGCTCTATATGTTTCCCGAAGGGCGGGAGCGGCTCGCGGGCATGGAAAAGAGAGGGCACACCGCCAGCGATTTCTTGGACGCGATCGACCCGGCCTTCAAAGACAAGAAAACCATGGGCGTGAACCCCGGGCCCGAGGAGATCGCCGCGCTGCAGCCGGACCTCGTCCTGATGAAGGGTTCCGCTGACGAGCGGATGAGCGAGGCCCTGGCCAAGGTCGGGATCCCGGTCGCCTATCTCAGCCTGGAAACTCCCGAGGAGTTCTTTCGCGACCTGGCCAACGTCGGGGCCGTGCTGGGGAATGACGCCCGGGCCGTCGAAATCGCGGCCTTTTTTCGCGGACGCATCGAGCGCATCCAAAAAACCTTGGCCGCGGCCGGCGGCGAGAAGCGGCCGCGCGTCCTCCTGGTGATGGGCACGGACCGCGGCGGCAAGTTCGCCGTGCAGGTTCCGGCCGAGGGCTGGATGCAGACTTTCCAGGTCCGGACGGCGGGCGCCGCACCGGTGTGGCTCGAGGGGTTTAAAACGACCGCGGGCTGGACGATCGTCAACCTGGAGCAGATCGCCGGCTGGGACCCCGACAAGATCTTCATCGTGGTTTGGCACTCCATCGACCCGCAGTCCATGATCGATTCCTTCAAGGCCGACCCGCAATGGAGCGCCTTGAGGGCGGTCCGCGCTGGAGAGCTCTACGCGTTCCCCGAGGATATTTTCGGCTGGGATTCACCCGACCCCCGCTGGATCCTGGGCTTGACCTGGCTGGCGGCCCGAATTCATCCGTCTCTTTTCAAGGAGACCGATATGACCCGCGAGGTCTACGAATTCTACCAGAAGCTCTATGGCCTCGACCGGGCGGCGGTCGAGCGCATCATCCTGCCCAAGGTTCGCCTGGACATTCATTAAGGGAGGCGGAAGGTTGAGAAGCGGTCGGGGACGTTCGCGGCGGTTGTGGCTCATCGGGGGGCTGGTCCTGCTGTGCCTGGCCGGCTCGGTCATGCTCGGCCGCTATCCCAAACCCTATGTCACTCCCCTGTCGGCCATCCGCGACAACCCGCTGGCCCTCAACCTCATCCTCCATCTTCGCCTGCCCCGCATCGCGGCCGCCTTTCTCATCGGCATGGTCCTGTCCGCGGCCTTGATCGCGGCCAGCGCCATGTCGTTCTCCTGGCGGGCAATCGCGTTGGCGTAGCGCGTTGCATCGCGCATCGCGCCTTCCAGCAGATTGCG
>Ga0209048_10007452_pt1 | contig 10108 bp, 7 predicted proteins | sample FrelakmetCRP12CR_FD_187146 | JGI IMG/M metagenome (GOLD analysis project Ga0209048, IMG submission 187146) | Freshwater lake sediment microbial communities from the University of Notre Dame, USA, for methane emissions studies - CRP12 CR (SPAdes)... | ecosystem: Environmental > Aquatic >... | reverse complement strand
CATGGCCCCGTGCATTCCCCTACGCCGCCGGCTCCTCGCGCTCCCAGGGCGGTAGAAGCTTCACCAGGACCCAGAGGATGAGGAAGGGCAAGATGAGAAATATGATGGCCGGCAGGAGGCCCTCCCGAGTGGCGAAATCCAACTTATACGTGGTGTATCCGAGGAAGCTCTTGGAGAAGAGCTGGCCGCCGATGACCACGTTCCAGCGCATGGCGAAAATGCCGATCAACGTGAGCAGGCCGGCCGTCGCGTAGAGTCCCTTTCGTATCCCCTCGCGGAGGCGCACCAGCTGCACCAGGCCCAGAAGGGCGATAGGCAGTATCGTTCCGAGAACAATCTGGATAACGATATGGGGGACATAGAGTTGGGTGTGAACCATGAAGTCGAGGCTCTTGAAAGACTCATCCGCCTCGTAGATGCGGTGGACTAGGTCGAGCATCTCGAGGGCGAAGTCGATGATGAAGGTGTACAAGAGGTAGCGCGCGATCGTATCCAGGCACCGCATGTCGATGGGGGTGCCGCGTCTCCAGCTTGCGACCATGTAGACGAGCATCACCAGGGCGATACCCGATACCATGGCGGAGAACAGGAAGACCACCGGCATCAGCGTGGTGGACCACCACGGATTGGCCTTCACCGAACCAAAAATGAAGCCGACATAGCCATGCAGCAGAAAGGCGGACGGGATGCCCACGATGGTGATGAAGCGCCCCACCTTGTCGTCGATCTGGAGCGAGCGCTCGCTGATGTTGTCCGACCAGAGCGCCATGGCCCGATACATCTGGCGCATCACACCCGTGCTCCGCCGCGCCATCAGCACGATTTCCTTGCGGTAGTCGAGCCAGATCTCCACGACCAGCACTACCATCAGATACCAGAGGTAGACGAAGCCGAACATGGCCATTGCGGAGGTGGTATGCGGTGTCAGGAACATCTCGAAGGCGCGTTCGGGGTGGCCTAGGTGGAGCTGCAAGGGCAGGGGTGCCACCAGCAAGAAGGCCAACGCGGTGAGAAGGGCAAGGCGATACGTGGGCCGCACTTCCTCCACCTTGAAGACGCGCTCCAGGGAGGCGAGGATGAAGGCCCCCGCCACCAGGCCGGTGATGTATGGGTAGAGCACGATGAGGATGCTCCACTGCAGCTCGATCTCGTTCGGGTACATGAAACCTTCGACGCCGTGGATCAACGATTCCATGACCGCCCCCTATCGCACCGAGCCGTCCAGTCCGTTGTAGTACGCCTTGGCTCCGGTCGCCATCTGCGGCTTCAACACCTGGACCTTATGGGTCCGAAGGAATTCGTGGATGGGATCCTTCGGGTTCTTCAGATCCCCGAGCATGCGCGCGCCAGTGGGGCAGGTCTCGCAGCACGCGGTGGTGAGCCCTTTCGTGATCCGGTGGTAGCAGAGCGAACACTTGTCCACGGTCATCGTTCGGGGGTCGATGAATCGGCAGCCGTAGGGGCACGCCTGCACGCAGTACCGGCAGCCGATGCAGTAGGTCTTGTCCACCAGGATGACTCCGTCGGGGCTGTCGAAGGTGGCACCCACGGGGCAGACCTGCGTGCAGGGGGAGTGAGCGCAGTGGTTGCAGAGCTTGGGCACGAAGAAATTCTTCGAACCGTCTCCCGGCTTGTATCGGGGCGGGAACCCGTCGTAGCCGCCGTTGGGCGAGTCCACCTCGGGGTGCTCGATGTCTCCCTTGGGCACGTGGTACCGCTCCACCCAGGTCCGGAAGTAGTAGGGCTCCAGGAGAACGTCGTTCTCGGTCTTGCATGCCCGGACGCAGCTTCCACAGCCGATGCACTTCTCGATGTCGATTGTGAACCCCCACCAGTGGTCCTGGAGGTTGTAGTTAGGTGCGGCCTCAGGCCTCCCAGCAATCAGAGAATCCCAGGCCAGAGCCGCGGCGGAGGTCAGCAGGATGAACTTGCCCGTGCCCTTCAGGAACTCGCGACGATCGATCCCCATGCCGATCCTCCTACGCCATCTCGGGGTGGTGGGGTTTGTGACAGGCAACGCAGGACTCGGAGCCCATGTGCTCCCGCGGATTTACTTGCTTGAGGAATTTAGGCTTGGCCATCTCTTCACGGTGGCACACGAGGCAGAGCTTCCCCGCATCTGGCAACGTTGGTTTGAGTTTGGACGGGTCGTCTGCATGTTTGGCTAGGGCGCCGTGGCAGGTTTCGCATGCGATGGCGGAATGGTGGCTGCCCTTGCGCTGGTCCACGATATCGGGGTGGCAGGACTCGCAGGCCTCTCGCCCCGCGTAGGCTATCGGTCGGGCCGCATTGTCCGCGAGCGCTCCGGTCCGGAAGTGGCCATATTCGTAGAAGCCCTGGGGGACGAGAATGACCCGCAGGATGAGAAAGACGACCAGTCCGGCCAGGAAGAGCCCCGCCATTCGGACGAGGTGTTCCCTGTCCTTGAGGAATTTCCGCATCGGGCTCTCCTCCCCCTCATGGTGAGACGATCCTGCGCGATCCCTTCTGTCCACCCGGGCTTTCCCGCGGGGCTGCTTCGCTCGCCGCAGGACCGTGGGATGAGCAATCCGCCGTGATCATTCAGGTTGATCGCCGGCCTGTTCCCGCTATCGCCGCCGATCCATTTCCCGAATCTTCAGCACCAGGCCCACGATCACAAGCAGGATGATGCCTACCGAGACCCACAGCCCTCGATGTCGGAACGCCAAGTCCTCCAGCGCCTTGACGCCCGTGGCCCGCGTCGCGGTGGCGATCTTGTCCCCCTCATCCGTTAGCTTCTGGATGGCCGCCGGGTCCACGAGGTGAATCGCTACTCGCGCCTTGAGGAGGGCGTCGGCCGCCCCTCGCAGCTCGAATCTGGCCTGACTGATCTCCATTCCTGCGTGCTCGGCCTGATCCAGGACCGCCGTGGCACGCGTGATGGATTCGCGCAACCCATCGAGAGAGGTTCGCATCATCTCGGCCTGTTTGAAGCCGACGGATTTGGGATCGTGGCAGTTCACGCACACCGCCTTGTCGGTCGTTCCCACCATGCCGTCGCTTGTCTTCATGACATCGTGATTGCTGTGGCAGACCACGCATGGGAACAGCCCCATGCTGGCGAAGGCCTTTTGGTGTGGGCTCTTGGCGAAGAGTTCCGCGGGCACGCTGTGACAAGTTCCGCAGACGTTTGCCACCGACTCCACGCCGGGGGGTGTGGCGCCGTGATTACCGTGGCAGATATTGCAAGTGGGCGCCGAGAGGTCCCCCTTCTTGGTTAAGGCTTCGTAGTGGACGCTCTGCTTGTACTGGGCCACGACGTCGGTGGGGATGTTGTACCCCGCCATGTACTTGGGGTCCCCGTGACAGCGTCCGCAGGTATCCACCACCTTTGCCGGATACGTCCAGGCCTGCTGATCTTTGATCGCCCGGATGCGATGAACATCGTGGCAGCTGATGCACGTGGCGACCTTCTGGTCACCCTTCTTGAGCAGCTTCCCGTGCACGCTCGTATAGTATTCCTGCACCTGATCCACACGCAGAGTGGGATCGAACTTCTTCATGTAGACGGCATCGCTGTGGCATTTCCCGCAGAGCGTGGGGATGGCTTGGTGCGTCGGCTTGCCGATGAACCCCTTGGCTCGACTCATGGCTTGTTGGGGATCAAAACTGGTAGGGTCGCCGCCGTGGCAGTTTTGACAGAGAATGCCCTTGGCCAAGTGGATGTCCTGGGCGAACTTCTCCGCGGGAGGCGTCACCCGGGGATCCCCGAGCCCCTGATGGCACTGGATGCAGGAGTTGTCCTCCGGCAGCTTCTGGGCCTCCACTCCGCCTACAAGGAAAAGAACCGGTGCGACAAGCAGGGACGTCAGCAGCAGGCGCCATCTCCAGGGCATGTTTTATTTCCCTCCCGGCGCCACATAGCCCAGCACGCTCAGCACCACAATGTAGGTCACGATCCCCACACCGATCCAGGAGAAGAGTGGACTCCTCTGCCCCCGCGCTGTCCTCCCATCCAAGAATGGTACGAGCAGAAGAAAGAGGCCACCAAGATTAAAACCCATGACCCCGATCAGCTCCCCGTCGATGGGGCCGATCTTCGCCGGGAGGTACTTCAGGGTCTGAAACATGAACATGAAGTACCACTCGGGGCGGATGCCCGCCGGTGCGGGGGCAAACGGATCGGCCTTGGTGCCCAGTTCCCACGGGAAGTAGGCCGCAAGCCCGGCCAGAACCGCCAGCGCGGTCAGCCAACCTACCAAGTCCCGGAGGAGGAAGTTGGGAAAGAAGGGCATTGTCCTGGAGGGGCGGCCGCTCTGTTCGAGTTCCATCGGGGCGCTCATCCCCTGCTTTTGCACCAGGAACAGGTGAAGGCCCAGGATCCCTGTCATGAGCAGCGGCAGGATTGCGACATGAATTCCGTAGAAGCGGGATAGAGTGGCTCCGGTGACGTCTTCGCCCCCCCGCAGGATCCTTGTGAGCTCATGGCCCACGATCGGCAGTTGGCCGGCAACGTCGGTCCCCACTTTTGTCGCGAAATACGCGAGCGTGTTCCAGGGAAGGAGGTACCCGCTGAACCCGAAGAAGAGGGCAATCCCGAAGAGGAGCATGCCGGTCACCCAGGTCAGCTCCCGCGGCTTCCTGTAGGCCCGAGTGAAATACACGCTGAACAGGTGGATCATCAGGGTGGCGATCATCAGGTTGGCCGACCAGCTATGGATCGAGCGGATCAGCCAGCCGAACTGCACCTTGGTCACGATGAATTGGACGCTTTCATACGCCTCCTCGGCGCTGGGCCGGTAGTAGAGGAGGAGCAGAATGCCGGTACAGACCTGGATGGCGAAGAGGAAGAGCGTCATCCCCCCGAAGTAGTACCAGACCGTGTGGTGGTGGACCGGCACCACCTTGTGCCGGACGAACTCGCGAATCTCCTCGAGGTTGATCCTCTCGTCCAGCCAGGCAGTGAGAGTTTGGGCCAAGCGTGGCGGTAACATCCTCAGGCTCCTTTGCTCACCACGATCTGATCCCCTTTCACAGAGGCTCTGTAGGGCTCCAGGGGCCGCGGAGGTGGTCCGCTGACATTCTTTCCGTTCAGGTCGTATATCCCGTTGTGGCACGCGCACCAGATGTCCTGCTTCTCCTCGCGGTATTGCACGGTGCAGTTGAGGTGGGTACAGACGGCACTGAAGGCTCGGAGTTCCCCGGCCGGGGTTTTGACAAGAATCCCCGGTTGGGTGCCGAACTTAAATATTCGGCCGGTGTTTACGCGGATCTCGGATGGCTTCCACGGGAGCGTCACATTGGCAGTGCTCGGCTCGCCGCTTTCGGGAGGGATGATGTAGCGGACGACCGGATAGAGCACTGACACCATCAGGGCCCCAAATCCGCTCCCGAGGAGGAGGTTGACGAAGCCTCGTCGGGAGTTCGCCGGCGTGTCCATGGCTCGCTTCTCCTTACTGCCACCCGATCCGTCAGGCTCTAAATGACCGCCGAGACGACCCACGCTTCTCTCGCCGCGACGATCGCGTGCGCTGGGTCCTCGCAGTCCTGCCGAACTACTCCTGCAGGGAGGGAAAAATAGTCGCACGGGCTGGCGTAAATCGATTGCCGAGTGCGATGCCGATGTTAAGTCTCACCCGCATGTTGAGGTGATAGGTGGTGGTAGACATTTAATTTTCAGCGATGCCGAGAACCGGCCCACCTTGAATCGCCGCCATCCTGATCCGATGGGAGATGGCCCGCGTGGGCGGCTCCTCGAGCCGCCGAAGCTTCCCGCACCCTGCGTCGAAATGTCAAGCGGAATCTCGAAGGGAATCCTTCGAACGCCCGGTTGGCCAAGCCGCGGGGTCGCCATGCGGGTCATGGCTCGTCCCCTTCGATGAGTCTCGGCTGGCCCCTCCGAGTCTCCCACTGGCGCTGGCGGGGGGACCCCTACTCATCAATCGCGTGCGCCAGGCAGAGCTGAGATCGAACGTCTCGTCAATACTCAGCTCAATTGGTAACCGCGTGGGCTCCTTGGGCATTGCGTCCGAACTGGCTGAGGGTGCACTGTCTGGGTGCATACCAGCGAGCGCGGTGCTCTTGTGAATCGCCGCACGCCGTGTGGGCCGGATCGTGATCCACCCCGGGCGATCATACTAAAGCCATAGAACGTTGGCTTTCCTCTTGACTTTGGGCTCCGATGAGAGGTAGCGTCTCGCCACCGTTGACCGGTGTTCCACGGCGACTGAGTTGGGGGGGCGGGGATGCCGGCTGGATGTCCCGCGGTGTGCGAACCCGACGGCCCTCTGGGGACCCATGACTCCCCAGAGGGCCGTTCCGTTTTGTGGAGGATGTCCTGCAGCTCTGACTCGCGAGGGTTCCAAATCTCCTGGAGGTATGTGTCCGCGCCAGCCGGTTGCGCCGCGCCCCGCATGGGGGGAGAGGCGTAATAATACGGCCCCGCGAACAGGTTCACCCCGTGCTGCCCGCTTTACGATGGGGGTGTTCGCACCCTCGTCTCGAGTAGCAGGTCGGGGACCGGCGGCGTGGCCGTCTCCGGGCGCGGGCTTGCGCGGAGCGGCCCCGCGCACATCCCCCTGCGTGCGATGCCCGATGCTGCGCCTCTCCGGTTCCTCATGTGTGCCGCCCATCGATCAGAGGTTTCCTCGGTCCATCGTGCCGGGCCTCATTCGCGGCTGTGGAGGATGCATATGGACGACCGGTTGTCCCGCCTCGAAGCCCAGATGGAGCAGCTCACAGACCGCGTTGCCGGCTTCGAACGGCGGTTGGCCGCCCTGGAGGCCCGCGCGCTTGTCGCGCCCGCGGCGCCCGCACTTGGCGCGCCGACTGTCGGCGAGTCAGACGCGGAGGTGGAGCTGGGCGGCCTTCAGAAATCCGACCTCGCCACCATCGTCGCCGCGGTGGGCCGCACGCTCGTCATCCTGGCCGGAGCATATCTGCTCCGCGCATTGACCGATTCGGGCGTACTGGCAGCCGGCCCGGGCGCGCTGCTCGGCCTGGCCTTCGCGCTGGGCTGGATCGTCATGGCCGACCGCGCCGGGGCGCGTGGGCACACGTTACACGCCACGTTCCACGGTGTGGCCTTCGTCCTGATTGCCTTGCCGCTGCTCTTCGAGGCGACAACGCGTTTCCGCTTCCTCGACTCGGCGGCGGCCGCGGCCGGTCTGGCCGGGTGCGCGGCCGCCGCGCTGGGCGTGGCGGTTCGGTGGCGTCTCCTGGGCTTTGCTTGGCTCACCACGCTCGGTGCGCTCGGCACGACCGTTGCCCTCATGCTCTTCACTACCGAACTGGGCCCCTTTGCACTATTCCTGGTCCTGCTGGGGGTAGCCACGCTGTGGATGGGCTACGTGCTCGATTGGACCCTCCTGCGCTGGCCCGTTGCGCTCGCCGCTGACCTGACGATCCTGATCTTGTCCGGACGCGCCGTGACGACGGGTGTGGCCGACTCGCCCGGCATGGCGCTCGCTGTCCAGGTCCTACTGCTTGCCGCGTACTTGGGAAGCTTTGCAACCAGGACGCTCTTCCTTAACCGCAATGTCATTCCTTTCGAGATGGCGCAGTCGGTCTCGGTGATTGCCGTGGGGCTCGGCGGGGCCGCCTACGTGACGCATACCACCGGCGTCGGCACGCTGCTGCTCGGCGTCGCCACGCTGGCGCTGGCCGCCGGCTGCTACGGCGTCGCCATCGCCTTCGTGGAAGGCCGCCAGGGGCGCCTCCGAAACTTCTTCTTCTACACCTCGGCGGGCCTGGTCTTCGCGCTGGTGGGCTGTGCTCTCATTCTGCCGACACCGGCCCTCGCGCTCGTCTATGCCGGGCTCGGGTTCGCGATTGCCTGGGCCGGCCGGCTGTCGGGGCGTGCCACCTTCCATGCGCACGGCGCGGTGTATCTGGCGGCCGCCGTCGTAGTGTCGGGTCTGTTCGCCCATGTCCTGTACGGCCTTGGATTGCCCGGCGTGCCAACACACGCGGCCTCGGCGGCGATGCTGGGGGTCCTTAGCGTCTGCGTGGTCGCGGTCTGGGCGCTGAGGGTCGCCCCGGCGGAGGGTCCACCCGTGCCTGCGGCCCGCGTGCCGCGCCTCGTAGTCCTCGTGCTGGGGCTTGGAGGTCTGCTGGGCGTCACCGTCGGCTGGATTACGCCGCTGCTGGGCGGCGGGGAGACCACGGCTATGCACGCCGGCCTGGTCGCCGCGCTTCGCACCGCACTGCTCGTTTTGGGCGTCCTGACGCTTGCCTGGGCGGGCGGTGCGATGGGGTTCGTCGAAGGCGCGTGGTTAGTCTATCCGCTGCTCATCCTCACGGGTCTGAAGTTCCTGCTCGAGGACTTCCGGGCGGGACGACCTGCCACGCTTTTCCTGAGCTTCGCGCTCTACGGCCTGGCGCTGATCGGCGGCCCATGGCTCTGCCGGCGACCGAGGGGTGCCGGGGGAACGCATCTGCACGAGGGCTCGGACCGGATGACGCGATGAGCCGGGTGCGGCGACCGCTTCCATCCTCTCTCGCGGGGAGAGGGGAGAGGCGCCGAACGGGCGGGGGAGAAAACACTCGTCAAGGCAAGATATCCGGGGAAGCTTGGCCTTGCGCCGGCTAGCGATGTTCGATATGATGCCCCGGCCGCTATCGTACGCGGCCATAGTGTGAATGCCCGCCATGACGCCTCTGGGGAGGACGGAGTCTGATGGTCATTACTCTTCGCCGCTTGTTCCGGAATTACGTTAGCCTGATTGGCGGCATCGTCGCCAGCATGAGCTTCATCTTGAACGTCTTCCTCCTGCTCCTGGATATCTCCCGTCCGACCCAGAACCCATACGTCGGGATTGTCACCTTCATGATCCTCCCTGGGGTCACCCTGGGCAGCCTGGGGCTCGTCTTTGGCGGTGCCGCACTCCGATTTTTCCAGCTGCGGCGAGAGGCCCAGGTGGTCGAGCTTCCTCGGCTGGACCTGAACAACACGCGGCATCGTCTGGTACTCTTCGGCACGTTCCTGACCATCATTCTTTTCCTTGGGCTATCCGCCGTCGGGGGATACGAGAGCTACCACTACACCGACTCCGTCGCGTTCTGCGGCCAGACCTGCCACACGGTGATGGAGCCGGAGTACACGGCCTACCAAAACTCCGCGCACGCACGCGTCGCATGCGTCTCGTGTCATATCGGGCCGGGGGCCGAGTGGTACGTGCGGTCCAAGATCAATGGCGCCTACCAGGTGTATTCAGTGCTCTTCGACAAGTTCTCGAGGCCCATTCCCACGCCCGTCCGCCACCTGCGCCCCTCCCAGGTCATCTGCGAGCAGTGCCACTGGCCGGCCAAGTTTTGGGGGGAGCAGCTGGCCTCGCGGGTCCACTTTTCCGAGGATGAGAAAAACACTCGGCGCGAAGTCGACTTGCTTATCAAGACGGGTGGCGGCGGACAGCACGGGATAAACAAAGGCATCCACTGGCACATGAATACCGCCAACAAGGTGTTCTACGTGGCTAAGGACGAAAAACGCCAGGTGATTCCCTGGGTCAAGACCGTGGGACCCAACGGCGAGGTGGTGGAGTATGTGTCCACCGAAAATCCTCTCTCGCCGGAGCAATTGAAGAAGGCCGAAGTGCGCCAGATGGATTGCATGGACTGTCATAATCGACCCAGCCACAACTACCTGCCCCCAGGTCGGGCATTGGATCCCTCGTTCCAGGCCGGGAAGATCTCCACCGAGCTTCCCTACATAAAACGCGTCGCGGTCGAGGCCATGGTGCAGTCCTTCACGACCACGGCGGAGGCCGAGCGAGGGATCGAGCGGCACATTCGGGGCTTTTACGCCAAGGCATATCCGAGTGTTCTCAAGGATTTCGAAGCCAAGCTGCGAGACGCCATTGCGGAGGTACAGCGGGTTTACCGGCAGAACTTTTTCCCGCAGATGCGCGTGAACTGGCAGGCGTATCCCGAGAATATCGGTCACAAGGAGTTTCCCGGCTGCTTCCGCTGCCACGAGGGCAAGCACGTGAGCAAGGACGGTCGGGTCATCCGGAACGACTGTGCGGCCTGTCACGATTTCTTGAAGCGCCGCGAGGGCAGCGGCTTCGCCCTGACGGAAGCCACAGCCGCGTTCGCGCATCCCTGGAAGCTGGGAGGGAAGCACGCCGAAGTGTTGTGCGGCACCTGC
>Ga0209048_10007451_pt1 | contig 10108 bp, 8 predicted proteins | sample FrelakmetCRP12CR_FD_187146 | JGI IMG/M metagenome (GOLD analysis project Ga0209048, IMG submission 187146) | Freshwater lake sediment microbial communities from the University of Notre Dame, USA, for methane emissions studies - CRP12 CR (SPAdes)... | ecosystem: Environmental > Aquatic >... | reverse complement strand
CATAGCCCTGATAATCTTCCATCAGCCGCTTCTTGAGATCATCCGGTCCTTCGTAGACAATCTGGTAGCATTTCTGCTCCATTACTTTACGGAAGATCGGGTCATCCATGGCCGTCTTAAAAGTATTGTGCAGAAAGGAAACAATCTCAGGAGGCAGGCCCTTCGGGGCGATGATGGAATGATAAAGGATGGCCGTCATGTCGAATCCTGCTTCTTTGGCGGTTGGCACATCCGCTAAAATGGGGGTGCGGGTCTCGTCAAAAGAAAGCAAAATTCGAACTCCTCCGGCTTGAACATGGGGGATGATCTCCGAAATAGCCTGACAGTTTGCATCTACGTGGCCGCCGATCAGGGCGGTGACGCTTTCCACCCCTCCCGTGAAGGGCACAACTGTTAAATCGATCTTGGCCATACGGGCGAACCGCGCCATCGCCAGGTGAGGAATCGTTCCCTCGGCGGCAACCCCGACCCGAATCTTTCCTGGATTGGCTTGGCAAAAGGCCAAGAACTCCTGAATATTCTTCCAGGGTTTATCTTTTCGAACGGCAAGATTGAAGGTCGAAGCCACCATCTTGATAATCGGCTGATAATCATTGGCCGTTTTATAGGGGATCTCCAAGCGGTGCGGGGCAACCACCAGCGGAGCGATCGGTGTGCTCGCCAAGGTATAACCATCGGCCTTCGCCCGGACGAGTTCGACGATCCCAATCGTCCCTCCGCCGCCAACGCGGTTGAGAACGGCGATCCCTTTAGGAAAATCCTTACGCGCGGCCTCCACAATAGCTCGCGCGACCGTGTCCGTATCGCCGCCAGCCGGATGGGGCGTGAGAACCGTTACGGCCCTTTCTGGATATTTGGCCAAGGCAGGACCGGGCCAAACGGGGTAGGCTATCAGGGAAAGGGCAAGCAGCATCCAGACCGTCAAATGAAATCTTTTCATATGGATCTCCTTCTCACATGATTTTGTTTTTTCCTGGGCAATCATCCGTCCGAGGGCTCCTCCTAACGTGGCCTGCCTTCACTCTTTCGCAGGATTAAACGGGATTGAAGCTTTCCGTCAATCCTCCGAATTCTTCCTCGAGTCTTGCCCGAATCAAGGGAGAGAGGGAAGGGAGAGAAACGATGGCCATGTTCTTCTTCATGTGTTCGGGTGTTCTCGCTCCTACGATCACACTAGACACCTCTCGATGGTCTAAGGAAAAGCGGACGGCCACCTCGGGCATAGATGTATAGGGAGATTGGATGGCATACTTTTCCATTTCCATCACCCTTTTGAAGATCAGGGACTGGGTTTCCGGTGTCCACCGCTTGCGGTGCCCCTCGGCGATGACTTGGCCGGGGCGATACTTTCCGCTCAGAAAGCCGCTCTCAATGGAAGTCCGGACGACTATGCCAACGCCCTTCTGGTGGGCATAATCGAAAATGGCGGCGTTTTTTTGGCGGAGAATGCTGTAAACGAGCTGAATCGCGTCAATTCGCCCCGAGTCGATGTACTGGCGGCATAGTTTCACGGTGGCGTCGGTTACCGCCGGTCCTTTGATGGAGGCTCCGATCGCCCGCAGTTTCCCCTCCTTTTTGAACGATTCGAGGAGATCGAGCGCCTGACTCATGACCGCGGGATCGTCTGGAGGCTGATGCAGGTAGTAAAGATCAATATACTCGGTTTTGAGGAGACGAAGGGATTCCTCTAACTCCTCGCGAATCGCCGGGATGGTGTCGCGCTCGTTTCCTTTAAGGGTTTTAGTGGCCAGGACGATTTGCTCCCGAAGTTTTCCTTTGCTGAGGGCCTTGCCCAGGATCGCCTCGCTTTCCCCATAAACCCGGGCCGTGTCGATGAAATTTCCGCCGGCCTGAATATAGCTGTGAATGACTTCCACGGCTTCGGCCTCGGGTACGGGTCCGTATTGCGTGCCGCCGATCTGCCAGGCCCCGAAACCGAGCTCGGAAACCTGAAATCCGGTGCGCCCAAGAGTTCTTTTTGGGGGTGTTGTCATTTTCCTAACCTCCTTTCGGAAATAAACTATCTGAACCGGTTGGAACTACTCCCGATCCGAGAGAGAATGTTAACACAAATGTTGCCTATGCAAAAATCTATTCGCCTTTATATCTTCTGACGATACCGAGGATTTACCGGGTTGTTGACCACATTCGGGGGAGTCTCTCCCCGGAAAGCACAGAGGATCCGTTCCGAGGCCGCCCGCCCCATGCGATAGCGGGCCTCGTTGGTCAACCCCGCTATATGCGGAGCGGTGATGACCCGCGGGTGCTCCACCAGCTCTCGCTCCGTGGGCGGCTCATTCTCAAAAGTGTCGAGGGCCGCTCCGGAGATCTGTCCGCCGTTGAGGGCCGCCAGGAGGGCGCTTTCGTCCAGCACTCCCCCCCTCGCGGTGTTAATCACGAACGCCGTCGGCTTCATCAGGGAAAACTCTTGCCCGCCGATCATTTTGCGCGTCTCCGCGTTGAGAGGAGTGTGGAGGGTCAGGAAATCGGCTTGGGATATAACCTGGTTTTTTTCGGCCGCCTCGGCCCCGGCATCGTGGAAGCTCCGGTCGGAAATGTATGGATCAAAGGCGAGAACCTTCATGCCGAAGGCCCTTCCAAGTTTGCTGACTCGGCTGCCGATCTGGCCGAGGCCGATAATCCCGAGGGTTTTGGCCCGGAGTTCACTCCCCCAGAAATCCGGCCGGCGCCAGCCTCCCTTTCTCATCTCCTCCCACACCTGCGGAAAGAAGCGCACGAGGCTGAGCATGAACCCGATGGCAAATTCCGCCACCGCATCGGAATTTGTCCCGGGGTTGTTGGTCACTAAAATTCCCAGTTCATCGGCGGCAGCGATATCTACGTTGTTGTAACCGACGCCGTGCGCCGCGATAATCAGGAGATGGGGCGCCTGCTCCATCATCTGCCGGGTGATGTTGTTCAAGCCGGGAACGACCGCCTGGGCCTCCCGGCATTCGGCGTAAAAAAGGTCTTCCCTCCCATCGGGGAGCCTCCTCACCTCCACGCCGTTCTCCTCCAGGAGATTCACTTTTTCCCCATACCAGGATGTGGGTAGAACGATAACCTTTTTCTTTTCTGAGGCCATGAAAAGGTTCCTTATTTTACCTCTCTATGGTGCAGATATTTTATGCACCTGATCATTACGATGCTCGAAGTCATTTTCCGAATCACAATTCAATTCTTTACCACGGCCTCGGATCAGGATAGATCGGTATTTCGCCTCCAGCGTCCTTGACCGCCAGGGCAAACATTCGCTGGACAATCTCCGAGTTTTTATCGGCAATATTTTGGGCGCAGGCCGGATCCCGTTCAAGATCATAAAGCCGCGGTTCTTTGCCCGTCGTCCGGCATATCAAGCGATGCCGATTGTCGATGACGCATATCCAGGTTTTATGGATGGAGGTCATATAATTGTGGAAATCCTGCTTTTTTCCTTCGACGAGATCCCACAGGTTGTTTCCCTCGGCCTGAAGTGGGATTGGTTCTCCGAGCAAAGATAGAGCGGTCGGAAAATAGTCGTGATCGTAAACAAAGCTATCAATAATTTTGGGTCGTTGACCAGGGGTTTTGATAAAAAATACCAGATTTGTCAGCTCGGGATAAAGCCCTGCCGGAGGCTTCCCGATGCGGCCGTTCTCGCCAAGCAGGTGCCCGTGGTCGCTAATAAGAATAATGACCGTGTTCCTTATCAGGTCCATCTGCTCCATTTTCTGGAGAAAATATCCCAACCAGGTGTCGACCATCGTGACTTCCCCGGCATAAAGGGCTCTTACATGTTTAAGTTCGGCATCGCTCAGATAATCGAGTTCCTCCGTGTAGAAAGGCAAAATCACCTCGGTACCCCGGTATCCGGGGTCGTATAGGTCGCGATAGAACTGAGGCGGGTCAAAGGGTTCATGGGGGTCGAAACAATCGATGCAGAGGAAGAATTTTTCCACCTTGTAGTTTTCCTCCAGCCAGCGCGCTGCCGATTTAAAGACCTGCGGGGCAAAGTAGTCTTCCTCGTTCCGGCGGGTTTCGACATTGCGAAGGTAATGCGGGAACATTTTTGCCGGCAGACGGTTGCGGTCCATCTTGGGGGTAAGATATTTTTCGATGTCGGTCGCACCCCATGATCCGGAACGATACGCGTCGAATTCCTGGCCGCGAATAAAGCGCCACTCGTCGAAGCCCCGGATAAAATTCATTCCGGGCCGGAAGATATGATACAAATCGGTCATAAGCGCGGTTCGATACCCTTTGCCCTGAAGGATTTCAGCCATCGTGGCGTCGCTTTCATTCAGAGGGGTCCATCCCGGGGTCGGGGCCGGTTTATAGGGCGTCCAGTTCCGGTACGGAAAGGTGCGTTTCCCCGTATGGAGAGCCTTGCGGACTTGGACCGTGGGCAGCGATTCTGGAAAGGCGCGGGTAAACCGGACACTTTCCCGGCCCAAAGCGTCCATATTGGGGGTCTTGATCCAGGAATTTCCGTTGATGCCGACATGGTCGGCACGTAAAGAATCGATAATGATGGTTACCAGATTCATAGTTCCTCCTTAAGGATTCATTGTTATTCGGTAATCGCTCGGTTTCCCGCCTTTTTCGAATCATCGAAGATTGGCGACGAACCTCCGGAGCTCCAACTCAAGCTCCATGGCTTTTTGTTTTTCTTCTTCAATGAGGTTCTTTTTTTCCTCCGAATCCTCCTGCAGGTTGTAAAGTTCGTTCGGTCTCCCTTTTTCGAGGCTCAATACGAAACTCCAATTTTTATCGCTTACCCGCCAGGTTCTCTTAAAATAACCCATGTAAGCATAGTCGCGGATCTTTTCGGTTTGCCCGGCCATGATCGGAAGAAGGCTCTCCCCGTGGATGCGGGGCGGTTTGCCCGTTTTCAAGAAATCAACGATGGTGGCGAAAATTTCGGGGGTCTCAACCAAGGCGCCGAAGCGTTTTCCGGCCCCGACACCCTGGGGGTGGCGGATGATCAACGGAATTCGGACCAGTTCATCATAGAGACCCGGCTCGGCCTTTTTGATATACCCGTGTTCGCCGAAGGGCTCTCCGTGGTCACTGGTGTGGATAACCATCGTATTGTCGTAGAGACCCATCCGGCGGATTTCATCCAGGAAGAAGCCGACCCATCGGTCACAAAGGGTTACTTTTCCCGCATAGAGCTTCTTGATGTGATGGAGCTCCTCAGGCGTGAGATAGCCCTCCACTCTCCCCGGAATTGGATGAATAATATCCTTTCCTTGGTAATTAGGGTCGGTGTACATGCGGTTGTAAGGGGAGGGGGGATCCCAGGGTTCGTGGGGATCGAAACAGTCGAGCCAGAGCATGAAGTTATCCTTCCTTTTCAGTTTTTCCAGCCAACTCAAACCCTCCTTCATGACTTGGGCGACGAAGGTATCATCCTCCCCCTTCCAGTGATGGATATTCCGGAGATACTGAGTGAGCTGGGCCTTGACGGAAGTGTCTTTCCCGTCCCCTTTGTAATACGTATCCACGTCCACAGAGATATTCGGATCCACGACGTAGGGATCGCCCTCATGACCGCGGATGTGTTTAGTATAATCAAATCCCCTCTCGAAGGCCATGGTCGGCTTGTGCAGGTGATACACATCGGTCACCATGGCCGACTGAAAGCCCCGGTTCCACAGGGTTTCCGCCAGCAGGAGATCCGTCGGCTCCAGCCTCTGCCAGCCCCGGAAAGGAAAGGTGAAACGGCCCGTGAAAAATGTGGTCCGCGTGGGCACCGTGGGCAGCCCTTCCGAGTAAGCACAATCAAATACTGCGCTCTCCCGGGCAAGTTTATCGAGGTTGGGCGTCTTGATCCAAGAATTGCCATAGCAACCCAAATGATCCTGACGCATCGAATCGTTTATGATCATGATGACGTTCATTTTTTCTCCCTTCAGCGATTGATAATCGGCAAATTTTGAAGCTGCGTGGGCGCCATTTCCAGCATCTGATTTAATAATTTCTGATTTAACTCTCTGTTAAACCCCTCCCCTGGAGTTTTGGCCCCGTTGAAGATCTGGAATAAGTTCCCGGCTTCCGATTCATTAAAGAAAACCACGTAGCCAATCCCGGTATCTTCCCACCGGATCGAATCTTCCTGGGGATTCTCCTCCTTGGGTTCGAAAACGGCGGCGCCAATGATGAAGCTCATTTGGGAAAGCAGATCTTCCAGGAAACCTTCATCATAAAATCCGATTCCCTTTTGGGCATAATGCATCAACCGGTAAACATTGACAAGTTCATCCCCTTCAAATTCAATGGCGAATTCCCGTTTCGAGATTCCGCAGGCCGCTGTTTCCCTGACTTCCATGATTCTCTCCTCTCTCTTAGATCTTCCCATTATGGAAATAGATGGTGGTTTGGTGGTTTGCGGTTGGGAGCTGGTCCTGTCGTTTTCGAAAAAACCTCGGCAAAGAGTTGTCTTCCGTGACTGCCCTGACCAGTTCGTTCTGGATGCGGGGGATTGTTGAGGCGACTTTTTTCCAGGAGGGGAGGAGGGCAGTTTGGAAAGCCCCGGCATCTTTCCCCCAACCTTTCTCCAGAAATTCCTGGAAACAGCGCACGGTGTTTTCCTCCTGAAACCGGTCATAAAAGAGAGAATTGATGGCCGCATCCGCATAGTAAAAATCCATAAATCGGGCTGCGCTTTTGGCGTATTCCCGGCAGAGAAGGACCCTGAACGTTTCGTCGATAACAATGCCTTGGGATACCAAAAAATGGCAGAAAAAGGCGGCAATATTTAACACCATTTTATGCAGCCCTTTGGCGGAATCATCGGGGGAAAGATCCTGGTGTTTATGATCATAATTGCCGGTCAAGGCGACTTGGGCGACCTGCCTTGGTTTTAGATGATGATACACTTGGGAAATCATCGCCACCTCAAGCCCCCAATCGGAGGAAAATTCGAGGGATTTTGCCAAGTCAGCCATAAAACTTACCTCTCCAGCCAGAGGGTATTTGAAAGCGGAAAAAAACGTAAAAAATTGATGGAGATGATAATTCCCGCCCCAATGTTCGACAACGGTTTTCATCGCGTCCAGGAAAGGAATCACAAACAACCGGGTCACCCGCCCTTGCATGACTCTCTCCCTTGACGAATACCGCGGGTAATAGCCTTTGCAGAATTGGAAATGACCAAAGGGATTGGTAAGAGGATGAAAAAGCCTGGCGAGAAAGATGCGGTCATAGGTAAGAACATCACAATCATGGAGAGCAACCAGGTCACAATCATTCTGGGCGAAGAGGTACCCGAGAGCTATCCAAACGGACTGGCCTTTTCCGCTTGCTCCTATGGACATTTTCTGATCTTGCAGGGAGCGAAAAACAGATTGGATTCGTGGGCCGTCGACCCAGACGACATTGACATCTCCTGCGGCTGCCCGGAGCCTTCCGAAATAGTCCTTTGCCGCTTGAAAGTCATACAACCGTTCCACTCCCCCAAGGGCGATCAAAATCTGGTGCAGATAGCGAACCTTGGAAATTTCGGCAACAATTTTTGGGAGAGCCGTTCCGCCCCGAAATTCGGAAATATGCACAGGCAAAATCAGCGCCATACGCACCTTTCGGGCATATTCCTCCAAATCACTTTCCAGGCCGAGCAAATAAGCCTCTGAATCGAGCGTTTCATGAAGTCGATGTAAATCTGCAATCACTCCCTGTTGATGAAAATCCGACATATTTAATCCTTGTGGGAAGTCAAAAGATGAATGGCCATCCCAACATACATCAAGGTTCCATTTCGAAAAGTTATTTGTTTCCCATAAAAATAAGCGGAAATCGCCCCTTTTCCCAATCGATAATTTTTTTTTGAATATCGATCTTATGAATACATGTTTCTGGCGAAAAGAGCTGGTCCTCTATTATGCGTTTGGCTTGAACCCCTGGTCTTTGCGGGTATCACCGCAATTTTCAGTTTGAGAAATTGATCGAAAAGCAAAAATTTCAATTTTATGGCTCATTTGCAGGAATTTTTTTTCAAATTATCCGATCCTATTCGCGATCCTTATTAAAAATATCTATTTGATATATTGATATTATTAATTTGACCGTAACAAATGTTGAATATAAAATCCATCCAGTTTATTGGGGGATCGGCAATCCAAGAGGGACCCGACCGTTATCTCCTCTTTGGATTGACTGGAAGGAGGGGCCATACGGTGGTGGCGGATACCACATCCATGCCTACCCGGGAAACCGCCCATTTCATTATTTGGTGGATTTGCGGGAGCCAAAGGAGCGCTATCTTTTTAACCTTGAAAAAGACCGGGATATGAACCAGAATATAGCCGAAACGAATCCTGCCGACTTGGCTGTGATGGAAGACCTGCTTAAAAAATCCATGGATGGATGGCAGCTTCCGGAAAAAATGGGAGGACACAGCTATACGATGCCTTACATTCCTTTTGCCCTAAAATCGTGAGGGCGAAAGTAGGGGAAAAGCGATTGACAACTTTCCGGTCTAAAGTAGAATGAAATGCTTCCGGGGAATAGGGGATAAACCTGTTTCCTGGGAAAACGGGTCGCCGAGCTCGCCGCCGGCTCCTTTGCAAGGCGCGGGCTCAAAATGAAGACTCTTTTCAACAAAGGAGGTTCCGGTCATGCCAAACAGATTCCTTATCCGTCTTGCCATTCCCCAAATACTGCTATTCTCTTTTCTGTTGCTCGCGCAAGCGGGCCCGGTCCCAGCGGCGGACTACCCTACGAAACCCGTAAACCTAATTGTGCCGATGGCCGCGGGCGGCGGTCCGGATGCAACTTTCAGGATGCTTTCCAGCGAGGCTGAAAAGGAGCTCGGCAAAAAGATCGTGATCATCAACAGGCCGGGCCCGGGAGGGGCGACGGGCGTTGCCGAAACCATCCTCTCCAAGCCCGACGGATATACCATCGGGATGTGCGCCGTGGCGATGGTGACCATCCAACCCCTGCTTAAGGACCTCCCCTACAAGGGCCCGGAAGACCTGCTGCCGCTGGTGCAGTCAAACGAGGCTCCGATGGTGCTTTACGTGAAAGCGGACTCGCCGCTAAAAACCCTCAAGGACCTTATCGATGAGGCGAAGAAACGGCCGGGGCAGGTGTCGGTCGGTATTGTCGGAGGCAACTACAACATCCCGCACGTGCAGCTGGTCATGCTCGAAAAGAAAGCGGGCATCAAGCTCAACCTGGTTCCATATGGTTCGTCCGATCACGTTCCGGCGGTCCTGGGGGGAACCCTCGAAGCTGCCATGGGCCAGGTGGCGGTCATGACCCAGCACATCAAAGCGGGCACGGCGCGCGCCCTGAGCGTTTTTGCAGGCCGAAGATCCAATCGCCTGGCAGATATCCCGATTGTCAAGGAGCTCGGCTACGACATCACCGATATTCCTTACGAGTTCGTGATTGCGCCCAAGGGGATTCCCAAGAAGGCGATCGATAAGCTCACCGTGGCTTACACCAAGGCTGCCAAGAGCCAGACCTTCCAGGACTACGCCGACAAAACCGGCATCTTCGCTTCGTATGCCGGGCCCGAGGAGTTGACCAAGAAGCTGCGGGCGGACGCCGAACGCTACAAGGCCGTCGTCCAAGAGCTTGGCTGGAAGAAGCAGTGACAGAGCCGGCCGCCTCTCGTAAGGTTTCCGAAAAATCCGCGGACCGGACGTTGCCCGGAGGCGTTTCCTGGTCCATTGTGGTGCCCTTGCTCGTGCTGGTGCTCGGTCTGCTCTACACGATCGGCGCGCTGAGCTACCAGGTGGGCACCCTGGCCTCTCCCAAGTCCGGCCTTTTTCCTGCCTTTGTCGGCATTCTCCTCCTGGCGGCCAGCGGCTTTCGCCTGTATGAAGAGATCACCCGGCCTTCCCCTGGTCCGGACTCGCTTGGCCCGGCCTGGTGGCGGGTGCCCGCCATTTGCGCCTCAATCGGGGTTTTTATTTATCTGCTCAAGCCGGCGGGCTACCTGATCGCCTCAACGGTGCTGACCGCATTGCTGATTTTTTTCCTCGGCCGCCGGCCGCGCTGGGCCGTTTCATCTTCCCGGACCATACGCTGATCGTCGTCGGGCTGGTCAGGCAGCTCAGGATCCATGCCGGCGCTATGAGGCTAGAGGACCTGCTTGCCGCCGGCGAGCCGCCGGGCA
>Ga0209048_10007450_pt1 | contig 10108 bp, 5 predicted proteins | sample FrelakmetCRP12CR_FD_187146 | JGI IMG/M metagenome (GOLD analysis project Ga0209048, IMG submission 187146) | Freshwater lake sediment microbial communities from the University of Notre Dame, USA, for methane emissions studies - CRP12 CR (SPAdes)... | ecosystem: Environmental > Aquatic >... | reverse complement strand
CCCGTGGGTGCTCGCGGCACGACGTCGTACCGCACCGCTCCGGGCATTCATCGAGGCCCGCCTGTCACCCCAGGGCTATCTCGGTCTGCGCTTGACCTGTGGCGCACTTGTCCTCATCGCCGCAAGCTGGGTCTTCGGGGGCATTGCGGAGAGCGTCGTCGCCCGACATCCGCTCACGCTGCTCGATGCTGATCTCGCGGCGTGGTTGCACGCGAGAGTCACGCCGGGGCTCACCACCATCATGCTGGGCCTCAGCGCGCTCGGCTCGCCGTCGGTGGTCAGTGCGTTCGCTTCACTCCTGGCCGTCGCCTTCCTCTGGCGGCGGCAGCGGTATCGATTGCTTGCCCTCATCCTCACCGTGCCCGGCGGCATGCTGCTCAACGTGCTGCTGCAGAGCGCTTTCCACCGTCTCCGGCCGCAACTCAGCGACCCGATCCTGACGCTCACCAGCTACAGCTTTCCCAGCGGTCACACCATGGCGGCGACGGTGTTCTACGGCTATCTCGCCGCACTGGCGATCTCCCGACTATCGGCGTGGCGCTGGCGCGTGTTGGCCGTGCTCGTCGCCGGCGTTCTGATTCTCCTCGTCGCCTTCAGCCGCCTCTACCTCGGCGTGCACTACCTGAGCGACGTGCTGGCAGCCATGGCGGAGGGCCTGGCCTGGCTGGCCCTATGTTCGGCCGCCGGGGATGCGCTCCGCGGTGCACGCTCGCAGGCCCCGCCGGGCACAGCTTATCGGCAGACCGGGACATAGTCGCATCGCGGCCGGATGAATCGCCACCGGAGATCCGCTATTGCAGAGCGGCACGCCGGTTCAAAGACACGAATGAGTCAGCATCCAGACATCACCGCCGGAGTCAGTGCCCGAGATGCGCGCGAGCGCTTGGAAGCGGAGGGCTTCAATGAACTGCCCTCCGACCATCGCCCCGGCATTATCGGCAGTGTCGTCGATGTCCTGCGCGAACCGATGTTTCTCCTGCTCGTCGCCTGCGGGACCATCTACTTCTTCCTCGGCGATCTGCAGGAGGCGCTCATCTTGCTCGGCTTTGTGTTCCTCGTCGCGGCGATCACCCTCTACCAGGAACGTAAGACGGAACACGCCCTCGCGGCGCTGCACGACCTGACGAGCCCCCGCGCCCTGGTCATCCGCGACGCAGTGCAGCAGCGCATTCCGGGCCGCGAAGTGGTCCGAGGAGACGTCTTGGTCGTGTCCGAGGGCGACCGGGTGGCCGCGGATGCCGCTCTTGTGTCGTGTATCAACCTGTCCGTCGACGAATCGCTGCTGACTGGAGAATCGGTGCCAGTGCGAAAGACCACCTGGGATGGCGTCGCCGCAATGGGCCGGCCAGGGGGGGACGATCAGCCATTCGTATTTGCGGGCACCCTCATCACCCGTGGGCAGGGCGTCGCGGTGGTTCAGCGTACCGGCGCGCGCACCGAAATGGGCACCATCGGCAAAGCGCTGCAAGGGGCAGGCCCGGAGCGCAGTCTGTTGCAGCGGGAGACCGCCACGCTGGTCCGCTGGTTTGCCGCCATCGGCGTTGGGCTGTGCACCGTGGTGGTCGTGGCGTACGGGCTCACTCGCGCCGACTGGCTGAACGGTTTCCTCGCTGGGCTGACCCTGGCGATGGCCATCATGCCAAACGAATTTCCCGCCGTGCTCACGGTGTTCCTGGCACTCGGGGCGTGGCGGATCGCGCAGCAGCGCGTGCTAACTCGCCGGGTTCCAGCGCTTGAGACGTTGGGGTCCGCCACCGTGCTCTGCGTCGACAAGACGGGGACACTGACCCTCAACCAGATGGCGGTACGAAAGCTTTGCGTGGGGGAGATGTTCTACGATGTGCCCGGCGATGGATCAGCACCGCTGCCGGAGGAGTTGCACGAACTGGTCGAGTTCGGCGTCCTCGCGAGCCAGCGCGACCCGTTCGATCCGATGGAGAAAGCATTCCATGCGCTGGGCGACCGCCTGGCGGGCACCGAGCACCTGCACCCGAACTGGACGCTGGTCCGACAATACCCGCTGTCGGATCAGTTGCTGGCGCTCTCCCACGTCTGGCGATCACCGGACGGACGGGCGTACGTCATCGCCGCCAAAGGCGCGCCGGAGGCGATTGCGGACCTCTGCCATCTCACCTCGGCGCAACAGTCAGCGCTCCGGGCCCGCGTCGAGACAATTGCGTGCGAAGGGCTGCGAGTCCTGGGTGTCGCCCGCGCGCGTTTCCAAGCCGAGGCGTTGCCGAGTGCGCAGCATGATTTTGAGTTCGAATTCGTAGGACTCGCCGGGCTTGCGGACCCAGTGCGACCGACGGTGCCGGCGGCAATCCAGGAATGCTATACGGCGGGGATTCGCGTCGTGATGATCACCGGCGATCATCCGCACACGGCCCAAAGTGTCGCCCGACAAATCGGCCTGCGCGCTCCCGGCGACGTGCTCACCGGGGTGGATCTCGACCGGTTGGACGACGTCACGCTGCAGCAGCGCATCCAGAGCGCGAACGTCTTCGCGCGCGTCGTCCCGGAGCAGAAGTTGCGGCTGGTGAAGGCGCTCCAGGCGATAGGCGAGGTCGTGGCGATGACCGGCGATGGCGTCAACGATGCGCCGGCGTTGAAAGCCGCCGACATCGGCATTGCTATGGGCGGCCGCGGCACCGACGTCGCCCGCGAGGCGTCCGCATTGGTCATCGTGGACGACGATTTCTCGTCGATCGTGCACGCCGTCCGGTTCGGCCGCCGCGTGTTCGACAACCTCAAGAATGCGATGGCGTACATTCTCGCGATTCACGTCCCGATCGCCGGGATGTCGTTGGCGCCGGTCCCCTTCCGATTGCCGCTGCTGCTGCTCCCCGTGCACATCGCTTTTCTGCACTTGATAATCGAACCGGCCTGCTCCGTGGTGTTTGAAGCGGAACCCGAGGACCGGGCGATCATGCACCGGCCACCTCGCAGTCCGCAGGAGCCGCTGTTTGGCAGACGGCTTGTCGGACTCAGCCTTCTGCAGGGTCTTACCGTCCTGGTAATCGCGCTTGCCGTCTTTCTCGTCAGCCTGCAGCGCGGGCAAAGCGAGGGGGCGGCCCGGGCCCTCACTTTCACTACCCTGATCATTGCGAACCTAGGCTTGATCTTCGCGAACCGATCGGAGCACCGTACCATCGTCGAGACGCTGCGGTCACCGAACCGAGCCTTGTGGTGGGTTGTCGGCAGCGCCCTCATCCTGCTCGCCCTGGTACTGTACCTGCCGGGCTTGCGAATTCTGTTTCTCATGGACCCCCTGCACGCATCGGACATCGCCATCTGTGTGCTGGCGGGGGTATTGAGCATCGCCTGGTTCGAGGCCGTCAAGGTATTCAGCAAGGCGAAGCCCACAGTCGAGACCTGACCGGCGACGGCCTCGCCCACCCGACAGCGCGTCTTCAGCGTCACACCGGGCCGCGGCGCGGCCGGGCAGTTTGTGATGTCCGTGCTGGTCTGCGCGCCCCAGCGGCTACTGCTGCGCGCAGTCGTCGAGCATGGCGCGCACTGCGCTTCTGTGTCGTCAGAGATTCGCGTAGCGGTCGAGATCAAAAATGCCGAACTCGGTCGGTTGCTGCCGGCGAAAGTCGTCGTGTATCCAATCGACCGTCGGCCAGAGACGCGGGCTGGTGCGGCGCACGCCCCAACGCCCGACTAATGACTCGAAGTCGGCCCTGTTTTGCACCGTCGCGAGCGCCTGGGCAAACGCCTCAATCTGCGAGACGTCGACAGCGAAGATGAAGTTCGGGTAGCTCCCAAGGTAACCGCGCGTCACCGTGAGCGTGTCGTCGGCCGGTACAAGCCGCTCCTGCTCGTCGAACATAAACGCAACGTTCGTGTGTGCCCGGTTGTGCACCAGCGAGTAGACCGCGTCCCCGCCATCACCCGCTCCGGATTGCACCCGCAGGAACGCCAACTCCGGCATTTCGGCGACCCACGGACCGCGCACGCCGGCCAGCGGCTGTAGCGCGCGCTCGGCGCTCTGCTCGACGGCGGTCGCGCCGGACCGGTCGCACGGCGGTGTGGCACAACGGTTGAGCTGATCCGGGGGCCCCGACACCGCGGGATTGCGTGCCATGATCATCTCGAGGAACTCGCGCTTCACGTCGGGAGAAGTGAACGCGATTTGCGTGCCGTGGGAAATTCCATGCAGGCGATCGGCGAAGTCGTAGTCGAGCGAGTGCGTCGCACCGACGTACCAGGAGGCGCGGATTGCCTGGCGGCGGTCGGCCGGCAGGAACGTCAGGAAGAGGTTCTCCGACTGCATGCGCAGATGATCCATGTACAGACGCGTTGCTGCCTGGTGGGTGACGTTGCCGAAGACGTCGTAGCCCGCAACCAGGTTGTAATAGATGCGCTCGAAGAGGGGGAAGTCGATGACCCAGGCGGTCTTCGGGATCTCGCCGACGAAGCCGCGCACGACTGTGGCGTTGTCGAAGTGGCGGAAGACGGTCAGCTGGGCGTTGGTATTGTGACCGTCGCCACCCCAGATGACGTCGAGCGTCGGTCCGAGGTGCTTGGGATCGACAGCGTCGTAGTACTTCTCGCGCAGATCGAGATAGCGCCGTTGCTCGTAGTCGTACTGCAGCCAGAACTCGCCGGGTGCGAGGCGGCTCAGGTGCTCGGCAGGGAGATTGAGGTAGCCCTTCGCTTGCTTGAGGAAGCTGGGATTGGTCACCGAAAGATCATGGTCCGGATCGAGAAACGCGACGAAGAACTGGTCCTCGATTACGTCGACTGCCACCTGCCCGCGGCACACCGGCCCGCGAATGAACGTCATGACGAAGTACTGGCTGTCGTCGAGCAGGTACTGATAGCGGGAGCGCGCAGGTATCTGATCGAAGCTGACGAAGGGATTGGATGCCGCGTCGGTCGCGTAGCTGGGAAGCCGCGTCGGCTGCCAGTCGGAGTCCAGAAAGAGGCTGGAGAGACGGCGCATCCTTGCGTCGCTCAGTGGATACACGATGTGCGTCTTGTGCACGATCGTCTCTTCGATCGGCTGCAGGCGGTACCAGAACCGTGGCACGCCCGGCGCGTCGTAGGGCCGCCGTGACGCGATCTCGTTGATCGGGGCGCCGGGAGGGGTCTTGGAGCGCACGACGCGGAAGAACGGCCCTGCCGGTAGATCCTCGAAGTAGAGGTGGGCGACGAACCAGTGCTCGTAGAGATAGCGGGCGGTGATCTGTTGCTTGAGGGAGTTTCCGCTCAAGAATGCCTCCCAACGCGCCACCTGCGCCGCGGCGGCGGGCGGCGGCGCAGCAGGCGGCGCAAGCGCGCCCTGCGTGACCCACGCGACCAGCAAGCCGAGCTCCGCGTCGCTGAGCGGGGCCATACCGTAGGGCATCCCGCCGAGCGCATGGGTCTGCGCATACGCGGCGAACTCCCCGACCTTGGGGCACGAGAGCATCCGGTTGATGTCGAGGGGTACCGCCGCAGGCAACTTCTCGCTCGGAGCAAAAGCATGAGCATGTCCCAGCGAGAGCATCAGCAGCAGCAACGACGCGGACTCAGTTGCCTGCGCATCGCCGATCACTGAAAAGAAGCCACGCTTGCGCCATTCCGCGGCGCCGTGCGCATCGACGAGGAGCCGCGTCGGCTGCGCCGCGGTCAGACGCTCAGTATTGTAGACCACCTCCCTGCTCGCGCCGCGCTCGATCCCAGCGTCCGAGGAGAGCAGCAACTGACAGGGGGCGTCGTAGCAGCCGTGGCAGACGACGCAGCGCCGATCGAGAACCTGCCGGACATCGCGCGGCGATACAGGTGCGCCCGTCACCGCCGGCAGTGGCGGGAGGGCAGGCGGCGGAGCAGACGAGCACGCGGCCAGCGCGACGACGAGCATGGAGAGCAGCAGCGTCAGCCGCGCAGCTGTTTGCCGTTGCGATGCGTTCTGCGCACGGCTCATGCGCGTCACCCGAGGCCCATGCGGCGCGCGATGATCACTTTCATGATCTCGTTCGTGCCGGCGTAGATACTCTGCACCGCGGCGTCCGCGTAGTCGGTGGCGATCGGGTACTCCATCATGAACCCGTAGCCGCCGTGCAACTGCAGGCACTCGCTGGTGAGACGCTTCTGCAGCTCGGTGGTCCACCACTTCGCCATGCTGACCTCTTTGACGATCTCCTCCCCGGCGACGTGTGCGACCATCAGCGTATCTACGAACGCCTGGCCAAGCTCGACCTCGGTAGCCAATTCGGCGAGCTTGAACTGTGTGTTCTGAAACGCCGCGATCGGTTGTCCGAACGCATGGCGTTGCTGCACATACCCCACGGTGTCCTGCAGCGCGCGGCGGCACGACACGATCGACGCCACCGCGATGCACAGCCGCTCCTGCTGCAGCTTCTCCATCAACATCTTGAAGCCCTGGCCCTCCTTGCCGAGCAGGTTCGCCGCCGGCACGACGCAGTCCTCGAAGGCCAACTCGCTGGTGTCCTGCCCGCGCAACCCGAGCTTGTCGAGCTTCCGCCCGCGCACGAAGCCGGGCGTCTCGGCCTCCACCAAGATCAAGCTGATACCCTTGTGCGGCGGGTTGGCATCCGGGTCGGTCTTGGCGACAACGATGAACAGGTCACCGATCTGACCGTTGGAGATGAAAGTCTTGGAGCCGTTGATCACGTAGTGGTCGCCGGTGCGGATGGCGCGCGTCTGCACGTTGGCCAAGTCCGATCCCGTGCCCGGCTCGGTCATGGCGATGCCGAGGAGGATGTCGCCGGAGATCGTGCCGGGCAGGTACTTTCGCTTCTGCTCGTCACTGCCGTAGGTGATGAGGTACGGCATGACGATGTCGGAGTGCAGCGAGATCATCATGGCGTGCGCGCGGATCCACGCCATTTCCTCCATGATGATGCCGTCGTAGAGAAAATCCCCGCCCGCGCCACCGTATTCGACCGGCGCGCTGGCGCCGAGGAATCCAGCGGCGCCGGCGCGGCGCCAGGTCTCTTTGTCGCTCGTACCGCGTGCGTTCCACTCCGCCACCTTCGGCTCGATCTCCTTCTGGGCGAAGCGGCGGAACTGTTCGCGGAACTGTTCGTGCTCTTCGGTGAAAAGACGACGTCGCATTCGGTTGCTCCTTGGGAAGACGATCTGCGGATCCGTACGGCCCCGGATGGTGATTCTGGTACGGAACGCTGCGCGAATCCAGTGGGGGCGCTCGTTGTGTGGTATGGGTCGTCGGTGTAGAGAGTGCGCATGATTGCAAAGGGAGAGCGAGCTCCAGAGTTCGAAGGTGCGTTGGCGGGAGGGAAGCAGCTGCGCTTGCGCGATTTCCGCGGTCGGCGCCACATCATCCTGTACTTCTTTCCGAAAGACTTCACGCCCGGCTGCACGCGTGAGGCCTGCAGCTTTCGCGACCGGCGCGCCGAGGTGGCCGGGCTGGACGCCGAGATCGTCGGTGTCAGTCTCGACACACCCGAGAAGCACGAGGCCTTCGCGCAGAAGTACCAGCTGCCGTATCCGCTGGTCAGCGATCGCAGTGGGGCGATTGCTACCGCCTTCGGTGTCGCGCGCCTTGGCGGATGGCTGCCGACGAAGCGCGTCACCTTCGTCATCGACAAGCAGGGTGTCGTGCAGAAGGTGATTCAGAGTGAGTTCAGCATCGACATGCACATTGACGAAGCGCTCGAGACGCTGCGGCGACTGCAAGCCGCGTGAAGGGCCTTCGAGGCCGGATGGCCGACCGCATGCAGCCGCGTTTCACGGTGAGCCTGGCAGGGGCCTCCCCCATCCAAGACGCGGTTGCTCCTTGAGCCTTGCCTTTTGCTATCCCACGGTCCTTGGCGTGTGACACGTGCATTGCCCCGCGGAATGCGGCTTTGCGGCGTGTGAATCATGGGCGACCGATCGCGTGTCGACCACGTCCGCGTCGGCAAATCGGCCGGCATCGCCACTTCCGTGTCGGCACGTAGAGATTCAGTCACGACCCAGCATGGTTGAGAGTCCCTCACGAAGTCGGTGGCACAGACATTGTTCCATGCCGCTGCCATGAAGGAAGTTGTTATGGGCAAGACCGTCATGGGAAAGAAGCAGACCGTTGTCCTCCTCCGCTGGGTGCTGATCATCGCCTTTTCCTACCTGCTGCTTCTCGATGCTGCGGCGACCGCGGTTCAGCCGCGGCTGGTGCTGCTCATTGCCGCCGCTTTGGCATCCAATCTGGTGATCGGTCGGATGCCCGATCTGTGGGCCGATCGGCGTCTCTTCGACTTCGGCGTCGTCTTGTTCGACGCAGCGTGGGTGACGCTGGGCCTGTGCTGGGCACCCAACGTATCGGGCGATCTCTTCCTCCTCTACTTCCTGGTGATGTTTGTGGCCGCCATGGGCGAATCACTGCCGACGATCGTTGGGAGTGCGTTCGTCGTCAGCGTGGTGTACGGCGCGACGTTGTCGCTCCAGCCGGGGCAAGATCTTCGCCTGACCGCCTCGGCCCTCTTGCGCGTCCCGTTCCTGTTCGTCGTGGCGCTCTTCTATGGCTACTTCGTCACCGAGATTCGCGGCCGGCGCAGCGAAGCGGCTGAGGCGCGACTGCGCGAGCAAGCCAAGGGCGAGTTGCTGGCGGCGGTGAGTCACGACCTGCGCGGGCCGCTCGGCAACGCGGAGAACTTGCTGGCACTGGTGCTCGATGGCGACGCGTCCGACGACGAGAACAGTCGTCTGTTGCTGTTGCGCACGCAGGTGAACGTCCGGCGCGTCACCTCGCTCGTCATCAACCTGCTGCAGGCGTCGTGTATCGAGAAGGGCCAGGTAGCCTTGCAGTGGGCGCCGGTACAACTCAACGACGTGGTTGACGACGTCTACACGCCAGAGGCCGGTGCCGCGCTGCTCAAGCGGGTTGCGCTGCAGAAGGACACCGACCCCAACTTGCCGTCGATCACCGCCGACTTCATCCAGGTGGGCCGCATCGCGACCAACCTGGTGAACAACGCGATCAAGTACACGGGTGCCGACGGCACGGTCACGGTGCGCACGTCATTCGACGCCGACAACGTGTATCTCAGTGTCGAGGACAACGGCCCGGGAATGAGTGCCGAGCAATGCGAAGCGTTGTTCGCGCCATACCGCAGGGTGCACCTCGGCGGCTACACGCACGGCATGGGCCTGGGGCTCTACATCGTCAAGCGACTCACCGAGGCGCAGGGTGGAACCGTGCGCGTCAGGAGCGAACATGGAAAGGGCTCTACCTTTGTCGTCGCGTTTCCGCGGGCACAGCGGACGCCGGACCATGCGGGTCGCTTGCGGTTGCGCCGGGACGGCCTCGGGGCGTCTATCCTGCGTCCACGCCCAGCCGCTGCAGCGGGCGCCCAGGCCGCGTGACGCCGAGCCTTACGAAGGGCGCCGCCTAGATCTTGTGCCGCTGCAGTAGCTGTCGGGCGATCACCAGACGCTGGATCTCGTTGGTGCCTTCGCCAATGATCATCAACGGCGCATCGCGGAAGTAGCGCTCGACCGGAAACTCCTTCGTGTAACCGTAGCCGCCGAGAATGCGCATCGCCTCGGTGGCGACCTCCAAGCACGTCTCAGATGAGAAGAGCTTGGCCATTCCCGCCTCGATGTCGCAGCGCTCCCCACGATCCTTCTTCTCCGCGGCTTGATAGGTGAGCAGCCGTGCCGCTTCGATCTTCGTGGCCATGTCCGCCAGCTTCAGTTGAATGGCTTGGTGCTCGCAGATGGGCTTCCCAAACGTCTCGCGCTGCTGGGCGTATTTGATGGCTTGCGCGAAAGCAGCCTTGGCGACACCAACGGCGCGCGCCGCTATGTTGATGCGGCCGACCTCCAGTCCGCTCATCACGTGGAAGAAACCTTGGCCCTCCGTACCACCGATGAGGTTGGCGGCGGGCACGGCGTAATCTTCCAGGTTCACTTCGCAGGTTTCGATGCCCTTGTAGCCGAGCTTGTCGATATCGCGGCTCACCGTAAGTCCCGGGCCCTTCTCGCCCACGAACATGGTGATGCCGCGGTACGGTGGATCGGCATCCTTGTCTGTCTTGGTGGCCAGGGCGTACAGCGTAGCGGTGCGCGCGTTGGTGATGAACATCTTGCTGCCGTTCAGGATGTACATGTCGCCACGCCGCACGGCCGTGGTGCGGATGCGCTGCACATCGCTGCCGGC